>Ga0209083_1000546_pt1 | contig 53950 bp, 44 predicted proteins | sample AM7aDNAmetaG_FD_184132 | JGI IMG/M metagenome (GOLD analysis project Ga0209083, IMG submission 184132) | Freshwater microbial communities from Finland to study Microbial Dark Matter (Phase II) - AM7a DNA metaG (SPAdes) (version 3) | ecosystem: Environmental > Aquatic > Freshwater > Lake ...
ATAGCGGGAAGTTCCGGGTTGCCCGCTTGCTTTGTGTTCTGTACACTCCAAAATGACCTGTACTCTGTTACCCTTTTTTGCCATTGCTCAGTAGCTATTAAATGGTTTCTAAATAACCCTTGGCTTTTGCTTCCTTGATCGAAGCAGCCAATCCGTTTTTGTTAATCGTCCTCAACCCTGCGGCTGTAACGTTTAATTTGATCCACCTGTCCTCCTCAGGAAGGTAAAATCTCTTGGTGAAAATGTTCACCATAAATTTCCTATTGGTCCTACGTTTTGAGTGGGAAACATTGTTCCCAAACATCACCTTTTTACCCGTTATCTGACAAACTCTCGACATTTTGAGTATATTTTTACTTTCGTCCTACATTTTTCAAACAGTTCGCAAAGTAAAGCCTTTTTGTTTAATTAATCAAGCACTTGTACTCTTTTTTGTTGATAGTTGCATCTATTTATCAACAATTATATAAACAATTATATTACAGTACATTACTGCTATTTCCATATTATTGTCATTAACAAAAACAGGTGACAGCCGACAAATTTCAACATATTTTCTGAAATCAGGCCTACAATTCAACTCTTTCATTAATTTTGATAGCTCATAAAACGGAGAATTTTGAAAAACAATACAAATAAATATTACCCCACTTTCTGGCAGGCAGCGAATCTGATCGTTCTATACATCTTTATACAGACAGTAATCGATTTTCCGCTGGCCATTTACGATTACAACCATGGGACCGATTGGTTGTATCAACCCTGGATCAAAGCACCTGTTTTCATCGGTTCAACTTTACTGATCCTTTACCTCGGTTACCACTTTTCGGGATTGTCATTTAAAGATGTGTTTTCTTTCATAAGTTTTAATGTACTCCTGATACCTGCAATGATCGTTGCTTTTGGCGGATTGGAGTATTTCCTGAACGAAATCAATATCCGGTTTGAAAAGGTACTCCCACCGCCAGCTTGGTTTATGGAATTGTTCTCAAGGCTTTTTGATTCTGATCTGGGCGTTTGGGGCGGAATACTGCGGATCGTGATCATCGCCCCAATCGTTGAAGAATTGATTTTCAGGGGAGTGATCATGTCGGGATTTTCACGGGTTTACCATCCTGTTTTTGCCATATTCTTTTCAGCACTGTTATTTGCGCTTTTTCACCTCAATCCATGGCAGTTTCCGGCAACTTTTGCACTTGGACTGATCCTTGGCTGGATAAGGATACGCACAGGCTCAGTTCTGGCTTGTATTGCCGGCCATGCCATCCACAATGGATTGGTGTTTTTATCGGTCACTTATTACCTTGAACTGAAGGACCTTCCAATCATGCAACCAGGAGTTACCCGAAACTACCTGATCAACATCGTGCTAATGATTTTCGGGATTGTGTTGGTTTGGCTGGTAACCAGAGCGAAATACAAGATCGTGAAAGCAACCCTAAAGGCCCAAAAATTCAGCTGACATTTTAAACGAAAGGACTCGTGGTTTGATAAAAAAAGCTAAATTTGCAGCCGTTGAGACAACAACGGGGTGTAGCGCAGCTTGGTAGCGCGCGTCGTTCGGGACGACGAGGTCGTCGGTTCAAATCCGGCTACCCCGACAGATTAAAAGACCTGAAATACAGCAGGTTACAGAGCCTTCCAGATGATGGGAGGCTTTTTTATTTAAAACCGGTTTGCTAATCTACAAACATTAAAAGGGCAAATGGACAATTTTGACTTTGTTGACTATTCGTATCAACATTTATAAGATCAAATCAGATAAAGCATATAAATTGAAAAAGGATGAAACCAAGCGGCATCATCCTTTTTACTAAACCTAACCTAACCTAAACCTAACCTGTGCAAACGTATCTATTTAATTTGTATTTTGCAAGGGTTTTGAGAGAAAAATGAAAAAAAAATCAAAATATTTTTTACGCATTAAAATATCCACATTTTAATGGTTTTTATTTTCAATTTAACCTTGATTTTGTATTAACCCATCAAAACTCCACCTTTATCGTTGCCACAGGTATAATTCCAATGCTTTTGGAGGTCGATTCGACTATTTTGCCCGATTGGTAGGCAAATTTCATTCGGTAAATGTTCTTCCGGTTGGTCAGGTTTTGGATATCAGCCATAAATATCCAGGCTCTTTTAGTTTTATTCACACGGTAGCTCAAACCAGCATCAAACCGTTGATAGGTGGGCAACCTTTCACCATAGGTTTCATAGACATCGTAAACAACCCTTTTATTTTTTAGGCTTAACACTTGATCTACAGGAGTATAGCGAAAACCGCCCCTTATAAGTGTTTTAAGGTTAAAACCAATTGTATTTTGCCGGTCCTTGCCAACCGCAAATTCTTTACCACCAGTCAGGTTATAGATAAAACTGTTGTTGTAATAGGTATTGTACCAATTTCCATCAGGGGCTTTGTATTTTGAATCAAATATTGAAGCAGTAAGCAGAAAATAATAATTGTGCGTGAAATCCTTTTCAAGGGTAAATTCGATCCCCTTGTTAAGCCCTTTTCCATTGTTTACCAAAACCATATCGGGCAGACCATAGGAAGAATTCAAAATCGAATATTGGCTACTAAGACTTGTCGATACCGGCACTTTTGAAAGGGCTTGAACATAGGCTTCAAGTCCCAGGTGCCAATCTGAACCAAATTGTTTGTTATAACCTAATGTAAAATGCAGTGCCTTGATTGTCTTTAAATTGCTGTTTGCCTCAGAACGATGGGTATTGTCGATCTTTATCTTGTAATTGTAGATCGAAAGCGGTTCAATACGCGAATGAAATCCGCTTCCAAAGCTAATTTGCTGATTGAATGGCAAATAGAGAACAACTCCTATGCGCGGCTCCAAAATCAGTTCTTTGGTAATCCCCGAATGGAGAATATGCATTCCGGTATTGATTTCGATTGGAGCATTGGCCTTGAATTTCCATTGTGCAGAATAACTGTTGTGCCAACCGTTGGTTCTGGTATTTAAAAGTGTATCATAGACACCAGCAGATACAAGCCTTTCTGCAAAAAGATCGGCTTTCAGATTGTTATGGCTGATCCCCAACCTGATGGAGTGGTGAGAATTGAATTTATGGTTCAGTACCATCGAAAACCTCAATGCAGGTGTTTTGAACGTTTCGTTGTAGGTCACAGTTTTGTTGAAAAGAGTATCGATCACATCGTTTGTGAACCCTTCATTCTGGTAACTGAATCCCAATGTTGTGCGCAAATAAGTTTTGGAATCCGGTAAAATCCACAAGTGCTTCATCCCGGCAACGCCTAAAAAATGGGTTTCAAGGTACTCGTCCTTATCTGCTCCGTTTTTGATCTGTGCAACATCGGTAGAGGCCAGGTCACCCACTTTACTTGCACCACCAATTGTAAAAAAGTCAAAAGTACCCGATTTCTTCGTTTTAAAAGTGGTTTTTACTACCCAATCCGTAGAACGAGGAATGATACCCAAAGTTTCAGGATCGATAACGCCATAACTTGTTAAAAAACTGAAATTGGCATACCTGAAATTGGCATACCATGAATCGCCCGATTTCTTATTGAAAGGCCCTTCAGCAGAAGCTTCTGCGCCTACAACACTAAGTCCCAATGAATATTCATGTTTCGATGCATTGCCCGTCCGCAAATTCAGGTCCATAACTCCCGAATAGGCATTACCATACTCAGCAGGGAAAGCACCTGTAAAAAAGTCGAACCCTGACAATGCATTGGTTGTGATCATTGAATAGGCACCACCTGATGCCCCCTGGCCGCTTGACAGATGGTTTGGATTGGGGATTTCAATCCCCTCCAACCGCCAGAGTAAACCTCGTGGTGAATTGCCCCTAATGACAATTTCATTCTTGTCGTCCCCATTTCCAGCAGCTACACCCGGAAAATTGGTAACCATCCGTGAGGCATCAAAATACCCACCAGCATAACGTGCAGCATCCTGACTCCGCAAGGTGCGGACACTCACGGAGGCCATTGTATTGAGGGCACGGCCTGTTTTCCCACGAACCTCCACCTCTCCTGTTTGTTGCGGAGTTTCTGAAAGGGTGCAGACAAGTACAGTCTCTTTACCGGAACCGACCTGAATATCCTTAATTGTTTGCGTGTTATATCCCAAGAATGATACGGTCAAAGTATGCCTTCCGGGAGGCAAAAAAATATGAAACCTGCCCATAGAATCGGTGGAACAGCCATTGAACTTAGCGAATGATGTAACAATTACATTAGCTCCAGGCAAAGGGATATGGCTCTCGGCATCGATTACCGTCCCGGAAAGCTTCTGGTTATTGACCTGTGCAACAAGATGTTCAATGCCTGAATATAAAAACAGGTGGAAGAAAAGGAGAAATTGAAATATTTTAAATTTAGCTTTGAACATTAACAGGCGATCAATTAATTCAACTGATAAACCCTCACATAATCAACTTCATACTTAATTGGGTATTTGGCACGGGCAGGGTCTCCCCCGTTCCCACCAATCGCAAGGTTCAGCAGCAAATATTGGGGTTTTGTAAAAGGGTTGCTGCCATCCGAATTGATCGTTTCGGAAAGCATGGTGGTATTTAACAATTCATCATCAAGATAAAGCTTAATAAATTCAGGTGTCCAGTCCATTCGCCAGACATGGAATTTCTTGCTCCACTTTGGATCAGATGTCCGGAATTTTGTAAATGGAATCCTTTCAGTGTGCCATTTTGCCACATTCCGTTTTTCGGTTCCCCAGGCCACATTTGCCAAAATCGTTGGAAGACCCTTGACACGATAAAATTCCATAATGTCGATCTCTCCATTCGAAGGCCAGGGATGGGTTGAACCCAATGTCCAGATGGCAGGCCACGAACCCATGGTTGTGTCGATACGCGCCCTGATTTCGAACCGACCATACAACCATGTGTGCAGGTCTTGTGTATTGATGCTTGCCGAAGAATACTCCGCAAATTCACGGTTGGTTTTCCAACCTTGCTATCCTTTTGATAGTTTGGATTTGCTTTTCGTTCCCGTTTCCCATCGATGACCAACACTCCTTTTTTACATTTGGCATTGGTTTCCTGATACCATTGCAATTCTTCATTACGGACAAAGCCTTTTTCAAAGGTCCAATTTTTAGGATCGGGTTTACCTTTTTTTGAAAACTCTTCAGACCACACCAATTTCATTCCCGGGATTTTAGCTGGAAGTTTGGAACCATGTGAAAATTTACCAGCAGATTGGGCAAATATGGATTGGGCAAAGGCAAGCAGAATTAGTTGCAGGAAGACAAGTTTCATATTCATCGATTCAGTTTATTAATTGTTCGGATATTTAATAGAATTTGTAAAATTAAAAGAAAAATTATAAACCTGTAAGAAATACAAGTCCCTAATGGGACTTTTCAATGATAAGTTGACAACTTTCTACCAATAAAAAAACGGCTGCCCCAAAAGATGAAGCAGCCGCCAAATTGATTAAGATTACAAATTAATAACCCGTATTTTGTTTTAAAACACCTGGCTCAAGATCCATCTGAGTTTGAGGAACAGGCTGATATTTATCTTTAGGCGTATCGAATGTTGCGCCTTTCATTACGTCTGGCCTTGTCCTTAGATCAGCAGTGGCAAACGCTTCAAGAGTAGCTTTCATGCTGCCCGGAGTAGCGATATCCCAACGTCTCAGGTCAAAGAAACGCATACCTTCAGTTGCAAATTCAAGACGTTGTTCCCACTGAACTGCTTTCATTGCTGCAGCTTTATCAGCAAAAGATGTATATGTCCCAATCTTGTAATTGGCAGCAGGTTTTGTAAAGTCAACATATTGTTTCCAGGTGTCACCTGTATTGATTTCCTGTGGCAATTTATAGATACTAACCTTTCCCATCACCACTTCGTTACCAGCCCTGGTACGGATCATATTGACATATTTCAATGCGGTTGGAAGGTCACCCTCATTGGCAGCGACTTCAGCCCTCCACAACAGGATATGGCCATAACGCAGGTAACGGAAGTTGTTGGCATTGATACCTGTCTGCCATCCGCTGGTTGTTGACAAAGTATTGCGTTCTGATTTGTAGAAGAAAGTTTTCTCAACCGTTACATAAGGTCCGCCCCATGATTGGTCACGGATCCAGTCCATACCGCGCATGATACCCCAATCCATATATGGAAGTCCGCGACGGCCCATAGTAAAGTCAATGCGTGGATCCAGAAGGTCAGTTGCAGGTTCAAAATATCCAGATGTTATAACTTTTCCCGTTGCATCCTTAATATCATCAGAAGGAATCCTCTGGTCATTCTTTAAATCCGTAGCATTGAATGTATCGAACAATGGTAAACCATTGGTGTCAACTTTAAAAGCATTAGCAAGGTTCTGTGTTGGCTGGTGGAAACCGCAGCACATACCCAATTCAGGGGCATAAGGGGCATTTAATCCAATACCCATTTCACCATTCAGTGATTCGTTGATGTCGTTGACATTCCTTTGGATTTCAAAAATACCTTCTACGTTGTTATTTTGAGCAATCCGGAAGTTGTCAAAGAACTTTGGTGCAAGCTGAAATTGGCCACTGGCAATAATTTCGTCAAGCAATGGTTTTGCTGAAGCATAATCGAGTACTTGGAGATAAGCCCTGGCGGCTAGAGCTTTCGCAGCCCATTTGGTTGCACGCCCAACCTGTGATTGTTTTGCAGGAAGATTGGCGGCGGCAAATGTAAGGTCATCCTCGATGAATTTGAGCACCACACCGGCGGCATTGTCGTTTGAAATTGTATTGGCAACGTCAATCTTATCTTCAGGGATAAGGGGGATTTTGTCACCGAAAACCAACCAGGATTCAAAATAATACAAACCTCTGAGGAAACGGGCTTCAGCCTTAAATTCAGTTGCTGTAGCCGCCGGGAGGGATGTTGTTTTTGCAATTACATTCAAAACAATGTTGCAACGGTTAACACCCATACCAATATTCAACAACCATTTATCAGCAGGATAATTGTTTGTTGTCGAAACTTCCCAACGTTCGATTTCGTTGATTGGGATCTGGTCACCAATATATGAACCCTTTGCTGCATCATCGGATGCTACGGAACCATAGGTCCAGTTGGTGATGGAAGCACCCCAGGAAACAGCCCACAAGGCCGATCCTTTGACCATACTGTATGCTCCGGTCAACAATGCGCTAACCCCCTTTTCGCTGTAAAACACATCTTCGGAAGTCGATCCAAGTGGCTTTTTATCAAGGAATGAATCGGCGCAAGAATAAGATATGGCCAATAAAAAGCAGGTAGCCACTATAATTGATAGTTTTTTCATATCATTCTTTTGTTTTTAAATTTATACTCTTCATAATCAATTACAGACCAAGTGTCAATCCAACTGTAATCTGACGTGGTGTTGGCCATGAACCCTGGTCAACACCCATATTCATACCTGATGAATCAAGTTCAGGATCGAGGCCCTTGTATTTGGTAAGGGTAAACAAGTTGGTAGCCTGAAGATAGACACGGAGGCTTTTCATTTTTAATTTATTAAGGGTGTTCTGAGGAACAGTGTAACCCAACCTCAAAGTTTTCATCCTAAGATAAGAGCCGTCCTCAATAAAGGCTGTGGAAGCTTCCTGTGAATGGGCTGCACCATCAAGCATAGGCAATCTTGCAGTTGTGTTGGTTGGAGTCCATGAATTGTAAAGGGCATCCTTGCTCAAACCACCGACAAACTGTCCATAGTCGATCCAACGGCTGACATAGTTGATCATGTCGTTGCCATAACTTCCATAAAAGAACATGGTCAGATCGAAGTTGTTGTATCCCAGATCAATGTTCAAACCACCTGTGAATTTAGGATGAGGATCGCCAATAAACGTACGGTCTTTGTCCATTGTGATTTTGCCATCACCATCCAAATCCCTGTATTTAAAGTGGCCTACAGTTGTATAGGAATCAAATTTAGGGGCAGCAGCAGCTTCGGCAGCAGTCTGGATAATCCCATCAGCGATCAAACCATAGAACATCGGATATGCCTGGGCTGTTGTGGCACGGGTATATTCAACCTGACGGAGTGAATAACCTACAACTTCTTTCAAATTGTTTGAAAGCGATACAACTTCGTTTTTATAATGAGACCATGTTGCATTCACAGCATAGGTAAATTTACCATCCATTAAAGTGTTATGATAACCCAATTCAACATCAACACCGTTGTTTTTCATTTTGCCAATGTTTACATAAGGAGGTTGGGCTGTACCCATTACTTGTGGTACGCTCAATCTGTAAAGCATGTCGGAAGTATTGCGTTGCCATACATCAACTGCTAAAGTGAGTTTTTTGTCCAACATGGTGGCATTGATACCAAAATTTTTGGTTTCGGTGGTCTCCCAGGCTACGTCGGGGTTACCTTTTGTTGAAGGCTCAAATCCTGCAACAGCAGAACCGGTTGTCCCATTCAAATTGTAAGCAGCGGTATAACCGTTGGTTCCAAACGTGGAATACATGTTGTATTCCCCGATCTGGTCATTACCCGATTTTCCCCAACCGGCCCTAACCTTTAACATGTCCAACCAGCCTTTTGTGCCGGACATAAAGCTTTCCTTGCTGACTTCCCATGCGCCAGAGGCTGCCGGGAAAATACCATAACGATTGGCTGCACCAAACCTGGAAGAACCGTCACGGCGTGCTGTAGCTTCAAGGAAATATTTTCCCATCAGGTCATAATTGGCACGTCCGAACTGGGAAAACAAAGCCCAGCTTGATCCGGTACCACTATTGATTTTATTGATCTCCCCGGAATTAAGCTGCATATAATCAGGAGCCAAGGAAAAGTATTGGCTACGGCCGGCAGACATTTCCTGATAAGTGCTCTCAACAGCTTCTGTTCCAAGGACCACATTAATTTTGTGGTTTTCGCCAATTTGTTTGTTGAAATTGACAGTGTTTGACCAGTTCCATAACATTGAATAGTTCGAGTCAACTGTCAAACCTGCTACAAAGTTAGGTTCTGCATTTTCAACGGTAGGGATCGTATAGGATTTGGCATTCCACTGACCTACGTTGTATCCGAATAAAGTCTTAAATGTCAAACCCTTCATGATGGTTGCTTCAGCGAAAACATTTCCAAGTGCGCGGAACCATTTCCCATCGTTGTTTTTGGCATGGTCCAACATCGCAACAGGGTTGGCAGCATTTCCGGTACCCGGAGCTTTTGTTCCAGCAAAATTGCCCATGATGTCATACACAGGAACAATTGGTTGCATACGATAGGCCATCGAAATAGCGTTACCTTCGCCGTTGTTTCCAAAGTCACCTTTTTGGTTGATGTAAATAGCCTGAAGGGATTGACCAACTTTAAGCCATGTACTAAATTTGGTCTCAGCATTGACACGGAAATTGTACCTTTTGAAACCAGTATTGATCAGGAATCCCTGTTCATCCAAATAATTACCGGATAATGAGTAGGTTGATTTTTTACCCCCACCTGAAACAGACAGGTCGTATTCCTGAACAACCCCAGTACGGTAGATTTCATCATACCAGTTCGTACCCAGTTTATTGGCTTTAAAAATCTGGTAATCGGGATATTTATATTTTGCAGGATCCACGCCAGAACTTCCAGCCGCAGCACCTGCTGGTAATACATAATCCGGTATCGTTGGTGTAATTCCACTACCATATTGCTGGGAATTAGGGGCATTGCCCAGGTTTTTAGCCTGTAACCATACAGCCTGGCCATATTCAGGAGTTGTCAACATGTCGTAACTGTTTGTGGCCTGAGAAAATCCTGTCCTAACAGATAATGTAATACTTGGTTCCTGGTTTTCACGTCCGTGTTTGGTTGTAATCAAAATTACACCGTTTGCTGCGCGGCTACCATAAATAGCTGCCGAAGAAGCATCCTTAAGGATAGACATCGACTCGATGTCGTTAGGGTTAACATTGTTACCCGGACCTACAGGAACACCATCAATAACATACAAAGGATTTGGATCACCAATTGTACCGATACCATGGATACGGATCGTTGCCTCACCACCAGGAACGTTACTGGAAGTAACAGTAATACCTGAAACCTGCCCCTGCATACGGCTTACAACACTTGTTGCAGAGGATGTTTTCAATTGTTTGTCAGAAATCGTTGAAATTGAACCGGTTACCTCTTCTTTTTTACGTGTGCCATAACCAACAACCACAACTTCCTCAACACCAACAGTTTCAGTTTTCATCACTGCATCGATTACATTGCCCTGTCCGATGGCTATCTCTTGCGATACCATCCCGATAAACGAGAATGCAAGGGATTTTCCAGATGCAGGTACTGAAAGACTGTATTTTCCATCAATATCTGTAATGGTACCAGTGGTGGTCCCTTTTACAACAACAGAGACACCGGGAACTGAAGCACCGCTCTCATCCGTAACTTTACCTGAAATTGACTTTTGTGCAAAAGCCATTCCGGTCGTCAATACCATTAGAAGAACCAGAGAGAGTAATGTTCTGGTCCATTTTCCTTTTGGCAGAAAAATCAGATTTTTTTGTTTCATAAATACATAACATTAAAATTAGTAAATAATTATAAAAGAACGCGTTATTAAGTTATTGTGCGATAATTAATTAACAAAACCGAGAATTACAGAATATACTGATTAAGGTATTTTAATCAGTAGGGTGAGGGCTTTATCCGAAATTTTTTAACAATTAAGATCATTTATTAAGCTAATTTTTATGATTAATAAATCATTAAATTTAAGATTCAAAATGATAACTATTCCTAACCAATTGTTTACATAGTTAAAAGACACAATTAATTGGACAATCATTTAATTCTCGTGGCAAACATAGAGATAAGAAAAATCAAATCAAAGGATAATTTTGGTTATTTTTTACAATTTTTTAACCTTAAAATACAATTTGAATAGTTCAACGGTAAATTGATCAAATTCCAAAAACCTTCCTCCTATTGCACCGCTTAGAAATAAATGGCCAAAATTAAAAAGTGCATTTTACTTTTAAGTTGTAACATAAATATTTAAGCTATTATTGCATTTTGACATTCATGTAAAAAATAATAATTCTAAAAGTTTAATATAATCTGCAATATATTTTCAATTAATAAATCCTAAAAGTTTATATGATTTATATCAAACATCAAGGCCTGGCAATTAACCAGAGGCCTCTTAAAACATTTTCATTATCTTCGGCCCAAAATTTAAATTAAACGCTATGGCTTTGTCATTGAGCAAATATTCGATGGTTATTTTGATATCGGTTTCACTAATTGGAGCCACCGCATGTCAAAATAGTGGTTTAAATATAGTTACAGTAACTGGTGAAATACCTGTTTCCAGGATGGGGGTGACACTGCCAAATGAACATGTGCTGGTGGATCCAGTTTCAATTGATTCAGTAGGCCTGTACCATTATGACAGGGATTCAGTAATTGCAAAGGTTTTGCCCTATTTTGAAGAGCTGAAACCTTTCAAGGTTGCCACATTCGTGGACGGGACACCTGAATTTATGGGCCGGGATCCGCAATTGCTTGCAGAACTTTCACGTAGGACGGGGATAAACATCCTTACCAATACTGGATGGATCGCATCTGATGATGAAAAACACCTTCCCAAAGAGATCAAAGATATGAGTGCAGAAGAGATCGCAGCAGTCTGGATCAACGAGGCAAAAAATGGGATCGGAAATACAGGAATCAAACCTGGTTTTATAAAAATCGGACTTAATAAAGTAATTTTGTCGGAAACCGATAAAAAACTTGTTGCAGCAGCGTGCCTAACCCATTTGGAGACAGGTCTTACGATTATGTCGTTTACCGGGCCTGCCGACGCCGCCAATGAACAAATAAAAATCCTGAAAAAGTATGGCGTTGATCCTTCGGCTTTTATATGGTCACATGCCATGGAAGAGGCCGTAAGCAAAAAAATCCTTGCAATTTCACTGATGGGTGCCTGGATCTTATTAGATGGGATCCAAAGTGAGATGATGCCTCAGATTGAGATCGAAAAATTATTGATAAATTTAAAATCCACGCGACAACTTAACCGCATATTGCTCTCGCACGATGCTGGTTGGTATCAGCCCGGAAAACCCAACAGGAAAATATTCCGTCCCTACTCTGATCTTTTCACTTCCTTTTCGTTGCTTTTATTGAGTGAAGGATTTACCCGTGAAGAACTTGACCAGATGACCATTAAAAATCCTGCAGAAGCCTTTGCAGTAAGGGTAAGGAAGATTAAAAAATAGCGTGGGGCTTGGGGCATAGAGCTTGGGGCTTTTGGGGAAACAGGAGACTGAAGAACGGAAACCACTTAATTATTTAATATCATGATATCTAAATACTGGTATTATTTTGTTTCCAATTCCTGCTTTATCGTCGCGGGTCACCTTTAACGGGAAGCTTGGCCAATTTCTCAACTTCAAGGGAAGGATGCCCAAATTCGGAAACCACTTTTCCAAGGATCAGGTAAACGCCATGGCCGGAAAATGGCCAGCTTTTCAAACAAGGCGGAAAATGGACGGTCTCGAAAAACTCACCGGAAAGATCAAGGAAACTTCCGAAATTCATGATCTCTTTCCTTGAAGTGCTCACATATTTAATGGTGACCAGAAGTCCCACCATGCGGACCGATTTGCCGACATATCGTGACAGGTCGTTGGCCATCACTTCGCCACGAAAATTGGTCTGCAACAAATCGAACCAGCTCATTGTCACCGGAAATCCTAGCAATTCAATCTCATCGTAAGCAGCCTCGACACGTGTTTGCTCCATCTTTGGCAGTTCCCATTTTTTTGAGGGAATGTCAAACAGGCTGTTCGGAATATTTTGCTTGCTCTTGCTCAACATCATATGGGCTTCCCACAACAGGTGCATCTTGGGTTTACCGGTAAACCGCAACGCCCCCAACCGGATCAACAATACCAGTTGTTCGATCCCGATGGCTACCCGGTGCAAAAGGTCTTCGAGCGACTGAAACTCGCCACCTCGTTTCCGTTCAGCAACCAACTGATGTTGGAAATTATTTTCAAGATTGGCCACAAGGTTAAAACCCAGATAGATGCTATCACCATCAATTGTTGTTGCTTCGAGACTTTTGTTGATACAAGGAAGTTCTATCAGTCCCCCGCACCGCCGTGCTTCGTTCACATAAACCCAGGTACGGTAGAACCCGCCAAAATTGTTGATGACCGCCACCATAAATTCTTTGGGGTAATGGGCTTTGAGGTACAGGCTCTGAAAACTCTCGACAGCGTACGAAGCCGAATGGGCCTTGGAAAACGAGTACCCGGCAAAACTCTCGATCTGCCGCCAAACCTCGTTTGCAGTTTCATCGGGACGGCCCAATGTCCTGCAATTTTCAAAAAAACGGTCAATAATGCGTTGGAATTCAGCCTTTGACCGGAACTTTCCGCTCATCGCACGTCGCAATACATCGGCATCGGCCAGATCGAGACCTGCAAAATGATGGCACACCTTGAGCACATCCTCCTGAAAAACCATCACACCATAAGTCTCCTCCAACTGTTCTTTCATCACAGGATGGAGATAGGTGAAACTCCCGGGATGGTGGAACCGGTTGATGTATTCCCGCATCATCCCACTCTTGGCAACCCCTGGGCGTATGATCGAACTGGCCGCTACCAGCGAGATGTAATTGTCGCAGTGGAGTTTTTTGAGCAAACCGCGCATGGCGGGGCTCTCGATGTAAAAACAGCCAATCGTCTCCCCAATTTTTAATTGGTGCTTCACCTGTGGGTCGTTCTTGAATTCCGGCACCCTGTGAATATCGACCACCACCTTCCTGTTCCGTTTGATGATTTCGACGCTGTCGTTGATGTGGCCGATACCCCGCTGGCTCAGGATGTCAAGCTTTTCAAATCCAATATCTTCTGCCACATACATATCCCATTGGGTGGTCTGGAAACCTTTTGGAGGCATATCAAGTGCCGTATAACAGGTAATGGGTTCTTCAGAAATGAGTACCCCACCCGCATGGATGGAACGCAGGTTTGGAAAATCCTGCATCAGTGCCCCCACCGCGAAAATTTGTTTGTACAGCTCGCTCCCTTCTACATCGGCGGCAGGGTCTTCTGCCAGCATGTCGATCTCACCTTTCGGCAGCCCATACACTTTTCCAAGTTCGCGCACAATCGACTTTCCCTGAAAGGTATTCATCGCGCCAAGCAAAGCCGTGTATTTCGTTCCGTACCGTTTGAAAATGTATTCATGGATCTCGTCACGATCGCGCCACGAAAAATCGAGGTCAAAATCGGGGGGCGACGACCTTTTGGGATTGAGGAAACGTTCAAAATAGAGGTTGAGCTCGATGGGATCGACATCGGTGATTTTCAAACAATAAGCCACGATGGAATTGGCTCCTGAACCGCGCCCCACGTGATAAAAGCCACGGCTCATCGAATAGTTGATGATGTCGCGGCTGATCAGGAAATAGGCCGAAAAACCCAGGTTGTCGATGATTTCAAGTTCGTGCTTCACACGTTTCAGAGATTCCTGGTCGTTGCCATAGCGGTATTTCCAGCCATCGAGTGCCAGTTTTTCAAGCAGCAGTTTATCATCGTAACGGCTTCCGGTAAAGCACATCTTGTTCTTGATGGTCGTGAAATCGAACGTGATGGAACAATCTTCGATCAGTTTTTTTGTCGTACCAAGAATTTCGGGGAAATCGGCAAACTCGACCAACAGGTCATCGAATGTGCGGAACATATCCGACCCGCTCCCCATCTGTTCCGGTACGACCTTGCTCAATAAGGTGTTGTGGTCAATGGCCCGCAGGTGTTTGTGCAGAATGAAGTCATGTTTACCTGAAAATGTAACAGGTTGAAATACAATCAATTTCTTGAAGTATTTTTTGGTAACGGTATAACGGAGCCTGTTGATGTCCTGTGGCTGTACACCGATAAACTCATTGTCGTGCAGGTCTTTGATCCCTTTATCGCCGAAAGGGTAAATGACATAAACCTGATTGAAACGTTCCGGCACCTCGGGGAAAGGCATTTTCTTGATCAGATGAAGGCTCAGGAATTCGTTCAGTTCGCGGAAACCTTCGTTGTTACGGGCAATAGCGGTGTAGAGGTGACGGTCGCCATTCCTGAAATCAACTCCCGCAATGGGTTTGATTCCCTGTTTCTGGGCCTCTTTCACAAAATCGATGATCCCCGTCGTGTTGTTGATATCGGCCATTACAACCACCGGAAGGTGATTTTTGATCGCCTCCTGCAACAATGTTTCAGGTTTCATTGTCCCGTAACGCAGACTATAATAGGAATGACATGAGAATAACATACTAAGAATTAAGGAATGAAAGAATGAAAGAATTAAGGAATGAAAGAATGAAAGAATGAAAGAATGAAAGAATTAAGGAATTAAGAATTAAGGAATTAAGGAATTAAGAATTAAGTAATTAAGTAATTAATAAATTAAAGAATAATTTGCATTGCCATTGTATTCTATTGCTTACATTTATTATATTGTATATCAAATATATACACTTTTTGTCTCAGGTTACCGGTTGCTGAGCGAAGTCGAAGCACCGGTTCTAATGCTCCGTGGCCCACGCTCCATGCTTTTACCGGCCTTTGCTTTGCGGCGCATGGAACATCTAATCTTTTAACGACTTTCTGATTGCGCCTTTTGTCAATTGGGTACGCTTTTTCTACCAATATTCTGCACCTCTGGTGCTTTTTGTCTGTATCAGGATCAAATTTTGAATTCCATAAAGTTGATTTATTCAAAAGGGAATCATCGGTCTTCTTTATTGCCAATGATTTCTTAATTCTTTCATTTTTTAATTCCTTAATTCTTTCATTTTTTAATTCCCCTCAATGCCACCCCCGTTTGATCACAAGCTTACCATCCGGGATCTGTAGCGGGATCGTTTTCAACTCTTCGATGGTTTTGCGGGCTGCCAATCCCGAAGCACGGAAAATCGCCGAAGACCCAAACCGTTTTCGGATCCCATCCATGCTCCGGTAAAGGTTGATGCGCTCGGCTGTATCTTCAAAGAGGTCGAGCTGCTGTGTACCGTTCACCAAATGACTGAACCTGACGCCGATCAGCCTGATCAACATGCGCCGCTGATAAAGCTTCCGGAAAAGATCGATGGCCAGTCCAAGGAGCGTATGATCGAACTGCGTATAAGGGATCCGTTGCTGTTGGCTGAAGGTGTCGAAGTTGGAATATTTGATTTTTACCGTCACACACGAAGTCATCTTTTCCTGCTTCCTGAGTTGAAAGGCCAGCTTTTCGGTCATGCTCACAATCAACTGCTCAAGGAAAAACACATCGGTGGTATCCTGCTCAAATGTGCGTTCGGTACTCATCGACTTTTGTTCGGAGTAGGGTTTTACCGGTGTATTGTCGATCCCATGTGCCTTTTTCCAGATCATCATCCCGTTATCGCCAAGCACCTGTTGCATCATCTCGCCGGGGATCTCTGCAAGCGAATGGATCGTTTCGATCCCCATCGAGCGGAGCAGATAATAGGTCTTGGGGCCGATCATCGGGATTTTACGGATCGAGAGCGGATCGAGGAATGGCTGTACCCTCGCTTGCGGCACCTCTTTCTCCCCATTGGGTTTCGCTTCGCCGGTTGCAATTTTTGAGACCGTCTTGTTTACCGACAGTCCGAACGAAATGGGAAGTCCACTCTCCTTCATAATGGTGTGGCGCAATTCGTGAGCCCATTTCATACACCCGAAAAAACGGTCCATCCCCGTAATGTCGAGGTAATGTTCATCAATTGAAGCCTTTTCATAAACAGGGGCCCGCTCTGCAATGATCTGTGTGACAGTATCTGACAAACGGCTGTAGCTCTCCATGTCGCCACGGATCAGCACAGACTCGGGACAAAGGCGCCGTGCCAGCTTCATGGGCATTCCCGAGCGGACCCCAAACAGCCGCGTTTCGTAACTGCAACTGGCCACCACGCCACGGTCGGAAGTGCCACCAATAATTACCGGCATCCCGATCAGTTTGCTGTTGTGCAGCCGTTCGACCGAGACAAAAAAAGTGTCGAGATCGTAGTGAACGACTGTCTTGTTTGATATTTGGCTGATCTCCTGCATAATTAAAGTTTTTATTTTTTTTCGGGAAATTTTTGTTTCTCAGGAAAATGTATTATTTTTGATCATTATTTAATCATTTATCCGGTTATAATATAATCATTATTTTAGAAGATTGATATGATGGCAAGAAAAAAGTTTGAGATTTCACCCTTCTGGCAGCATCCTGCAGGCGACTCCCACTGGGGTAAGTCCTCTGGTCCTCCATCCTCTGGTCTGCCGGTCAGCTATCCTCCGGTCCGCTATCCTTTGTCCTCCGGTTGAAACCGAAGGTTATTATTAGTCAACTCTTACAGAGTTGTGATGAAATTTGCTAATATTAAATCTCAGTATATTGACAGGCAACTCCGTAGGAGTTTTCCGTAAATAACCCTCGGTTTCAACCGGGGGCATAAACAAAATCAAAAAATAAATCATATCATGAACAGCTACCGACAAATACTTTATCACATCGTATTTTGCACCTACAACAGGGAAAATACGATTCCCCCAGAGCAGCAAGAAGGTCTGTATAAATACATTTGGGGAATAATTACCAACAGAAATGGCGTAGTGTACCAAATAAATGGAATGGAGAACCATATCCATATTTTATCCGACCTACATCCTACTGTAGCACTTGCCGATTTTATCAAGGAGATCAAAACAGCATCCAATCTTTGGATGAAACAAACAGGCAAATATCCTGAATTTGTTCACTGGTCCGAAGGCTATTGTGCCCTGACCTACACCTATAGGGATAAAGCGATGATCGTAAACTATATAAAAAACCAGAAAAAGCATCACAGACATGTCGCTTTTGAAGATGAATATAGGGACTTGCTCGAAGAAAATGGGGTGGAATTTGACGAGCAATATATTTTTTGATCTCATTGGTAAACGCCTCCGGTTAAAACCAGAGGTTATTATTGGGCAACTCTTACAGAGTTGCTTGTCAATAACATGCAATATGTCTGTAATACGATTGATCACAACTCTGTAAGAGTTGCCTTTAAATAACCCTCGGTTTCAACCGGGGGCAAAAACAAAAACAAAAACAAAATCAAATAACATGTACTTCAACTCCAACATCAGATTAATGCGGAAACGTCGCGGACGGACGCAGGACGAAGTGGCTTCCTCGCTGAACATGAAGCGCCCCACGCTGAGCGGCTACGAAAATGGGGTGGCGCAACCCGGTGTGCAACAATTGATTGCCTATTCGGAATATTTCGGGATTTCGATCGATACGCTGGTTAAGGTTGACCTGTCGAAACTCAGGGAGAGCGAATTGCGGCAGCTCGAAAGCGGTTTCGACGTGTTTGTAAAAGGGAGCAAGCTGCGGATACTCACCACGACGGTCGATCGTGCGAACAACGAGAACATCGAACTGGTACCGGAAAAGGCGAAGGCCGGTTATACACGTGGCTTTGCCGATCCCGAATTTGTGAGCGAACTCCCTGTATTTCAACTCCCTTTTCTCTCGCCAGAACGGAAATACCGCACCTTCCAGATCAGCGGCGATTCGATGCTCCCCATTCCCGATGGGGCCTGGGTAACCGGTGAGTTTGTCCAGGACTGGAACACCCTGAAAAATGGGGAAGCCTGTATTGTACTGACATTGGATGAAGGGATCGTCTTTAAGGTCCTGGAAAACAGGATCGCGAAGGAGGGGAAAATTGGGCTGGTTTCGCTCAACGCCATTTATCAACCCTATGAGCTTTCAGTGGTCGAAGTCCGCGAAATCTGGCGGTTTGTCCATTACATCAGCGATGAGTTGCCATCCGGCGAAGTTTCATCGGCCGATCTTGCCAGTTCGCTGAACCAGCTCAGGCAGGATGTGGCATTGATCAAGGAGAGGATTGTGGTGAATCCTACGAATTCTTCCAGTTAATGATCATCATCACCACCCCCAATATCATATACACTGCACCCATCAACCGCGAGAGGGAGCGTTCGCTGATTTTGCTCGCAAACCTGGCACAATAAATCCCGGTGAGGATTGCACTGAAAGCGAGCGCAATTCCGGTCAACAGGTTCACGTTGCCCAACGAGGCATGGCCAATCACCCCCGACAGTGCGGTGAGCGACATGATCAAAATTGAGGTCCCAAGGGCTTTGTGCATGGGAAACCGGTTCACAAACAAAAGGATCAACAAGATATTTGTACCTCCACCTGCCCCGATAAAGCCTGTCATAAAACCACTTATACCGGCAAGTAAAATGGAGAGGAGAAGCCGCCATATGGGAGACTTATTTTCGGAAAGATCAAATGGGTCAACAGGATTTTTATCGCGCTTGATCCCTGTACGCCAAATAATTAATGCAAGAACGACCAACATAAAGGAGAAACCGGAATCGAGCCCCCGTTCAGGGATCTTGTCCGAAAATCGGGCACCGATCTGCGCCATGAACACTGAGGATGCCGCTACCCATGCTGCAGACTTTATGGCAATATTGTCGTTTTTGAAATAGGTCCTTGAAATCACCAGGGAGGTCAGCACATCGACCACCAGACTGGTGCCAATTGCTTCGTGGATAGGGAATTTGAAAAAAATTGTGATGAGCGGAACGACCACCATGACTCCTGATGCACCGGTAAAACCCGTCACCATACCTGAAAAACAGCCAATCAGAATGATCAGAAAAATCTCCATTCAGTTAGTTAAACCGTTGATTAATTTTTATTTCGGCCACAAAAATAACAAATAGTGGTGGGTTTTAAAAGTTAGGTTTAATTTTGTTGCTTTGTTAAAGTTGAAATAACAATCACTTAAAATAATTGAGATGGATTTAAATGATTTGGTTAGGAACAACCGCAGTTACAGAAGGTTTGACGAACGACATGCTATTGGTCGTGACACATTGGTTGATCTGGTCGGATTGGCCAGATATGCCGCCTCGGGAAGAAATGCGCAACCTTTAAAATATTTTTTAAGTTGTGACCCGGTCCTGAACGGTCAGATTTTTCCGACCCTGGCCTGGGCCGGCTATTTAAAAGAGTGGCCGGGTCCAAAAGAAGGCGAACGTCCTTCTGCCTATATTGTTGTTTTACTCGACAGGACCATTTCCGACAATTTTCTTTGCGACGATGGGATTGCCATGCAAAATATCCTGTTGGGTGCAGTTGAAAAAGGACTGGGTGGATGCATCATCAGGTCGATCAATAAACCAAGGCTTACCACTATTCTCCAACTTCCGGTTCATCTGGATATCATTGATGTTGTTGCATTGGGAAAACCGGTCGAAAATGTGGTCATTACCGATGTTGGGGAGGATGGCGATATAAAATACTACCGTGATGAAAACGGGGTACACTTTGTTCCGAAGCGATCGTTGGATGAATTGATCATAAAATAGTGCTTCGGCTCCGCTCAGCAACTGTAGAATGGAGAAGGGAATCTGAGACCGGTGCTTCGGCTCCGCTCAGCATCCGGTAACAGGATATTAAAATATTATTCTGCAATAATGTTGAATGGAAACCGAAGACATATTGACAAATCAAGTAGGATTACTGTTTCAGCACGATCAAACCACTGCAAGTTGCCAGCCGCCAGTCGCCAGTTGCCAACAGCCAGCCTCTATCTTCCCTTCAGCCTGTCCGCAAAAATCTTTTTGAATTTGTCCACTTTCGGGGTAATCACAATTCGGCAATATCCTTGATTTGGATTGTTCCTGTAGTATTCCTGGTGATAATCCTCTGCAGGATAGAATTTTTCAAATTTAGTGACCTCTGTTACAATCGGGTTGTTCCAGATTTTCTCCTTTTCAAGTTTGGCTTTGTAAGCCAGTGCCTCCTGTTTTTGTTCCTCATCCATGTAAAAAATGGCCGAGCGGTATTGTGTTCCACTATCCGCACCCTGCCGGTTAAGGGTTGTAGGGTCGTGTGTCATCCAGAAAACTTCAAGAAGTTCTGCATAAGTGACTTGCCCCGGATCGTAAGTGATCTGTGTACATTCGGCATGGCCCGTTCTTCCGGTACAAACCTGGTCGTAAGTAGGATTGGCCACATTCCCTCCGGAATATCCGGAAACTACGCTTTTGACCCCTTTCAACTCACTGAACATCGCCTCGGTACACCAAAAACACCCTCCAGCGAAAACTGCGGTTTTTGTATTCTCAACTTTCATTTCATTGGTTTTAATTTGAATTGACGAACTTTTTACCACCCATGGAAGAATCGTAAAAAAACCTAAAATAAACAATTTATACCTCTTCATTTGTTATTATCTTTATTTAATTGTTTACGGACTTGTCTGTAATAAGGTTTCTGTTTAAATAATTTTTGAAATTAAAAAATATTGGTTAGTTTAGGAGCATTTAACATTCAGTTCTTTAAATTCGACCGCCAGAGGAGTAAACTCTGGTGTTTCGGGAATAATTTATTCTGCTTATGGCTTTGAATATGATTGGGTTTAATTTTTTAAGTTTTGGCTATGATCTATAAATATTTAATCTTGAAATTTTTCAAACAATTGAAAGATTGGTATTTTAAAAGGAATACCTTCAGTTTCAAAAATCACTGGAAATGCATTGTTCTGGTTCCGTTTATCTTGTTCCTCCTTTTTTTTAATGAATGCAAGAAAGATGCGATCAGTTTGACTCCTCTAAATTTAGATGTCGTATTTTTTGGACACAAGGGTGGGGGCAGCAATTCATACAACAACAACTATATCGAAAATACACTTCCATCTGTTCAGGATGGATTAAAATCGATGAATGGTGTTGAAGTTGATGTACAAATGAGCCTTGATGGGACGCTTTGGATGTTTCACCATGCTGATATTGGGGAAATGAGTTGCCTTTCCAACTATCATCATAGCTTGATCCTTTTAAAAGACACTGAAATAGAGAAAATCCAGGTCTGTAGCGGAACAAAGCAATCGAGAATCTATAAGCTCAAGGAGTTGGTCGATTACTGGAACAGCAAAAATGAAGGTTTTGCAATTTCAATGCATATCAAGCAGGATTTCCCCACTGATACACTTAACCACCCATTGATTGGGGGTGAACTTGCTTACCTTATGAAAGTTGCAGATAAACTGGCACTCCTTTTCCCATCGATACAAAATCTGGACCATATCTTTGTTGAGGTATTTAACAGAACTTTCTGCACCAAGATTCACGCCACAATACCCAAAATTAAAGTTCTCTTGTTGAAGGCAGTCTCTTTCCCTCAACAGGTAGATGGTGCGGTAAATGGAGGTTACGATGGGATCAGTAGCAGTTTTGATTCTGTATTAATCTCAGCATCTGAGGTCAAAAGTGCGCGGGATAAAGGTTTTAAAGTGCTGTTGTGGACACCCGATACCAAAGCTGAAATCATTCAGGCTTATAGCCTGAAACCAAATCACATCCAGACTGACAACATGTACGGGGCAATCATTTGTGAACCGTATTATAATTCTGTAGGTAACTAAAAAGGCTTTAATAACAATTAAATGAACAGAAAACAATTATTAATTTTATGAATTACAATACTTTAATATTGAGTATATTGCATAAACGGAATTCCAAAAATGGATTCGTTATTCCTTTTTATTCAAGAAGATTTTCTCCCCAAATATTATTTTTTATTGGATTGACATGCCTTTTGAATTTAACGCAGTGCAAAAAAACGGCTATAATCGTTACCCCACTTAATTTGGATGTCATCTTTTTCGGACACAAGGGTGGGGGTAACAATTCGTACAACCCCAGTTTTATCGAAAATACGCTTCCATCTGTTCAGGATGGTTTAAAGTCAATGAATGGCGTAGAAGTGGATGTACAGATGAGCCTGGATGGGACCCTTTGGTTGTTTCACCACGCTGATATTGGGGAAATGAGTTGCCTTACCAATTATCACCACAGCCTTATCACTTTAAAAGATACAGAAATAGAAAAAATACAGCTCTGTAGCGGAACAAAGCAATCGCGAATTTACAAGCTTAAAGAGTTGGTCGATTACTGGAATAGTTCCCCAACAGGATTTCCAATTTCAATGCATATCAAGCTTGACCAGACTCAAGATACACTTAACCATCCTTTGGTTGGGGGCGAACTTGCTTACCTTTTGAAACTTGCTGATAATCTCAAGATTGTTTATGCAACAATGAATCACCAGGATCAGCTCTTCTGTGAGGTGTTTGACTCTGCCTTTCGCAATAAGATCCATGCGACAATACCTGGATTAAAAGTTTGCTTGCTTAAGGAAGTACCTTTTCCCCAACAGGTTGACGATGCGATCAGCGGTGGTTATGATGGGGTCAGCAGCGGTTTTGACAGTGCCTTAATATCGGCAGCAGAAGTCAAAAGGGCACATGATAATGGCTTAGTTGTTCAATTGTGGACGCCTGATACCAAAGCTGAAATCATTCAGGCTTATTTATTGAAGCCTACTCATATCCAAACAGACAATATGTATGGGGCAATTATTTGCGAACCATACTATAATGCTTCAAAATAACATGTCACTCAATCATCGTTTTGGCTTAATAAATTTCGCTAATAGGGTACAGAAAAAAAGATTTGAAAATTTGGGAGACCAAAATACTGTCCCTCCGAGGGACCAATTTGTTTTGGTTCGCCTCAGAATTCCCCAAATCGGTGTTCTTCTATTCGCTTTTGTGCTATTGATTTTAGCCATGCGCTGCAAGAAGGATTCTGCCATAACTCCAATAACAGCAAAGGCAGATGTCACTTGCATTGGGCTATGATGGTGTAAGTTGAAGCATTTATGAATCGACCCTTGCTTTAGATGAAGTTAAAAGGGCACATACCAATGGTTTGATTGTTCACCTATGGACATGCGATACAAATGCAGTATTGATTAAAGCCTATGCACTGAAACCCGATTTTATTCAAACTGACAATCTGGATGCGATCAATGTTGTTGTATATAATTGACATACAAGTATTTGATTAGTTTATTAATTGCTTAATATTTAGAATAAACATGAAATTTTGCGACAATTGCGGAAATCAGCTCCAACCAAATATTCGTTTTTGTGCAATTTTATGAATTTTTTATCTGCATCACCCTGTGATGTATGCTTGACAGGTAGTTGGTCATTGTAACATATCTGTTGGCGGCGGGTGCAACATACACTTTTCCTGTGCCGGTAAATGTGTTCACAATCCCTTCGCCGGAAAGCAATGTTCCAAATATACCTTTACTTGCTTTGGCAACCGATAACTGAACCGAAGATTGTCTGGCAACTGCAAATGAACCATCGACCACCAACTTGGAGTTGACCAACTCAATGATTTCTAAAGGGCCGTTGGAATAAATGACCACTTTTCCATAACCTGAAACTTTAGTCTGGAAGAACCCTTCTCCTGAAAATAGTGCGGAAATTGCTTTATTGGTGAAGGATCCAATTTCGACATTCATTTCAGAAGCAAAATAGGCACCTTTGTCAAGTATCCATTCATCCCCTTTAAGCTCCAAAATTGTAAAGTCGCCAAATGCGGGTTCCAACCACACGGTACCGGTTCCACGGATAACAGGTTTTACAGCATGTTCTTTGGTCACCATGGATTTGAGAAAACCACCTGCTGATGGAAGGTTTGCTTCAAGTACGAGGTTACCTTGCATGTAATACATCCCTCCCGACTCGTATCGCAGTGCCGAATTGTCCAACTCTGCCTTCACAAATTTAAGCATCTCTTTCTCGACTACCTCAAACTTCAAACTGCCATAATGCGTTTGTGGTTGAGGTGCTGACTGGTAAACCGGTGGCGGAGCAACCGGTCTGGGTGGTTGGGGCGGTAGATAGGCTGAGTGGTCAACCAACGGAGATTGATAAGGTTGCGATGCTGGTGGCTGGTTTGAGCCCACCATCGGATTTCTTGTGCCACATTCGTGGCAAAAAGCGGCGCTTTCTTTCATCTGGCTACCACAATTGCTGCAAAATGCCATGACTAATGTTTTAGGTTTTAATGTAAAATGTCTATTTTATCTTAAATTTCATAACCTTCAATATTCAGTAATCCAACTCCCTGAGTATTTTTTGACCAGGTTGATGGCTGCGAATCCTGAATATAATAAATTCCCGGATCGAGGCGAACCTGGGGTTCGATCACCCATTTCCCATTGGTTGCGCCATCGGTACCTGCTTTTCCCTTTGCGGGATATGTGCCGATTACCATCCCACCGTCTCCGGTAATCGTTATGGAACCAACATTTGCAGTGCCTTTGCTATCATTGTAATGATCTGTGGTGATTTTTAATACAATAGACGATCTCTTAATTATAAGTCTGGTGGCTCCATCAGGATTTTTGTCAATAAAATTATCTTTAGCCACTTGCAATGAGCCTTGCTTTTCAGCCTCAACGCTTTTAGGATTTACTGTAAATACAAAAACGAATTTCTTATCGGTACCACTGATTTGAGTATTGTCAGTCGATGGCTGAACTGCTTTGGTATTATTCTCAAGTGTTGCAACAGCAGCTTTTTCAATTGGTTGGTCCTTAAAAAGCTGGGTATAGGTTAGCCAACCACCAATCCCTAACACGGCTAGGCAAATGAATACAATCAATAAGGATCGCAAAACATTGCTTTTGCCTGATGAATCAGATGTTGGGGTTGGTGAATTTTGTGGCCTGGTAATTGCTGACCCGCTATTCGTTACAACCGGAGAGATAAAACGAGGTGGTTCAACCGTAGGAGAAGTTATTTGAGGAATGACAAGTTGCGGGTTTACAGGCTGATCATCCATCGTTAATGTATCAAAGCCACATTCCATGCAAAAACGGTCTCCGGGAACCAACTCTTTCCCACATTGAGGACAAAATTTCATAGTTTTAATTTTAGATATTGTTTAGTTAATTCAATATTGAATACCTCATTTATAATAAATTACATGCCCATTATGGCACGGCTTGCAAATAAAAGCCCAAAAATCGACAGTATAATAAAAGATATCACAAAAGAGATCAACAGGACACAAATAAGGGTCACTATCACATACCCCGCTACCATGTTGGGAGGTGTCCGTTTAATGACAGGAAGTCCGGTTATCAATAAATAGATGGCATAAAGACTTGCAAGGTACGACAGCCAACGGGTTCCGTCAAACAGCAAAAAGATACCCGCCAGCCACTGTGCAGTTGTCGAATAGACCGCCAACTGTAACGACCTGCCAAAATTCTTTTCGGAACCAAAAGAACCTGCAAGGATATCTACTAACCAAGCAAATAAATAAACACCAATGACAGAAGAGATCAACTGTGTAAATGCTTGAATCAAACCAGCCGGAATATTTCTGAAGGATGTACCCATCTGGTCAACACCTATAAAACCGTAAGCAAGGAATGTTGAGATTGCAGGGATTAAAGTTAAAACAAGTGTATATCCAAAAATGAGGTTCCCAACATTCGGTTTCTCTTTGCCAATGACCAACCATTCCTGCTTAGGGTTCGACATAATTCCGATGGCACGTTGAATAAGACTGTTAATATTGAAACCTGTATTAACATCTGACTGAGGATAAGTACTTGGTTGATAGTTGACAGACTGCTGGGTCTGATATTCTGGTGGCGCTGCGGGTGTCGGAGGGGGCGTATAAACCTGTGCCGATTGTATAATTTCATTATGTGGGGTTGCAACCCGAAACCCACAGGAAGGGCAGAATTTGCTGCCTTCTTTTAACTCTTTCCCGCATTGAGGACAAAATTTCATGGGATAAAATCTTAGGTGAATAATCTGGTTTAATTAACATCTTAAGAGCAAAAATAATTAAATAAAACGCAAAAATTCAAGGATGGCCCATAATTTTTAGCCGGTTTTTACATCTTTAGTAGAAAACCATTGATCATTTTTTCAAATGCGTCTTTGATCTCCTGAGTTGTCCTGGCGACTCCGCTGGTCATTGTTGGGTTGCCTGACTTTGGGACATATAAAAATGAAGGAATCCCACTGATCCCAAAAACAGCCGAAAGTTCGCGTTCCTGATCCGTATTGACCTTATAGACAACTATTTTCCCTTTGTATTTCATAGCCAGCTCCTCCAATGCAGGTGAAGCCATCCTGCATGGTCCACACCAATCGGCATAAAAATCGACAATACAAGGCAGCTTGCCTTCATAGGTCCAGACCTTGGGATTTTTTTCATAATCCATAATCAGTTCCTTGAATTGTGCAGTGGTTATTTTCACAACTTCCCCTTCAGTTGCCTTTACCGATTGTGGAGCAGCACCAAAAAATATCAGGAAAAAACTAACAATCAATATCTTGTATCCCATTATGCATATCTTTTGTTTTTCTGTTTAAAAACTATTACAAACATATATACTTTTTGACATAGATTTTGATGTCCTGGAAAATTGCTGTTCTTAACTTTAAAATAATTTCGAACTTTTAAATACGCTAATTCATGGCACAATTTCCTACATTTGCATCAACAAAAGAAAAATAACAGCCTGTATAATCAGTTATCCCTTAACTTAGTGATCAGCTAATGAGTCGCAAAAAGAAACTTAAAAAATTGGACCTTCGTAAATTCGTTTCCAAAACAGCCAAAAGGGGAAGTATCCCGGGAACCGTAGAGTACATAGGTCAACCCAGGGTTGGGGATGTAAAAATCGATGTTCTGGAATTCGACGAATTGATGTGGAAAGAGTACAATTCAATTCCCATCGCGGAACTTAAAGATTATCTAAACCATCCTGGCGTAAAATGGATCCAGGTTACCGGAGTGCACAATCCTGAAATATTGAGTGATATTGGAAAAGTCCTGAATGTCATATCCCTTGATCTTGAGGATATTGCAAATACAACGCAACGTCCGCGAATTGAAGAGAGGGACGACTACATATTTCTTATTTTCAAAGTATTACAACTTGATCCTGAAAGTAGGGAAGTGAATATCGAGCAAATCAGTCTTATTTTGGGTGATGGTTTTGTTGTATCCTTTCATGAAACTACACCTAAAATCCTTGAGACTTTACAAAACCGGATCAGGGCCGGTAAGGGCCGTGTAAGAAGGATGAAAAGCGATTACCTGGTTTTCGCAATAACCGATATCATTATAGACCAATATTTTACTTTACTAGAAGACATTGGTGAAACACTTGAAGATACCGAAGAGGAACTGATCGTTTCACCTGGACAGGCAAGTCAGGAGGCGATCTACAAGCTCAAAAGAAGGCTGGGGTATATCAAAAAAACGATTTGGCCCGCTCGTGACGTCTTGAATTCGCTACATCTTTCTGACCATATCCTTCTCAACCCGGGCTCAAAAATCTATTTCAGGAACATTTACGACCATACCATCCAGATCATTGAATCGCTCGAAAGCTTGCGCGACCTCACATCGGGGATGATGGACCTTTATCTCTCTACTGTAAGTTTCAAGATGAACGAGATCATGAAAGTGCTGACCATCTTCTCGACCATTTTTATCCCCCTCACCTTTTTTGCCGGAGTTTATGGGATGAATTTCAAAAATTTGCCTGAATTGGGTTGGTATTACGGATATTATCTATTTTGGGGGGTAATGATCGTGATCATTTTGGTGATGCTGGCGTGGTTCAGGCGTAAGAAATGGTTGTGAGCCTCAAATGTTACCCACCGAATTGGCAACTAATCGCTATCTTTGAACATTCAATTAAAATAATTTACCATGAGTAAGCCTATTGTTACAGCTATTGCCTCCTTTGGAATGTCGGGTGTTGTTTTTCAGGGACCCTCTTTAAAAGTTTTGCCACAACAGTTTAAGATTCATAAGATCCTCGAACGGACAAAAAACATATCCGCCGAAAGGTATCCCGAAGCCACGATTGTCAGGTCATATAATGAAATCTTGAACGATCCGGAAGTGGAGCTTGTTTTGGTCAATACGCCCGATTACCTCCATTTCGACATGGCCAAACAAGCGATAGAAGCCGGGAAGAATATCGTTGTTGAAAAGCCTTTCACAAAAACAAGCGATGATGCACGTGAACTGATCGCTCTTGCCCGGAAGCACAATGTTTTGATGACGGTTTATCAAAGCCGCAGGTTGGACAATGGGTTTTTGACCGTGAAAAAAATTGTTGAAGAGAAATTATTGGGCAGGATTGTGGAATACGAAGCCCATTATGACCGATACCGCAATTATATACAGGAAGGTTCCTGGAAGGAGGATGGTGATGAACGGACAGGTGTTTTATTCAACCTTGGCTCACACATTGTCGATCAGACACTTATGTTGTTTGGGATACCAACGGCTGTTACAGCCCATCTTAATGTATTGCGTACTGGTGGACGGACAACTGACAATTTTGATATCAGGTTGCATTACGACAAGTTCAATGCATTTTTGCGCAGCTCCTACCTTGTGCGCGAATTGGGTCCACAATATATTGTCAACGGAACGGAAGGTTCGTTCAGGAAGATGGGAACCGATCCACAGGAGGAATTGCTTAAAATCCACCATTTGCCCAATGAGCCAGGTTGGGGCACCGATGCACCAAACGATTGGGGCGTACTCAATACCACGGTTGGCGGTTTACATTTTGTTGGAAAGGTGGAAACGATCCCCGGCAATTATGGCAATTTCTTTGTCGAACTTTACAAGACCATTCGCGAAGGTAAGGAACTGATGGTCAAACAGGAACAAGCATTGACAACGATCAGGATTCTCGAAGCCTGTCTTGAGAGCAACAGATTAAAAAAGACAATTGAATTTTCTTCTGAATAAAATTACTTTAATAATTTTCTGTTGATTTTGATAATAGATAAATTGGATGCCTTTAAGCTGGAATGAAATAAAAGACCGTGCCTTAAATTTCGCCAAAGAATGGGCTGACGCTTCAAGCGAAGAGGCGGATGCTAAACCATTTTTGGTTGAGTTCTTTAATGTGTTTGGGATTAGCCGGAAGCGTGTTTCGACCTTTGAACACAAGGTTAAAAAACTTGACGACAAGGAGGGCTATATCGACCTGCTTTGGAAAGGGATGATTCTGATCGAAATGAAAAGCAGGGGCAAAAATCTTGAAAAAGCCTACCAACAGGCTATTGACTATACTTATGGGCTTAAACAGCACGAATTGCCGAAATATATCCTAATTTGCGATTTTGAAAACTTAAGGCTTTACGACCTTGATGAGGGTACAAATATTGAATTCAAGCTTAGGGATCTGATACATCATGTTCATCATTTCGCCTATATCTTAGGTTATCAGAAAAATATTTACAAAGAGCAAGACCCAGCAAACATAAAAGCTGCTGAGTCAATGGGCAAGCTTCACGACAGGCTGAAAGAAATTGGTTATACCGGTCATCCATTGGAGGTTTACTTAGTCCGTATCCTGTTTTTAATGTTTGCTGAAGACACTACCATTTTCAACAGGCAACAATTTCAGGACTATTTGGAACAACGGACCAGCCTAGACGGCAGCGACCTTGCTTCGAAATTGCAGGAACTCTTTCAGGTACTCAATACCCCCAAAGAAAAGCGCTTTAAAAATCTTGATGAACAACTTGCCGACTTTCCTTATGTAAATGGGAAATTATTTGAAGAAAACCTGCCGACGGCAAGTTTTGATTCAAAAATGAGGCAGACCTTGTTGGATTGTTGTTATATCGACTGGAGTAAAATATCGCCTGCCATCTTCGGCTCTATGTTTCAAAGCGTGATGAACCCAAAGGAACGCCGGAACCTGGGTGCCCATTACACAAGTGAGACCAACATTTTAAAATTGATCAAGCCTCTTTTCCTCGACGAACTTTGGAAGGAATTTGAAATGATCAAAGACAATAAAAATAAGCTTCCCGGATTTCACAAAAAGTTAAGCTCACTAAAATTCCTTGATCCTGCCTGCGGATGTGGCAATTTCCTTGTGATCACCTATCGTGAATTACGATTACTTGAATTGGAAATTCTAAGGAATACCTACAAAGGTGGACAACAAGTTATTGACATTAATGAAATTATTTGGCTTGATGTGGAAATGATGTATGGTATTGAATATGAGGAATTTCCAGCGAGAATTGCCGAAGTTGCCATGTGGCTGGTTGACCATCAGATGAATATGTTGATCAGCAATGAGTTTGGACAATATTTTGCCCGTTTGCCTTTGAAAAAAGCTGCCAATATCGTACATGGAAATGCTTTGCAATTGGATTGGAATTCATTGATAAAAAATCAACAGTTCAAGATCGAATCGAATGAAACGACCATAACATTGAATGAGCCTCAAACTGAATATACAATTGTCAATATTAGGACCAAACATCTTACCATAATTGACGAAAGGATTCCTTCGATTGAGAAAATTCAGATAAACAGAACTTTCGATTACATTTTGGGTAATCCCCCATTTGTTGGAAAAAGTCTCCAAAGTAATGAGCAAAAGGCAGATATGCAAAAAATATTTGCTGCTGTTAATGGTGCAGGTGTTTTGGATTATGTTACAGCATGGTACGTCAAAGCTTCACAATTGATTCAAAACACACAAACCAAGGTTGCTTTTGTTTCTACAAATTCGATTTCACAAGGTGAACAAGTTGGGATTTTGTGGAATTTACTCTTCAATCAATACCATATAAAAATACATTTTGCACACAGGACTTTTAGTTGGAGGAATGAAGCAAAAGGAAATGCGGCTGTTCATGTTGTCATCATTGGATTTGCAAGTTATGACATCAGCGACAAGCGGATTTTTGAATATGAAGAGATTAAAGGTGAGCCACATGGAATCAAAGTGAAAAATATTAACCCTTATTTGCTCGAAGGTAGAGATGACTTTGTCGTTAAAAGGAGAAATCCAATTTGTAGTGTCTCCGAAATGATTAAAGGTAGCATGCCAAATGATGGAGGACATTTTCTGTTTTCAAAAGCTGAAAAAGATGAATTTGTTAAACTGGAACCCAATTCCACCAAATATTTTAGGTTATTTATTGGTGGCTATGAGTTTCTTAATAACGTTGAGCGTTGGTGTTTATGGTTAAAAGGTGCAAATCCAACCGAATTAAGGACTCTTCCTTCGGTGCTGGAAAGAATTGAAAAAGTAAGGAAACATCGATTGGAAAGTGATAGGCTTGTAACTCAGAAAGATGCATCCACACCGATGTTATTTGGTGAGAACCGTCAAACTGACTCTGATTATTTGGCCTTACCGGAGGTATCATCGGAAAATAGAAACTATGTTCCTGTTGGATATGTGGAAAGATCAACCATTGCAAGTAACAAAATTTATATGGTTCCAAACGCTTCATTCTATAGTTTTGGCATTCTTAGCTCTTGTATGCACAATTCATGGATAAGACAAATTTCTGGTAGGATGAAAAGTGATTTATCCTATTCTAACGGTATTGTTTACAACAACTTTCCATGGCCTGAGAACCCCTCAGAAAAACAAATAGCGACTATAGAAGATAAAGCAAGAATGGTATTAGAGGCAAGAGCCGAATATTCAACAAGTTCATTGTCTGATTTATATGTCCCATTAACAATGCCTGATACCTTGTTAAAAGCACATAACGAGTTGGACAAAGCAGTTGACCTGGCTTACAGGCCACAACCCTTTACAAGCGAAGCAAACAGAATGGTGTTTTTATTTGATCTGTACGAAAAATATACGGCAGACCTTTTTACGAAAGAGAAACCTAAAAAGGCAAAAAAGAAAGATTCAGAAAAAGATTTAACTTGGGAAGATTAACGAAGTGCAGATGAAATAATTAATGAATTAAGAGCAGATCGTGTTAATAGTAAGGAAATTGAACCGTTCGATTAATCACAAAAACAAATCCGGGATAACTCCTGGATTTGTTTTTGTGATTAATACTGTATTAAAATCTGATTTACTCTCCCAACTTCTTATACCTGATCCGATGCGGCGTGCTGTCGCCCAACCGCTTCTTCTTGTTTTCTTCGTATTCTGAGTAACTCCCTTCAAAGTAATAAACCTGCGAATTGCCTTCAAATGCGAGGATATGGGTCGCGACACGGTCAAGAAACCAGCGGTCGTGCGAGATCACCACGGCACATCCGGCAAAACTATCGAGACCTTCTTCTAAAGCACGGAGCGTATTAACATCAATATCGTTTGTTGGCTCATCAAGCAGCAATACGTTCGCCTCTGATTTTAATGTCAATGCAAGATGGAGCCGGTTCTTTTCGCCACCTGAAAGCACGCCACATTTTTTCTCCTGGTCGGCCCCGCTGAAATTGAAGCGCGAAACATAGGCACGGGCATTGAGCATCCTGCCACCAACCATCACCTCATCCGTTCCACCAGAAAGTACCTGATAAACGGTTTTGTCGTTCACGATTGCCTCATGGCCCTGATCGGCATAACCGATTTTCACAGTTTCACCAACGGAGAAACTCCCGGAATCTATCTTTTCCAAACCAAGGATCATCCTGAATAAAGTAGTTTTACCAGCACCATTCGGTCCGATTACACCCACGATACCGTTAGGCGGCAAAACAAATTCAAGATTTTCGAACAGCAACCTGTCCCCAAAAGCTTTTGAGACACCATGTGCTTCGATCACTTTATCGCCCAGTCGTGGGCCATTTGGAATAAAGAGTTCAAGCTTATCTTCTTTCTGTTTGACATCTTCATTTAACAACTTTTCATAAGCACCCAACCTCGCTTTCGATTTGGCCTGACGTGCCTTTGGACTCATCTTGACCCATTCTAGCTCACGCTCCAAGGTTTTGCGACGTTTTGAAATTCCCTTTTCTTCCATCTCCAAACGCTTGGACTTTTGTTCCAGCCAGCTTGAATAATTTCCTTTCCATGGAATTCCTTCCCCACGGTCGAGTTCAAGGATCCAACCAGCCACATTGTCAAGGAAATAACGGTCGTGGGTAATGCAAATGACCGTTCCTTTGTATTGTTGTAAATGAAGCTCTAACCACTCCACTGATTCTGCATCAAGGTGGTTTGTCGGTTCATCGAGCAACAGGATATCGGGTTGTTTCAACAATAACCGGCACAAGGCAACACGGCGGCGCTCACCACCCGATAATACTTTGACCGATGTATCACCATCAGGACAACGAAGTGCATCCATGGCCCTTTCAAGTTTGTTGTTGAGGTTCCATGCATCGGTTGCATCAATTTTTTCCTGAAGCAAAGCCTGCCTGTCCATCAGTTTGTCCATCACATCTGGGTTTTCATAAACCTCTGGCAAACCAAATTTCAGGTTGATCTCCTCATATTCATCCAGAATGTCCACAATCTCCTGCGCCCCTTCCTGGACAATTCCCATTACAGTTTTTGATTCGTCAAGCAGGGGTTCCTGAGAAAGGTGTCCCACCGTATATCCGGGCGAAAAAGCAAGTTCCCCGTTGAAATCCTTTTCAAGTCCTGCAATAATTTTTAGCAAAGTGGATTTGCCCGATCCGTTCAAACCAATGATACCGATTTTTGCACCAAGATAGAACGAAAGTGAAATATCCTTAATAACCTGTTTCTGAGGTGGATATGTTTTGCTTACCTTGTACATTGAAAATATAATCTGCCGATCTTCTGCCATGGATTTTAATTTTTGTTTGAGCCTCAAAATTCGTATTTTTAAGCGGAAATACAATAATTTTGTTGCACGAATATCAAAATCAATTATCCAGATGAAAAAATATGCAGTTTATTTTAGTTTAGCAGTAGTCTTGCTGATCGGTTCAACGATTTACTGGAAATATTCCTTTACCTACAGTGAAGGGTATCGTGCAGGTTTGCTTCAGAAAGTGTCGCTAAAAGGGACCATCTTCAAAACCTATGAAGGCGAAATGATCCTTAGCAGTATCCAAAGCAATACCAATGTTGCATTGGCTTCCGAAAAATTCTTTTTCTCTGTGATTAACAAGGATGTGGCCCTTCAGCTCGAAAAAATGCAAGGCGGAAGCGTGGTAGTCCACTACTGTCAAAAAAACGGTACTCTTCCCTGGAGGGGCGAAAGTACATATCTTGTTGACAGTGTAAAGGTTAATAATAATTTGAGGGGGTATTAATACAACAAACATGGAATTATTAAAATTGAAGAATAGCATAAAAGCTTTATTATTTATCTCTTATTTACTTTCCTGCTCATTTGTATCTCCGGCATCCGTTATATCGGTTTTGAAGGATAAAGATGGTGTGACGTTTACATTGGATAAAGGCTTGATGAAGGTCAAAATCTGCACCGAAAATGTAGTTGAGGTCAGGTACACGATATTTTCAACTTTCCCGGCAAAGGAATCATTGGTGGTCAACAATAGATGGATTACAACGACTAAATTTTCTCTCACCGAATCACTGGTAGAGATCGTAATTTCGACCGCTAAGCTGAAAGTTGTAATTAGCAAGGCCAATCAATCAATTACTTACACTGATCTTAAGAATAAAGTAATCCTTTCTGAAGCCAGGGAAAATGGAAAAAAAATGGAAGAGGCCACAATTGCAGGGATCAAAACATGCAACTGTGCGACACTTTTCAATTCGCCGGCTGACGAAGCCCTTTATGGATTGGGTTGCCACCCTGAAGATACGCTGTCAATCAATTACAAAGGTCGCAACCAATCGATGGCCATCAAATATATGACTGGGGCGATTCCGGTGCTTTTATCCAATAAAGGTTATGGATTGTTGTGGGACAACTACTCAGCATCTGAATTCTATGGTGCCGAAGCATCCAATTCCCAATATAAGTATGTTTCTGAAAGTGGGTTATTGGTGGATTACTATTTCATTTACGGGCCTGAATTTGATCAGGTGATTGCCTCGTACAGGAATGCCACAGGAGCAGCACCCATGTTTGGCAAATGGGCTTTTGGATTGTTCCAATCGCAGGACAGGTACAAAAGCCAGGCAGAAGTTTTATCGGTAAAGGACAAATACAGAAATGGTAAGATACCGGTTGATTGCATTGTTCAGGATTGGTTTTACTGGGAACCCAATGTGATCGGATCGCACCTTCTGTGGCCAGAAAGGTATCCTGATCCAAAGAAGATGGTGGATGAATTGCACAAGGCCAACTTTCATGCCATGATTTCGATCTGGCCGGTTTTTGCCAAAGGGACGAAGAACTACAACGAAATGGCAGGAGCGGGTAACCTCACGGATATCCTGTGGGACAATGTCATGACCCATACATTTGACAATTACTATGACGCACACAGCGAGAAGGCTCGCAATATGTATTGGAAGCAAGCCAAAGACAGCCTGATTGCACCTCATGGTTGGGATGCCTGGTGGGTTGATCAATGTGAGCCAGATAACGGTTCGTTGCTCGATGCGAGAAGACAAAGCAATTTTGCGATTGGAAAAGGGATTGACTATTTCAATACTTATTCTTTGATGCATTCCGAAGGATTGTACACGAACTGGAGAAAAGATGTCCCCGGCAAAAGGGCATTTTTTCTGATAAGGCAGTCTTTTGCCGGAGCCCAAAGAAATGCCGCAACGCTTTGGTCATCGGATATTACATGTACGTGGAAAGCTTTTAAAAGTCAGGTGCCACAAGGTATAAATGCCTGTGCTTCAGGGATTCCTTACTGGACTTCGGATATTGGCGGATACCATTACAACTGGACGGCTGCAGATTGGTCTAAGCCGGTCTTCAAGGAATTGTTTACCCGTTGGTTTCAGTTTGGGACGTTTTCCCCCATTTTCAGGATTCATGGAAAAGGCGAAAGGGCTTTATTTTCTGATAACTGGGACCAAAAAACGAAGGAAATTTTATTGAATTACGACAATTTAAGGTACAGGCTTTTGCCTTATATCTATTCACTTTCGTGGAAAGTGACCAACGAAGGTTATACGATCATGAGGTCTTTGGCATTCGATTTCAGGAATGATATGAGGATAAATTCGATCCCCGATCAGTATATGTTTGGTCCTGCTTTTCTTGTTAGTCCTGTCACCCATCAGATGTATAGCCCCGAAAAAAATATCCCAACTGAAAAAACACAGAAAGTTTATCTGCCTGAATCGACTACCTGGTATGATTTCTGGACAGGAAAAACCTTATTAGGTGGCCAAACCATTGTATCACAAGCACCAATCGAAACGATCCCATTGTACATCAAGGCGGGTTCGATTGTTCCAATGGGCCCATTTCTACAATACGCCACTGAGAAACCAGCCGAAACAATCGAACTTAGAATTTATCGTGGGGCCAATGGCGTTTTTGAATTGTATGAAGATGAGAATGACAATTATAATTACGAAAATGGGAAATATGCCACAATCGGATTCACCTGGAACGATAAAGAAGGCAGTTTGACAATCGGTTCAAGGAAAGGATCTTTTGAGGGAATGTTAAATGAACGAACCTTTAATATTGTCTTGGTTAAGCCTGGAATAGGTACAGGTGTTGGGATAGAATCTAAAATTGACAAAACTGTTCATTATTCTGGACAATCAATCAAAGTCAAAATTTAAACAAACCTAAAATAAAGATTGTCAAAAAAAGATGATTTAATTTGCACATTGATAGTTAGATGAAATGCCATGGCTTGATATCCATGGCATTTCAATTTAATTATATTCCCTAATAGTGAAACTTTTTCACCGCTAAAGCGTTAATTAGAAAAAATTAAGTTAATTATGGAATTGTCAAAATTATTCTCAAAATACGAATTAGGGCCAAATGAGCTGAAAAACCGGATTGTAATGGCTCCAATGACACGGTCAAGGGCTATCGGTAACATCCCCAATGACCTGATGGCCACTTATTACGGTCAGCGTGCTGGAGCAGGACTTATTGTAACAGAAGGAACGTCACCTTCTCCCAATGGCTTGGGTTACTGCAGGATACCTGGATTATACAACCAATCACAAGTTGAAGGCTGGAAAAAAGTTACTGAAGCGGTTCATTTGAAGGGAGGTAAGATTTTTGTTCAACTGATGCATACCGGAAGAATAGGACATGTGATCAATTTGCCGGAAGGTGCTGAGATATTGGCCCCTTCAGCTGTTAAGGCGTCTGGACAGGTTTGGACAGATACTGCCGGGATGCAGGATTATCCGGTACCAAGGGCAATGACATTCAGTGAGATAAAGGCAGTAATTGGTGAATTTGAACTTTCTGCAAATCTTGCAATTGAGGCAGGTTTTGACGGAGTAGAGTTACATGCAGCCAATGGATACCTGTTGGAACAGTTTATCTCCCCTGTAAGCAACCAACGTACCGATGAATATGGTGGCAGCTTTGAAAACCGTTGCCGTTTTGTTTTGGAATTGGTCGATGTTGTAAGCAAAGCAATTGGCAGCGAAAAGACCGGGATCAGGTTATCTCCTTTTGGAGTGGCAAGCGATATGCCCCATTATCCAGAAATCGAAGAAACTTATACCTATCTTGCAGAACAGATCAATTCAAAGGGTATTGTCTATATCCATCTGGTCGATCATAGCGCTATGGGAGCACCCGAAGTCCCATTCAGCATTAAAAGAACGATCCATGAAAAATTTTCCAATACAATGATCCTCACTGGTGGTTATAACCCTGAATCTGCCGAAAAAGACCTATTGAGCGGATTTACCGATCTGGTTGGCTTTGGGCGGCAGTTTATCAACAACCCTGATCTACCCTCTCGGTTCAGGAACAGTTGGCCTTTGTCAACCTTTATGGACACTGATACATTTTATTCCCCTGACGATAAAGGTTATACTGATTATCCAATATATGGTATATAATAGATTAACATAAATATATGGAAATATTTAGAAATATTTATTGATCCAATTTAAAAACGTTCCTCCTTTTCGGGGAACGTTTTTTTTGAATTATAATATACAACATTTCGTTTTAAACCATTGTATATCATTGTACTTCAACATATTTCAATGTATTTCATTGTATTTCAACTTATATCCTTATATTTCAATATATTACAAATTGCCATATCATTAATCATATCCTTCTTCAATCCCATGATTTCAAATTAAAAAGTTAAATTTGTCCAAAATTTAGGATATGATCAGATCGATGACAGGTTATGGGAAGGCTGAATGTGAATTGTCCCAAAAGAAAATCACCATTGAGTTAAAGGCTTTAAATAGCAAACAACTCGATGTAAATACAAGGATTCCTGGTATTTACAGGGAAAAGGAGATCGAGATCCGGCGGGAAATATCCGATCTGATGATCCGTGGGAAAGTTGATTTCAGCCTTTATACCGAATCTTTGGGGGTCGATTCAAACAGTGTGATCAATAGCTCAGTCGTTAAAAGTTATTTCAATCAACTTTCAGCCATCAGTACCGAATTGGAAATCCCTGTTAACGAAAGGACCTTGCAAATGATTATGCAATTGCCAGATGTTGTGAAGACAAACCGCGAAGAGCTTGACGAGAATGAATGGAAAACGATCCTTGAAACCATTCGGGTAGCTATTAAATCTTTGGACAATTTCAGGCTTCAGGAAGGGTTGTCTTTGTATAACGACATCATTTTCAATCTAAATGTGATTACTTCTTTGCTCGATCAGGTGCAGCAATACGAGCTGGAGCGGATCACAAAAGTCAAGGAGCGGATCCTTGACGCATTAAAAGATCTCTCTTCGCCCGATGCAGTTGACCACAACCGCCTTGAACAGGAAATGATTTTTTATCTCGAAAAACTTGATTTTAACGAAGAAAAAGTCCGATTGTTAAATCATTGTACCTATTTTCTTGAAACCATCAATTTAGATGAACCGGTAGGCAAAAAGCTGGGATTTATTGCACAAGAGATTGGCCGTGAGATCAATACCCTGGGTTCCAAGGCCAACCATACCGAAATCCAAAAATTGGTGATCGGAATGAAAGATGCCTTGGAAAAGATTAAGGAACAGTTGCTGAACGCGTTATGAAAGAAGGCAAGCTGGTCATTTTTTCTGCGCCCTCGGGAGCCGGGAAAACAACAATCGTAAAACATTTGCTTTCACGTGGCTTGAATTTTGGCTTTTCGATTTCGGCTACGACAAGGAAACCACGTGGTGAAGAGATTGATGGCAAAGATTACTACTTTCTTACAAATGAAGAGTTCAAAAAAAGAATCGACAAAAATGAGTTTCTTGAATGGGAAGAGGTGTATCCCGGGTGCCTTTATGGAACTCTAAGGAGTGAGGTTGACCGCATTTGTAAAAAAGGTCAAAATATCCTTTTCGATGTTGATGTTGAAGGTGGAAGCAATATCAAAAAACATTATGGAAATAGGGCACTTGCTGTTTTTGTGCAGCCGCCATCTATTGAAGAGCTGGAAAACAGGTTGATAACCAGATCAACAGACAATAAGGAAATGATCATTAAACGGGTTGAAAAAGCCAGGTACGAATTGGGTTATTCCGCATTATTTGATCTGATTATCGTTAACGACCAACTTGAAGATGCTTTCAGGGAGGCGGAAGAAAAAATCCGAGCGTTTATCGGGGAAGGAGCGAACTAAGAAACTGGTCCAGAAGCAGGGAGCGTGGGGCATAGGGCAAGGGGCGTGGGGCAAGGGGCGTGGGGCAAGGGGCATATGGAACGGAGAACAGGACTTCGGCTCCGTCAGCCACCGGAAAAAGCCAGATGCCAGTCGCCAGTTGCCAGCTGTGTTAGCCAGCCGCCAGTTGCCAGCCGCCAGAAGCCAGTAGCCAATTGCCATTCGCCAGTTGCCAGCCGCCAGTCGCCAGCCGCCTAAGTAAAAATATTCATATTCTTAATAGTCAATAACTTAATTGATTTTGCCACCATGAGGATTGCTATATTTTCCGGATCATTCAATCCTGTTCACAACGGGCATCTTGCTATTGCACATGAGGTTATTGCGCAAGGAGCTGCTGACGAATTGTGGTTTCTCGTTTCTCCACGGAACCCACTCAAACTTGACACGGATCTTTGGCCGGAAGAAGACCGCCTAATGATGGTAAAACTTGCCATTGAAAACGTGCCAGGAATGGTTGTCAGCGACTTCGAATTTAATTTACCACGACCTTCTTACACTATTAATACACTGAATAGGCTAAAAGAACGATTTCCCCAACACCAGTTTTTATTGTTGATCGGGGGGGACAATCTCTCTATTTTTCACAAATGGCTCGATTACCAAAAAATCATTACGGAGTTTGGTCTTATTGTTTATCCTCGTCCAGGTTTCCCGATTGAAAACTTCCTTTTGAATCCCAACATTACCATAGTCTCTGCACCCCTGATCGATATTTCTGCCTCATTCATCCGAAAAAAAATTACTGCGGGTGAAGCAATTGCTGCTTTTGTTCCTTTTAAAGTCGATTCGTATATTCATGAAAATTTGAATATCTTTAAACTTTAAAACTATCAGGCTGCTTTTATGACTAGCAATTATTTATGTTTTTCCGTCGATCAGATTCAAATTGGCATTCCTTTAAATTTTATAGATCGGGTTATCAGTGCTGTAGCAATAAATTACTTACCCAATTCGCCACAAATTGTTCATGGGTTGTTTGACTATTATGGTCAGTTTGTACCGGTGATCAGCCTACGATATCGTCTTAACCTTCGTGAAATGGCAATTACTCCTGATCAGATTTTTGTCATTGTAGATACTTCAGTGCGAAAATTGGCCCTTGTTGCCGATTCTGTTGAGGGTGTAAAGTCGTTGTTAAAAAGTGATTTGATAGATCCCCAGAACCTCAACAAAGGGATAGAGGCAACAAGTGTATATTCAACAGGCAATGGCATACTTTTAATCTATGATGCTGAGACTTTTTTATCTGGGGAAGATGAAATTCTGTTTGAGAATGTAATGAATCTAAGTCCAAAAGCAGAGTAATTTATGAGCAAGGAAAGAGTAATGAACAATATAAGTGCCAGTGTTGCTGAACTTCTGGGACTTAACTTTCCCCGAAAACGATGGGACGATCTGGAACGTGGCATTCTTGGGGCTGCAAAAGAACTGTGTTTGCCAGAATCCATCGAAGGAATGGCCGTTTGGTTGGAAGGGGGAGACTTTCTTCCCGATCAATTGAACATACTCACAAATTATCTCACAGTTGGGGAAACCTATTTTTTCAGGGATTTACAAGCACTAGACATATTCCAAACCCAACTCATTCCAGAGATAATTGCAGAGCGATTTGGGAAAGACCATCATATAAATATTTGGAGTGCAGGATGTTGCACAGGAGAAGAACCCTATTCACTTGCAATTCTTCTGCTTGAAAGGATTCCGGACATCCAGAAATGGAAAATTTCAATTTTGGCAACAGATATCAATCCCCGTTATCTGGATAAGGCCCGAAACGGGATTTACAGCAATTGGTCTTTCAGGGAGACTCCGGCAAATTTGCGTGAAAAATACTTCAGAAAAGTAGGGAACAATTGGCTAATATCTGAAAAAGTCCGCGAGATGGTGGTTTTTCAACAGCTTAACCTGGTTGAAGATTCTTATCCATCCCATCAAAGCCATACCACCAACATGGATTTTATTTTTTGCAGGAACGTGTTGATGTACTTCTCAAGTGAATTGATCACACTTGTGAGCAGGAGATTTTTGGATGCACTTAAACCACAGGGATGGTTAATAACAAGTGCTGTTGAGCTGAACGATTTACTTTTTTCCAGCTTTACAAAAGTAAATTTTGGCAAAGCTATATTCTATAGGAAGACAAATCAAAAATTGTTAAATTACCGATTGGATAATCTGCCTGACGAGAGTGCGTCATCCTCAAGAAGGTTACCTGATCAATCGAAAAAGTATGTGAAAGCTGTTGCAGCTAAGCCTGCTATTTATGCTCATCATCGACCATCCGCACAAGCTCCTGAGTTCTCATCGATGGATATGGCAGAACGGTTATTTCGTGGAGGAGACTATGCCGAATGTGCTGACACTTGTAATAAAGAGTTGTTAATCAATAATAACCAACCACTATTGTGGATATTGCTGATCAAATCATATGCAAATATGGGGCAACTTGATAATGCATTGGACAGTTGCAGCCAATTGATAACATTGGATAGCTTTAATTCAGAAGCTTATTATCTGATGGCTACTGTTTTAATCGAAAAACAGGAATTGTCTGACGCAGTGGCTGTCCTACAGAAGGGAATCTATATCAATCATGATCATCTGATGTCCCATTTCATCATGTCAAATTTGCTTGATCGCTTATCTGACAAATCGGGTGCCGCAATACATAGGAAGAATGTAAAACGAATATTGTCTGGCTTTGATGGGAACCATATTTTGGATGAGGCTGAAGGGTTGACGGTAAGAAGGATGATTGAGTTGGTCAATTTTGGATAAATCAAAACAAATGAGGACAAACGAAGATATATTGCAGGAAAGGGCCAGAAAAATTTCTGGTAAACTGGGAGAAAATCAGGAAGTTCCAGTTGACGAAATGACTTTGGTGGAATTTAATCTTATTTCCGGGCATTATGCCATCGAGGAGAGTTTTGTTCTTGAAGTTTTATTGTTGAAGGAGTTGACACCAATTCCTGGAGTCCCTGCTTTCGTAGCAGGAATCATAAACCTAAGGGGGAAAATCATTTCTGTAGTCAATCTTAAACTTTTTCTTGGGATACCAGGTAAGGGGATTACAGATATGAACCGTATCATTGTGTTGAAAAATGATCTGATGGAGTTCGGAATTCTTGCGGATTCGATTCTTGGCACAAAAACAATACAATTGTCGAAGCTTTTACCCGCACCGATCACGGTTCAGGCTGTGGCAGCCGGGTATGTAAAAGGAATTTCCTCCGAAGGGTTAATCGTGCTAGACGGTTTTAAGATCCTGGCTGCAAAATCCATTGTTGTCAATCAGAAACTAAAATAATTAATCAAAATAGAAAGGAGAAACCTATGTTGTCATTTACAAAATTCAGCACACGTGCAAAACTCTATATTGGGTTTGGGATCATCATTATGGCCATTGTTGTAAATAATATCCTATCTTATCAAAGCCTGACTTTAATTCATGAATCAGAGGGTAATTTGCTAAAACTGATGGGTATTGCAAGAAATCTGACCCAGCTTCGTTCGGATGAAAACCGGCTAAGCGGGTTGACCCTTGAGATTATAATTAACAAAGACCTGAAAGATCGTGCATTGACCATTGAGGAATTAAAAGATGGGGTTAAATCTGTAGAAGCCAGGACTTCAGAGATCAATAAAAGTTTGGAACTTTTCCCTTCTGAAATGAAGATGTTTCAGGAAGTTACTACCAATATAGCATCCCTGAGAAGAATCAGGCAGTTGCAGCTTGATTTTATCGCCTCAGGGAAAATTGACCAGGCGATGGAGCTTTATATAAAGGAACAGGATGCCCTATTTATAAAAGTTCGGGCAGGGATCCTTGAAATAGAGCAGGAATTGGACCAGCTTGTAGTTGCAATTGAGAAAACCAACGAATCTGATGTTCATAGAATTACAATAAATTTTATTATCTCATGGAGCATTGTGGTGGTCATTTGTTTGCTTCTTATTTTGTGGCTCCGCGGTATGTTGGCACGTATATTTAAAGAGATAAATGAAGGAATAAGCATACTTCGAACCATCGCATCAGAAATCCAGACGACCGTAACCGAAGTTTCAACAGGTGCAACCGAAACGTCCACAGCTGTTGCGGAAACTACTGTTACAATTGAAGAAATACGGCAAATAGCGCTATTGGCAACCCAAAAAGCCCAGTCAGTTCTCGAAAGTTCACACCGTGCCTCCGATGCGGCGGAGAATGGCAAAGAGGCGGTTCAACATACAATTGAAGGTATGGGCCGTATCAACGAGCAAATGAAGATGATTTCCGGTAGTGTTGGTAAATTATCGGAGCTAAGCCGTTCAATAGGTGAAATCACTTCATCGGTAAATGATATTGCGGACCAATCAAACCTTTTGGCTGTAAATGCAGCTATCGAAGCAGCCAGGGCAGGTGAACAAGGTCGTGGGTTCACTGTAGTGGCGCAGGAGATCCGAAGTTTGGCGGAACAATCAAAAAAAGCGACATCTCAGGTGAAGGAAATCCTAAACGAGATCCATAAGGGGATGAACCTTGCAGTCATTGCAACTGAACAAGGGATAAAAGCTGTTGATAACGGCAGTCTTCTGGCACTTCAAAGTAGCGAAATGATCGATATCCTTTCTGATACTGTTAATGAAACAGCACAGGCCGTAATTCAGATTTCAGCCTCAAGTCAACAGCAAATGGCGGGTATGGAACAAATCGTGCCTGCAATGGAAAATATAAAACTGGCAAGCGAGCAAAATGTGAACGGAACACGCCAGGCACAAAATACCGCGCATATTTTGAGCGATCTGGGACATAAATTTAACGATATTATCGAAAAATATAAATTTTAAGATAGTGGCTAAATCGCAGGAAGATTTTTTTCGTGAATTACTGGCCGATTTTAAGATTGAAGCTGCTGAACATCAGGAGGCGATAGTCAAAGGTATGCTCGATCTCGAAAAACAACCCTCGCAAGTCGAATATCGGATGATTGTTGAAACTACGTTCAGGGAACTTCACAGTCTTAAAGGAGCTGCCAGGGCCGTGAACCAGAATGAAATAGAGAAGCTTTGTCAGTCGATGGAGGGTGTATTTCACCAGCTTAAAGATGGCAAAGCCTCCCTTACACCTCCTCTGTTCGAGTTGCTGTTCCAAGGGGTCGATGTTTTGAATGGGATGTTATCGGTAAATTACCCTGAACAAAAAACCAACTTTGGCGGGAATTTAGCTCAGTTGTTAAAAGCAATTGATAATCAATTACATGCAAGTGAAATAGCACAACCGCCATTTGTTGTGATTCCACCAGTTACGATCCAGGTTGAACCTGTGGCTCCTGTGGAGACCGAAACTCACCAGGCTTCTCCCAATGCAACTTTAAATGAACCTATCACTGTTGAACAACGTTTACATAAGGAAACTGTCCGTGTTTCAACTTCAAAATTGAACCGGTTGCTAATACAAACCGAGGAGTTTATCACCGCCAAGGCTACATTATCTTATTTGATCCATGAAATCCAACGGATAAATACGCCAGCACTACAGTTTTTACAACGCGATTTGGACCGGTTTGGCAATTCAATGGGCAGGATGGTCGATGAATTGTTGTTTGATGTAAAGAGCACGTTGCTATTCCCTTTTTCATCCCTTACCGATATTGTCCCTAAAATTGTCCGCGACCTGGGCAAGGAATTCAACAAACAAATTGAAATTACCATACGGGGTGCAGAAATCGAAATCGATAGGCGGATACTTGAGGAAATGAAAGACCCTCTGATCCACCTTATCCGTAACTGTATCGATCATGGAATTGAAAAACCTGAAGTAAGACGGGAAAATGGCAAGGAACCCACTGGATTACTTGAAATTAGTATTACGCAGGAATCGGGAAGAAAAGTAGAATTGGTGGTCCGTGATGATGGCAGGGGTATCAATAGGGAAAGGCTGAAGGATTCAGCAGTAAAAAACTCCATTGTCTCATGCGAAGCACTGGAGCATATGGGTGATGAGGAGTTACTTTCCCTTATCTTCAGATCTGGTATTTCTACCAGCCCTATCATCACCGACCTTAGTGGGCGTGGCCTCGGAATGGCCATTGTAGCAGCAAAAATTGATGGACTGGGTGGATCAATTTCTGTCGAATCGGTTGAAGGCAAAGGGACTACTTTTGTCATTTCTTTACCTCTGACCATTTCAACTTTCCGGGGAATTGTAGTAAAAGTGAACAACCAGTCGTTTGCTGTACCAACATTGGCTGTTGAACATGCCATTCGGATAAAAACAAATGAAATCAGGTATATCGGATCTAATCCCTTCTTTTCCTACAACAAAGCGAATATTGCCCTCGTGAACCTGGCCGATGCACTGAAGGTATCTGGTCATCGTCCTAAACAGAGTGTGGATTACTACCTTTCGGTGCTTATCGTAACCCTTGGATACCGGAAAATTGGTTTTTGCGTTGATGAAGTAATTGGGGAACATGAAGGTATAGTAAAGGATCTTGGCCCACAGTTGGTCCATGTCATGAACATCGCTGGGGCAACTGTATTGGGGAATGGCCAGGTTGTTCCTATTGTTAATGTTCCCGATCTGATTGAATCAGCTCTTAACACACAATTGTCCGCCAATGCTTTTCAACAGAACGTCGAGCCGGAGGGACAAACCCTTTCACAACAACGTATTCTGGTCGCCGAAGACTCCTTTACCTCAAGGGCCTTGATCAGAAACATCCTCGAATCTGCAGGTTTTTATGTCAGGACGGCAGTTGACGGGATCGAGGCCTTCCAGTTTCTTCAGGGTGACCAATTCGAACTTGTTGTTTCGGATGTTGAAATGCCGGGCATGAATGGTTTTGAGCTTACAGCCAAAATAAAGAGCGATAGCCGGTTTAACCGCATCCCTGTAGTTTTGGTGACTTCATTAAGTTCCGATTACGACCGTCAGCGGGGACTTGAGGCAGGTGCAAATGCGTATATAATCAAAAGCAATTTTGAACAGAGTAATTTGGTGGAAACCGTGCAACGTTTGATTTGAGCTGCTTTATGGAAAAAAAAATTATCAATGTTCTTATTGTTGAAGATAGCCTTACCACCCAAAGTTTGCTTAAAGGAATAATTGCTGAAGATCCTTCCTTTCATGTTTTGGCTGTTGTTATAAACGGGAAACAGGCCGTTGAATCTGTTGCAAAATTGCATCCCGATGTTGTCAGCATGGATATAAACATGCCAATCATGGACGGATTGGAAGCAACACGCCAGATCATGTACCATACCCCGGTTCCAATCGTTATTGTAAGTAGTCAATATGAACCATCAAATTTGGACTTGTCGTTCAGCATCCTTAAAGCCGGTGCCCTCACAATCCTGCCCAGCCCGGTAGGCCCCATGCATCCCGATTACCGGCAGTCTGCCAGGAGTTATCGCAACACTTTAAGGATGATGTCGGCTATTAAAGTGACTGCCCAACGTAAAAACCCTTCCATTTCCCCTCAAATTACTGTAACAAAGTCTGTCAATCTTGTAAATTCTGAAGGCAATAATGATGTACATGCTAAAATTCTTGCCATAGGAGCATCAGCTGGTGGACCAATCGGACTTCAAACGATCCTGAACCTGATACCTTCCAATTTTCCGATTCCAATTTTAATTGTTCAGCACATTGACCCTAATTTTGCTACAGGTTTTTGCGACTGGCTGAATGATACTTCTGCTGTGCCGGTACAAATTGCCGTTGATGGTGAAAAAATTATGGCTGGACATGCTTATTTGCCTCCCGGGGATAGCCATCTTGGCGTTGCCAGCGATGGTACATTAAAGGTTAGCAATGAGCCCCCGGAGCGAAATCTCCGACCGGCTGTAAGTTTTCTTTTTCGCAGTATTGCAACAGTTTATGGAAAAAATGCAATTGCTGTCCTATTATCTGGAATGGGTTCGGATGGTGCCCGTGAGCTGAAACAGCTGAGGGGTTTAGGCGCACTCACGATGGCACAGGATGAGTTAAGTTCGCTAGTTCATGGAATGCCGGGGGAAGCCATCCGCCTTGGTGCAGTCTGTATGACTGGATCACCAGAGGTAATCGCTCATGAAATCATAAAAATTATAAAGTTATAAAATATGGACAAAACAATGACCTCTTACACTATTTCGCTTGGTCATGGACACATTCTTGCTGTCGAAGATTCGTTGGTTCAGGCTAAAATGCTTCAATACTTCTTCGATAACAACAATATCAATGCAAAAATATTTAGCAATGCTTATGATGCTTATGAATCGGCTGTTTCCAATCCACCAGTTTTGGTTATCAGCGATATTGTAATGCCGGGGATGGATGGGTATGAATTCTGCTTAAAGTTGAAAAATAATCCTGTTTTGTGCTCTATTCCAGTAATATTGCTGACAGCTTTACGCGATCCTCTCGATATAGTAAAAGGGTTACAGGCTGGGGCCGACAATTTTATTACCAAACCTTATGATGAACAATATCTGCTTTCAAGGATACACTATTTACTTGCAAACAACGATATGCGCCGTTCAGGTGCCGGGGATATAGTAATCGAAATTGTCTTTCAGGGCCAAAAATACCAGATCAATTCAGATAAAAAACAAATCCTTAATTTGTTGCTTTCGGTTTATGAAGCTGCGATCATCCGAAATAACGAACTGATAGAAGCGAAGCAGCAATTAGAGGAGATGAACAGTAATCTGAAGACTGCCAATGAACAATTGGACGCTTTTGCAAGAACCGTTTCACACGATTTACGGTCGCCTTTGACTGGTATATTGGGATTTACAGAACTAACATTGTATGAATTTGGTAATGAATTGAGCGAAGAGGTAAAAACAAATCTTCAATGGATTTTAAAATCAGGCCATAAAATGTCGGAACTAATTGTGGACCTTTTAAATTATTCAAGGTCAAGCAGGGCTGAAATCAAATCAGAACCCCTTGATCTTAGCCAGATTGCCAATGAAGTAATTGAAGAGATCCAGGCACGTGATCCTGAGCGTAAGGTTAATTTTAATATCTTTAAGGATCTTCATGTAATCGGTGATCCTGCCCTTATGCGGGTCTTGCTGAACAATCTTATTGGTAATGCCGTGAAATATTCCGGGAAAACAGAACATCCTGAAGTGACTTTTGGGACAAGTATAATTTACGGACAAAAGACATTTTTTGTAAAAGATAATGGAATTGGGTTTGATATGGCCAGAGCTGGCAAAATGTTTGAGCCATTTGTCCGTTTACATACAAGTCAGGAGTTTCCGGGTACGGGTGTTGGGCTAAGTACGGTAAAGAATATATGTATCAGACATAAAGGAGACATTTGGGTGGAGTCAAAGCCTGGCTTAGGAGCCACTTTCTTTTTCACAATTGGTGAAATAGGTAATTAAAATTCAAATTGAACAGGGTATGGAAGACCAATTGAATTATCGTCATGCACTAACTAAGGTAATGGAGTGGTGCAGCAAATCGGAAAGGTGCACCCATGAGACGAAACTTAAATTGGTGAAATTTGAGTTGTTTAACAATCAAATAGATACAGCTATTGAATATCTCATCAAAGAAAAATTCATTGACGATTCGAGGTATGTTAAATTCTATGTCAATGATAAACTGAGGTTTAATAAATGGGGAAAAGTCAAATTGCAATTTATGCTCCGTCAAATGCAAATTAATGAATTGACCATCTCGGAAGCACTTGGTGAAATTGATCACGAACTTTATTTAAAAATACTGCGTGACTTACTGGCCTCGAAATTTAAGTCGGTTAAAGGCACTTCAGCTTATGAACTAAAAGGGAAGCTGGCAAATTATGCCATTGGTCATGGATTTGAAAGCGATCTTGCCTATAGTGTTGCAAATGAATTAATTGGAAATATCGAACCTTAACTGGCAGCTTGTAACTTGAAACTGGCGGCTGGCTCCATGCTCCCCGCCCCAAGCCCTTGCCATTTTCAAACCAACCTAAATGTATTACCTTTGCATTTTAATTAATACAAATTCCAAAATGATCCAAAAGGAACAACTCAAAGAGCTTGTTGAGCGCCGGGATGCGCTGAGGAGGTATCTTTGACATCGATGACAAATTAATCCGGTTAGAAGAGGAAGAATTGAAGACCCAGGATCCCAAATTCTGGGAAAATCCCAAAGAAGCTGAAACTCAAATGAAAGTGATCCGGTCGGTCAAACAATGGACCGATGGGTTTAAGGTTGTTGACGGGGCTGTCGATGACCTTCAGATCATGTTCGATTTTAGCGAGGCAGGTGAAATTACTGAACATGAGCTTGAAGATCAGTTCGTTGAAGTACGAAACCTTGTCGAGGATCTCGAAACAAAGAACATGCTCCGGCATGAAGAGGACAAGCTTGGGGCAGTCTTAAAAATCAATGCAGGTGCCGGAGGGACCGAGTCGAACGACTGGGCGGATATGCTGATGCGAATGTACCTGCGTTGGGCCGAAAAGCACAAATATACAGTGAAGGAGGCCAGCTTTGTACCTGGCGAAGATGTTGGTGTAAAGAGTGTTACCATTGAGATTGAAGGTGAGTTTGCCTATGGTTATTTGAAAAGCGAGAACGGCGTCCATCGTCTTGTCAGGATCTCACCCTTTAATGCGCAGGGAAAAAGGCAAACATCGTTTACTTCTGTATTTGTTGCACCTTTGGTTGACGATACGATTACAATTGATGTGAACCCTGGTGACATTTCATGGGATACGTTCCGTTCTGGCGGTGCCGGTGGACAGAATGTCAATAAGGTGGAAACGGGTGTCAGGCTGAAACATGCCCCATCGGGGATTATCATCGAAAATACCGAGTCGCGTTCACAGCTTCAAAATAAGGAGAATGCAATCCGGTTGCTGAAGTCACAACTCTATGCCCTTGAACTTCAACGTCGTCATGAAGCGACAACCAAGATTGAAGCAGGCAAGAAAAAAATCGAATGGGGATCCCAGATCCGTTCCTATACAATGCAACCCTACAAACTCGTAAAAGACGTCCGTACAGGTTATGAAACTGGGAATGTCCAAGCTGTAATGGATGGGGATATCGATGGTTTTATAAAAGCTTTCCTGATGGAGTTTTCCGAAGGTGAGGATTAGACTTAGTGATGGCTTGACTTTTTCACGGTATGAAAGGGTCAAGCCTTTACTTTATAAGTCACCCAATTCTTCTATGGTCAATCCTGTAAGCTCCGAAATATCCTGATCATTAAAGCCTTTGTTTCTCATACTTATTGCAATCTTGAATTTCTCTTTTTTGCGTTCATCATCCCTTATCCGGTACTCCGCATCCACCTTCATACTCCATGCGATACTGGCACCATTTCTAAGATCCTCTAGATGCCGGTCATAATTCTTTTGATCTTCATAAGAGAGCTTGTCCATTCTCCAAAGATCCCGTGCCTTATCAATTCCCCTGGCATGGAATTCGTCCCTTATCTCATTGTTTTTCAAATAATAAATCCATTCATCAAGGGAGTCTTTTGCAATGTCGTTGAATTGGTTCACCTTAATTACATAGTATTCAGGAAAAACTTGCGACGGCTCTGATTTCCCAAGCAATTCTGTTTTGATGTTCCATAAGCCATGCGTTGGAAGTAATCGTACTCGCTCTGGTTTTGGATTTCAACAATCAGCAACTCATCTTTCGAGTTTTTCACTAATAAATCGACCCGATTAAACTTGTCTGATTCTATATGCTGGTTACTTTCACTTTCCAAAATATTTTGAATTACTTCAATACTAGTAAAGATAACGATTTTAAAATTTTTCCGGGCATTTCCAGATTTAAAACATTATTAGAACATATTTGTTTGTAACGCAAGTATCAACCAATCACTTTTCATTCTTTACTTTTAAAATTATTACCCAACATGGAAAGCATCAATGACGAAAAGATTTATTATCCTTCTCAGGAGGTAATCGAACAGGCAAATGTGCAGGAATACGACAAATTGTATGCGTGGTCAATTGAAAACCCCGAACAATTCTGGGAACAACAGGCAGAAAACCTGTCCTGGTATCAGAAATGGGATAAAGTGTTGGACAAGAGCGACCCGCCATTTTACAAATGGTTTGAGGGTGGCAAAACCAATATCATTTTAAATGCCATCGACCGGCACCTTACCAATGCCAACCGGAACAAACTTGCATTGATCTGGGAAGGCGAGCCAGGTGATGTGAAAACATTTTCTTTCCATGCTCTGAACCGTGAAATATGCCAGTTTGCCAATATCCTTAAAAGTATGGGAGCCAAACGTGGCGAGGTCATTACGATCTATATGCCACAAATTCCAGAACAGATCATTGCGATGCTAGCCTGTGCCAAAATTGGTGCAGTCCACAGTGTCGTTTACGGTGGGTTTAGCCATGAGGCTTTGGCAGACCGGATCAACGACGCAAACAGCCGGATCGTAATCACTGCCGATGGGGGTTACCGCCGGGGCAAAGTGGTAGAAATGAAGAGTGTTGTGAACAAAGCGATGGAACTGTCGCCTACCATGGAGATCTGTATCACCGTTAAACGTACGGGTGTAGAAGTTTACATGGAAAATGGGCGCGACTATTGGTTACACGAATTAAAGGCACTTCCGATTGCTGCCAACAAATGTGAAACGGAGCAGATGGATTCGTCAGAAATGTTGTTTTTGCTCTACACTTCTGGTTCTACCGGGAAGCCCAAAGCGTTGGTACATACACATGGCGGTTACAGCGTATATACATCGACCACCCATCGGATGGTTTTTGATATCAAAGCAGAGGACCGTTACTGGTGTGCGGCCGATCCAGGCTGGATTACCGGTCACAGTTACATTGTTTATGGCCCATTGATGAACGGTGCAACGATCATGCTTTATGAAGGAGCCCCAACTTATCCATATCCCGACCGCTGGTGGAAAATGGTGGAGAAATATGGTATAAACATCCTTTACACCTCCCCTACCGCCATCCGAAGTTTAATGCGTTTTGGCGATTCATGGCCCAACCGAAACGATATCAGCTCGTTGAGACTCTTGGGATCGGTGGGTGAACCTATCAGCCCAGAAGCTTGGCGGTGGTATTACAAAGCGGTGGGCCGCGAAAAATGTCCAATCATTGACACGTGGTGGCAAACTGAAACAGGGGGTTTTATGATCTGTCCCTTACCAATTACCCCTTTAAAACCAGGGTCGGCCACAAAACCGTTCTTTGGGAATATGATCGCCGTTGTGGATGACCATGGCAAGGAAGTTGAAAATGGGGAAGAAGGGACATTGGTAATCAAAGCTCCGTGGCCGGGAATGACAGCCGGCATCTTTCGCGACCGTCAACGCTTTATTGATACCTACTGGAAAAAATATGCAGAATTTGGGTGGTATCTCACTGGGGATTCCGCAAAGAAAGACAACGATGGCTATTTCAGGATCATAGGACGTACCGACGATGTGATCAAAGTGAGCGGGTACCGTTTGGGAACTGCCGAAATTGAAAGTGTCATGGCAAGTCATCCGGCTGTTGCCGAAGCTGCCGCAGTCGCCCTACCGCACGACCTCAAAGGGAACTGTATCCATATCGTGGCTGTTTTGCGCATGGGATTTA
>Ga0209083_1000547_pt1 | contig 53943 bp, 69 predicted proteins | sample AM7aDNAmetaG_FD_184132 | JGI IMG/M metagenome (GOLD analysis project Ga0209083, IMG submission 184132) | Freshwater microbial communities from Finland to study Microbial Dark Matter (Phase II) - AM7a DNA metaG (SPAdes) (version 3) | ecosystem: Environmental > Aquatic > Freshwater > Lake ...
AAAGTAGCCGTTCTAAGCGGATGTAAGTGATTGTTTTACAACGACCTGATCAAGAAATTCGCTTAGGGGTTTGCGATTTTCACCGCATGTCCGCCGCAAAGCATCCGCCAGGGCGACGGGCCTTCCTAACGGATGATCGGGCCGATGAAATCCGAGAAAGGAACGCTTCCGTCCGCCGGCAGGCTTTGACACTTTCCCGGCTCCGATCTGCCTGGTGGAGAGCTGACGATCAGGGCGGCCACCTCTGGCCACCCCGTCACGACCTCCGCCACCGCACCGGCCTTCCTCAGCTGCTCCATCCGGTGCTGCTGGAGCCGCGTAGCCGCCTTCCCGGGCCGTTTGACCTCCAATGCGATCAGACGGCCTTCGATGACCACCATCAGGTCCGGCAGGCCCGACTTGCCGAAGACGGAGCCCGTCGTCTTCCAATGGAAGATGCCCCGCCGCTTCAGGTTGGCACAAATCGTACTGACGATGCTCGCTTCCGTTGCCATGTTCACCTCTCATAAAATGCCCCAGGATGGGCGATCTGCCCATCCGGACGGCCCGGAAACCGATCCGAGCCGATGATCTCTTGCCTGATGCCCGGACACGCGGGCTGCCTATGCCTTCTGGCGCCCCTCACTCACCGCAAATAAGGGGGGGGGGCGTGGGCCTTTGTTCTATGACGTGCCTTCGGAGGCTTATTCTCGAACAACGGGACCGACCGATAATCGGCCCATTCCTGCTTGCCTGTTTCAACGTCGCGGATGAAGACGCCGAACCAGTCGTTGCGGCCCAGCAGGTAGCTGGCCTTGTGGATCGCGTCCGAAAGCGTCTGCCGGTTGGCCGCGCGGGCCAGTTCGATCCTGCCGCCGTTGGCCAGCACCGCCCAGATCTCCAGGTCAGCTCTCATTGGAACATCGCCTCCAGAGGCAGCGACAGCTCGCACTCCGCCGCCCACAGGAGGAGGTCCTTGTGCCGGACCTGGTACCGCCAGCCGCCCCGCTTGACGACGTCCTTGATTGTTACCGTGACGCCCGTGGGGATGACCAGGAGCGAGCCCGGCGCGGTGATCGCCTCGCGAGTGACGGCCAGATCGCCCTTCTTGAATCGTGCGGCCATGATCAGTTCTCCTGCAGGTTGCTGAACCGCATCGCCTGCTCCGTTGTCGGTTGGCAAAAGATGACGCTCTCCCGAGCCCGCGTGATAGCCACGTAGCCCATGCGGACGATGCTGTCGCGCGGCTCGCCCCGCCGGAGCCACTCGCGGTAGCCGCTGGGGGACAGGTCCGGAATTATCATGGTCACGTCCGCTTCGGCGCCCTTGAAGCTGTGCGTAGTCCCAACGAATAATCGCGGCGGATCCTCCAGGGCCTTCGCCCCCCGTGCGATCGCCACCGCGGCCGGGAAGCCCGCCGCCTTGGCCTTGGCCGGGATCAGGCGGGAGATCCACCAGGCCAGCAGGCGGTCCATGCCCGTGTTCTCATCGCCCTGCTCTCGGAGGCGGAGCATTTCATACAGATCCGACAGCGGGGCCTGTTCAAAATAGTCGTACAGGCACTCCCAGTCGCCGATCGGCAGGCCCTGGGCCTCGGGATCGGCCGTGCAAGAATCCGCCCATTCCTGCAACAATTGCTTGGCCCCGTGAATGAACAACCCCCTGGCTTGCAAGACATCGGCCCAATGGTGCAATTCCGCCGGCGTCCAGGAGCGGGCGTCCGCGCCGTGCGTCCCCGAGTCGGCCCGGAGAAACGCGCCGATCCGCCGGGCCATGGTGACGCCCCGCCCGCCCAGGGGGTTCCAGTCGCCCCGCTTGTACCGCCACGGGTTGGCGAACGGCAGGCCGCGTTTGCGGCAGGCCGTCAGGAGCGGGAAGAGGAAGAACGAGCAGCTCGCCTGGATCATCACGCTCTTGCCGGCGGCCAGGTGCCGCTCCGCCAGGTCCAGCATCGCGTCCGGCGCCTTCCAAGTCGCGTTGCAGCCCGACACCTGCCCTTCGAAGTCCCTCGGCTGGTAGTCCAGCGGCTGATAGTTGCTGAGCTGCCTCACCCACGCCATCGCCGCCTTGTGGACGGCACGGGGCACGCGCCACGACTGGCCCAGGACCCGCTTGCGGTCCGCCGGCACGTCGGGGTCGAGGAACATCTCGGGATGGGCCCCGCGCCAGGTGTAGAGGGCCTGATACGGGTCGCCGGTGATGATGAGATTGCCCGCGGCCGTCCCCCACTTCCTCAGCAGCGAGTACTCCAGGGCCGACAGGTCCTGCGCCTCGTCCGCGATGAGGATCCGCGGCCCGCCGGGCCCCACCTCGACGTCGCGGAGGGCCAGTTCGATCATGTCGGTGAAATCGATCGTGCCGGAGCCGGCCTTCCAGCTCTCCCACTTCTTGGCGAACGAAACGACGGCCGATGGCCATATCCGATGATCCACCATCCGCGCCCGGAGCAGGTGATACTCGTTGGCCATCTCATCGCCCGGCGTCCCGCAGCGGCGGTCCCATTCGGGGTTCTCGGTATCGACCTCCGCGCCCGACAGCCGGTAGGCGGGATTTGCCTTGTTGAAATCCTCGACCTGCGATTCGGCCACCGGGGGACAGCCCAGCGATCGGTAGGCATGGCTGTGGAGCGTGCCCACGCACTCCCGCGGCAGCGGCAGGTCTCTGCCCGCGATCTCCGCCGCGGCCGTCCGGGTCAGGGAGCACAGCAGCACCGGCCGGTGCTCCTCGAGGTGATAGACCCGCGCCCAGGTTATGAAATCCCGGACCTTGCGGGCTAATTCTGTGGTCTTGCCGGTGCTCAACCCGGCGGACCCACGATCACGTAAGTTCCTGATTCTGTCGTATTGTCCGCCGTCATTCCGCATCACCCCCCTTCGCCTTTCTCTGATGGTGCATCGAACACAAGCCATGCCCGTAGTGCTTGCGGTTGCAGCCAGGAACCGTGCATCGCCGGTTCTTCGTGGCGTGTCCCCGACAGTGATTCGATTGCGTGTTGACCTCCAAGTTCTCTGGCCGATTGTCGTGCTTGTCGCCGTTCTTGTGGTGAACGATTTCACCCGGATGCAACAGCCTGCCGATCATCTGTTCGGCCACTACGCGATGATGCTGGTGACGACCATGCCATTTCACGTAGCCGCGTGAACCTGTCCCACGAACGGAGTCGTCGTAATGGGTTCTTGCTGGTGCATGCCGATTGCCTTTCTGCCGACAAGTTGCGGAGCAATACTTCGACTTGGGCTTCCAGGATGGCGCGAAGTAGGCCACTCCGCAGACCCGGCAGACCTTTGCTATGCCGCTGGTTCGGGCGCGATTGATTGGCTTGATGCGCTTTCGGCTCATACGGGCACCTCCGCCGCTGCCGGCGCCTTGGGCGCTTTGGCCTTGTCCCTGAGAATGCCCGACGCGATCGCCAGGGCACTGCCGATCGACCAGAAGGATCGGCGGTACACTTCCCCTTCATGCCGGAACGAGATATCCTCGCGGACGTACCCGCAGACCCTCAGGGCATCGCACAGCTCGGTGTGGTTGATCTGCGTCTCGTGCTGCAGCACCCGCATGTGCTTGCGAAGTTCCTGGGCATGCACGTGGATCTTCCCCTCCTTCAGAAAGGGCTGGCTGTTCGACGCCGCCTCCTGCCACTCCTGGTTGGCGACCAGGGGGTGATCGCTCAGGTACGACCCGACCCAGAGCATCGCCTGGTACCCGCTGGTGGTCTCGGCGTTCTCGACGGTCTCCTTGCAGGCCGACAGACAGCGGGCGACATCGTCCCACGTGTCCCGCTTCATGGCGGGGATCAGCCGCCCGGTGGCTTCGTAGACCTTGTTGCGGAACTTGTCGGCCGACAGCACCTGGTCGACGCCGCCGATCCGGACGGTGCGGCCGTCCGACAGCTCCAGGCTGTAGCGGGCGTTCTCCGCCCCGTGCTGGATCCATCGCGCGATCGGGATGCCCAGCCGCTTGGACAGTTCGGCGAAGATCTTCTTCCGTCGCTCTGGATCGACCGCCTCCGTAGTCGTGGCGGGATCTTCGGCCTTCTTCGCGGCCGTCGCGATCGCCGCGGCCTCTTCCGCCTCTTTTGCCAGGTCCGCCAGCGTATTGCCGGCAGCGGCAGGCGCCTTGGCCTTGGCGATCGTCCGCATGATGTAGTCGCGGCGCATCGCCTTGGCCAGGTCCTCCTTGTTCTCGCGGCGCCAGGCGATCAGCAGGTTGGCGATCTCCTGATCCAACCACCCGGCCAGGACGGCCAGGTTGGCCAGGCTCATGTCATACGAGCTGGCCGACTGGTCCTGCAGGTCCGGACGGTTGCGTTTCCACGCGCGGCGGAACTTGATGTCGTTCTCGAGCAGCGCCAAAAGCTTCAGGGCCGGCGGCTCCGCGGCCGCGTCGAGGGTGACGGCCCCGACCTGCACCGTCGAGAAATCCAGCTTGCCGCGGCCGGCCTTGTCCTCGACGAACTCCGGGGCGATCAGGAACGGGTCGAAATCGTCCTGCGCGTAGCGGAGGCCCGGCGCCTCGAGGATCCGCACTTCGGCGACGTGCTCGGGGTCCTTATGGTTGAACGTGCCCGGCACGCGCAGCACGCGGGTCAGGTCGCCCAGGTTCTCCAGGTGCCAGCCCATCGTTCCGGCGATCGCACAGACTGTCGCGTGCCAGCGGATGGCCAGGGCCGCGGCGTCGGTCTTGTCGCCCTCATTCTCGAAGACCCACGGTTCCTTCAGGAGCCAGTAGCAGTGCAGCCCGTAGCCGCTGTGGACGGTGATCGACGGCTTGAGCCCTACGCGGTCCAGGATCGCCTGCGCGGCCCGAAGATCCGGCGGGGCCTTCTTGTTCTTGTCGTGGATGGGCCCGGCGATGTCGATGTCGGCCCACACGCATCCGATCGCAGCGGCGTGCTCGTACTTGCCGCGGCCCTCGGTGACGCCCTTGACCAGGGACAGGCCGAAATAGATGTTCGTGTCCTTGGCTCGCTTTCCGGCGTACTGGACAGCCTTGGCGACGTCAGTGAACTGCTCCGTGTGGCGATCGGGATAGGACCACAGGACCAGGTTGCGGCTGTCGCCGATCGCGTCTCCGAAGATCGCATTCAGGAATTCAATCGAATCCATTCGTTATCTCGATTCATTGATGAGCTGCACAAATCGCTCCGCGGCATCCGGCGCCGGCACGATGCCCATCGCCTTGCCGCGTTTCAGGATGTCCGCACACCGATCCGCGTTGACCTTCGGGCCCCCGGTGACCAGGCCGTACTGCCGGCAGGCATCCAGCGTCAGGGCGCCCTGGGCCCCGTCCACCGCGTCCTGCCATTCGTCGCGTGTCTTAGGGTCGTGCATCATGCGCCCGCCGGCTGGAAGGTGAAGTGCCCGCACTTGGCGCACCGCTCCGGTTTGATCTTCACGGTGTCGCCGCACTCGACGCACTCCCACGCCGGCACGTGGGTGTCTCCGGGCTGATCGATCCGCTGGCCGTTGGCGACCCGCTTCCGCATCGCCTCCAGTTTTTCGGGGCTGCCGGGAAGCGCCGGCGTCGGCTTGGCGTGCTGCTCGCCGAACTCCGCGCCGTAGTTGTTCTGAACGAACGTCGCGCCCTTGAATGCCGCGCCGCCCATGAGCTGATCGAAGACGAACCGGATCGCGTTCTTGTCGCCCTTCTTCGCGGCCTCGATCTGGGCGGTGACGATCGATTCAACGACTTCCTGGGTCAGGTGCTTCTGGGCGGCGTCCCGCATCCGCTGGATCCAGGCGGGGACCATCTGGGAGCACTGGCTTTCGGTGGCGAGGTCGTGGTCAACATTGCTTCGGATCATGGACTTTCCTTTCGATGGTGAGGGGGAGAGAATAGAGGCACGTGTTGTGCCCCTGCATATTGCGAGCCCCTTGGGGCTTGTTCTTGACGATCCGGCCCAGGCTGATGATGAGCCCCCGCCGGAGCAGGTCGCCGGTGTAGGACGTCGACGCCTGGCCCTGGGGATTGTTGCACATCATGGCGTACCAGTAGCGGCCGTCCGGGCGTTTCTTCAGCTTCATCCCCAGGGCCTGGCCGATGTTCTCCCGCGTCATGGGCCCGTTGACCCAGAGCAGCTCCAGAATCTGCACCTGCCGGGGCTTCAAGTCCTCCGGCCAGCCGTGATCGCGGGCGTACTTCTTGAACGCCTCGACGCGGAGGTGTCCGATAGAAGGCAGCCCGGCCTTGCGGAGCTGCTGCTGAGTCTTCTCCGCTACCCGTCGCCGGCGATGCTCGCTGTAGGCGTTGTGGGGCAGGCCCAGGCGGTTTCGTGCCCGCTCGGCGGTGTGCCGTTCGCAGCCCCACGCCGCGGCCGTCTCGGCGTCGGACCAGCCCTTGGCGTGGCAGTCGCGAACGAACGCGACGAACTTCGCGTTGCGGCCATGGTGGGGATTCTTCTCGGACAGCCCGAACCGCTCAGCCGCTCGGTAAACGCTTCCGACGCTCTTGCCCATGACGCGGGCAATCTGTGCCGTGGGCATCTTGCCGTAGTTGATCGTGACGAATCGCCGCTGCGCGAACGTATAGACGGATCGATTCGGGTCAAGGTGGGGCCTAAGCCCCATGTGCCTGCGCAGGTTCACGACCCGCCGCCGGTCCTCTCCGATCGCGGCCCCGATCTCGCGGTCGGTGTGGCCCCGCGAGTGCCAGAGCCGGATCGCGGCCTTGATGCGGGCAAGTTCTAGACGGGGGCGTCTCATTTCTTGGCCCCCTTACGGATCTTCCGAATCTTCGTGTACCGATGCCATTCGTCCAACAGGACAGGGAGGCCCTTGGGGAACATGCGCCCAAACCACTCAGCCAAATCTTGCGAGTGCGCTTTTGCCTGCGGAGGGCGATAACCAGCCGTCCGGAGAAACTGTTCGATGGCGGCCAATTGATGTTCGTATCGCTGCCAGCCCCAATCGCCCCACTTGTTCGGGGTGCCGTCGTTTCGATCGCGCAGGTACAGCCACCATCCGGTGTAGAACTGGGCCTTGCATTCTTCGGCGATCAGCCATTGACGCTTGTTCACGCGAGCACCCCCTCAATCCCCGCGTACTCTTTCCAGGCCGGCGTGATCGCCGCTCCGGGCATCAGGTGGCCGGGGCAATGCAGTTCCGGGCAGGCCGTCCCCACGGTCTCCACGTCGGGGTACTCGGCACTGGTGGGGATGACGTGACCGCACACGTCACAGTAGAGGTTCGCCCCGTTGAGGGCACGAATCACCGCCACCTGGTCCGGATCGCCGATCAGAAGCGGACGGCCGCGGAAGGCCTTGTTGATGAAACCGGCGTCGAAGTTCCGGAGGTGATAGCAGACTCTTCCGGCTTCAATGTTCCGCTTCCACCTGTCGTCGCCGAAGCACTTCGGGCACAGCGACTCGAATTCGCCGGCGGCTCTCGGTTCGTCGGTGAAGTTCTTGCCGCAATAATCGCAGACGTAGACCTGTTTGCTCACGTTGCTTTTCTCCCTTCACAAACGACCGGTCCGCAATAATGGGCGAACCGCCCGCCCGTCCTTTTGCCTGTCTTCCGGTCGCGACCGTCCCAGAAGCCCGTAGTCGGCTTGGGGAACGTCAGGTTCAATCCCGGCCCGCCGTTGGCCTTCAGGGACGGATGCCGGCAGGCAAGCGAATCCAGGTGGACGCAACCGATGCAGCACTCCATCGCCCCGGGGAACGGCTCGAACGCCTGAAGGCGGCGGTAGAGCCGGGGGTGGGGTTCGATCAACGCATCGGAGCACCGCCGGCAGAGCATCACGACAATCGGCTCGGCTCGATCGCTGTCGTCATGCTCCTGCCAGCCGACAACATCATGTTCCGCACCGCTGACGCCGCACGACTGGCACAAGCCGATGTGCCGGTGGAAGGTCAGGGTCTGGGATAGGCGGGGCCACGCATGGACCACCGGCTCCGCCTTCTTTCCCGGCCATCCGCAGCTCAGGCAGGTCCAGAACGGAATCCCGCGTTCGATGATCCGGGCAGTGTTGCTGCTGTTGCATTGGGGGCAGTTCATGCCGCTTCCTCCTCGAGGCCCGGATCTAGGTGGACGCACTCCTTGCACATGTAGTGGCCGTCGCTCTGGCAGTCGCCGGCGTTGTCGCCGCGGACGAACTGGCCGCACGGGTGATCGACGTCGCGGATGTAGCGATCGTCCGGCGGCGTCCAATACCAGATGCCCCTGCCGCCCTTGGCGGGGATCGGCTCAGCGAACTTCTCCACGCGGCCGAAGAACAGGCCCCACCGCGTCTGCCGGCTGCAATCGATCATGGCAAGGCGGGAGTGCTCGGGGCCAAGCTGGCCGAAGTCCTTGACCTTCGCCAGGCCCAGCACGACGCCGGCGGGATAGCTGCTGCAAGCCAGGGATTCGGCGCGGTCCTTTGGCAAGTACTCCCGCGCCAGTGACCACGCAAGCGTGTCGAGATGAAGGCCCGCGTGAATAGCGATCGTCTTGCCCACCAGCGACCGAAAGCGGTTGTGTGTCCGCGTCTCGATCGGCTTGAGCTGGTCAATGACCCACGCCGCCCAGGGGTTGTAGAGCGTGATGGCGGGGATTCCGATGTTTGTTGTTACCGCCATAGTGACTGGTCCTGCTGGTAGTCCCTGCCCAGCCGCACGGCGACTTCGGCCTTCTGCAGCTCCATGCCCAGGTACATCGCGTGCGAGGGGCTCTGGACGAACGGGGGGATCAGGAGCTGGTTGTTCATGCAGACGGGTTCAAACGCTGTCACGATTAACGGTCCTTTCGTAAGGCGCCTCGATCCGGTTGATGATCGCATCGACCTGGATTTCCGCGTTGTACTTGTCCTCAAACGACATCGCCGTTCGCGTGCGGAGGTATTCCTTGTGCGCCCTCCGCAGCACCTTGGTCCGCTGGAGCAGCTCCTCGAGCATGTCGATCCGGGGAATGGTCACGAGTGCCTGTCCGCCTCACAGGCCATGACAAGCCCCTCGCCGCCGTCGAACCGGAAGGCGATCATCGGGCCGTACTTGTCGGGAAAGACGCGATAGCGGACGTTGGGCAGGGCCGCGAGCTTGCGGTGATAGCAGCCCGCGAGCCGCCAGTTGCCCGTCAGGCCGACAAGCTCGATGTCGGGCGGGTTCTTGCCCAGGCCGTCGCAATGCTCGCACGCGGGGCCGGTGTTGACGATGCCGCTGCCCTTGCAGTCCGGGCACGCGTGCGTCTCGCCGTCGGCGTCGACGTTCCCGCCGTAGCCGTCGCACTTGGGGCAGTCTTCCGACTCCTTGCCCGTCCCGTCACAGAACCAGCACGAGAAGTACTCGGCAGGCAGCGGAGGAAGCGGCGTGTCGGCGTGGGTGCATCTCGACCAGTCAAGGGCCTTGCAGTTCGGCCGGGCCATGTGCGGATCGGAATCGGGCTCCGTCGTCTGCACCCGGACAACACAGTGCGCGTCTGTCGCGTAGGTGTGCCCGGCCCCGTTGAAGGGCGTGTTGATGATGTAGTAAGCCGACGTCGGGTTGCGACGGCAGAAGGATTGAAGGTCGATCGTCATCGCTGTGCCTCCCATTGCTCCCGCGTGGGGCCGAAGAAGTGAGGAACGTAGCCATTGAATGCCTTGAGCTTGAGCCCGGCCGCAACGCCGGACAGTTGCTGAAAGTGCTGGACGGCCGCTCCGACGAAAGCCGCCAGCCTCATTGATCCGACGTTGGGAACCATTCGGATCATCTGATCGACCTGACTGTCGGGAACATAGCTGGCCGACACGTGCAGGATCGGCGGCTGGCCCTGCCAGGTGTCGAAAGAGACGATCAGGCGCATGCCGTCCGGGAAGTCAAAGACGTGCCTTGGGTTTGCGCCCGGGCGGCGCGAAGGATCGGCGATGCACTCTTCGATGACGACGTCCATCGCCAGCGCCGCCGGCAGCCGGGCCTGCAGGGCGGCCAGGTCCTGGGCCTGCGTCGGGACGGTCGGGGTATGTTCAATGGCCGCTACCATTGGTCACCTCCACAATCCCGAAGGACTTCCGGATGATGTCCGCCATTTCGCGGTAGCAGCCCGCGTACAGCTTGTCCCGCTTCATGCCGAAACTGCCGGCCCGCTTGGCGTACTGGGTTGCACGGGCCTCCCAGATCCCGATCAGCTTGCGGAGCGTCTCCTGGACGGCCGTCTTGCACGCGGCTTCGGCCGTCGCCCGCTCCGCGATGATCCGGGTGAGGGTTTCGACCGCCCCTTCCGACTGGCCCCGCTCTCCGCAGTGCTTTTCCAGGATGGCGATCAGGTCAGCGGCGGTGTGGAGGGACGTGGCCGACTGGTCAACGAGGGCCTGCATCTGGCGGTTCTGGTCTTTCGTCAACGCCAGTTCCGCGATCTCGCCTGCCGGATCGCATCGGGTCGCCAGATCGTGGATGTAGCCCCGCAGCGGCTCGGGGAGAGCATTGATATTCTCTGGGGTAGGAATCCAGTTCTTCGGGTCGGGAAGGATGTTCTCAGCCATTGGCCACCCCCTGCTTCGGAGCATCGACTACCTGGTTGTAGCCCTGCCGTTCGTGGAACTTGTAGTCGATACGATCGTTCGGGATGCCACAGGCAGCGGCGCGATGGTAGTGCCAATTCGGGCTGTTGACCGGGCTGTCGTGCCATCGCCCGATTGCGTAGCCCTCCCGGAAGATCCATATCTCGTCAGGCGTCTTGGACTGCGCCGACGGCAGGACGGCGATCTCCAGACCGTAGCGGACCGCGATCTTCGTCACTTCGTCGTACAGCCACTCAAAGTGCTCCGGCGAAGGCCGGAACATCGCGGCAGGGCAGGCACCGAGAAAGACCTTCTCCGCCTGTCCGCTGACGAACCCACAAGCAAAGGCGAAGTGCATGTCCTTCGTGCATCCGTAGGTTTCGAGCCCTTCCAGGTACAGCGGGCCGCACGTCGCTCTTTCCGCTCGCTTCGCATCCCTGGCAGCCAGATCCTGCGCGGTGGCCTCCCGCATCATCCGCCCGCATTCGTCGCTGCAGGACAACTTCCCACCGTTGCCGGCCGGGGCCTCGTCCCAGTTGCCGCAATCGCAGACGTAGGCCACCCAGGGGGCCTTGGGCGGGTTCATCGCGAAGTAGACGGCCTTGCACGCCTTCACGTCGCCCATCGCATCGTGGGCATCCTCGAACGCCTTGTGGAAGAAGTGCGAATAGGCTTCCGTCAGCGTCGGCCACTTGGGGCCGTAGGGGCCGGGGAGATTGCAGATCGGCGTGGCCGTCTTCATGGTGCAGTAGCAGGCCTTGGGCGAAAGCGGGCTGGGCTCGTTGCGTCGGCTGCACTCGATCTGCACCATCAGGTGGTCGAACTGGATGTTGTGGGCGACCACCAGGTCCGCCATCTCGACCATCTTGGCGAACGCAGCCATCACTTCGGCCAGGGGCTTACCCTGCTCGATCGCCATGGCCGTCGTGATGCCGTGGATGTTGCTGGCCTCGATGGGGATCTCGTAGCCGTCCGGCCGGACGATCTGGTTCATCTCGCACTGGTGCTCGCCGGTGCCGTCCGTCAGGATCGCCGCCAGTTGCACGATGTGCGGCTGGCCCGGGTGAGAAACGGGCATCTTGAACAATGCCTTACCCGTCGTCTCGGTGTCGAAGAAGAGAATGTTCACGGTCGTGGACTCCTTTAGAGGAATTCGATGGTCGCAACCGCCTCGCCCAACTTGAGCGTGAGGCCGCTTTCGGTTCGTTTCTTGACGTACTCTTTGGCCTGCTCCAGCGTCCGCGTGATGCTCACGATCTGCCCATCGCGGCGCACGACGTACTCGCGCATGCCTCCGGTCAACCGGCCCAGAATGGAGACCTGGCAGCCGCCGGCAGTGGCGACCCACGCCCCAGCGATGTAGTTCCACATGATGTCTTTCACGGGGCAACCCCTTCCCAGACGATCCGGCCGCGTCCGCTGACCTTGCCGGCGATGTCCACGCGAGTGACCTTGCCCTCGCGGATGACGAGCCAGTTGTCGCCCTCGCGGGAGATCGAGACATTGACGTCCACCTCGCGCAGCAGGCGGATCACGTCGGGTTCGCCGGACGGGTGGGCGATGACGGCCGGGGCCGCGGCCGGCTTTCGCCCGGGCGACTTCGCCGGCGGCTTGGCGGCGGGCTGCACTTCCCGCCCGGCCCGGCTGTCCGGCAGCCGGACGGCCAGGGCCGCTTTGCCCCGCTCGGTGCCGGACTTATTCTTCGCGTAGTAGTTGCACGTCGGGCACAGGCCGCGGCTGATGGGCCCGTTGTGCGTCCATTCGTCGCTCGCTTCGCTCATGACGATCACAAGGCACTTTCCGTTGGCCATGAATTGCTCCTTCTCTTCGGCCGGCGGTTCGGCCGGCGGTTCGGCCGGCGGTTCGGCCGGCGGTTCGGCCGGCGGTTCGGCCGGCGGTTCGGCCGGCGGTTCGGCCGGCGGTTCGGCCGGCGGTTCGGCCGGCGATGTGGGTTCCTCTTCATCGCCTTCAGGCGGAAGATCGCTGTTGCCGGCCGGGAACGGGTCGGGGATGTCCCCCACTTCGTCCTCAGCCTCTGTTTCCTCAAAATCATCCGCCGCCAGTTCGGCCGGTCCGTCGCCGTCCGTGGGGTCTTCCTCGACCGGGGCGACGGGCTTGGGGTTGCTTCGCAGGTGGCCCTGGGCATGGCCCCATGCGTTCTTCCTGGGCTGTTCGGCCGGTGGCGCCGGCAGCGGCATCCCGAGGGCCTGCAGGGCCATGACGATCAGCTCGTCTTTCGAGCATTCGGGGTGCTCCCTCTGGAGGTCCGCCACCAGCTCCAGGCAGGCATCGCCCTGAACGCCCGACTTCCGCAGCATGTAGAGCATGTCACGGGCCTGGAGGAATGCGGCCGACGATTCGCCGGGGAACAGGTCCGACTCCCCCGCCGCCGGCAACGCATGGGCGATGATCGAATCGTCGCCGGCGTTGGCCTTCACCTTGCAGGTGACGCACAGGCCCCGGAAGATGCGTTCTCGTCCGCTGGTGCAGGCCGGGTTGCGGCAGGATGTTTTGATGGCGGCGCCTTCCATGACGGGGAGTTCCTATCGTTCGGTGAGCTTGGCCAGATAGCAGTGAGACGACGCGGCGGAGCCGGCAGAATTGCCTATGATCCACGCGATCCTCCCGGCCTGGGTATGGTACATGCAGGACGCGAACGTGCCGGAATGGACGATCTCTACGGCCCTTGCCTTGACCTTTCCACCTTCGATCTGCACCAGGTCCTCAGGCTTGGCAGCCAGCACCAGCCAGGGGGCGGTGGCGTCAGGATCCTTGCCATCGCCAATAAACATCCCCCACGGCCATGCATGAATGCCGCCTCCGCAAATCGGCGCCGCGTCCCAGTCAGAACATGCAACAATGCCGGACTCAGGCCAATCGATCGTAGGCGACAGCGTTCCGTCGTTCCTGCTGACGTTACCCGTCTTTCGATCTTTGCCGATCATCTTGACCAGCAACACGCGATCGCCGTCATGCGTCCATTGATGAATTGGGGGATGCGGCACAATTATCGTCCTTTCGAGAGAATGGTGACTGTCACCCATCGCACGCCCCACTGGCGAGCGACCTGGTGAGAAGAGAACAAGAGGTCCAATCGGTTGCCGTGAATGCCGCTGCCGGTGTCCCGCACCCGCACGGGGCAATTGCCCGCGTACCCGGGCACGATCAGGCGAGTGCCCATCGGCAGGACGCGGGGATCGGCGGCAACCAGGCAGCCCACTGCCCTGGCCCCCGACGCGGTGACGCCCTTGGCGTTTCGTCCGCAACATCGGGAGCAGGGGCAGTACGCCGTCGTCAGCATCCGGAGGGTAATAAAATGCCGGTGCGGGACGTGGCGGGGGGAGACCACGGAGCCCGCACCGGACTTGGCCGACGCGCCGGGGGGGAACGCATCGGCAGTAAGAGAGGCCGTCAGGAGCAGCGTTGCGACTGCAAGTTGTCGAATGAGCCTGTGCATCCGTGCTGCTCCTGACGGCCAAGGAATCGGTCTAAACGGGGATCGTGTCGGTCGGGACGGCCGGGGCCTGCTCTGCCGGAGCCGGGGCGTCGGCGGCCGGCGGCTGCGTTGGCGTGTCGTACGTCTGGCCGTCCAGGGGGGCGGCTGCCGGCGCCGATTCGGCGGGAGTCGCCGGAGCGGCTTCGCCGGCCACGTAGTCCTCTTCGGTGGCCTTGACCTTCTCCAGCCAGGGCTTCATCGTCTGGGCAATGGACCGGAACGCGGCGGTCTGTTCGCCCGACAGGTCCGCGACCTTGGACATCACGACCTTGCTGTACTCGATGCCGTCGCCGTTCTTTTCCTTGCTGAGCGAGAACTTCGTCAGCACGGACGAGTAGTGCCGGCCGACGTTCGCCAGACGGAGGAAGTACTTCTTCGCCTCGCCCAGAGACGTGGGCGGCAGGGACAGCATCAGCGGGATGATGTTGCTGGGCCGAATGACGAAGACCTGCTTAAGCTGCTTGCAGGCCTGCCCCTTACCGCCCCGGATGTCGCTGCCGAACTGGGCGAAGGGGCACTTGATGCAGTCGCCGCCCGGATCGCCCACGCCATGCTCGCCGTCATCGCTGGCACAGTCGGGGGGCGTGTTGCCGCCGGTCTCTTCCATCCCCTGCTTCCAGAAGACGCGGGCGTTCTTGTGCAGCAGCACGACGCCGACGAACTCCTTGGCCACTTCGCCGCCCTCCAGGCTGGGCAGTTCCCATGCCGCCCCTCCCCCGCTGGGGATCTTCACCCGGTCCAGGTCCCGGGCCGTAAGCCCGTCGCCGCCGGTGTTCTCGCGGATGATCTCGATGATCTCCGCCGGGTTGACCTTCAGAAGGGCGAACTCCTGTCCGCCGATCTGACTCGCTACGACCATTTCGCCTGACATAAACCGATTCCTTTCTGTGCGGCCTTCGCCGCAACGTGGTTTCGCTGCTCACTGCGTCGGGCGGGATTCGGACCCGCCTCGGGAAAGGGTCTGACCAAAGACCGGCACGCTTCCCGTTTGCCGTGCCCACCGACGCGCCATGCTTTCGGCGTGGATGCCTTCCGACCGCTGGCAGGACGATCGGCGCCGGGGCCACTGAGTTTTGTTCAAGGGGGTCATTGGCCCATCGACCCCGCTAATTACTTGCTCTTGCGGGCGCCCACGCTGAATTCCTGGTACACGGCCATCACGTTGGCCAGTTGCGGGGGCGTGATCGGCAGGCCCGTCTCGGGGTCCTTCTCGCACTCGCGGACGCGAGCCTTCAGGCTGCTGGCGTTGAAGCCCTCCTGGACCAGGAAGGACCAGCTATCGTCCAGGCCCTTGAGGGCTTGGATCAGCCCGGCCTTGTCGCCGTCCTTGGGCCCTGCGTAGATCGTGCTGGACAGGTAGACCGTGAAGCCGTCAATGTTCACGGACTGCATCCCGTCCTGCTGGAACTGCTCGCACACCAGGGGCTCCAGGGCCGTGATCTGAGCGTTGGCGTCGTTCAGTTCCGTCTGGAGCTTCCGCTTGCGTTCGATCTGGGCGACCAGCTTGCGGAGCCGCTCCGTCTTGGGATCGCCGCCCTGGGGCACTGCCGCGTCGGCCGGCTCGCTGCCGGCGAAGTCATGGACCTGCGTCATTGCGTGTTCCTTTCCTGGTAAGGGGCCAACGGCCCGGGCCCTTCCCCTCCCGTCTGGCGCCGGGAGAGGTCGGGTTCGGGTCGTCAGACAGCGGACGACTCGGGGACAGCAGCGCCGGAATCGGGGGCGGGTTCGTCTGGCAGGACGGCCGTCATTAGGTCAGGACGACCGGGGAACGCACGGCGAAAGAAGTTGCCGGCGATCTGCGTGTCGCCTTTGGCCAGTTCGATGTAGCGGTCGTACAGCTTGCGGGCGTCATCGATCTCGTCCCGCTTGCTGCGGGCCGCGTGGACAGTGCCCCACACGGAAGCGGTGATCGCCTCGGTCTTCTTCTGGAAGTTGGTGAACTCCTGGTTCAGCTTCTCCCAGTCCGCCAGGGCCTTCTTGTGGACGATCAGGCCGCCACGGTGCTCTTCGATCGCGGAATGTTCGTAGTGCTTGACCGTATCGACCTTGGGGGCGTCCTGCGGCACAAGCCAGGTGTACTTGTAGCCGCACTCGTAGTTGTACTCTTCCTTCATCAGGCTGCTCATGGAGGCGACGGCCTGAGCCTGGTCGGCAGCCGAGAAGACCAGGTTGCCGACCTGGTAGGCGACGATCGTCGGTTCGATCTTCGGAGCTTCCGGCTTGGGGCCGGGAGACTGAACGGGGGCGATGCCTTCGTAGGCCCATTCGATTTCGATGAACCACTGTACCGCTTCGTCAGAGAGCCCCAACAACTCTTCGTACGTGCAATCCTGAATCCGCTTCAACATGGTCTCAATCCTTTCGTTAGTTGCCTTCCCTTGCCACCGCGGCGCAGGCCCTTGGGGCGTCTTCGCAGGGACGCCCCTCGGGTTCGCGTCGCGGACTAGGCCGCGGCCGCACAGACGGGACAGAGTTCGGTGGTCTCGTCCTTGGCGCGGCTGAACATCGCGCCGCACTTGGTGCAGGAGCAAAGGATGGGATGGATCTCCGCTTCGCGGATCTTCTCGATGTCGGGGACGGCTTCGCCCCGGATCTCAGCCAGCAGCGGGCGGATGTGCTTTTCGACGGTAGTCTGCATGAAGCTGAAGAACCAAGCCCGCTTCTCGGGCGACTCCTGGATCGCCGCCTCGAATCCCCGTACGACCATCTCCAGTTCCCGCATCATCGCCCCGGCGTTCGATTCCAGCTTCCGATTCAACGTTCGCTTCCGCATGGTCCGTTCCTTTCGTTGTCTGACTTGTCTTCCCGCTGCATCTTGTATGACTAAAGTTATAGTCCGTCATACAATATTCGTCAATAGGAAATATGACGGAATATGACAATTATTTTTGCGGCGCTCTAAGGGCTTGGAATCGCTGCAGTTTGCGCGAGGACGGCCTCGACCACTTCCTCGCGATTTTCGAGGGCCGTGTAGACTTTTTCGTCCACTGTCCCGACCGCCACGTAGTGCAGGTAGGTTACGCTGCGGGTCTGGCCCGGCCGGTCGGTGCGGGCCAGGTGCTGGAGGTAATCCCCCAGCGAGAAATTGAGGCTGTAGTCGATGCAGTAGCACGATCGCGTGAGGTCCACGCCGACACCGCCGGCCTGGATCTGGACCGCCAGTACTTCCCCTCCGCCGGCGCACTGCCAGTCGTGCAGGCCCCCCACCGTATCCGTCCGCAGCGTGATGCCGCGCGACTGGATGAACGCCTGGGCGTTGGCGAAGTCGGCGATGCCGCTCGCGGCGAGCAGCTCCTGCAGGCAGACGGCCGTGCCGCTCTTATCGAACCAGGCGTACTTGTCCGTCTTGCGGCCCGACAGCTCCATGCACGGACGGCCGGCGGCGATCGCCTCGGCGCGGATGACATCGAGGTCGTGCTGGAAACGGCAGAAGACAACAACGGGCTCGGTGGGGCTGATGTCGTCCAGGTCCTCGCGCATGGCCATCCGCTTGGCGGTGTCCAGTTCGACGACGGCCCCCTCTTCCGTGACGCCGAAGCCGCACGTGATCTGCTGAAGCCTCAGCAGCCGGGCCAGGGCGTTGCTGGCGGTGATGACGCCGCCGGCCACGTCGGCGATGAACTGGTCCTCCACCTCGTCATAGACGGCCCGGGCGGCGGGCGACAGCTCCACAAGCCGGCGCTCATGCACGACCGGAGGCAGGTCCAGCACGTCGGACTTCTTCACGCGATGGGCAATGCTGTAGAACTTCTCATTCAGATCCCGCATGATCAGGTCGACGTCGATCCGGGCGACGTAGCCGAGCTGCTTCTCCAGCCCATGACGCCGGCAGTACTCGGCAAACTCCTCCGACAGGTTCACCTGCAGGCCCGTCAGCGACATCAGCAGGACCGAGGCGTTCTCGGGAGTCAGCGAGTACTGCCAGGCGTGGCCGTTCCACCGGCGGCCGGAGATGGGGATCCGCTTGAACTTCTCGGCAAGCTGGAAGGCGCCGAACAGAAGCACGACATCATCGACCATCTCGATCCGCGTCTGCTCGACGACGGGGTAGCGGCTCTTGAAGGCGATGTAGGACTGGCCGAAGACCCCGACGTCCAGGAATCGGAACTGGGCGTACACGTCCCACGGCGTGTGGGGCATCGGGGTACCGGTCAGGCCGACGCGGCGTTTGCTCCTGGCGCCGAGCTTCTGCATGTACTTGCTGCACTGTCCGGACGGGGACTTGATCCGGTGGATCTCGTCACACACCACCATGTCCCACGACTGGGCCAGAGCCCACTTGCCGAAGTCGCCCTGCCACGCGGCCTCCAGGTTGATGATCAGGACGCCGGGCTCGTTCAGGGCATCGGCCTGGGCGAGGGCGATATTGGCCTTCCGCGTTCGCTGCGCGATGGTGCCTTCACGAAGGGGAACCACATGGCAGCGGATAGCGGCATGGCGGTCGAACTGTACCGGCCAGGCGTCCACAACGGATTTCGGACAGGCGATGAGAACGTGCCGAATCTCAGGCACGTTACAGATGTAATCGATGACCACCTTAGATTTCCCGGTCAGGTGCCCATATCAAACGCGAGCATTGTTCCGCCGCTGTTGGTAGGGGTCATTGCACATCACCTCCTTCTCGCATGACCGTGCAAGGCGGTATGATCCGCCGGGGTCATGATCAAAAGATTACTCGGGTCGTTATTTCTCTTGTCGCCGTCGATGTGATGCACGAACTCGCGGGAATTCAGCTTTCTTCCGATGAGACGTTCGGCGACTACACGATGCTCAAGGCGACCGTGGAACTTGGCGTAGGTCCGCCCGTTGTTTCCTCCCCGAAGAAGTTTCGTGTTGCGGTTCTTCACTGCCGACGCGACGGCAACCGCCTTGTTCCTGCCCGGCGTCGTATTGAGCTTGTGAAGCCAGGGAGCAGTGTGGCTTTTGCGACATTCGGTCAAGCAATGCAGCGAATTGAACCGGCAGACACAAACTGTGGAGCAGAACCGGCAAGGTGCCTGCTTCGCTCGCGAAGGAAGGACCAAGAACTCGCGCCCGCACTGTTGGCACACGAATCGGACTCTTTCGACTCGCTTACCCATCGATCTTGTCTCCGAAGATGTGAGCCATGAACCAGAACGCCTGGACCTGATGTTCCCACGCCGCAGTCTTTGTCTTGGGGATCGGCGGGAGTGTTTTAGAATCGCGGATCGCCGTGGCGCCGGACTGTCTGGCAGCCAGGTCCGCGACGGCCTGATCCATCACAAGTCCATGCTGGCTGAGCCTGACGAGAACCTCTTGGGCACTGGTGGCCGTCGCCGGCACGTGCCAGGTCTTGGTCATCGCGTCCCACCGCGCGCCGGGCAGGCCCTTCACGACATCCTTCAGGGCAAAGGGCGTATGCAGGCGGATGCGATCGCCGTCGAGTTCGGCCGTCACGGGGGCGGGCGGGGCGGGCTTGAACCCCGCCCCGTCGAGGCGGGAGATGATCTGGGTTCGTAGGGCTTCCTGGGCGAGGGGCATGGGGCTCCGTTCGAGGCAAAGAGACTAGACGGCCAGAAGCTCCTGCGCCTTCTTGGCGTCACGGGTGAACTGGCGGATTGTGGATTCCAACTGCTTGACCCGACGCTCAAGGAACTCGACGCGCTGGCGGTACTCCCTGTTCTCCCCTTTGACTTGCCGGAGTTCTTCCGCCATGCGGGAACTCCGCTCGCGTTCGAGCTTCACGATTTCTTCGGGGGGAAGCGACGGGGAAGGGGCCGAAGGAACTTCGGACGGTTGCGGGCGGGCGGCTTTCTTGGCCCGCTCAGCGGCGGCGGCAAGGGCGAGAATCTCCTTCATTTTCCCGGCCATGTACTTCTCTTCCGTCATGCCATGTTCGATTGCGGAGAGCACATCAAAGGGCGTAATACCGAAGAGACTGGCGGCAGGGAGAAAGTGATCGTCCAAGAACTTCTGATAGCCACCGATCGCGCGAAGCTCCGCCATCAGGTCTTCCTCTCTGGCCTTCCAGAGGCTGAGCCAGGCCGACATCTGGCGGAAGAATTCCCGTTGGGCGGAAGCGATGCACTTCTTCCCGCGAAGGAAGCTGCGATGCACCTTCTTGAGGTTCTCGGTGAAGTCGTGAAGCAGTTTACCGATGGGTTCGTTTGGCATGGGCTTGTTCCTTTTGGTAAAGGTGACGGCATTCAGGAGAATGAAAGGCAAGAACATAGTTTTGAGAAAGAACGCGGTAGATCGGCTTTCCACAATAATCGCAGGGCCTCCAAATCCCAGTCAGCCCGCGAGAATGGGTGCAACGCAGTCTCAAAGAGAAGAGAATCGAATCCACGTTCCTCCAGTAGCGGGAGCGACTCCGCTCCCGTTCCTTCTCAAGATTCCGTTGGCGGTAGGAGCGATTGAACTCCCTTACTTTCTCGGGATTCCGTCGGCGTGAGGAACGCCTCTGTTCCCTTGCCTTATCAGGATTCCGCCAGTAGCGGGAGCGGCTCCGCTCCCGTTCCTTCTCAAGATTCCGTTGGCGGTAGGATCGCTTCCACCCTCTTACCTTCTCGAGATTCCGCTGGCGGTAGGAGCGGCATTGCTTCCTTGCCTTCTCAGGATTCCGCTGGCGGTAGGATCGCATATACGCAACGCGGCATGTAGGACGACGGCAAAATCCGCTGTGATTGTTCATCCACAGCTTCCCCCCGCACACCTCGCATTTCCGTTCTTCGCCCATGGTCTTTCCTTTCACCGCGATGGGCCGGGATCGAACCGGCCTTCTGCCATCCCGCGACTGCCCCTTGGCACCAAGGCCCGGCAAGTGGCTGCCGGACGTTGCGCCAGGTGCATACAGAGGTCGCATCTGGGACTCACCGCACCCGCCTTTAGGGTTCACGCCGCGACGAAGGCGGAAACTCGGCGTCTCGTCAGGGCGTAACCGGCTCGGCGTAGTCGCCGCCGGGGCCCAGCATCAGGACGGGCTCCCGCTTCAACAGGTGGCCCTGTAGCCGCACGATGGAGCCCATCACCTCGAACAGGCCGCTGGCGGCGGGCTCGGCCGGACGGGCCGCCATGGCGCACTGCCAGGCGTCGTACGCGCCCTCGACTCGCTCGAATGCCGCCTTGATCTGCTTGCGGTCCGCGCCCAGGCGGCACAGCGTCTCCATCTCGTCCAGGGCGGTGCGAAGTTCGGTACGCTCACGTTCCATGGGAATCTCCCGCCAGCACGGCGACCGATTCGTCGCCGGCGGCGATCAGGCGGTCCATCGACGCCTCGCGGTACTTCCGCGTCTGGCCGATGACCCGCTCCTGCAATCCGGCGGCAAGCAGCACGACCCGCCGCCGGTAGAATTCCTTGCGGCTGATCCCGAGCCGCCCCGCGGCCTGGTTGACCGACAGGAGCTGTTCGGGCTTACGTGTCGGATTTTGCGCGGCTTGTGACATGTCGGAATCCGATTCCGGCGGACAATGGTCAGGCGGTCTTCTTCCGGGCCGCGATCTTCACGGACGACAATTCGGCAACGGAGGCCTTGGACTCGCGGGCGGCGACGGGGCCGCGATCTTCACGGACGACAATTCGGCAACGGAGGCCTTGGACTCGCGGGCGGCGACGGCCTCCCGCAAGAGGACCTCAACCATGTTGCTCCGGTTCCGCTGCTCGCCGATGGCGATCTTCTCGATGAGGGCCACCAGATCGGACTCGATCGTGTGGCTCATCGTCAATTTGGTCAGGCTTCCACTCATGGTGTTCTCCTATGACGTTGGTCATAATACGTCATAGCCTAATACAAGTCAATAGGAAATATGACAAATTATTTTTTCGGTCTTATAGAAGGGCAAGAATGATGCTGACAGACTATGACCCCATGGCGAAGAAAATCACCCGCACGTGGAAGATCGAAGAGGATATCGCCGGGGAACTGGACCAGTTCTCACAGCGAACGCACGTCCCCCTGGGAGACAGCGTTCAACTGGGGATCTGGATTACGATCCACATCCGGCCCGATGAACGCGATGCCATGCTGGCCCTGATGGACGCCCGCAAGCCGATCCTGATCAGGTCGGTGATAACTTCAGAACCCAAGGGCGGCGATCCAATTCCGACGCCGGCTCCCGTAGAGCAGTTTGACAAAGGACTTGGTGAAGATCTGGATCGCGCCAGGCGGCAGCCTGGAGATTCCGCACGATCGCATCGAGGTAAGGCAAAGGCAGGGTAGCGGCCAGCTGCTGCACTTTGGCGACCTGGATCATCCTCCGTGATTCCGATTCGATATTGCACTGCATGACAAAACCCACTACAAAGTTCGATCGGCCCGTTACCTCGATTCCCGATGCCCATTGAGGCGGGATTCGTCGAACGAGAATGATGTTAGGATACGGTTCGGAACCTGTCAAGGGGCAAGTATGAAAAATGTCGTCGTCATCGTTCTAGCCGCGGCCCTGCTGCTTGGAGGATGCATCTCCACACACGACCAGCTCATCAAGGCCGGGTACGATCCGGCCTACGCTGACGGGTTCTCGGACGGGGAGTCCAGCGGGTACTGCGCCGCCAACGACCCCTACTCCCGCTTCAAGAAGAACACGTACCGATACGACGACGACAAGCAGTACAAGCAGGGATGGGACGACGGGTTCCGCGTGGCGAAGGGCAAGTACGAAAACACCGGAAGGGGAATGCGTTACTAACCCCATAAGCCAGATCGTCGCCGCAATCCGGTTCGAGAAGTCAACCTCGCGCAACTTCACGCAGGCCCGGGCGATCGCCACGGAGCTGGGCGGCGTCTGCGATGAACACGGAGTCTGGCGCGTGCAGGCCGGCGTCGAGTTCGGCGGCGAAGGCATGGGCAACCTCTGGAGGCTCTATCAATTGGTCAAGGGATGGCGTGGAACCGTCACGTCGATCGAGGGGCCGTCCGCCGAACTCCGTCAGCGGACCTTTCCCGCGCTCTATCACAAGCTCGATGAGGTCGTAGCCTGTCACAGCCGATGCCCGGCCGGGCGGATGGCGGACATGTACTGCTCCTGCCGGCAGGGGCCCGGGGGTGAGTCCCGCTACTTCGGGTGCCGCATCATGGAGGGGCTCCAGCGGCTGCCGGGCTGGCAGTACGATCCGCTGGCCTGGTGGGACTTCGGGACGCTCAGCGAGGATCTTGGCACGTTCCGCGTCGGCAAGCTGGCCGTACGCGAGTATCTGCTGTCCCGAGCGCCCGGGCAGATCTGCAGCCGATGCCCCGCGTTCTCGACCGATCGCATCCTGCTCGATGTCGAGTCGCTGCCGGCGGCGGTGGAGCTGGGGGAGAGCAGCCGCTTCCGGTTGAAGTACTCGCTCCTGGATCCGGCCAGGCCCGTGGGGATCGAGCCCAAGCCGCCCAAGAACGGTTTCTGGGATTACGACTGATACGAGTCTCGGAAACCCCTGAATCCTTCTCTCCCTATATAGAGAAAGTAACAACAGTAACAACTAGTAACAGAGATTTTCACACTCGCGGGTATTAAAAGAAGAGTATCTCTTTTAAGGGGTTATAGAAGTTGTAACAGTAGTATCAGAAGAAATCGGCGCGCGCATGTTAGTACTTCTTCTTTTTCTATTCCCTATATAGGGGGAGAGAATTTGTCAGCCGATGGCCGTGGCGACCCGCCTCGCTGCCTTCAGATCCCGCTCCAGATAGATCTCCGTCGCATCGATGCTGGCGTGGCCTCCCGATGCCCGGGCGTGATCGGAATCGAACAGCCGCTTGACCTTGGACAGGAACCCGTGGCGAAGCTGATGCGGGTGCCACCGCTGAAACCGCCCTGGCTCCCGGCCGGACGCCTCGTTGTGCCCCACAGAGGCAGCCAGGCGGTCTGTGTGGGCTTGTGCGCGGTCGCAAGCGTACTGAACGGCCCGGTAGTAGGTCCGGCGATCGTACCGCGGCCTGAACCGCCTGCCGGCGCCTTCCCGGCCGCGGGCGATCTGGGAGGGCTGAACCGGAGTCTTCCGCCCCGATCGGCGTGCCGATCGCTGATCCTCCATCGCATCGGCCGGCCGGAAGCAGTACTGGTCTCTCGGGCGGGCCAGAAGCGGCGCCAGCAGCTCTTGGACGATCGGGCCCAGCGGGATGGCCCTGGGCTGGTCCATGTGCTCCTCTTTGTGCCAGGCGGGCGTGTAGACCCAGCAGGCCCCGTCCGAGCGGTCGACGTCCATCGGACGCAGGATGCACAACTCCGTGGATCGGAAGCCGGCCAGACGGTGCAGAGCCACCATCCGCCAGAGCGTCACGGGCATGAACTCCATGGCCAGGTCCACAGACGCCTCTTCCGCCGGCAGGACCTTCTCCGTCTCGCGGGCCTTGGACCGGCCGCGCTTCAGGTTCTCCGTGACAGCCACCGCGTGCCAGGACGACGCGGGGACGAGCTTCTTCGGCCCGGCCGCCCAGCGGTACATCCGCTTGATCGTGCTGATCCGCTTGTTGATCGTGGATCGGGACAGGCCGTGCCCATCGGCGATCATGGCGGCCTGGATCTGGTCCACGTGGGCGACGTCGATCGAGTCGGCCGACAGGTTCCCGAACCGGCTGGTCAGAGGACGCAGGGCGTACCGCACGTTGTCCGCTTCGCCGGTGGGCGTCCCGTCCTTCCGGCGGTAGTAGGTTTCCGCGTGCGCCAGGTACCGCGCCGCCAGTTCGGCGACAGTAAGCGACAGGGTAGCCCGCCCCTCGACCTCCGCGGCCGATCGCTCCCACCAGGTCCAGACGATCTCCCATGCCAGGGGAAGGTTGTCGGCCGTCGCCAGCAGTGCCTTGCCGCTGCCGGAGGGGGTGATCTTGCGAGCCCGGATCGCGGTCTCGTTGGGCAGCCGCCCGCGCCACCAGTACCGCTTCTTGCGGGGGTAGATGCAGCCTGGAGGCTTGAGTTTTTCCCGTGCGGCCATGATTACACCATGATTACACCGGGGCTATTGCGAATCAATAGGAAAAATTAAACCCTTGTATTCAAGGGTTTTGTGGATGGAGACGACCGGGATCGAACCGGCAACCTCTAGCTTGCAAAGCTGGCCGGGTCGATTGTGCAACCCCCTGCTATGAGGCTGTTTCCGCTACAAGCCGATTCTGGGCTTGCTCTTGGCGAAGGTCATATTGTGTCTGATTGTGTCAGCTTCTACGGCTAGAGGTCTGCGAATTACACCTGCGATTACACCTTTCAGGGGATCGTGATCTCCGCACTCAGCGGCCCATTGCCCAGAAGGTCATAGGCGGCGATTCTCGCGTAGAAGTACGCTCCGATCACGCGAGCGAATCCGACATCATCTCCCTCATAAACCAAGTGGGCATCGTCACAAACGAAACCTGTCCCGATGCCCGCCCAGATCCGATAGCCGACAAGCGACGAAAGGCCAGTGACTGGATCCCAGACGAAGTCAACGTGCGGAGGGTCTCCGCACGATCCAGGGCCGGGGGTACCTACCAGTCCAGTGACAACCGGCGGCGGCGGCAGGTTCGCCACGAACCGGGCCGGATCGATGCCGCCCAGAGTGAACATGCCGACGTCGGTCTTGGCGCCGCTGGCGCCGACGCTGACGACGCGGACGGCATAGTACCCGTCTGGGTCCAGGTTGGCGATCTGGAAGACGTTGGTCGTGCTGTCGCCCGACTTGAGCCAGGCTGACGCCCCCAGCACCTTGCAGTAGATCTCCGCGTGATCCCACGTGCCGCTGGCCGGGCAGGTCCAGCTGACCGCGATGTAGCCGTTCGTTCCTGTCCGCGCGACGAGCTGGGCCCGGACGTTGGTGATTACCCCGTCCGCCGGCGTCGAGGATCCTGGAGGTACCGGTGAACCTGGCGCCACGTCGTCAGATGCGTAGACCGAGGCGTTGTACTCGATGGCCGTCAGGAGCACCCGCTGGTCGCTGTCCCGATTGATTCCGATGACGCGGAATCGGCGCGTCACCAGGTTCTGCTTTCCGAAGGCGAACACGTCGCCCGGGGACGGCGTGGACGCGAAAGGACTGCTGACCGTGACGACGCTGCCCACGACGCCCGAGACGGTCTTCGTCAGGATCGTGTCCACGCACTCATCGCCGCCCTGGTCGGTCGGGACCCCGCTCAGACGGACAACCACTTGGTAGGTTCCCGCTCCGTAGTTGACATCATGGTCCGCGGTGATCGTATTGGCGGTGGCCGCCACGATGCGACCGCCCTGCCCCCACTCGGGGACGTCGTGCTGCACGTCGATCAGGTCGCCGATCGTGCAGGCGATCGCATCGATGTCCGCCGAGAACTCGATCGTGCGGATCAGGAGACGGTTCTGGTTCAGGCGGAACATGCCGGCCCGCCAGGCCTCATCGGCGCTCGTGATGCCGAACAGGTCCAGCGAGATCCGGTTCGTGCTGGCGGTGACGGAGGGGTCGACGATGTTGAAGACCGTCCGCTCGTAATCCTGGTCCGCGTCCCGAAGGTTGATCTCGATCTCGGTGGCGCGCCCGGACATCGGCAGGAAGGTCTCCTTGAATGAGTCTTTGGAGATGTTCCCCACCGTGAACAACTGCACCGGAGAGCCGTCCCGATCGATCGCGAGGGTGAGCTGCGTACCGTTCCAGACGGGCACGCATCGCGCCACCTCGCAGATCTTCATCACCGTGCTCCACAGGTTGTCGTCCACGTCGAATCCGCCGTTGAACGTCACCCGCTTCTGGCTGCCGTAGACGATCTCGTCGCAGTACTCCGCCAGTTCCAGGAACATGGCCGTGTCGATCCGCGATGGATCCATCCCGTCGTAGCGGACGACGGCCAGATGAGCCAGGTCGACACCGCTGAAGACGGGCTGAGTCAACACGTCGTACAGGACCCATGCCGGGTTCGTCGAGTAGCCGATCGTCCAGACGCTTCCGTTCCAGACGCGAACGTACTTGCCTTCGGAGATACAGGAGAAGTTCAGGCCTGAATTCAGGTTCTCCGTCGCCAGAGCCCGGATCGCAACATACGCCAGCCGCGGATACTGGAGCTGGGAGCTGACGGCGGTCCGCACAGTGGCGACATAGAGATCGTCTCCGTACATCGGATCGTTGCGATCGGCCGTGAGCTTCGTCACGCGGAGCTGGTAGTCCGCCGCCGGATCGGGCCTCGTCACCGGCCCGTAGGTCCGCCGGCAGTTGCCGTTGGTGCTGTCAGTGATCGCGATGGCTGTGTTATAGAGCTTGCCCCCACTGGTGTACGCCGCCCATGCCGTCGCGTCGGCCGTCAGGGTGATCGTCGTGCTCGATTTGGAGGCAACAGTCCAGCTCTTGTTATTCAACGGCGTCATGCCGCCGACGTCCTGGATGAAGACCAGGTCGCCGACGGCGCACGTGTGGGCGCGGCTGACTGTGAGCTTCGGCCGGTTGCCGCTGTCCTTGACGATCGCCGTGATAAACCAGGCTTGGTCGGACAGGTTGTGCAGCTGTCCACCGGAGACATAGGGCGTGAACGTGAGGAAGCTTGTATTGGCGGCCAGGACAACCGTCTTGCCCGACACGGAATCGACCACCCACATCTGCCCGTTGAGTTCGGTCATGCCCAGCACGTCTTCAATGTAGACGATGCCGTACTTGGCCAGCATGGGTCCCGGGGAGTCGGACAAGGTGATCGTCATTTTGTAGTTCGTCGTGCTGACCCTGATCCCCGTGATGCTGGCGATCGGATGGGCGATCAGCGGAAGCCAATCCGTGTCAGTGGTACGCTTGTACTCGATGCGGCAATCGACGCTGTTGGCGGCAAGGCCGGAGCTGGCGATGTGGAAGAGGCCGTTGGGAAAGGCGACGTCCACCTCGAACTGATCCCATGGGCCGCTCGGGATGTTGTACGTGTACGCGCCGCCCGTCGCCGTGACGTTGTGGGAGACGCTGTACTCAGTTTTCGTCGCGTTCTGGCCGGCAACGACGGGCTGATCCAGGAACCCGTAACGGAGATCGTAGTCCACCCCGTCAAAGCTCTCGATCGGCTGGCCGTTGATCCGGATGTCGCTGATACTCTGGATGGGGCCCCTGCCCAGGGCAATGATGCAGTTCAGCACCTGGCTCTCGCCCCGGGTGGAGGGTTCCGTGTAGGCCGAGATAACGTTGCCATAGAGCTTGTTCCGGCCGTAGAAGTGGGGAATCGCATCTCCGACCTGTTGCATCGTCTGCGGGGCCCAGCCGAAGACCTGCGAAAGGTTCGATCCCGCGTTTGGCGCGCTCGATGGTTTCGGGACCGGGGTCATGGCGCTGATCAGCAGGCCGCCCGCGAGCGCCACAAGGGCCACGGATCCATAGAGCGCAGCGCCGGTCAAGCCAAGCCCGGCAAGCCCCAGCGCCCCAGGGCCCAGAGCGCCATAAGATGCGACCGTCAATGCGATCAGGCCCAACATCGAGAAGATGTTCTTCCCTCCGCCTCCGCCCTCGACGATCGGAACCATGAGGATCTGATCGCCCTCGCGGATGATGGTGCCTTCCCACAGGGGCTTCGGCACGACCTGCCCGTTGATGCTGGCGACGACGTCGACGCCCTGGCAGTGGTCGGAGACTACGCGGGCGAGCGACGGGCTTTCGTCATAGGCCGCGGGCGGCGTGTCCCGCTGCGATCGGTCAAACGGATTGGTGATTCGGATCAACTGGAGGTTCATAGTACCCTGCGATTCTCCGCTGCCATTGCGGGTTGTCGAGTCGCTCGATCGCGACGGAACGCTTGCGGAGGATGTGAATGAATCGCCGGCAATCCTCCAGCACGATGCCGATGTGCGTCACGAAGGGGGGCCGCATCATAAACGCGACAGCGCAGAACGGAGCCGGCGCGGGCAGTCGCCTCATGGACTCTGCCGCCTGGAGATATAGTTCGTGCGTCTCCTGGAGGTTGGACGGGTGAGGAAGATCCGGGAGCGATCGGCCGACGCGGCGGGCGATCTCCCGGCACAGCCCGTAGCAGTCGTACCGGTCGGGCCCCACCGCCCCTTCGGCATACTCCTTGCCTAGCAGGTCAGACCACACGGACGCCCCCTGACCGCAGCCCCAGGAACCCGCCGAACCGGGCCGTCCTCCCCCGCGTCTCGCAATCCGTGTAGGTTCGATTGCACGTCGTGTACGTGACGCCCGCGTACCCGCACTCGCAGCTCTTGAACGCCCATCCGCAGTGGTTCGGGAGATAGCGGTCCAGGGGGAACCGCTTGGTCAGCGGGTTAGGAGCACCCAGGGTGAACGTCACCCAGGTGGCGTCCGTCGTGCAGGCGATGACATCGAAGAGCATCTGGAGTTCGGCGTAGTCTTCCGCCAGGTGGGCGGCACTGACCACCGTCACCAGCACGGTCGATCCGATGCCGCCGTTGTACGCCTCCAGGTCCTCCTGGATCGCGCGGGTGATGTTGCACGCCTGTAGGGTGACAGTCGGGATCTCCCCCTTCGAAGAGTACTGCGTCGGCTCGATGTTGAACGGAAAGGCCGTGTACAGGTTGCCGCCGAACGTGACGTTCTCCGTGTTCCTCACCAGGCGAAGGACTGTCGTGTTGGCGGGATTGGCCGCGTCGATCAGCGTGATGTCCAGCAGCACCAGCCAGGGGCTGGTAGACGCGAGCTTGTTCTTCTCGATGATCAGTGCGGCCGGGAGCTGCTTCACGTGGACACCTCCGGTTCATTCTCAGGACACGCCGCTGTTGGGGTTCGCCTCGATCAGCGTCATATCCAGGTGCCACAGCATGGGGTTTTCGGGCTCAATCTGGAAATCCAGGACCGCCCCGAACCGGACCTGGTACGTAGTCGCGTTCGTCGGGTTGAGCCATGAGAAGACGCCAGCCCCATAGGCGGCCGTCTTCTCGAACGCTTCCAGCGTGGCCTTGTCCGTCTGGGACAGGTTGCGATAGCGAATCTGCCACTGGCGGGCGACGGACGTGAATCGCGGCCGCGTGGCCACGATGCCGTTCTCTGACTCGCTGCGGAGCGTCGGATCGATCGAGGCGCCTTCGGACCAGGACTCTCCGTCCGGCTTGCTGCTGAGCGTTGGGAACACGTCGGCCATGGGGGATTCCTATTGCAAGCCCTTCGTTCGAAGCTTCTGACTGATCGGCCCGAACTGGTCCAGGTCCTTCAGTACGACCTGCTGGATGTACTTCTCGCCGTCGAACGTCTGCCGGCCGGGGATCGCCTGGACCTTCTGACTGCTCTGGTTGACGATCTGGATCACAACGGGAATCGCCGACTGGCCGCCCGCCCGCGCCCGGACGCCCAACTTGCCATCGCTCCCGCGGTCCAGCGGCATGATCGCTTCCGGCCCGGCCTCGCCCATGACGCCGGCGCCGGCGGCGAAGCGGAAGAACGTCGGGCCGTCGAAGATCCCGCCGCCGGCGAACGGCAGGAGGCGAGTCTGGTCGAACGCCCCGCCCCTGGCCATGGCGTGCCCACCGCTGGGGACCCCCGACATATCGGGCGCACCGCCGCCGAATAGTGACCCGAAGGCTCCGCCCAGTAGGCCTTCGATGCCGCGCGCCAGCGGGACGGTCACCATGTCGTGAATGATGATCTTCTCGATGTCGAGCATCAGGCTCTGGAATGCCTGCTTCAGGTTCTTGGTACCCAGGATGACCGACTCGAAGGCATCGCCGAAGGCATTGCTCATGTCGTGAGCCAGGTTCTGAAGGTCCTTGGCCCGCTGGAGCTGATCCAGGCCGTCCTTCAGCTTGCGGAGCTGCGCATCCTGATCGGCGCCGGTAATGCCGTGCGAGGCGAGCATGTTTCGCTCTTTGAGAAGCTCCACCTCGATCGCCCGCTGCTCGTTGCCGAGGTAGGTGAAGCGGGTCTCGTCCTGAAGATCCTGGAGGACCTTGTCGAATTCCGCATCGCCCTGCGCCTTCTGCAGATCGTCGTACCCCTGGATCTGCTCGCGGATGGAGGCCGTCGCCGCGTCCGAGTCCTTGCCGAAGGCAAGGTTGGCGTCGGCTTCAATCTTAAGGAGTTCGGCCTCGCGTTGCCGTTGCGGGAGCAGCTGGGCAAGGGCCCGCTGCTCGTTGGTGTAGCCTGTCAGCCGATCGCGGATCGCCTGGCTGTGGGCGTTATCCGAAGATCCACCGGAAGCGCCGCCGCCAGATGAAGCCGAACCCCACATGCCCAGGTCCGTCGTGTCGCCGATCCAGGAGTACCCGCCGCCGGCGGGAGCGGACGCCGGCATGGTCGCCGGCTGTGACGTAGCCTTGGCCTGTGCCCGCAGTCGGTCCACTTCGGCCTGCGCCGCCTGGATGCCGGCGTCAAGTTGTTGGACATCCGCGGCGTTGGCGCTGGGGAGCGTCGACGGCCATGGCTTGCCCCACACGCCGGACATCTGCTTGAGCATGTCGTCGGTTACGGCGCCCGTGCCCGCGAGGCGGGACTGTTCGTCCTGATGCCGCTGGTTCTCGATCGCGACGACGGAGTTGTACGACTGGAAACGCTCCTGGACCGCCGGGGCCGTCTGATGCTGCTTCCACTGCGGATCCATCTTGTCCAACTGCCCCATGTAGTCCGTGGTCAGGTCCTTGATCGTCTGATCGTGCTTCATCCCTTCCCAGTAGGACGCGGCGGAGTTCTTCATCCCCGCCCACAAGGCGGCGCCCGCGTTGGCGCCCGCGATTCCCATGGTCTGCACAAGCCGCTTGCCGAACTCATCGAAGACGGGTTCGAACTGGTCCCACATCTTGGAGATCCAGGCAAAGCCCTTCGTCCACTCCAGCTTGATCGTGGCCCAGAAGATTTCGGCGGCAAGGCCGATCTGATCGGAAGCCAAGGCGTCCGTCATGCCCTTGAGCATCCCTTTGAAATCCGCAAGCAGGCCGTCGGAACTGACCATCTTGAGGGCGATCGCGTCCAGGTTGTTCCCCAGGATCTTCAGTTGGTTCGTGAGCGTGTCGGGAATCTCGATGCCCTTCACGCCCCCCTCGCGGACCAGGCGGAGCGATTCCTCCACCTTGTCGACGTGCTTGGACATCGTGATGAGCGACTCGCTCGCCTTGCCGCTGCCGATGCCCAGGAGATCCAACGTTCGGTTCAAGTCCTTCCCTTCGTCCGAAGCGCGATGCAGGGAGTCGAGGAAGAGAACGAAGGCGTCCACAGGCGAGTCTTTGAACATGCGCGTCAACTCGTCGGCCGACTTGCCCGTGAAGACGCTGAAGTCCTTGAGGTACAGCCCGCCTTGGCCGATCGCCGCCGACATTTTTCCCATTGATTCCGCGACGGCCTGCCCCGCGAACTCGGCGCGGCCCCCGATCTCAGACATGACGCTGGCGATCGCCATCGCCTCGCCGGCCGTCGCGTGGAAGCCGGTAGTGGCCCGGGCGACGGCGCCCGCGGCGGAAAGAATGCCGCCGGCCGACTCGGCCGTGTGGAGGCGCAGCTCGTCCAGCTCGCCGGCAAGGGCCCCGATTTCCTTGGTCGATCCGCCCGAGACGGTGAGCAGCTGGGCAAGGCCGGCCGCCAGTTCGTTCGCGCCTTCGCCCGTCACGACGGACAGGCGGGCGATCGGTTCTGTGAACGCGAGAATGTCGTCTTTGCCCTTCGCCCCCAGCTTGGCCGCTACGCTGGCGATTCCAGCGAGTTCCGTCGCCGCTACCGGAATGTGACGGCTGAGCCCCAGGATACTGTCGCTGAGATCGTCCAGGGCCTTGCCCTGGAGCCCTGACGATCGCCCCAGGGACACAAGGGCGGTGTCGAATCCTACCACTTCGTCATAGACGTGCTTGAGCGTGAAGGTCAAGCCGATCGCTGCCCCGACTTCCAAGATCGCCTTCTTGATGCTGGTAGCGGTGTTGCCCAGCCCGGTAAGGCCCTTGTTCAGGTTGCCGGTTTCGCCGGCGGCCTGGTTGGCGGCATTCTTCACCTGGTTCGCGGCCTGCTGAAACTCTTGGGCGCCGGACTTGGCCTTACTGGCGTCGATTGCGCACTGGAGAACGGGCATCCTCTTCTCGTTTCTTGGCCGCCCAGGCCAGATATTCCGCGTCCATCGCGGCGATCAGCTCCACCAGTTCCATTCGATCGTCCAGGTCGCGGATCTCGTGAAGATCAAGCCACGCCTGCATATCCGCCATCGGGATGGGGCCCGGGGCGAACCCACAAGGCCTCTGCCGATGCAACTGCGTGAAGGCGTTCCAGGCCGGCACCAGGTCCTCGAACATCTCCGGCTTGTTCGCGAGGGCCTGGGTCGGCTTTCCGTCCGCCGCTCGTTTGCTCAGGAACTTTTCGTGCTGTCCCCAGTCGAGCTGCCACTGGAGACAGCTTCGGAGTTTCCCTTTGCATCCTCCAGGCTCTGCCGCTTGAAGTGCTCGGCTTCCTGGGCAAACTCCAGGACCATGCGGTAGAAGTCTGGGAAGCCCGTCAGAAGCTCCATGGCCTTGGCCTCGCTGTACGGGATCGGGCTGCCGGCGTCGTCTTCCAGGTTCTCCCAGCCCAGCAGCACGTGGCGGGCCATGGCCTTCTTGATCACGTCCTCCAGCACCTTGGCCGCATCGCCGGCGCCGTGGCGGATCTGCATGGCGTGGGGCTTGCCCAGTTGGCGGGCGTACTCGTTGTACTTCGGGTTGCCCATGCGGGCGATCCGGAGCTTCAGGCCGCCGGCGTCCACCCAGACGCCTTCCTGCTCCATCGTCGAATCCGTGGCGAACTTCGAAATCTTCACAAAGCTGTCCTTTCTGTTCCCGCCGGGGTGGGCCTGTCGGCTACTCGCACAGCTGCTTTCGCCGTCAGGCCCAGGCTGTGCCCCGGTGGCTTGTTGGGTTTACGCGAAGAAGCGGACCATCCGCAGCGTGACGGTCTCGGTCGAATGCATGTAGGCCGTGAACGCCATGTCCGCGATGATGTCCTGGTTCTGCCCGCCGTCGAGCCGCTGCCCGGAGGTGTACTTCAGCCGCGGCAGGTCCAGGATGTAAGCGTTGCCGCTGGAATCCTTCAGGGCGATCCCCAGCGAGCTGGCGGTCATGTTCAGGTACTTGTCCATGATCGTCTTGCTGGTGTAGTACGCGCGCAGCGTTCCGGAGACGGCGACCTTGCCCTTGCCGATGCTGATCGTGCCCAGGGCCCCGATCTGCATCCGCGTCCGCAGATTGTTCTGGAGCTGCGCCGTGAAGCCGATGGCGGAGAAGTCGGCGCCGCCCTCGACGATCGACAGTACGTTGTCCACCGCGTTCATCACGGGATTGGTCGGTGCGGCCGTGTAGCCGCTGCCGGCCGTGGCCGTCTTGGACGTTTCGTCCTTGCCGACGAAGCTGAAGCTACCGGTGACGATCGCCTCGGGAGTGACGCTGAGCTGCATCTGGTCGGCCGTCAGGCCCGTGAGCACCGACAGTTCCGTCGTCAGGTCCGAGAACTTCTTCTCGAAGTTGTAGCTGGGCGCCGTCGTGCCATTGACGATCGAAGAGCCCTGCTCCACCGTGACGGTTGCCCCCGCGGCTTCCGTAGTGAGCAGCCCGCCCGTCAGTACGATCTTGCCGGCGACAACGCTGACGATCTTGAAGTAGTCGTTGTTGACGGCCGTGGCGAAGCCCGTGAGCTTCACCCACTCGTTGACGGTGAAGCCGGCGGTGACGAACCCGTTGCCGCTGTCGGTGATGCTGTTGTCCACGGAGGACGCGGCGATCGTCGTGGCGGCCTTCTGGGCCGGCCGGGCGATCGTCACCGCGGCGCCCGCCGCCTCGATCGACAGCGTCCCGCCCGTCACCACTAGCTTGCCGGCCGCGGCCGTCGTGATCCGGAAGAGCCCGTTGTTGGCGGCGGTGGCGAACCCCGACACGCGGACCGTCATGCCGGCGGCGAAACCGGCCGTGAGGAATCCGGCGCCGCTGTCATTGAAGCTGTTGTCCGCCGCAGCCGCGGAGAGGGTCGCCGCCGCGATGTTCTTGGGCAGCGACCAATCGGCATCCGACATCAGCGAGGCCTTGAACAGGTCGTCATAGGCCGCGTGGCTCAGCTCGAAGTTGACGCCGCCGGCGGCGCTGATGTTGTTGCGGATGACGTCGGTCACCTGCCGGTCGGAACGGATCTCCGAACTCTGCGTCGTGGACGTCTGCTGATGCAGGGATTCGGACAGGAAGCGGAGCACCTTCAGGGGAGAGCCCGACTTCAGCGTCCCGAAGCTCGCCTCCTCGATGTACGACAACTGCATTTGGTCTGCGTTCGACATGGCTTACGTTCCTTCGATTTCGTCCGCGTAGAACGGACAGTTCAGGTTCAGTTGATACCACTTCGCGTCCCTGCCCACGCGGCGGAGGGACGGTGTCCGAAACGTCACGCCAGAGATCGACGTGGCGCGAAATGCGGACTTGATCGTGTCGGCCAGCACAAGGGCGTCCTTGTCGCCCTGGTTGATCGGCTGGAAGATCTGGGCGACAGCCACGCCCACCGTACGGAACCGCTTGGAGGCGCCCAGGGATGCTTGCAGAGTGTCGCCCGTCAGGACGGAGAATCGGACCCACACGGCATCCTCGGGCTCCTGGCACTGCACATTGTCGTAGGCCACTACCAGCGACGTGGCGCCGACCACAAGGGTCTTGAAGCGGCTGCGGATCGCGTTGGCAAGGCTCTCGAAACTCATTTGAACATCTCTTCCAGGGACAGCAGGCTCAACCGGAGCATTCCCCAGGGGGCTTGCCGGCTGGTCCCGTCCTCGAGGTAGATGATGTAGGGCACGTTGTTGAAGATGAACACGGTCTGCCAGTTGCCCAGCGACTTCAGGGCGTTCATGCCGGCCGTCAGGGCGTCGGCACCCGCGACGTCGATCGGTGGGGACGCATCGTACGGCGTATGATCCGGAAGCGGCACAAGAATCACTTCAGCCTCGCCGGCCTGGCCGACGCAAGTCTGCCAGTTGCCCCGGGCCCGGCCCGTATCCACCGGCGTCCGAAAGACAACCTGACGGAGCAGCTCCAGTGCGACCTTCTTCTGCAGCAGCGTCACTTGCTGAGGCATCAGGTCCTGCGCGAACTCGTCAACGAGGGCGTTGAACTCCTGCGCCGTGCTGCACACCTTCTCGTTGATTCGCTGGGCCGTGTCGTCCATTACTTCCTCAGTTGCAGCTCGTACAGGGCGATCCGCTCGCCCGTGTAGATGGGCCCCACCGTCACGATGGTGTAGATCTGGCCGTCAACCGTCACCTTCATCACCGTGTTGGGCGTGAACTCCAGGCCCATCGCCGGAAGGAAGACCTGCAGGTCGCCCTTATCTGCCAGGTCCTTGTCCACAAGCGTCGGGCTGTAGCCTTGCGGCGGCGTCACCTGCTTGGTGTACGTCGTCGCGCCCGTGATGGTGTTCTTGCCCGTAGCCGGGTCATAGGCCTGCGCCCCGGGGACCGTGAAGGTAACGGTTTTGCCATAACGCTTCACAATCTCCAGGACTCGGGGAATCAGCCTGTCATCCAGCGTCGTCACTTACGCTCTCCGAAGTTCGCCCGACGTCCGGACCAGCTTCCGCAGCAGGCCATCGATGACCTGGTAGACCGCCGTGGGGCCGTTGGGCTGGAAGTACACTGTCGTCTCAGTGACAGGACCGACATTGACACTCGATTCCCTGACGCCGGCGGGGTTGGACAGGTCCGTCAGCAGGTCCTGCCCGGACAGGAATCGGAGCGCCGCTTCCGCGGTTGCCGCCTTGACGGCCGGCGGGATCTGGGTGGACGGCAGGACGAATCCTTCACAGTCGGAGATGCCTCCGAGAATGGAGGAGTCGACGTCGCGGGCACTGCTGCGCGGCCAGTCCAGGGCCTGGGCCAGATTCGCCCGGAGCCCGACCCACCGGAGCCCGTAGCGGATGTCCAGGTACTGAGTCGCCAGGCGCAGGCACCGCTCCTTGTCCGCCGTCAGGGCGGCGGACCATACCGCCGACGCCGAATGTGCGACGTGGTACGCATCGGCCTCAGCGACCGATGCGTAGCTTTCGGCGTTCGCCATCCCGCTTCCGGTTTCCACCACAAGGGCCATGGACTACTCCTTGGGAGCGTCGGGCTTGTTCGCTTCGGCGGCCTTGCCCTTGGCGTCGGGCTTGTTCGCTTCGGCGGCCTTGCCCTTGGCGGCGGGCTTGTTGGCCTCGGCAACCTTGATCTCGATCTCCGTCCGGTAGCCCCTAGCTCGCCAGGCGGGAAGGTCGGCCTCGTTGATGACCAGCCGGCCCATCTTGCCGAAGATTACGACAGTCGTGATCAGCATTCGATTTCCTTCATTTCAAAGCGTTCCAGGCCCGCCCCCGAAACGATCAGGGGCGGGCCGTGGAACCGGATTTAGGACTACTAGCCTCGGCAGCGGCAGCCGAGGTTGCCGTCGAGGATCGTCAGCCCATAGAGGATGTCCAGGGCGACGTAGACGGCGCTGTTGGCGCCGTCATAGAACAGGCGGCTGCGGAGCGCCAGGGCCGTGATCGGGTCCGTGACGGTGGCGATCTTCGCCCCGAGCTGGTTGCCGATCTCCGACAGGGGCGCGGTGGCCAGGGCCGCGAAGTTGCGGTGGAAGGCCAGGTTCGCGACGTGGGCGTCGGTCTCCGCCGTCACCACGGCGTCCACGGAGGCCGTGGCCACCAGGGGCGGGGTGAACGCCAGCGTGACCGTGTTGCCGCCGGCGATCGTCTTGTCGGCCGTCAGGGCGTACCGCTGGGTGTTGCCGGCGATGACGAACGTGTCGCCGACCTTCAGCGTCTCGGCGGCGTTGAAGTTCTTGCAGTCGAGCGTGGTCGCGCCGACGGCGCCTTCGGTCGCGACGGCACCGGCGGTGTCGGCCAGCGTGCCGGCGACCTTGCTCTGGACGTTCTGGTTGGCGAAAATCTCCATCCCGAACTTCCGGCCCAGCGTGCCGCGCATCTGGAGCTGCTCCGCGGACGATCCCGCCTGGGCAACCTGGTTGAACGACGGGAGGTTCTGCAGGATCTGCTGCAGGCCGCCATCGACCATGTAATGCAGCATGGTCTCATCGCCCATGGGCACGTTGTTGTTGAACAGGACCTTGTAGGGGCCCGTCACGTCGGAGATCACCGGCACGGCGGCGGTACCCGTCAGGTCGAAGTACCACGGCACCTGGAACGCGAGGGCCGCGAGCTTCTGGTCGACGTCGTCGGCCAGGGCATAGGCCGCCGGGCGGATGTGCTCCTGGATGATCCGCTCGGTGGTCAGCGTCAGTTCCTTGTCGGTCAGCTTGAACTTCACCTCGCGCCAGTAGTTCAGCGTGAGCTGGACCGTGGTCGGGGTGAGGTCCTGCGCGGCACTGGGGGCGTTCTGCGCGGTGAAGGTGGACGGCCGGCGGATGTTGATCGTGTCGCCCTTGCCGAAGGCCCGATGCTCTTCGTCATAGCCGCGGTGGATGCGGCCGGCCATGCCGAGGGCCTTCTCCAACTGGATCAGGGCTTCCTGAGCGTAGAAAATCGGGTTGTACGCATTGGTGTTCTGACTCATGGTCTTGAATTCCTCTTCTGAAAGTTCCGCGCCCAGGACGCCGCCGCCGACTACACGTCGGCAATTTCAAGCGGCTGGCCGGCCTTCTCGGCGGCTTCTCGGGCCGCTCGGTATTTGCTGGTGTCCTTGGCATCGGTACTGCTGATCTTGAACGACCCGCTGCCCTTGGCGCCGGAACCTCCGCCGCCATTGGTCGCTCCGCTTCCCTTGGCCCCGCTTCCATCGAAGGCCCGGGCGTAGACCTCCGAAGACTTCATCTTCTCCACAAGCTGCTCGATCGACATGGCGTTGCCCTTGCCATCGACCTGGGGATTGCCGTCCTTGTCGATGACCTCGACGACGAACTGCCCGTTGTCGGACTCTCGCATCCGCGTCTGCCGCTCCACATGGGGCAGCAACAGCTCAGGGATGCCCTTGTGGCCGGCGATCGCCGCGGTGGCGGCCGCCGTGATCAGGGCGCCGGTCAACTGCTTCTGGTACCCGGCCAGCCGCTTTTCGAGGGTGGCCTTCTCTTTGCCGTGCGCCTCGACGATCTGGGCCTTGACGGCCTCGATCTGCTCCTTGACCTTCTGCTCGGGAGTCCAGTTGGCCATCTCCCCGACCTTCGCCAGCGCATCCCGCGCCTTGGACGGATCGATGTCCTTGAACGCCGCAAGCGACTCGCTGGCCTTGCGCACGTTCTCCCGCTCCTTGCCCAGGGCCGTCCGGAGCCCTTCCACGTCCTCGAGGGCCAACCCGCCGACCGGAGTCACCTGCAGGCGGAACTTCCCGTCGTCGCCCTTGGTGTATTCCTTCGCCACGTCCGCCGGCAGGCCGTCCAGATTGTCCAGCAACGCCTTCAACGCCATTGCAGCTTCTCCTCTGCGGCATCCCGCCGCTCTAAACCGGGCGTCCCGCCCGTTGCAGCATTCGTGTGCCCGATCAATTGAGGCCTTCCCGGCGTCTGATCTGATCGAGCGTCAGCCACTGGCTGCGGTCATCCACGAACCGATCGATGGCGACCTTGCCAGTCCGGAACATTTCCGCTCTTGTGGGGCCCAGGGCGTCGTTCTGCACCTTCTCCGACTGCTCCTTGAGCCATTGCCCGTACGTCATTGTCGCCGGCACTTCACCGTCCATGCTGGCCCGCGTGCCGGCGTCCGCTTCCTTCGCGTCGATTCCAAGCTCTTTCCATGACTTCAGCACCGGCGCCGTCGTGCATCGGCAGTTCCAGTGCGACGGCGGCATGGGGATGTTGCCGTCCAGGTCGAACACCTGCCCGTCGCGGGCCATGCAGATCTCGCAGGTGCGGGGATCCAGCGTGGCGATCCACTGCACGCCCTTGACCACATCCGCGTTGGCCGCGTAGGTCTCCGCCCGGGCGGCGCTGCTGACGGAGCCCACCGCCGTCCGCACAACCGCCTCCACGTCGCGGCGGATCGCGCCGGCGGTGCCGTCCCCGAACGCGGCCTCCGCACTGCCGCGGATCCTCCGCACCAGGTCCGGGACCGATTCGCCCTGGACCAGCCCGATGTTGATCTGGCGGGGAATCTCCCGCTGGTATTTCTGGGCCAGGTCGCTGAACCAGTCGCCCAGGATGCGCCCTTCGAAGGGCCGCTCCGTAACGATCGCCTTCAGGAGATTGGGCGCCGGCGCGATGAAATCGAACGGGACCGTGATCGCGCCCTTCAGGGCGCTGACCTCGATCGTCGATTCGCTGTGCGCGAGCTGGGTCAGCCGGCCTTGCAGCATTTCGGAGACCGAGTGCATCCCGCCCTTGATCATCCCGCCGATCGACTCCTTCAGGGCCTGCAGGCGGTAGTCGGTGTAGCCGTTCTTGATCTCGCCCAGGGCGATCCGGCCCAGGCGGTCGGCGATCTGGCGATCGATGTCCGGCAGGACGGATCGGTTCAGCAGGCTCATCACGCTGCGGACCTCGCCGGTCTTGAGCCGCTCGATGTCAACGGCGCGGCGGACGGCGCGGTGAAAGAGTGTCAGGTTCACCGACTGGTTCGGCTTGATGATCGCTCGATTTTGCGTTGCCTTCGCCATTCGACTATTCCAGGACAGGTTGCTCGCTACCGGCGTCAGCCCCGCCGGCGCCAGCCCCGCCGCCGGCGCCAATGCCCGCGAGGGCTGGGCCTTGTGCCTTCACGTTCTCGACTTCCTGATCTACGTCCAGGTTCTCCGACAGCAGACCCCGCCGCTTGACCTCGCGGAGATAGGTCTCGTGGGTGATGCCATTGCCCTGCCAGACCTTCAGCAACTCACCCGTGTCGCTCGATGCGCCAAGGACCAGGTTGAACTCGTTGAAAATGTCCACCTTGAAGTCGTCCGGCAGTTCGGCGCCGATCCAGCGGCAGGCCAGGTCGAACGACTGACGAATCCCGGCCTCCAGGTTGCGGATCCACGCCTGGATCTCCGACTGGCTCTTGGACTCGTTGATGGCCATGCCCGTGGCCTTCACGTCGCCCGACTGACGGATCAGCGGCTGCATCGAGAGCACTTCCATCCGCTGTTCCAGCCGCTTGATGTCCTCTTCGCCGGCATCGATCGCGGAGCCCGTGTGTTCGACGTACTTGAGGTCCGCTTCCGGGTTGGTCGTGCTGATGACGTTCGAGGGGCCGACGGAGAAGCCTTTCTCGACTTCGTTGTCCTTGAAGCCCTTGGCGAACAGCAGAGCGAACCGGGCGAAACGCAGGATGTTCCGCTGATCGGACATGCTCTGCCAGTGCGCGAGGTTCAGCCAGGCGAGATCCTCCAGCGGCGGATCGGCCGTCATCAGTCCCGACCGCTGGAAGTAGCACGTCGCCAGCGGAATTCCGCCGAAGGTGTGAACGCCTTCGCCAACCTTCACCCACTCCTTCTCCGGCTGCTCCCACAGCTCCCAATGGTCCGTGGTGTACACGCGGATCTGCTGGACGATCTTGTCGCCGAACGTGCCTTCCTTCCTGCACTCCTGCTCTCGAATGCGAATGGAGGTCAGGACGGGCTGGCCGTTCGCCGCCTTGTCGAACGTCCAGCCGATGAGCTGCGGGGGCTCCACCAGGACGAACCGGGGGCGAAGGGCCAGTTGCCGCTCCGTGCCCAGATCGGGGGAGCCCTCGACCTTCGGGTAGTCCACCAGCACGTGCGTGAGCCCGTACTTGAGGGCCGATCGGAAGACATCCTGACCGAACTGGGTGAGGGAGTAGCCCGACCCGTCGACGTCGTTGGACATCGGCGCCAGCTGCTCCGGCAGTTCGCCCTGGATGGTGACGGGCTTGCTGAAGGGTTTGGCCGCGAGCTTCTCGACTGTGTCGCCGTAGCCGCCGAACAGGATGGACCGGCCCAGGCGGGCCTTGTAGTTCAGGTCCTTCTCGTCCTGCTCGCGCGGAAGCCATCGCTCGCCGGCGGACCGCATCGCGGACGTTCCGCCGAGCAGGTCGTGAAGCAACGTCCACTTGGCCGACATCTGCCGGTAGGCGGCGCACTGAGTGTTAACGGTGTCTTTGGCTTCGGCCATTATGCGTTATCCGTCGAGGGAAGGATCTTGATCGTTCCGTTGGCCAGCACGACGTTTGGGGTCACGTCCCACAGCCGCCAGGCGTAGGTATCCGGCGCGATCGCCGATTGCGTGTGCGAAATCGGGACGTTGGCGATCTCATTGCTCAGGCCGCTGACCGTCATCGCCGCGTTCTCGACTTTGAACGTCGCCGTGGGCGTGTTCGACACGGGCTGTACGATGAGCCGAAGCGTCTTGCCCGCCAGGCTGACGGGCGTTCCGGCTGCGTCCAACACCGTCAGGCTGAACGTCTTGGCCTCGTTGGCGAACATCTGGAGCGACAGGGCCGCGGGGACCAGGTTGGCGACGGCCTGCGACGCAACGACGGGATTGACGACGATCGGCAGGGCCGTCTGTGTCTCCCAGCCGATCAGCACGACGCCGGCAGTACTTGACTTGCCCGCGAGCCGGAGCACGTCGCAATTCGTCTCTCCGGCAGCCAGGGCCAGCTTGTAGACGCCCGGGGCGTTCGTCGCGTCAACCTCGGCCGGCGAGGCCGCGGGCGTGGCCTCCGTGCCGTCCTTGACGATCCGCAGCGTGTGGTTGGCGTTGTCGCCCGTCTTGGGGGTGTTGGCGCCCGTGTCCCAGGCGATGTACGTAACGGTGCAAGCGGAGTTCTTCGTGATCATGTGCGGACTCCTCCCGCAAGGGACGTTTGGAGCAGCAGGGCCATGGGCATCTGGGTTACTGGGCTGGGGTAGGTGTCCGAAACGATCACTCCGTCTATCCAAACCACGCTGCTGCTGCTCTCGTTGTCTGCTCCAACATTGAGATAATTTAGAGTCTGGGTCGTGTAGTATTGCTTCCCGGTGACGGTTGCTTTCTGGACTCCATTCAACCAGATGGTGGCCAAACCGTCTGCTACTCCTGCACCGCTTGAACGATGAACCAGGAGCACGACCCAATACCACGTTCCCAAGGCCAACGTCCCAACACTGACGCTGGGGAAGTTGCCTCCGGAGTCATTCACGTATGCCTTGAGAACTCCCGCACTATTGAGGTCGAATTGCAGAGCGAAAGACGCGGACCATGCGATCTCAAACGATGAGGACGCTGGCCGGGTCTGGACGTTCACCCAGAATCCTATGTAGCGATCGGTTCCTGGATTGAACGTGGCAAAGTTCTTCGTCACGTACGCCAGGTCTACAGCAATGCCCTTGGTTATCAGGAGCCCATAGGCACCAACCTTCTTTGCCGTTGCAGATCTAACAACAGACGAAGTACCGCTGTTGACTGTAGCGTCCCAGTCACCAAGTCCTGCGACTTCAAACCCAGATTGGAAGATGATCGCCACTATTCCGTCGGCCTCGGGTTGCGTTGAGTCAAATCCATTTCCGCGATCACGTCCGCGTCCTTCGCCTCTTCCGTGTTGACCTGCACCCTGACCCCATCGACGTCATAGACGCGATAGCCTTCAGGGGTCCGGGATGTCAGCACGATCGTCGGCACGTCAGCTCCCAGTCAGTTGCATCCGGGCCGCCAGCCGTTCCGCATAGACCGCCTTCGCTCCGTCGGGCATCGCCGCCAGGAGGGCGGGGCTGGCCGTCAGGAGGTCTTCAACGCTTCGGGGCATGGAGCGGTCTAGTTGCTCCAACGCGGCGAGCGCCGCCTGCCGGGCTCGAGCCGGGGCTTGGGCGTCATAACACGCGCCGCACACATGGCCCGCATCGTTTTCAACCGACGTGGTTCCGAGAATCGCGCCGCACGTATTGCATTTGAGGTCGTACATGATCGCTCCTAGGGCGTGACCGTGAGGACGAGGCCCGCGTTGCCGTTGTTGCCGTCTGAACCGTCCGCGCCGTTGCCGCCGCCGCCGTTGCCCGCGCCGCCCAGGCCCTTCGTGCCCTTGGTTCCGGCCAGGGCGCGGGCTGTGACGCCGACGCCGACAGTTGGGCAGACCACTACGACCAGCCCGCCGCTGCCGCCGGCTCCGCCACCGCCGCCGCCACCGCCGCCGCCGGCATTGCCGCCCGTGTTGACGCTAGACGCGGTGCCGGTGCCGCCGTTGCCGCCATTGCCGCCATTGGCCTCAATGAACATGGTGCCGACGATGGCCTGGGCCGACACGAATACACAGCCGCCCGAACCGCCCGAGCCGCCGCCGGCGCCGCTCGTGCCCGAGGGGCCGCCCGACCCACCGCCGTTGCTTCCGCCGCCGCCGCCGCTCGACCCGCCGGTGCTCTGTCCGCCGGGCTGAATGGTCGGCAAAGACAACAGGGATGCGTCCTTGCCCAGCGTGCTGGCCGTCGCCTTGGTCAACCACCCCGCCGAGGTCGCGGGCGTATTGATCGCCCCGCCGGCTCCGGGAGCCGACCCGGCCGTCCCCGCACCTGTCGCTCCGGCGTAGCCGCCACCACCGCCAGCCGTGCCTCCCTGCGCGCCGACGCCGCCATAGCCGATACGGGCCGACGCCGACCCGCCGCTGGCTCCGATGTTGCCCGCGGAAGTGGCCGTGTTTTTTCCGGCCGCCGAAGCGCCGCCAATTACCCCGGCCGCTCCTGCAGTCAGCGTGCCGCCGGGTGCGGCCGACCCGGCGCTTCCGCCCGCGGCGTTTCCGCCATTGCCTCCGTTGCCGCCGTTGTTACGCAGGTATGCGTTGTTGGCGGAGGCGTCGCTCCGGACAATCGCCGTCTTGGCGAACACGCGGTAGCCCGCGCAGGCGAGGATGACGTCCCCGGCGGTCGCGTCCAGCGTGAGGGTGTCGTAAAACTTGTCGGCCGTCAGCGTCGTCGTTCCGGCCGTCAGGGTGACATTGCCGTCCGAACCGTCGCCGTAGCCCAGGACGGAGTGCCCATGCAGCGCGTCAGCGGATGCGCCGCCTGTGAGGGCGTTGGCCTGGACGGCCGTCATGCCGCTGGCGAGCTGAAAGAGCATCCGGCCACGGCAGTCCGCGATGTCCGACTCGGAGAACGTGCCGTTGGCCGTCGTGACGATCGCCAAGGGCACATGGGGAGTCGCTGATGGGTTCGGGAATCCGTTGGTGCTGATCGTGACAACACCGGTAGCGGTCAGGTAGATCGAATTGTCGGCGTTGTCCGTCAAACTCTGCGCAACCGCAGTTTCGGTGCGGAGAATGAGACTGCCGCCGACCCTGAATGATCCTGGATTGACGCTAAACGCGAGCTTTCCTCTGGACGCGTCCTTGTGGACAACCAGGTCATCGAACTGCCAGACATCCACGTCACCGATTCGCAGTAGCTTCATGGGTTACTCTCAGTTGGCCTTGCCGGGCATCTCGCCGCCGGCGTCCTTGAACTGCGCAGCCGCTTCCTGGATCAACGCGGCGACTTCGCTCTTGCCGTCCACCGGCGTCTGGTCCTTGATGACGTTCACCACATCGAGCACGGCCGTTGTCGCCGCCTGGCTCTTGGCCACGCCCAGACGCATGACGGTGAAGCCGGCGCCCGCGAGGACGGCGTAGACCCACGCCGGGATCGGATGGCCGGTCGCCTCCAGGATCCCGAAGGCGATCGTCAGGGCGGCGACGATGTAGGTCTTCTTTCCGCTCAGCCAGGCCAGTGCGTTCTTCACGATGCTCACCTTTCCCGCTTTCGTCAGCAGGTCCATCAGGAACTGCGCCTTCTCCGCGTCGGTCATCCGCTCGAAGAGCTGCCAGGCGGCCAGGGCGTTAAAGACCCACCGCGGCCAGCAGAACGGTCAACATGATCGACGCGAACGCCTGCGCGATCTTCTTCTGCAGGGCGATCCGGTCGGCGTTGGCTTCGTTCAGGCTGGTCCATTCGGCGTGGCTCTTGTCGAACTCGGCAAGCAGGTCCGCCTCGCCGGCGTTCTTGAGGTACAGGGCGTACGCCTCGGTGTACTTGCCGACGAAGACGTAGTTCAGCCAGGACTGCGTGTCGGCCGCGGTCATCTTCAGGATCGCCGGGCCGTACTGCGTGGCGGCGTCCTGCATCGCGGGGGGAAGTTTGGCTTTCAGTTCATCGATCGTCATGCGAGTCTCCTAAGAGAAGAAATTGAAATCGAACCATCGACCGCGCATGGCCGGATACAAGAGGCCCAACGCGATCGCCAACAGAACAAGGCCCATCAGGGCGAACGGAACGTAGAGGATCGTGAGGGCCGTCTTCAGGATTTTCAGCAGTCGTTGTTTCATTCGCGATCCTCTCTCCCGGGAAGCCACGCAACGAATCTTGGCGGTCTCAAGGCGGCGTCTTCTCGCCGTCCTTGGCCCGCTTAAGGTCCAGGAAGCAATTCGCCTCCCGGATCACAAACGCGGCTAAGTTCGCCGGGTCGATCGTCGCGGCCCGCGAAGAGACCTCCTGGAGCAGCAGGTTGTCCTTGTCGATCCGCGCGGCATAGTCGCCGTTGACGTAGAGCGTCGACTTGCCGAACCAGTAGCTGAAAACGCTGACCGTCTTGCCCGCGGACCAGGCCCCGTAGACCGTGGCGTTCTCCTTCAGGACCTGCCGCATGGCGTCGGGCGTCAGCGTGCCGGCCTGTGCGGAGGCCTGCTGTCCCGCGGCCACCGTCGCCCGCTGATCGATCGCGGCGGACACGTCGCCCTTGGCCTGGACTCCGCTGCAGCCGCTCATCAGGGCGATACCGACGATCGCGGCCAGGCCCAGCATCAGGATCGCGATCGGCGCGACCCGGATTCTCACTCTCTCGTTCACTTTGCCCATTGCAGTTCCTTTCCGGACGCCTAGACGCCCGTGTTGAATTCGCTCAGGTCGATGCCCATCTTCGTCGCGACGGCCACGTTCACGCGATCCAGTCGCTTGAGCGTGTTGAACATCTCCCGCTTGTCGGCGTCGCAGAACTTGCATTCCGCCATTACGCGGTTGATGCTCACTTCGCAGGTGTTCTTGATGCCCGCGAGCGAGGCCTCGATCAGGTCCAGCCTGCCCTTGAGCTCGAACAGCGTCTTGATGATCCAGACGATGAACCCGACCAGGTTCAGTGTTCCCGCCACCGCCAACAGAATTTCAAGCCATGCCGGCATTTTCAGGTCCTCGTCATATCGCACGCACAACGGTCTTGTGCCCCCCGCTGACGGGGAACTCTTTTTCGATGTAGTAGCCCAGCCCGTCCGAATTGCAAACAAGCAGGCCGCTCGCCAAGGCGAAGCAGCCTGTTGATGGAACGGTCGGGCAGTACACGTCAACTACGCCAGCGTCATCTACGGCTACGACCCTTAATGGAGCACTCCCATGAGCAGTATTTCTGGGGGCGCAGATACTTGTTCGTGCCGAATTGCTTCCCGCAGAAGGCACAGACGGCCGGGACATTATCGACACCGCTTCGTCGGCGATGCGTTGCCTTACATGTCCGAGAGCAGAAAGCCGCCTTGCTTCTGCGCCCAGAGACAAAAGGTTTCCCGCAGACCAGGCAGGAATGCTTGAAGGGCATGACCTTCCCGAACCGCGTTCGCTTGGCGTGTTCCTGGTGCCACTTCCTGCCGGCCGCACTGTGATGCCAGGCAGCAGCGGCATTGCGAACGTGAGGAAGCTTGAGAGCCGCCGAAGACTGCGCCTTACGCTTGTCGCTCCGCATGTGGAGCTTCGCATGGTCTGATCGCTGTTCGCACTGGAGGTTCTCAATGCGATTGTCTCTCCGGTCTCCGTTGGCGTGGTGAATCTGGCTGCCCGTAGGGATCGCCCCGTTGTGGTGTTCCCACACGACGCGGTGAAGTCGGCTCTTGTTGCGAACGAAGTACTTGCCGTCCCAGTGATACTTCTTCCCGAGGAATTCCGTTGTTTCCATGCCTGTCCCTTTCGCAATTGGTTTTGATATAGTAACCAAGTGCAACAAGACAAGCCAAGCAAATTCTTCGCTTCAATCCAACCTTTTTCCGTCAAGAACCGATGATCGGGAGTGCAGACAACAGACGTACCATCCGACAACGAAATCCGCACAGACCTCTTCCGGCCTCGAATGCCTGGGTTCGCGAATGGGACGAACGAACCGTCCCACGTGCGAATCAGCCCGCTTGCCGGAAGCTCTCGCATCGCCACGGAGCCATGGTCCGTGTCGGCCAGCGTGTCGCCCGCGAAGCAAAGGTGTGTAAGGCTGCTGTCCGCGTCCTTGTCCAGCTCTCCCGATCCGCCCTTGAGCGTCACGACACTGTCGAGGTCGTGCGCGGTCATCGGGGCCTTCGAAGGGTCCACCAGCAGCCGCACTTCGTTGGTGGCGGATTCCAGGCGGCTGTTGACCGCGTTGACGCGGGCGCGTTCGCGCGGGTTGCAGCCGGGCACGTTGAAGATCAGGCGATCGCCGAACACGGGCCGAAGGTTCGCCTTGATCAGGTCCCAGTCGCTTCCCTCGACGGCCGTCGTGCCCTTGGCGCCGCCGGTGGCATCGCCGTAGCAGAGCACTCGCCCAGTGTGCGACTTCCACTGTTCGATCAGCTTGCGGCAGACGGCGGGCGTGTTCGAGTTCTTCGGGATGTAGACCTCTCCGATCACGCCCGTGTAGTCCCGGATGATGCACCCGACCGGCTGGATCGCCGGCTGATCGAATTCCTGGGCGACAACGGCAACGCCCGGGGCGTTGTTGAAATCGAAGCAGAGGATCAGATCCCGTTCCGAATCGTAGGCCAGTGTCCGCGCCGCGTGCCGCTCCATCTTGAACGGGTAGTATGCGCGGCCCTCGAACGTGACGAATCTGGCGTCGTACTCCTGCGCGTACGACAGCGGGTCCAGGTCCCGCGCCGCCGCCGCCAGCTCGAGCTTGGCGCCCGCCTGGCCCAGGTACGCCGGCAGGACCTCCGCGGCCGTCCAGGTGAACGTAGTCCATTCATCCGCGTACTCGAGGCGGTTGGCCTTGGTGTACAGGCCGTGGTAGTGATTGCGGCCCTCGGGGACGCCGATGAACCAGCACCAGGCCCGACGATCGGTGAGCGCCGGGCGGACGTTCTCTTCCCACGCCTCGGGGTGCATGTTGCCGTACTCGTCCAGGACGCCGCCGTTCCAGGGCGTGCCCTCCATGCGCTGGGGCTTGTCCATCCCGATGACGTGGATCTCCGCCCCGTTGTACAGCGGGATGATCAGCTCCGCCTCTTTCGGATCGCCCGCGAGCAGCTCGCGCGGGATCATCCGCTTGAGGTCTTTCCAGTAGATCTTCTTGGCCTGGTCGCGCGTCGGGGCCGCGGCGAAGAACTTGGCGTCCGCCCAGTCTGTCTCCCCGATCGCGGCCTTGACGAGCTTCCGCTTGGCGATCTTCGTCTTGCCCGATCGCCGGCCCGCGGGCACGACGACGAACCGCTTGTCGCATCGCTCCAGGAGCTTCTGCTTCAGGATCGGGCGCCAGGGCGGTTCGCCGCGGACAGTCCCCACATCGCGTTGCGTGAGGATCTCCGTCACTTGGGATCCTCCTCGACGACGGTCTCGTTTTCCTTCGAAGCGTCGATCAGCGTGAACTGCAGATCGGCAAGGAGCCCGACCACCTGGTGCGTGTTGCCCTTCCACTTCCGCATGAACTGGTGGGTCTCGGGAGTCACCTGCACGCGCATGCCGATGAAGCCGGCGTGGTCGAAACGGGAGAGAAGCTCGTGCGTCAGGGCGTCGGTCGAAAAGAGCGCGACCTCCAGCCCTTCGGCTCGATCAGTCCGCGTGAGCAGCTCCTTCAGCAGCTCCCGCGTCGGAATGTTCTTCAGCTCCGTCATCGGCGTCCAACTCCGCGTTCATCCGTGCCAGCGTCTCCCGGGCGATCCGGGCCTTGTCTTCCGCCCCCACACTGCCTCCGCCCAAAAGCGACTGCTGCATTTCCAGCTTTACGACCTGGCTGACCAGGTTGTGAATGACGGCCTGGTAGTCCACAACCTTCCGCTCGACGCGCAGGCCGGAAACCTTCGAGTCGCCGTCGTTGATCTGCCGAGTGACCGAGTCCAGCTGCAGGCACTTCTCCCGCTCTTTCGCGTCTTCGCTGGCGATCCGAAGAGACTGCTCCCGTTCCGACAGCAGCGCGCGGCGGAGCCGGATCTTGGTGATCCGGATTTCGTGCTCAAGGTTCCCCACAGCGACCTGCGAATAAAGCTCCTCTTCGCCGTCGAGCAAGGCCCGGCTGTAGATGCCGTGCCGAAGTGCGTTCTTGTTGCCGTCCGGAGGAGAAGCGCCGCCGCCATGCCGGCGACATCGATGCGGGAAGCCAGTGACCTGGCCCGGCATCGGCCTCTGGCGGCAGTAGCGGTGAGTCGTTGGGTTCTTGAGCCGGGCCCCGCACATCTTGCCGCTGAGGCAGGATTCGAGTTGCTCAGCAGGCATGTCGGTCGGAGGAGTCCAGTTCTTTTTGCCATCGGCCACAACATGACGCCCTTAGAATCGTTTGCCGGAATCAGGGGCTGCTCTCGTATGACATCGGTCATAGTGGGTCAGCTTCCACACGAATGTCAACAAGAAAAGCCTACGTTGGAGTAAGTCGCTCCCCGATGGTCCACGCTTGGCAATCCCCCAGCCGGAAGTTTTCCTCTCCCCCTATATAGAGAGAGAAAAAAGAAAAAATAGTGAAGTCATTTTTCCCCGTTCACGAGTCTTGAAAAGATGTTACTCTTAACTATCTCTGTGATAAGTACTTGTATCTACTGTATCAGATGTATCATTGTTGTTCTGTGGTAGTATGATACTGTCTAAGTACTATCTCTTTATGTACTTATGTCTGATTGTAACAGTGTATCAGTAGTAATCTCATTTTTTGACTTTCATCATTCTCCCTTTTCCAAACCCCTATATAGAGGGGCCACGGGGAGCGGACGCTGGCGGGGCTGTTCTGTGGGCGAAATCGACGCTTAACCTATTCGCTGACAGTATGTTGAATGGAGTGATGCATCGGGGTAGCTGGGTAACACCGCCTCCCCGGAAATTTGATCGAAAAAACTCCGGCCTCATGGTCGCCAAGTTTTTTGCATCAAAAAACGGGGCTCGGACATGCTTGGTTTTTCGTGCGTTTTTTCTCGACGCGGATCTTGCCGGGAAATTTTGCACGAAATTTGCAGCGGACGGGCAGCGAGGTGGAGGGGCCGTTTCGCCCCTAAGATTTTTTCGCTTTCGGAGGGATTTCTTCGAGGTGCTTCTCCACAAGATCCAGCAACAGCCCGAACGCGGTGGCCGTATTCTTCACGCCAGCCTGGGCCTTGGCGATCGTCAGAGCATCGAGGAAGCGGTCGTACTCGGCGCGGCGGTTGACCCAGGTGACGTCGCCGGTGGCCTGCTCCAGCACCTTCGCAAATACCGCCTCTGCCCGCTCGACCTCCTCCGGCAGGAAGGCGATGGAGACGATCCGATACTCCAGGCCCTTCTCTGAGAGCGGGTCCAGGTCCGGCGGCTCCATCCGGCCGAGAACCACGTCGTCGATGCCCGAGTACGCCTTGAGCGTGACATCCGCGATCTCGTCGTACAACTCGCGGAGGATGGCCAGATCGTCTTGGCCGGCGATGGCGTTGTGGCTGAGCTGGATCGCCACCTGCTTCTGGTGGGACAGATCCTGGTCGGTGTAGAGGATCGAAATCTCGGTCAGCCCGGCATCCTGGGCGGCCTTCACGCGATGGTTGCCCGAGAGGATCTTGTACCGCTCGCCGCTGCGGATGGCAAACGGCACGCTGGTCAGGCAGCCATCGGCGCGGATGTTGTCCACCAGCAGGCGATACTGCTCGGCGCGCATGAACCGGGCGTTCTTCTCCAGGAAGTCGCAACTGGCGATCGGAACGATGGCCATGCGGACGCTCGTGGGGGAGAGCTTCTCGTTCACTTTGCTGAGTGCTGAATCTTCCACTGCTGGTATCCCTCACTGAGGCTCCACCGGCCGGCCTCGCCCAGGTAGTTCACCCGGCCTTCGGCGCGGCTGTGGACCTCGAACAGACCTCGATACTTCATGCTGATGGGCTTGTCGGTGAACGCGGTCGTGCCGATGACCTTGATCCGGCTGCACAGCCACTGCTCCAGGTCGGCCTGGACCTCCTTGCTGACGAGGCAGGCCAGGATCAGCTTCGAGAGCCGCTTGTGCGGCGTCGGGCGGACGGGGAAGTCGGCCATCAGGTAGATGTCGCAGGGCAACGGGCCGCTGGGCAGGCTGACGCCGAAGGCGCCGATAAGCTTCTTGTCCGACAGGACCGCGTAGCACCGCGTGGGCATCGCGGGTATGATCTTGGGGTTCAGGTACATGGACCGGATCGCGTTCATTACTTTGCCTTCGATCCGGACCACCTGGATCGGCTCGACCACCGCGTCCGTCCGCGGGGCCCAGGGGTTGCGGCCGAGGTTCTGGGCGGCCGTGGCCAGGCGGTGCGGGGCGCCGTCGGCGTACATGAACACCGGCTTGGACAGCAGCGAGGTCTGCACCGTGGCGACGTGCTGGTGGGCCAGCGCCGGTTGCGGGGCATCGCTGGAGATCATCCAGTGGCGGAAGGACCGCACCGTCTGGCTGAACTGGTCGAAATCCTCGGGGCTGAAAACGTCATACGCCGGCCGGGGCCAGTCGAAGATGGCCTCCAGCTTCTTGTACAGGCGTTCGTAGCCGCCCTCGTAGGTGGGCGGGAAGCTGACGCAGACGGCCCCGCGGGGATCGACGTTGGCGAGGAACTCCCGGCAGTCGCCGGCGAAGTAGGACGCGAGCTTGAATCCGCCGATGGCCTTGGCGACCCGCTCGACCGTCTTGGCGTGCAGGTCGGCCCAGCGGCGGCGGTACTCCGTGCGCATCCGCCGCGCGTAGGCGTTGTCGCCGCCGACCTTGAGCATCTCCCCGGTCAGCAGCAGCGTCGCGATCGTCGGCACCCCCGGCTGGAGGTAGTCGCCCAGCCAGGCGTACTCGCCGGCCTGCTCCGCGACCGTGTACTGCACGGGCGTGCCGGCCAGGTGCCAGCCAAGCGCGCACGAGTAGATCGACACGTCGTTGCTGTGGATTGCCCCGACGCCGCAACGGGCCAGGATGCGCTCGACGGTGAAGTTGCCCGAGCAGGCAACGTAGACCGGCAGGCCCTTCCACTGGCCCGCCGCCTGCTCCAGCACCGCACGCATGTACCGATTGATCGAACCGATGAACACCCTGACTCCAAAGCGCCGCCCCGGGAGTGACCCAGGACCTCCAGGCTGGTGGGCCTGGTATGCTCGTTACATCAGCGGCGCGTGTTACTGAAACTGCCTGGAAGAACCTTAGAGTCGTTTATCGTCTTGCCGTCAAGTATTGGTTGAACTATTGGAATTCCGCCGGTGGGGATGAGCCCGTGCCCGGCATCGGCCCGGCGGAAAGTGCGACTAGAACCGCTTGCGCCACTGAACCAGGGCCCGACGATACTGGGAGTGAACTGCCTGCATCTTCTTGGCCTGGATTGCCGCGATCTCCGTGATGGAGTGGCCCTTGAGCACCAGCCGCATCAGATCCGCGGCTTGCGGGTTGTGACCCTGAAGCCACGTGAGCATTGCGGAGATATCTTCGCTTGCGTCCCGCTGCTCGATTTCCCGGGCGTCGTCGCTGACCAGTGCGGAGGCCAAGCTGAACTTGCCTTCTCCGCCTTCGTGGATGAAGGTCGGCTTCTTCATCTTGCCGGCCATCGCACTCTTGTAAGCCTTCTTCTTGAGGACGCTCATTTCGTCCCGGCCGCGGGCGAGTGCCCAGCGGACATGGACGTTCGCGAACCCGGTGAAGTCGGCTGCCTTCGTGGCGTCGTACTGCGTGGCGGCATTGACCAGGCCCAGGTTGGCGTAACCTTCGAGGTCATCCAGATCGAAGCTGCAGCCCCAGCGGAAGAACGCCGACTTGGCCATTCGCTTGGCCATGGGAAGGTGATCCTCGATCGCATGGGTGAAACTGAACGCTGAGGGGGAGACTTGAGTTTGGACGGCGGCGGGAGTAGCCTGTGCGGTGGTCATGGAAAGATGCCCTTTCTGTGATCCGGCCGGCGTGGTGTTCTCAGCACCGCGTCGGCCACTTATTTTCCTGCCCGGAACATCCGGGTCAGGTGCGGCCTCTGCTTTTCAGCTTGTTTACCGTAAGCCTCATCGCTTCCGGTACCTGTGCTTCCCTATGACCTAAGACTACTTTACCACACCACCTATGACACAATAAAGCGGACGTTTTCGAAGAAAAAGTAGCCGTTCTAAGCGGATGTAAGTGATTGTTTTACAACGACCTGATCAAGAAATTCGCTTAGGGGTTTGCGATTTTCACCGCATGTCCGCCGCAAAGCATCCGCCAGGGCGACGGGCCTTCCT
>Ga0209083_1000548_pt1 | contig 53852 bp, 55 predicted proteins | sample AM7aDNAmetaG_FD_184132 | JGI IMG/M metagenome (GOLD analysis project Ga0209083, IMG submission 184132) | Freshwater microbial communities from Finland to study Microbial Dark Matter (Phase II) - AM7a DNA metaG (SPAdes) (version 3) | ecosystem: Environmental > Aquatic > Freshwater > Lake ...
TTTTGCGGCAAGGGTAGCGAGGATTGATGCTGTCAAGGTTGTCTTGCCATGATCGATGTGGCCAATGGTGCCAATATTGACGTGCGGCTTAGATCTTACGAATGCTTCTTTTGCCATAACTTCCTCCTATCTATAAAAAATATGGAGCTGCAGATCGGGATTGAACCGATGACCTCGTCCTTACCAAGGACGTGCTCTACCGACTGAGCTACTGCAGCCGCTTCAGCTTATACGCCAGCGGCTGTTTCCGACGGAACTAAAGATTGACTACGATCATACTAGAGCAGTCCATCTTCCTATGTCAATTATTTTACACATTAAATATATTTTGAGTTCAAAAAATTAAGTTTGATTATTATAACAGAAGACATATTTATGTCAAGTATTTTTTTATATTTTTTTATATCTCTTCGACAGCGTCTCTCTTTACCCATCCTGTCTTACCATCCGGCCTTGCAATCTGACGCCAGGCGTTCCTCGTACTTAGTATCCGTACATCGGAGCCTTCACGCAGAATGTAATATGTCGTGGACTTATCTATAGGCTCATACTTGCAGGCTATATCCTTTTGGATAACGATTCCGTGTCTCAGGATATGATCATCAAAGTATCTTACCAGAGACCCGAGAAGGCTGATCAGGAATAATATCGCTACTAAAAAAATCGGAATCTTTAGACGTCTTGAAGCAAAAGGATTGGCAACAAAAATGCCTACAAGGATAATTAAAATCAGATACAAGACCGTAGCGGCCAATATAATCTCCCTGAGATTATAAGAACCGAAAATCGCGCCGACGACTTTCATTAATATATTTTCCGACGAACCATCGTTCACGCTCTCGGCGAGCGATCTGGCATAAGCGAGATTGGCCCTGAGGTCGCTATCATGAGGTATCAGTCGCCTGGCCTTTTCATAACATAGAATGGCATGCCCAAGCCTGCCCAATTTTAGAAAGCTGTTGCCAATGTTATAATACAGGTTACCGCTCTCTATCCCCTGGTCGAGAATAGCTATGTAGTTTTCCATAGCCTTTAAGTAATCTTTGGATTCGTAGCTATGATTCGCCGTGTAAAATAATTGATAAGGCTCCGGCTTCTTCTCCTGAGCTTCCGATGAGAAATATATAAACACAGCGCATAGCGATAATATGATAAGGCCTCCGCATATTTTCACTAAGTTATAATATTTTTGCTTATCGTTTTTTAACATAACTACCTATCCGTCTTACTTTGATCATATTCTTCTATTATTATACTTTCTTGCGTTCCATATATTTTATCACGTCCTCAAGGACGCGCTTATCATCGCGCATCTTCCTGCCATCAACCTCTATATAACCAAAACGCGTCAGATCGCAAGCATCGAACAATTTTTTCACTTTACTAACAACCGCCGGATCTATCTCTTTTTGGACTAGACCTTCTATAGCCGCATTAACTGTTATGCCTGCCGGTGGAATGTGCAGTCTATATCCAATATAACTCTGTAACGTGTTAAATAAGGCCTCATAAAATAATTTCGCATCATCTGTTTTAAGTCTGGTAGATAAGTCCTTAAGGCCTCTCTTCGAAGCTCCGATTGCCAGTATGCGCCCCGAATAAATCGAGTCCGTCTGCATGCGCGTCTGTCTCCGGCGAAACACATATAAAGTCATTAACAAAACAAAAGGTGCAGATACTACGCCTAAATAAATATTTGTTGTATAGAAGGCCTTGCCTTTCTTAAACCAAATCCCGGGAGATTCTTTTATGTATATGATATCCCGCCCGAGATCCGCATCTCTTGACGGGGCCGGAGCTTGAATTCCGGGGGTCGGACCAACCACCTGTGAAGGAGCCTCCTCCTTAGCCTTCTCCACCTGAAGCGAAATCGGACCCTGAATAATGGTCTTAAATTCTCTACTGTTCGGATCGAAATACGTGAACGTCGCTTTCGGCACGCTCTTAACGGTATCGGTCTCAGGAATCAGAACCTGAGTGAAGCTCTTGCGATTCTCTTCGGTCTTCACTTGCGGTTCATACGTCTTAAATCCGGATGTGCTTTCAAGGTTCGGTATTATTACTGTATTAAAATTACCGGTTCCATTAATATCCATATGTACAGTGACAGGATCACCTACTTTTACTTTGGTGGGGCTTGCTGTATATATAAACTGATAATCTCCCACGGCTCCGGTAAAATTTGCAGGGCGGGCTTCAGTGGGTACAGCCAATACCACTATATCGACTGATTTCGATTTTAATTCTAAGGGGTACCTCTCGAAACGCGTAAAGAAGTCATCGAACATCGATCCGCCATAAGGATCGTTGGGGAAGAAATCGTCCGACATCGGCCCACGCGACGTAGCTCTCGGCATCATGACGCTGCACTTAATCTTTGCAGGGCCGAGATGATAATCGCCGGGTTTTGTGCCAAATATGCTTGTCTTAAATTCGAGAACATCGTATAACGCCCCGCCAACTCGTTCACGATACTGCTTTGGTTCCTTAAATTCAACTTTAGAAAAACCCGCCTGATCAAAAGAAGGTAACTGAATATCGCTGACATTAAGACGATTCACATAAAGTTTCACAGTGACAGGGATCAGCTCATTTGCATAGGCGGCGGGCTTGTCAACGAATAGGGTCAGGTAAATCCTGTCCCCCATATTAAATTGCTGTAACATATTGGCGCCTGATGCCTGCGCAATAGGCGCTACTCTTTCGTCAACAGCCTCAAGAAATACCAGGTTGGACGAATAGTCGTCACCCTTATATTTAAAAGTAAACGGTCCGAGCTGGAATTTTCCGATCTTTAAGGGTTGTATAGAGTACATATGCGTGATAGAGCTGGAAACCTGGCCGTTTATGACTGTCATCATAGTAGATGGGCCAACATATCTTACGTCAAGGCCGTCGATATTGCCCAGATCGGGTGCGGGCATAGACTGGGTTCCATAGAAAGACAGGCCCAACTGCGCCTTCTCACCGATAGAAACTCGATTTCTATCCAGATTAACGACAAACTTCTTATCAGCCGCGACGGCGCGACCTGAAACAACGGTCAATACCATCAAAACTGATATAATTATTTTTATGAACTGCCTCATACGTTACCAGTCCCTTGAAGGCTCTGACACATCTATAGCCTTTCGACGCATTTTTATACCACGACCCGTGGCTTCTTCTCCCTTATAACCCTCTAAAAGCATCTTTGCCTCAGCCTCAGTCATCTCTCCGGGCTCAGGTTGAGACTGACCGCTCTGATATGCGGCTAAACCGTCCTGCTTATCTTCGGTTTTTTTTGCCTCTTGTGTTCCTTCTCCTTCCTTTGGAATCGGCTGATCCTGCTTTTCTCCTGCCGAAGCGCCTTTGTCGGCATCTTCTTCCTGTTCTGGTTTCTGAGCTTTTTCGCTCTCGGGGCTACCTCCTTTTTCACCACTCTCCTTACCCTGACCAGCCTCGTCATTTTTCTTTTCGCTGTCTTGTGGCTGTTTTTTCTCTTCCCCGGCATCCGGCTTCTTATCTTCCTGTTTTTCTCCGCTATTGTCGGCTGTTTTCTCTTTCTTCTCTTGTCCTTCTTTAGGCTTTTGATCTTCCTGAGATCCTCCCCCGCGAGCCTCGTCTTTTCCTTCTTCCTTATTTTTATCCTGCTGATTCTTCTGGCCAGAGTCCTTGCCCTGAGACTCTTGCTGTTGTCCCTGCTGTTGTTGTTGGTCTTGCTGTTGATTTTGCTGTTGATTTTGCTGTTGGTTTTGCTGTTGGTTTTGCTGTTGGTTTTGCTGTTGGTTTTGCTGTTGATTTTGTTGCTGATCCTTATTTTTCTCTGATTTTTTCTTCTCTTCTTCCTGTTTTATTTGATATAGCGGACTCAGCTCCTGCAGTTTCATAGAAACGAACTCATAATTGAATTTGGCATCTTTGTCATTTGGATTAAGATCTATCGCCCTCTTATAATACTGTAAGGCTGTACCGTACATTTCAGCGGTACCCTTAATATCCTTCTTCTCCTTATCAGTCTTATTCTTTGCCTCTCCAATCTTATAAGTAGAGTTACCTATATTATAATCGGCCATGGGAATAATATAGGCCTGATGCTTAGCTATTGATTTATTAAATGCATCGATTGCCTTATTATAATTGCCTGCTTTATACACCGCCGCGCCCTGATTCAGATTAGGAATCGCGCTGTAAGATTTCTCCAATGAAGCCTTCTCGTAAAGTTTCGCCGAGGCGGCATAATCACCTTTATTATATAGTATGTTGCCCTTTTTAACATCCTCTTTTTCATCGGCGAATGAGGGTGTAGACAGGAAGATTATTATCAATAGTATTGGTAGCAGTATCCGTCTCATCTCGATATCATCTTTCGTTCGGGCAGTAACGGCTCCAGGGCCAAGAGTATTAAAGCCACGGCTAAAAAATACTGGAATCGTTCCTGGTAATGCTTTCTCATCTTGGCTTCTATATCTCTCTTCTCCAGCTTTGAGATGCTTTTATCGTACAATAGAACTAAGCCAAATTCAGCCTGAGTAGCGTGCACGTAATTACCGCCGGTTGATATAGCAATCTTCTTAAGAAGATCTTCATTAAGTTTAGACTTTACCACCTGCCCGGATCTGTCGGCGATATATATTCTGTCGCCTTTATCATCTATAACGGGAATAACATCTCCGTCCTGGCTTCCTACTCCAACGCAATATATCTTTATCCCCAGATCTGCCGCCTCCTTTGCGGCTCTCAGGGCATCACCCTCCAGATCATCTCCGTCGGTAATGATCACGAGCACCTTATATTTTTTGTCGGGACCTTTAAATATGTTCATAGCGTCCCTTATGGCGCTGGTAATGGAAGTGCCTCCGCGAGGTATAGTTCCTATGCACAGATCGTCAAGCGCCAGTAAAAACCCATTATAATCTATGGTCAACGGACATTGAAGAAACGAGGAGCCGGCGAAGGCTATTAAACCCACACGGTCACCGTTAAGCTTTTTTACCAGATCTTTCACGGCGAACTTAGAGCGTTCAAGCCTATTAGGTTTTACATCTGTGGCAAGCATGCTCTTCGAAACATCTATCGATATAAGCATATCTATGCCGGACTTCTTAGTCTCTTCCCAGATAAATCCCCACTGCGGACGGGCGAGCGCTATGATCGCCAGCACCGAAGCCGCTATTATAACCATAATTTTTATGGTCTTTAAAACCATGCTTGCCGTGGGCGCCATATTCCCCAGAAGGCTCTTATCGACAAACCGTTCTGTAAGCGCGCGGCGGCGCAGATTAACCCATATATAAAATATGGCCAGAATAATTGCGGCAGAATATATCAGCGCCACATATTGCTGGTTAGCAAAGTTCATTAAGGTATCCTCAGAAATATCGTATTGGCCAACAGTATCTCCAGTCCGAGCGCTATCAGCGCAGGTATTAAGAAGAGGTAGAATAGCTCGTCATATTCGGTGTAACCGAAATGCTCTATATTGGACCTTTCCAATTTATTGATATCGTCATATATTTTTCTAAGTGTCTCCGTATCGCTTGCCAGATAATACTTCGCTCCGGTAAGGCTCGCGATCTTTTTAAGCACTTCCTCGTCTATCTCGATAGGGATGCTCCTATATGCGGTCCTGCCGTAAACATCCTTAAGAGGGTAAGGCACCAATCCTTTCGACCCCACGCATATAGCATAGATCTTTATATTCAATGCCTTGGCCGCTTCTGCCGCTACTAACGGTGATATGGTCCCGGCATTATTTACGCCATCCGTAAGAAGGATTATCACCTTGCTTTTTGTCTTGGAGGTGCGCAGGCGGTTAACCGATGTGGCTATCGCCGATCCTATAGCAGTCGCATCCTCTATCATGCCTACCGATACTCTGTCCAGATTCTCATTTAACCACGAATAATCTGTCGTTAGCGGGCATACGGTATAAGCGCGCCCTGCAAACGCCACCAGCGCGACCCTGTCATCCTTACGCTTTCGTATGAACTCTTTAACCACATCCTTAACTACCTCGAACCGGTTCACCCTGGCAGTCCCGATCATGAAGTCTTCGGCAAGCATGCTCGTAGAGGTATCGAGATCGAGAACGATGTCCACCCCCTCAGATACAGACTTAGATCCCTGCAGAACCGTCTGGGGCCTGGCCAGCGCCAGTATGAATAATATAATGACCGCGCCACGGAACAGAATCAGATATTTACTGAATCGCATTCGCATGGTCGGCTTAATGCCCTCCATCAGATCCTTCGATGAAAATAAAAATGCGGGCTCATTACGCCTGGTTCTTGCCAGCAGTAAGATCATTGCGATCGGAATAATCAGAGCCAATACCCACGGATCCTTAAAGACAAACATCTATTTCACTTCCTTAGTCTCGTATACAAAATTCTTAGCCGTCGTGTATACATTATCTATCTCGTCACGCTTCGGTGAATATTTGGCAAACTTAACCATATCGCATGCGTTCACGAAACCTTTGAGAAGTTCCCTATGTGAGACGGAAAGCACGGAAGAATTATGCAGAGAATTAAAGAATTCCTCCGACGTCATCTCGGGGGCTCTGAGTTTAAACGACCGCTCGACATAACCCCTGATGCAATCAGATACACCTACAAAATACTCCTTTACGTCTCCTTTATTTATCAGGCCGGCGCGCAGGGCCTCCAGCTCTTCCAGCGCAGTCTCGTGCGGCAGTTTAACAGGTTTTCTGTTACGCATCCTGAGATATATGATCAATGCGGATATAAGCACGGCGACTAAGGCCAATATGAGGATAATAAGTATCCAGTTCAGCTCGAAGAAAGCCAAAGGACCTTTGATATCTTTAACGTCGGCAGGCATAACCTTAGGCAGTACACTTCGAACTTCCACAGAAATCGATTTAGTCTTCTTCAGGCCCCAGTCTTTAGATCCTTTCAGCTTATACTTAACATCAATACCCTGAATCTCTTTTTTTCCGGTAGAGTATATCGTGATGTAGTATAGGTATCTGTAGGTCCTTCCGCCAAAAAGATGGTCTTGCTTTTTTATCGAAGAATCCTTTATCTCGAATTCTCCTATGAGGCCGTCTTTAAATGCGGGCATCTGAATCTGCGAAGATCGTGGCGCAGTTACATCAATGGTTAACTTTATCCTATCGCCTATCGTGATCGAATTCCTGTCAATACACGCGCGCACGCCTATTTCATCCGCGGCAAATGCATTCGAATAGATTATAATGAGTCCGATGATAATTATCTGCGCGATTCTGATCGTATATTTCATTTAAGACTATCCATCTCTTTTAAATCCGCCTCTTTCTCATCTTGAAAAACTTAATCAACTCTTCGAGGTACGGAACATCCGTGCGCACATCGATATGATCGACACCTATAGACCCAAAGGTCCTGGAACGTTCCTCTATTTTACGATTGGCCCTCTCCGAGTAGATGCGCCTTATTTTTGCGCTGGATGTATCGACCTGAAAGAATGACCCGGTCTCGGCATCGGTCAGCTCTACTATGCCGGCTTTCGGCAGTTCCATCTCCCTGGGGTCGGTTATGGTGATGGCTACGCAGTCATGCCTCTTATTCGCAACGGACAGCGATCGCTTAAAGTCCTTCGCGAAAAAGTCCGAGATGATAAATGTGACGGCCCTTCTGGTCGTAACGCTATCCAGATATTTCAATGCGCCTTCAATATCAGTGCCCTTACTCTTAGGCTTAAAATATATGGCTTCCCTTATCACCCTCAAGACATGCTGCTGGCCTTTTCTGGGAGGAATAAATTTTTCTATCTTATCCGTAAATATTATGAGGCCGACACGGTCATTGTGTTTCACAGCCGCATAGGCAAGGACGGCGGATACTTCCGCGGCGAGCTCGCTCTTAAGGCATCTCGTGGTGCCGAAATAAGACGATGCCGAGGCATCCAGGAGGATCATTACGGTGAGCTGGCGTTCTTCGATGTACTTCTTTATAAATGGGCGGCCCATTCGAGCGGTAACGTTCCAGTCGATACTGCGGATCTCGTCGCCGGGCTGATATTCCCGGACCTCATCGAACTCCATGCCGCGCCCCTTAAAGACGCTTTCATATTGGCCCGACAGAAAATCCGTGACCAGGCGCGAGGTCGTTATCTGAATACGGCGTATCTTCTGGATTACTTCTTTAGGAAGCATTTTATCTTCTTCAGGGAACCTTCACTTCATCAAATATGGATTTGATAATATCCGACGAAGTTTTATCTTCGGCTTCGGCCTCGTAACTAACGATAACACGGTGCCTGAGCACATCGAGACCTATGGTTTTTATATCCTGCGGCACCACATAACCACGCCCCTGTAAGAACGCATAAGCTTTGGCGGCGATGCTTAAGTATATGGTTGCCCTAGGAGATGCTCCGTACTGTATCAAAGGCGCAAGGTCTCCCAGCCTGTAAGACTTAGGATCTCTGGTGGCAAACACCAGATCTATTATATACCTCTCTATGCGCTCATCTATATATATCTCGTCGACGATTTTTCTCGCCCTGACAATATCCTGCGGACCTACGACGGGTTTCACCGATATCTTCTTATCGGTCATCGCCATCCTCTTCATAATCTTATATTCCTCTTCTTTTGAGGGGTATTGGATATTAAGTTTAAGCATGAAACGATCGACCTGTGCCTCAGGTAGAGGATAAGTGCCTTCATGCTCTATGGGGTTCTGAGTCGCAAGAACCATGAACGGCTCGTCGAGTTTATATGTCGTGTCGCCTATGGTCACCTGACGTTCCTGCATGGCTTCGAGGAGCGCGCTCTGTACCTTGGCCGGCGCACGATTGATTTCATCGGCAAGAATTATATTAGCAAATATCGGGCCCTTCTTTATCGTGAATTCTCCGTCCTTGGGACTATATATCAATGTGCCGAGAAGATCTGCAGGAAGAAGATCGGGAGTGAACTGAAGCCTCTGAAATTTAGTATCTATAGACTGTGCCAGGACCTTAACCGATAGCGTCTTGGCCAGCCCGGGGACACCTTCGATCAATATATGGCCGTTGGCAAGAACGCCAACCAGTAACCTCTCGATCAGATATCGCTGACCGACAATTACAGTTTCGATCTCCTCGATCAGCTTGCTTATAAAGGCACCCTCTTTTTTGACTTTTTCGTTGATCGCTTCGATCGTCTGGACCATTTAAACTCCTCCTGTTATGACCTCAAATATTTATTGCGGTAAAATGACAGCAGAAAAACAAAACAGAGTGGAGCGGGAGATGGGAATCGAACCCACGTATCGAGCTTGGAAGGCTCGTGTTCTACCATTGAACTACTCCCGCACATACTAACATGTATATATCGACATATAATATCATTGAGAAAGCCGTTTGTCAATGTAAGGGGAGTTTGTAATATATAATAGCTTAGCCATAGAAGTTCATGCGTCATTCTGAGGCACCGAAAAATACGTTCTAGCGTCACTCTTATACGCCAGAGGTGCCGAAGAATCTAAAAGCGAGATCCCTGCCTACCTGCAGGTGTTCGACAGTAGGCAGGCAGGCTTCGTCGCTTCGCTCCTCAGGATGACAACCGTAACCTGAGATATCTATTAAATTGCGTTGGCAATCTTGGCGAATTCGGAAAGGCTCAGCATCTCGGGGCGGATATACGGATCTATGCCAAGGCTCCTGAGGATGTCCAGCATATCTTGCTTAGGCATATTGAGTACCTCTTCACGTGATAATGAGTTTATTATCGATTTACGCCTCTGATTGAATGACCCGCGCATTATCTTAAACAATAGCCCCTCATCCTTCACTTTAACCGATGGAACCTTCAGCATTTCTAATTTGACAATGCTCGAATCCACGTCCGGCTCCGGATAAAACGAAGAACGCCTGACCGTATAGACATAGCTCGGCTTAACGAAATACTGGACGAAACAACTGAACGAGCTGTAATCTTTGGTTCCGGCGGATGCGAGCAGACGATTCGCTACCTCTTTTTGAACCATAATGACCGCCGAGTCAATATATTTTCTATTATTTATCAGATACTCGACTATGGGCGTCGTTATGTAGTATGGCAGGTTCCCTACAACATTAATTTTTTCGGTGGAATAGATCTTATGTATATCGAACTTCAATATGTCACCGTGAATAAGCTTCAGATTCGGAATGTCTTCGGTAAGTTTTCTCAGGATATTGAAGGCCTTCTCATCTTTCTCTACGGCAAATACTTTAGCGCCCGTCGAGGCGAGGTCCACAGTTAAAGCGCCCAGGCCGGGCCCGATCTCTAAAATCGTATCCTTTCTCGAAAGATTTACCTCAGCTATTATCTTATCCTTAATATTGGAATCTATTAAGTAATTCTCGCCGTAACGCATTAGCGGACGAAAACCATATTGGACAAATATCTCTTTTAATCCGGAGATGGTAAGCAATGTCTATCTGGCCTCCGGGGAAAGGCGGCAGGCAAGCTTAATCGCTTCTATCATCGACGAAGGATCGGCCCTGCCCTTTCCCGCTATATCAAATCCGGTCCCATGGTCCGGTGAAGTGCGAACAAACGGCAGACCCAGCGTGTAATTAACCCCCGTGCGAAAGTATAAGAGTTTAAATGGTATAAGCGCCTGGTCGTGGTACATCGAAATAACCGCATCGAGTTTTCCATCGAGAGCCATATTAAATATTACATCCGGACTCACTGGCCCCACTATTCCTTTAACTCCTCCGGCGGCCTTTTTGATGGCAGGCGCAATTATGCGAATCTCCTCACATCCAAATATACCACCCTCGCCTGCATGCGGATTCAGCCCCGCAACACCAATCCGTGGACTACGAATTTTGAAATTATTCTTAAGGCACTTGCCGGTAAGCTCGATCGCGGACAGGATCGCATCGGTAGATAATTTCTGAGAAACATCGCAAAGCGCCATATGGCGTGTAACTAATGTTATCTTGAGTTTTTCGCCTACAAACATCATTGCAAATCGTTTTGCGCGTGTCATTGCGGCCAGATATTCGGTGTGGCCTTGAAATCCCACATAGCCCGCGGAACAAACAGACGCCTTATTTATAGGAGCTGTAACTAAAGACTTGGCAGGCCCTTCGGCTAAAATATCTATGGCTTTATCGAGATATTGCATGGAGGCCTTACCGAATGAGGGATCTGATTTACCGTAGGCAAATATTCTCTGCGGAACGTTATCAATATTTACAAAATTTATATTTCGGGTAGAAAATTTCAGGCGTAAATCACGTATGGTTTTATCAAAGACGAAGGTACTGCCCACTACGGTAAAATCAGCGAGAGATTTAACCGCCGGATTTGCCAGGGCCTTCGCTGCAATCTCAGGCCCTATGCCGGACGGGTCACCTAATGTTATTACGACGCTCGGCCTACTTAAACGCGATATAGGCATGCTTCCTCAGTTCCTCCACCCACCCTCTGGATTTCTCCCTCATCTTGCCTACCCAGATCGCTTCCTCGATGCTCCTACGGGCGTCTGCGACACTGACGGATTCGGGCATCTTCCTGTCTTCCACCTTAAAGAAGTGATAGCCTATCTTGGTCCGTATCACTCCGGAGGTCTCTCCTGCCTTCATATTGAATACCGCCTTCTCTATCTCCGGCATCAAATCCCCTTTGCCCACATACCCCATGTCGCCGCCTTCTTTAGCTCCGGGCCCCTCAGAGTAGATCTTCGCCAGCTCGGCAAAGTCCTCACCGGCTTTTAGGCGTTTCAATATTTCATTGATGAGGTCTGCCGTCTTCTCTACATGCACATTTTCTTTAGGCCTAATCAAAATATTTCTCAGGCGGATCTGTTCGGGCTTGGCGAATTCGTTAATATGTTTATTATAATAATCCACTACCTCGGCGGGAGTTATGAATATTTTAGATCCGACTTTCTGGTCTATGAGTTTTCTCGCCATCAGTTGTTCTTTAAACTTTGCCTTGAGATCTTTAATAGTTAACTTCTGTGAGGCCAGCGCTTGTTCAAAGATCTCGTTCGATGGAAATTTCTTCCTCGCTTCATCCACCTTCGCCTTGATATCCTTTTCCTCTATCTGGATATTCTGTTTCTTGGCCTCGCTCAGGATCAGCTTCTCTTCTATGAGCTGTCCCATGACAGCCTGCCTGGCTTCCTCGATCTTCTTAATTAAATCCTGGCCGGATAGCTTATTCTTAAATTGTTCATATGCAGGCCCGATTATTCTGTCAACCTCACCCTGCGTTATGATTTCATTATCCACCACAACAATAACTTTATCTACCACGGTAGCATGAACGGCGGCGGCGGAAGCCAATACTGCCAGCATTATAAATAGCATGCGCATAAGCTTCATATCTTACTTTCCGGTTTATCTTCTTTGACTAAAGGATCATTTGCGGCAAAAGCTCTCTCATCGATATTCACACCATATTTCTTCTTCAGCGTCATTATCAGATCGTAGAATAATTCTGCCCGTTTCTTTTTCTTAAGCTCGCTCTCTATAACAGGTTTTGCCTTCTCGTAAGGCTGGACACCAGATTCCTTCCTGTCTGTAAGCTTGATTATATGGTAACCGAATTTAGTCTGGACGATATCGCTGATCTGGCCTACGCTCAGCTTAGTAGCGGCCTTTTCAAATTCCGGAACCAACTGTCCCAACCTGAAGAAACCCACATCGCCGAGTCTGGCGGCAGTCGCATCCTTACTCTTTACTCTTGCAAGTTCATCGAAACTCGCGCCGCTATTCAACTGCTGTAATATATCTTTTGCCTCCTGAATCGTAGGGACGAGGATATGCGATGCCCGCCACATTTCAGGGGTCTTCATCTTATCTTTATTCGCCTCGTAAAAGGCTTTTATCTCGGCCTCACTGACGGTGACTTTATCATCCACTTCATTTTTAATGAGCTTCGTTATCACTATCTTCTTCTTCGCCTCGACCACTATCTCAGCGACCTCTTTATCATTATTAAGGCCTCTGCGCAGGGCCTCCTCATAAAAAAGTTTTTCCGCTATCATCTCTTCGAGATAGCGTTTCTTGTTCTTCTCGGCTATCTCCTTGTAGTAGGAGGGTAGTTTCGCGATCCTGGATTTGAATTCTCCTACGGTGATAGTGCTGTTACTAACCTTCACCAGGACTTTATCATCGGGACTTGGCGCCATAGAGCACCCTGACGATGATAATGTAGCGAATATCAGGATTGTTACAAGAAGGATATCTGTCTTCATAACTTGGTATATACTATCATGAGTGCGCGTCGTTTTCAATCGAAAATGGGCGCCTTATTTTATAGCCTTAGCGCCTATTTCTTTTTCAATAAAACCATGCCGAATTTCTTATCACTGCTTTGCGGAGATCTTATAAATATTTTTGAAGCATAGTTTTTATTGACCCATTCCTGAATAGCTGAACCATAATCGTTCCCGAACGCATTAAATCCATACTCTGAAATGTCGTGATCGATTATTACGACATAATCCGGAGCGCTTTCATCAAACGCCTTCAATATCCTGCCCTGACCAAAGAAGCGGACCTCCGGAGGCATGACCATAATGTATGGAGTGGGATTTTTAATTCTTAGAAGATAATTAAGCATAGCGCCTTCCGGCATTACTGAGAGGCTGCTGCCGTTTTTCACTTCTTCCTTAATTTTGTTTAAAGCGCTATTAAGTACCGCTCCTTTTGGAGATACCTCAGTCCTGTAAGTAAGAATCAGATCCTTCCCCGAGCCCACGGGATAGGTTTTAAAACTATACATATGCCCTATTTGCGCTATATGGGCTAAGATAAATGCCGCCACCAGGGCCATTCCCGCATATCGCAAAAATATACTGCTCCCCGCAACTTTTTCAAAAAGCGCCGGAACCAGATAAGAGAATATCATAACCAAGAGAAGGGTTGCCGGCATGGCTAAGGCGAATCCGTAGTGGTATATGTGGACATTGAGAAATATCTTCAATAAAAGAACCAGGCCGAATAGCGTTAGAGAAAGCAGCACCAGTAGTCGAGGCAACTCCTGACATTGCTTGATGCACCGGGTGACATATATCGAATAGATGGCATACCCCAGCAATAATGTCATTGCCAAGGGTAGTCCTCTCAGGCCATAATCCAACCAAGTCGAAGTGTCGATCAAAAATAGCGGAAGAACAAATATCAATAAAATACCTGCCAGCGACGAGAATATTCTGCTTATACGACCTTGAACTCGAGCCATTATGATGCCTATAGCCCCGAGCGTCGTAACCACAACTATATACCAGATTGAGCTATAAGCAAATTTAATAATATTAAGCTTCGGAGTGTCAAGCCCCATAATAGCCCTGTAAAACAGATTCGATGATATCTCTGGATTAAAGCTCGCACTATAGGATGTGGTAAACGCCGAAAATATATCGCGAAGAGGCATGTGAAGTAAGAATAAGGCCGAGAAAAAAAACAATGGCAAAACCGCTACGCCGCACATTAAAGTAATTGATTGTACTATTCTCGATAAAGGCATCCTTTCCGTAATAAAAAATGCGGCTATACCCGAGGAAAGCGCAAGCGCTATAGCGAGAAAGACCTCCATCTTAGTAAGAAATATCAGCCCGACGAGCAATCCCATGAGGCTCAGCCAACCCATCTTCTTAGATTTTACATATAAGGCGAAGACGTATAGCGCGATAAACGATAAAACTATCCCTTGAGTTAAATCATGCGAATAAGGACAGACGAAATTATAATTACCCGTAATGACATATTGAGAAAATGCAAATAGGGTTAAAAAAGCGATTCCGGCGGCGAGGGCCGTCATTTTATCCGCAATAATGTTGAATATTTTATATATTAATACGGTAAGCAGGACTATCAGGAATATATTAAAAAAGACGAGCGTCGTCAGGGATACGCCGAAAATTTTAAATAGAATGGCGTTAACGCAGGATGCGAGAGGACCGTTCAGATACGCAATATCTCTGTACAAAACTGCGCCGTTACTGATTTGCCACGGCACATACAACTCCCTGCCAAAGTCGATCAATATGTCCGGCCATCTGCGCCAACTGATCAATAGCATCGGCGCGGCCGTGGCTGCGAATATCAGGTATGCGATAACGCTATTAAACCGGGCTTTGATATTTCGCATAAACAACATTATCGAAAATTTCATCACGAATAAAGATCTCTATCGCTTCGGGGTGCGCCCCACCCAGGTTCCTGTCGCGGCATAATGCCATTCGAGTCCCGGCATATTGGGCTTTGCGTTGTATGCACCACCTACGACGAGTCTATCCTGCGGCCTCATCTTCTTAACCCATGGCTCAAACGCTTGGTAAGCCTCGGAATTCCATTGGATCTTTCTCATTATAGCAAGGTCCTCCGGAGGCATCATGGCCGGTTCAAAGCCGAGAATGTAGCGCCATTCGGCTTTCGGATTTCTGAAGAAGGTCTGATAAAATACTCCCATATCGGAACTATAGATGATACCTCCCGGTTCCGGCAGCCATTCGGTCTGCGAAGAGTCACCCACAGAGAGATATTCGGTCGTCAAATTATTTGTCCACCTACCGCCGATATCTGCGCTTACAGATAGAAATAACGCCGCTGATATTGCCAGTGCCAATCCGGCTCTCGACCATGATACAAGATCAAAATGCTCACTCATGGCGCTGTCAATCTCTGTCGCTATCCAGAATATCGCCGCAGGCATACCCCAGTCTGTCCAAAAACGAGTAGCCACAAATCCGAGCGTCCAACCGGCTGCGGCGAGTATAAATACCGGAGAAAATAGTGGCTTGCCGTGGCGTTTCAGGTAAGGCCTGCGCCAGATAAGAATAATTAGCACTAACATGGCCGCCATTCCGTCACCATTGAATGGCCGGAATTCCGTTACCAGTAACCGCTGGGCCGATACATTTCCAAAAGCAAGCATCATATGAGTTATCGTCTGTTTAAAGAACAGGATCGGATGTCCGGTCATCGCGGCGCCGGCGGATACGCCGATGATAGCGCATAATGCAAAACGCAGCCCCGAACGCAACTCCCCCGCTATGAAGAAACATATTACGGGCAGCGCAAATAGATACCACCCTGCATGAATCCATGTCGACGAGGCAATGAGCGCCGTTAAGATACCCATCACGGCCAGAGGCATCTTCTTCTCTTTTAAGGCCGGCCATAAAAAGAACAGAGCGAGCAGGGTCGACATTGTAAGTATAAATGGGCGCCCTAAGAACAGACGAACGATGAGACCCGGCGAAACTACCGCTACGGCCAGTAAAGTTGCCAGCCACGCCTCAGCATGTTCGAGAAAGAATATCGGTATGAGCGCAAATATTATGAATAATATGACGACGGAGAATAGTATAAGCGCGTCCTGGTCACAACCCGTTACGTTGTGAACGGCAGTGAGTATCGCATGCCAGCCGGGATGGCTATCCATCTTAAACTCCGGCCGCACCACAAGTATCTGGTCCCAGCTTTTCCCGGAGATCGCCTTTGCGGCATGGCGCATAGCATCGTCGGGAGGGATAAAACCATATGACATGATGCGTAGAGGCAAGCAGGCTATTACCGCAATCGCAAGACATAAGATTAATACCGGTATCAACTCATTAAGACTGCCGGATGCCTTCTCATTCATCTGTGTCATAACCCTCCCCTAAGTTTCAACCATGCTACACTCGCCCGGCCCTGTTGTCAACATGGTAATGGCTAACCTGGCATATCTAACCAGGTTAGATATCTATGGCTTTTTATAGCTATCGACGGCGGTCTTTAGCAGCCGGCAATACATATCAAACCCGACGGAGCTGATATAGCCATGCTGTTCGACGCCGAGGAGGTTACCCGCCCCCCTGATCTGCAGATCCTCCATCGCGAGCTTAAACCCACTGCCCAGCTCCTGGAACTTCTTAATAGCGACTAATCTCTTCTGCGACTCCGCGCTAAGGACCATTCTCTTCGGCACCAGTAGATACGCATATGCCGCTCGCGTAAACCTGCCGACCCTTCCGCGAAGCTGGTATAATTCAGATAACCCGAATGCATCCGCTCTATTTATAATTATAGTGTTTGCGTTTGGTATGTCTATGCCGGATTCGATGATAGTCGTAGAGACCAGGCAGTCAATCCGGCCTTTAATGAAGTTTATCATGGTCTCTTCGAGCATCTTCTCGGGCATCTGTCCGTGGGCCACTACTACATTGACTCCCGGCACCAGGCTCGATATCTTCCCGGCAATAAGCTCGATACCTTTAACCCTGTTATGCACGAAAAATACCTGGCCACCCCTGGCTTTCTCCCTCAATATCGCTTCTTTAATCAGACCATCGTCATAATGCGTAACCTTTGTCTCGACCGGTAGCCGCGCGGATGGAGGAGTGTTAATAACGGAGATATCTCTGCCCCCCATGAGAGCAAAATATAGCGTGCGAGGTATCGGCGTTGCCGTAAGCGTAAGCACATCCGTATTAATGCGGAGTTTTTTCAACCGCTCCTTATGCCTAACCCCGAATTTCTGTTCTTCATCTATTATCACCAGCCCAAGATCTTTAAAGACGATATCATCCGATAAGAGTCGATGTGTTCCGATTATTATATCTACCCTGCCCGCAGCTATCCCGCCTATGATCTTAGACTGTTCCTGAGGCGTTCTGAACCGCGATAACATCTCTACCATCACCGGCATATCGCGCATCCTGTCGCGGAAGGTGTTAATGTGCTGTTCGGCCAGGATCGTCGTCGGCACAAGTATGGCGACCTGCTTATTATCCATAACCGCCTTGAACGCAGCCCGAAGAGCGACTTCCGTCTTCCCGTAACCGACGTCTCCGCACAGGAGCCTATCCATCGGCTTAGGCGACTCCATATCCTTCTTAACCTCGGCTGTCGCGCGCAACTGATCCGCGGTCTCTTTATATGGAAACCTTTTCTCTAACTCTTTTTGCCACTCGGTATCCGGAGAAAATTTAAACCCGCCAACAGCTGCGCGTTTTGCCTGAAGATCCAGAAGTTCCACGGCTATCTTTAATACGCCCTTCTTCGCCCGCTCCTTAGCGGCCCTCCAAAGCTTCGACCCGATCTTGTGCAGTTTGGGCAGGGACTTCTCAAATCCTAAGTACTTATGCACTTTGTCGACATCGCCGAACGGCACATACAGCTTTTCGCGATCCGCATATTCTATCGCGAGATGCTCAACATATTTCTTATCGATCTTCAGTTTCTCTATGCCGAGATATTTTCCTATGCCATGCTCGGCATGCACTATATAATCGCCGGCGTCTATATCTACGAAATTGTCTATCGGAGATTCTTCCGACATAGCAAAGCTTTTACGCTGGATCTTCCTCCTGTATATGCCTTTAACGGGTATGATTATCGCTACGCTGTGGGATTCTATATTGTCATATGTGATGGGATCAACGCTTCTTATCCTCTCGACCTTATTATCGAGAAGCTCTATCCTGAGAGGATATTCGAATGTTAGGGGATAAATCGTGATGGTATCGCCAATGCGGGAAAAATCGCCTTCTTCGGCGACCCTTTTTGTGACATGATATCCGTAATCGACAAGCTGTGAAGACAGCTTCTCTACGTCTATCTCTTCATTCTGACAGATCTTTATCGAATCGAACACCGTTACATCTTCTTGGGAAGTGAAACCCCCAATAAACGTAATCCGTTGGCAAGGACTATTCTGATACAATTAACGAGGACAATCCTCGATCTTGTGAGATGCGGGTCATCACCCACGATTCTATGTTTGTTATAGAATGAATGAAAAACGCCTGAGAGATCCTGGATATATTGTAATACGACGTACGGCTCGAATGTCTTTGCGCTTAAGATCACTATCATGGGGAATTGCCTGAGCATCCTCATAATCTCTATCTCTTCCGGTTCTTTCAATAAACTCGGATCGAAATTATTCGCTACATCGGCATCCTTGCCATAATCGAGAATCGACCAGATACGCGCGTGAGCGTATTGAATATAGAATACCGGATTCTCGGAAGACTCTTTCTTAATCATATCCAGGTCGAAATCGAGATGGCTGGACATCCTCCTCATTATGAAGCAGAACCTCGAGACGTCCTTTCCGACCTCGCCCATGACTTCTCTAAGCGTCACAAATTCACCGGCTCTGGTAGACATCGAGACGACCTGGCCGTTCCTGTAAAGAGTGGCGAGCTGCACAATCAGGACGGATAATGAATCATCAGGATACCCGAGGGCCTTTATGGCGGCCTTCATCCTCGGGATGTATCCGTGATGGTCAGGGCCCCATATATCGATCAGCTTCTCAAATCCTCTATTATATTTCTCGAGGTGATATGCTATATCGGGCGTCAGATATGTCATGCTACCGTCCGATTTATATATTACACGATCTTTGTCATCACCCAGGAGTGTCGACTTAAACCATACAGCCCCTTCGCTTTCGTATATAAGGGCCTTCTGCTTAAGGATCTCCACGGCCTTTTCTATCTTACCCGAACCTTTAAGTGATTTCTGGCTATACCACATGTCGAACTTAACTCCGAAGTCATCGAGATCCTTCTTTATGTCCGAGAGTATCCACTCCAGGCCGAATTCCCTGAATATGTCAAAGCCTTCCGCGCCCACCAGAGTCCTGCCGTATTTCTTCTCCATATCGCTTGCAATGTCTATAACGTAGGATCCTTTATATCCGTCTTCCGGAAATTGCTCGTTCAAGCCGCATAGGTTCATATAACGCGCCCTGATAGATCGGCCGAGCATATTCATCTGGTTGCCTTCATCATTCAGATAATACTCTCTCGTAACATCGTACCCGATAAACTTCATGATATTGGACAGGCTGTCGCCGAGCGCGGCCTGTCGGCCATGCGCTATCGTAAGGGGGCCTGTCGGATTCGCGCTGACAAACTCTATCTGCATCTTTAGGTTGCGGCCGACATCGGACCTGCCAAAATCCTGATCCTCTTTAATGATATCGAGCAGAACACCTGAGAGGTAGTTTTTACTGACGAAGAAATTGATAAATCCTGGGGGTTTTATTTCTACCTTATCGATAATATCTTTTAAAGCAGATGATGAGATGATCGGTTCGAGCTTTGCCTTAACGATATTGGCAAAATCTACCGGAGATCTTTTTGCAATCTTAGATGTTTTTAACGCGATATTGGATGAGAGATCACCATGGGATTTATCTTTAGGGATCTCCAGCTCTACCTTGGCTTCGAGGATGGATGAAGTCTGTGCATTAATGTCCGAAAGCGCCGCGCCTACGGCACTCTCTATCGCAAATGCTAATTTTTTTTCAATCTCGCCATAATGCATCGATATGTTATCTAATCTTCTTTCGGGACGTCTTCTTATTCGTTCTTTTCTTGGCCTTAACCATAACTCGCTTAGCGGGCTTTTTGGTTTTTCTTGAAGCGCCCGGTCGCTTTTTGGCAGTACGAAATGGCTTCTTCCTGTAACCGGGTGCGCCTTCTTCTTTAAACTGCTCCTGGGGCGCGATCGACCATAACTTCTCTAAGTCGTAGAATTTGCGCCTATCCTTCAGGAAGACATGAACTACAACGTCGCCAAAATCCGAAAGAATCCACGATGCTTCTCTCTGGCCTTCCACATGGCGCAGTCTATTCCCTTTTTCGATCAGCTTCCTGGTTATATGGTCCGATATCGCCCGCACATGGGTGGTGGATGTCCCGCTGGCTATAACGAAATAGTCGCAGATGCCGGAGACCTTTCGCATCTTTATGGTTACTATGTCTATGCCCTTCTTATCCGAAGCGGCATTAGCCACCATCAACGCCTTACGTTTAGAATTAATCATTTATCCTCTTCTTTATTGAGCACAAAAAAGATTACACAGACTATCGGCCTAAATAAATTGCTTCTAATCTGTGTAATCGTAATATTACTTCATTATCTTATACATTCCGGTGTTGCAGGTTGTGCATTTCCCCTTCATAGCTGTTCTCTTATTCTTCATTGTGACCTGTTGTGTGTCCTTCATCTCTTTCTTAGATTTACACTTTACGCAATATCCGACTTCTGCCATTTTGCATCACCTCCTTAAGATAGCTTCTGTAACTAAATTTGTCTTAATTATACACGCTAAAAGCTGCATGGTCAAGGGCAAACAGGCACTTATTTATACAACTTGCGATCTGCTATATAGTTTCGCACTTTCTCAGGAACGAGGTATCTGATCGATTTTCCGGCGCTAAGCCGCTTTCTAATATCCTCCGATGACACCTCTATGGGGGTTATGACCACCGTTTCGACCTCCTTAGGAACATCCGTAACGGGATAGCCGGGACGATTGGCGACTACAAACTTTGATATCTTAAATATATCGTTAACATTTTTCCATGAAAACAAGTCCTTCAGGAGATCGGAACCGGTTATAAAGTATAGCTGGGCATCCTCTCCATGCTTTGCCCTGAATTCCTTCAGGGTGTCAATAGAGTATGATGTCTTCTTCCTGCCTATCTCGAAATTTGACACCTCAAACGCCGGATTATCCTCTATAGCGAGTTCAACCATCTTAATTCTGTCACCGGGCTTAATATCGCCTTCGACGTTTTTATGCGGAGGCATGTAAGATGGCACAAAGATGACCTTGTCCAGCTTAAGCTTAGAGAGGGCTTCATTGGCAAGGATAAGGTGCCCTATATGTATAGGATTAAATGTTCCGCCCAATACTCCTATTCGCATCTCTCCCGCTCTCCTATCTTCTAATCTGCCCGCTACCGAAAATCAGATACTTATATGAAGTCAACTCCAGAAGGCCCATCGGGCCACGTGCGTGTATCTTGTCCGTGGATATGCCCATCTCGGCGCCCTTGCCGAACTGCCCGCCATCGGTGAACCTTGTAGATGCATTAACATACACGCATGCGGAATCGACTTCATTCAGGAATTTTCCGGAGGCCTTCTTATCCTTAGTGATTATGGCATCCGAGTGATACGACCCGTATTTCATAATATGCGCGATGGCTTCATCGATATCATTAACCACCTTTACCGATAATATCAGGTCGAGATATTCCGTATACCAATCGCTCTCCACTGCGCGTTTCACGCCGGAGGATATTCGCCGCGTCGCATCGCATCCCCTGATCTCTACCCCGGAACCGGCAAAAGCTTTTATCATGCAGGGAAGGAACCTGCCGGCAATTTTTTTATGCACCAGCATCGTCTCCATCGCGTTGCAAACTCCGGGCCTCTGGATCTTTGCATTGAGGCATATATCTTCCGCCATCTTAAGATCTGCGCCGGAATCGACGTAAGTATGGCACACGCCTTTATAATGTTTTATTATCGGTATGCGCGATCTCTTCACGACCTCCCTGATCAGCGATTCTCCACCCCTGGGCATGACGAGATCTATCAGGCCATCCTGAATCAGCAGTTCATTTACAACTCTTCGATCCGTGTCCTTTATTAATTCTATCGAACCCTTAGGAAGCTTACTTTTATTAGCGACGCCGGTAAGAACATTAAATATGGCGGTATTGGACTTTATGCTCTCGCTCCCGCCCCTAAGAATTATGGCATTAGATGACTTTAAGCACAGTCCAATGCAATCGCTGGTAACGTTCGGCCTGGCTTCGTATATTATTAATATCACTCCGATCGGAACTCTGACCTTCTTAATAAGAAGCCCATTGGGCCTTCGCACAGATTCAATGATCTCTCCTACGGGATCCTTCATCCGCGCGATATCAAACATCGATTTCGCCATGCCGGAGATCCTGGATTCGGTAAGCCCGAGACGATCGATAAATGCGGAAGGCATACCTCTTTGTATGGCCGTAGCCAAATCCTTCTTATTTTCTTTGATTATGTAAGATCTATTTTTTACCAACGCCTTACCCATGGCAATAAGCGCCCGATTCTTATCCCGAGTACTGACTAAGGCGAGTTTTCGGGACGCACATTTAACGCGCTCACACAATCTTTTGATTTCGCCAGAGGTCATCATAATATCACCAGATTATTTTTATGAACAACTTCATCCTTTGCCTTACATCCGAGAATGCCTTTAAAATCACGAGACTTCAAGCCTTTAATTTTATTCACATCAATAGCCGAATAATTGGATACCCCGCGCGCAAATTCGGAGCCCTGCCTATCCGATATTACGATAACGTCACCGGATGCAAAATCACCGTCGATGCCTACTATGCCGGAAGCCAGAAGGCTCTTATTTCCATGACATAAGGCCGATCTCGCGCCATCATCCACGCAAATGGAGCCTTTGGCCTTAGATGAATATGCTATCCATCGTTTTTTTGCATCATGGCTTTTTTTGTCGCAAATTATTTTTGTGCCAACGCCCTCACCATCCACCACTATCCTGTAGAGTATATTCTTAGCCCTGCCATTTGCTATAATGCAGTCTATTCCGGCTTTCGATGCCGCCCTGGCAGAGGCAAGTTTAGTCGCCATACCGCCGGTACCCAGATCGCAGTGGCTCTTCCCGGCGAGCCTCATAACCTTCTGACTCACATCGGTAACGGTGTTTATAACCGACCCATTCTCATCGAGGAGCCCGTCTACATCGGTAAGCATAATCAGCGTATCACACCCGGCAATATCCGCCACAAGGCTCGACAGACGATCGTTGTCACCGCACCTTATCTCGTCCGTAGCCACTGTATCATTCTCATTAATTATAGGCACAACGTTGTGTTTAAGGATGGCATCTATCGTATGTTTAATATTAAGATATCTCTTCCTGTCATTAAAGTCCTCCTGGGTCAGAAGAATCTGGGCGGTCAGGTAACCGTACTCTTTAAAATATTCGCTGTAGAGCTGCATCAGGTAATTCTGACCTATAGCGGCTGCGGCCTGAAGGCTTGCAAGTTCGAGAGGCCTCTTCTTCATGCCCAGAAGCCACATACCCGAGCCTATCGCGCCGCTCGTCACGATAAGCACATCGATGCCCTTCTTTCGTATATCGGAAACCTGAGACGCTATATCTCTGACACGGAGCTTATCCAGGCCCCTGTCCTTGGACGTCAATACTTTAGTGCCAACCTTTATGACAATCTTTCTATTCTTCTTCACGATCTGACCTTTAAGCTCTTCACTTTCTTATATACCGCCGAGAGCAACTCCTTAATACCCTCTCCCGTCAAAGCGGATATCGGGAATACCTTCTTCTTTGGAAATGCCTTCCTGAACTTCTTAATATTAATTTCGGCGCCGGGATTATCTATCTTATTTAATGCAATGAACTGAAACTTCTTGGCAAGCTCCTTACTGTATGCCTTAAGCTCAAAGATTAATTTCTTATAGTCACCCACGGGATCCCTGCCTTCGAATCCCGATATATCTACCAGATGTATAAGTATCTTCGTGCGCTCTATATGCCTTAAAAATCTGTCGCCCAGGCCCCTGCCTTCATGCGCGCCTTCGATCAGCCCCGGTATCTCGGCGACTACCATGGATGCTTCGGAATGAATTCTGACCACGCCAAGCACGGGCTCCTTAGTCGTAAAAGGATAATTGGCTATCTTAGGATGTGCGCTGGATATTTTGGAGATAAGCGTAGATTTGCCGGCATTGGGATAACCTATGATTCCGGCGTCCGCGATTAGTTTTAACTCCAGAAGAATGATCTTCTCTTGTCCGGCAGAGCCCTTAGTGGCCTCATGATTTCGGGAGTTTCCCCTGCCGCCGGGTCCGCCCTTGGCCACAATGACTTTATCGCCAATATGGACAAGATCACGTATGATAAGCCCCGTATCGGAATCCTTAATTAATGTGCCGGGAGGCACTTTTATGACGAGATCCTTGCCTCGCGCGCCCTTCTTCTGGGTTGAACTGCCATGGTAGCCGCGCTCGGCCTCATGATGCTGTCTATATTGGAAATCTAGGAGGGTCTGGACATTCGCGTCGACTAAGAAGACCACATCTCCACCGTCGCCGCCAGGCCCGCCATCGGGCGAGCCTACTCTATTATATTTATCTCTGTAGAAACTACTGCAGCCATCTCCGCCATCACCGGCCTTAATGTACACCCTTGCTTCGTCTATGAACACTTTTGGGAGCCTTCCATGTCAGGAAATAAGGACCAGAGAAAATAGGAACGGACACCTATTTTCTAGCCAGCTTCGGTTAGGAAAATGGGTGTCCGCCCCTATTTTCCATGAATTACTTTTCGTCGGGAATTACGCTTACTACCTTATTAGGCTTAAAATTAACTACGCCCGAGACGAGCGCAAAAAGCGTGTCATCTCTACCGATGCCCACATTGGCTCCCGGCTTAAATGATCTCCCCCTCTGCTTCACGATTATACTGCCGGCCTTGACGACCTCACCCTTATACTTTTTTACGCCCCTGGTCTTCGGATTACCGTCGCGGCCATTTACCATGTGTGCCATTATCTTTATCCCTTCGCTATCTCTATTTCTTTTACTTTTAAAACGGTTACATCGCGCCTGTGGCCGATCTTCTTCTTTTCGCTCTTTCGCTTCTTATATTTAAAAGCCGTGACCTTGGCTTCTCTTTCATGACGAAGAACTTCACAGACTACGCAAGCTCCTTTTACGTAAGGGCTTCCGACATGTGTCGAATTACCCTCTTTGGCAAGAAGAACCTTATCGAGTTTAACCTCGAGGCCTTTTTTGGCCTTTATCTTCTCCACTGAAAAGACATCGTTTTTAGTTACTTTATACTGCTTACCGCCCGCCTTGATTACAGCAAACATTGATTACTCCTCCGGATTAGTTAACAGCTCGTGGTTGATACCTCAATATAAATAAATACAGAAAAGGCAGTGTATCATAGTATCGACTTATGGTCAAGCGCTTTTACCAATACGAATGGGAATGGCAAAATACATATGTACAAACGCCTATTTTCTAACTATTTTATAGCTCAGGTCTTCTGTTCTATCTTAATCTCTTCTACATGTATATTGGGATCTTCTATTATCCTGATATTCTTTCTGAAACGCATTTCGAGCGACTTGATCATATTCTTCTCAGGGCTTGAGATGTAATATGCCACTTCGGGGTGCATCGAAACGAAGACCTCTCTGGACTTGGTATCCTGGAGAACCCTCTCCAATTTTCTTACTAGATCTATAGATATAGTAGATATGGATTTAACCATACCGCGGCCATTACAATAAGGACATTTCTGATAACTCTTTGACTCTATCGATTCACGCACCCTCTGTCGTGTCATTTCGACCAGGCCTATACTGGATATATTCAATATATTCGTCTTAGCCTTATCATCTTCCAATCGTCTTTCCAGCGTTCTAAAAACCTGTTTTCTATGATCAGCGTAATCCATGTCAATGAAGTCTATAATAATTATACCGCCCAGGTCCCTGAGCTTAAGTTGTCTAGGAACCTCGTCAGCGGCTTCGATATTTGTCTTAAATGCCGTATCTTCCAGATTCTTCTTACCGACAAACTTACCCGAATTCACATCGATGGCCACCAAACTCTCCGTCTGTTCGAATATCAGGTATCCACCGCTCTTTAACTGAACAACCCTGTCATATATTTTCTCGATCTGCTTCTCTATGTCAAACTTTTCAAATAACGGAACCTTATCTTCGTAAAGCTTTAGTCTCGGCTTTAAGTGAGGAGCGAGAATGTTTAGAAAACGCGAGATACGCTTAAAATCGTTCCGCGAATCCACTTCGAGAGCACTAACATCATCCGTAAATATATCCCTGACCACCCTCAAAACAAGATCATATTCAGAATGTATTAAGGCAGGTGCTTTTGTCTTCTTCGTCTTAGCCTTTATGTTATTCCAAAGATTGATAAGATAGCGAGACTCTCTCTGGAAATCCTTCTCGCTCACGCCTTGAGCGGCGGTCCTGACGATGAAACCCAGATCTTTGGGCAGTTTCAGACTCTCGATTATCTTTCTTATTCTGTCGCGCTCTTCTCTTGACTCGATCCTCTTCGAAAGCCCTATATGATTATCGAATGGCATAAGAACGAGGAACCTGCCTGGTATGCTTATGTGAGTCGTCAGGCGAGCGCCCTTAGTGCTTATCGGCTCTTTCACTATCTGCGCCAGAATCTCATCACCCTTCTTCAGCAGCTCGTTTATCGGAGGAAGCTTCTTCTGCCGCTCGGATCGTTTCGCCTCTTCTACGTCCACGCCTTCTTCCAATAACTTTTCATAGCTACCCATACCAGCAACTACATCGGTCACATAAAGGAAACCGTTTTTCTCGAGTCCTATATCTACAAAAGCCGCCCCCATCCCCGGCAGAACGGAATCCACTCTCCCTTTGTAGATATTTCCTACCAGGTTGACATCGTCCAAACGCTCCGTATAGAACTCTTCTATACGCTTATTCTCAAATATGGCGATCCTCTTTTCCTGCTGAGTTACATTAATAAAAATCTCTTTTTGCATCTATGCGATCTCCTCTGCGCTTAGTATCTTTACTCCATCGGGCAATTTGGCATTAACGGCATCGATGAAAAATTGCGGCTGGACCCTTTGGTCCATATAAAATACCGCATCTTCACACCTGCTCTCAACGCCAAGCTTTAGAGCCTTCATTATGCTCATCTTTATGCGAGGGCTGAATCCTTTGGTGATGGTCACCGGTAGACCTGCCCTGCGCAGCGCCCTATGGAAAAGCCTTAACAGATCCAAGTGCGATATGAAGCGCATATCGCCGGTCTTGGAAAAAATAGCCTTTAGTTTATAGTTAACGATTACGGGATTAATACGTCTTCTTAAGCCTCTTTTTGTCCTTAGCTGTGTCGCCATGCTGGGTATCAGAATATATTGGCACATATGCCTTATTCGGCAGGGGACTGCCCTCAACCTCTTTATCCGGCGACATTATGTGGACCGTTATGAAGAATATGAGCTCAACCCTTTGCTTCGTAATATTCTTCTTTGAAACCAAAAGTCCAAGGCCCGGGACATCTCCTAACAGATCCCCTATAAACGGAAGCTTCGTCCTCCCCTCCACATTCTTATCCGTGATCAATCCACCTATGAATATGGTCTGTCCGTCCTTTATCATAACCTGCGTATTAGCCTGTCTCGACCTGAATAGGGGCGCATATATATCGCTTCCCGGGGCTATAGGTTGAGAACCGAGATACTCTGTTATCTGTGGAATTAATTCAATGGCAATTTCCTTATTATCATTGATATGCGGAGTGACATTTAAAATAATTCCTGCATTCCTCTCCTCGTAGCCTGTAATCTCCATCTTGCCTGTGGTCGAGTTTCTTTCGAACTTAGGAAAATTTAGAACGTCACCGACATTTATCGTAGCCTTATTGTTATTCAGTGTAGCTATTCGGGGATTAGAGATCGTATCCGTATCGGACCTCTGTTTCAGTAACTCTAATACGGCCTTGAACTCGGTAAAATCCAGAGTACCGAACATAAAAGCATTTTTCATTGTATCAACAGTATAATCAACGAATGGAAAACCCTTATCATTAGAAGATATTGCACTGCCATTTTTACCCGTTGGAAAAGCCCCGGGGACAGTCGTGGTTGTAGTCGCCGGTGGTCCCGGGAGCGTCTGAGTAACGGTCTGGCCTGTCTGCACAAGCGGCGAATATTTATCCAACAGATTACTGCCCGGACTATAATAATCAAACGGGAAGGTAGTCGGCCTCTTAGCTCCGGAGGCTGTTATCTTCACATTCCAATCTATGCCCAATCTTTCATCATTACCTAAAACAGTTTCTATAACCCGTGCTTCGATAAGGACCTGCTGAGTCTTCTTGTCGAGCCTGTTTATTATCTGGCCTATCTTGTAAAGATTGGTCGGGATATCCGTCACCAGCACGGTGTTTGTCCTGTCATCATAGACCACACTGCCTCTGGGACCGACTATATTTTTTAACGCGGCAACGACCTCTTTAGATTTCGAATAGTTGAGGCTGAAGGCCTGTGTAGTGAGCTCTTCCTGTTTCAATCTATCCAGAGTTACAACCCTTATAATATCCCCCTCCCTTTCATATGCATATCCGTAATTGCGCATAATTATATCAAGCGCTGACATCCATGGTTTATTTATAAGTTTTAGATCGATGACTCCTTTAACATCCGGAGCCGATACTATATCTACGCCCGCGACCTCGGATATGTAGGACAGAACTGTCCTTATATCAGCGCCCTTAAAATTGACTGTCACATTACCGGGCTCAACCACCGGGGCCTCAGGAGCCTTGGCCTCCTCTTTACCTTGTGCGGCGGCACCTTCGCCGGTGGCGGCCGATGCCTGCGGTGCAGTTTCCTGAACCTTGACCGGTGTAACGTCAGTCACCGTAGCCGTCTTTTCAGTAGGAACACCCGCCTTCTTTTCTTCAGTCTGGGCCTGAATACCAAATGAATGCGACAGAATTACCGTGGTCGTAAGTACTATACTTAATAATTTTTTGAGTTTCTTATTATTGCACACTCTTTACCCCTCCCTCTTCAACAATACTCTTATCGAAACTCTTTCCGTCAATATTTATGGTAACGGACTTCTTCGTTATCTTCTTTATCTCAATGCTGCCGAACTTATCACCTTCGTTTACGATCTCGCCATTCAGTATCGCAATCAACCTACCCCTGGAGCGGCTTGCAATACCCTCCAGCTTTATATCAGCAATCGATGTAATATCCTCCAGGCGGGAGATAGCCGGCGAGTCTATGCCTACCAGAGGGACGAGTGGATCCCTTTTACCGTGAGCATCATACTTATAACCTTCCCCGGCTCCCTGCGATATAAAGAATAGGATAGCCACTGCAGGCAATGTCAGCACAAGTGCAACTCTTAAATACTGTTTCATTTGCTCCCCTGCATAACATATGCTACCACGGTAAGATCTACATTATGCATCCTGGGCGATGACTTATCGCCCCTGATCTGTATGTTGGTAACCTTAATAAATCTGTCTGAATTTTCGATGCTTGACAGGAAATGTCCGAGCTCATGATATCCTGCTTTGGCCGTTATATTTATCGGTATTTTCCTGTACACACGGCTTGTGCCGTCAATCTCTTTAACGGCCATCGGCACTATCCCGACGATGCGCATCTCCGCATTCTTTGCCTTTTCAGACAGACTCTCCAACAGCGCCGGTATCTTATCTTCGGAGGGAAGCGCCTTCTCGTGCTCAGTTATTTTATTATTATACGAATCGACCGCGCGACGCATTTCGCCGATCTTAGCGATATCGATTTTAGCAGACTTAAGGCCTGTGGCAGCCTTGCCGAGCTTCGACCTGACGCTAATGATGTTCACGATCTGAGGTTTCAGCGCAAAGTTTAGATATGCAAATACGGTTAACGCTATCACAGCGGATATGGCTATCATCATCTGTTTCGGATTATTCTTCAGCGCGTTTAGTTGGGACTTTATCTTATCCAATATTTCCATAACGTTTAATCCTATTTAAACAAACATGTTATACGGAAACTCATGACATCCTGGTTGTCAATCTTATCGCTCTTTGTGGAGACCAAATCTATGCCCGCAATATCCAAATAAAAATCCTTGTTCTCCTGCAAGCTCTGTATAAATTTACCTATAAGGGATGTTCCCTGATCGCCTGCGCCGATGGCATATCCTGCTATAACCAGCGAGCCGGGCATAATATTTTTAATCCGGCCCGACGCCGGGCGATCATCGTAAATCACTTCCGATAGCCATACGCCCGGGGTCATGGAATCGCTCAGCAGATTGATCTTTCTCGACCAGATAAACCTTTTCGCCATGAGCTCATCGATAGTGCCTGTCCTATTATTTATATCCGTGACTCTAGCCTTCAAGATATCGGCTTCCTTTTTCTCCGGTAAAATAGCATTATATCTCTTCGTGATCGAAGAAAGCTGTCCGGCGGAAACTATTCCTAAAGCACTCACTACGATTTGAATAAGCACGATTAGCGTACCTATTCCGGACGCTATTTTAATGATGGGTATGCTATTAATATCTATCTTCTTAAAATCGAACCCGGACAGCGACGAAGTCTTTTTTTTAAGCTCAGGGGGAAGAAGGTTAATCTCTATCATGCTCTCTCCCTTAAAGAAAGCCCCGCGCAAACAGCAAATGAACTATTGACCTTAGCTATCTCGTCCACATTAATCTTTAACGGATCAACATCGAGAAACTGCATAGGATTCCATATTTCAGGTTTTATACCAAACGCATTTTGAAAAGCCTCGTCAAACCCGATAAAATTAGATCCTCCGCCTGAGAGATATATCTGATCGACTCCGTGACCGCTCTGATTCTCGTGGTATCCGAAGGATAATTTAATATTATCGACGAGGCCTGCCAATACGCCCTTTGCCGTCAAAGCAACCTCGGATGACTTCTCGGCAGGAACGCCATTTAGCCCGGAACATGACTCAAGATCAACTCCGCATTTTCTTAAGATCGACGCACGGAAATCGCTGACACCGTTTGTCAGATCTCTTACGAAGGATATAAATCCACCTCTTAAAATAACCAAATTCGTGCACACATCTCCTATGTTAATAAGCGCGACCGTCTTAACGGGATCTATAGATGTAAAATTCTTCAGGAACACATTGCTAATGGCGAAGCTGTCCGTATCGATGATATTTACGGCAAGACCTGCATCTTCTACGATCTTGATCTTAGTAAGGACAGATTCTCTTTTTGCGGCGGCAAGAAGTATGTTTGATGAGTTCTCTTCCCTGGTATCTTTGCCTTGAATGAAGAAGTCAAGCGTGCACTCGTTTATATCGAATGGTATGGATTTTTCTGTCTCAAACCTTACGGCATTCCTCAGTTCTTCACCTGTCATGTCCGGCATTGAGACAACACGCGCCACCACAGACGAACCGGCCAGAGATATATTAATATCTCTGGCGCCTATCTTAAGCTCCTCGGAAAGCGACCTTACGGAATCCGATATAGCTTCACCGGACTTGCCGTACACCTTCTTCATACCGAAAGATACCAGCGACATCTTATCCGAAGAACCGGAAACCTCCATCATCTTTATCGAATGGCTGCCTATATCCAGGCCGACATTGTTGCCGGCATGCGCGCGAAGTTTCTTTGTTATATCGAAACCCATCATTCCTCTATTTTTTTACGCTTAAAACTGTTGCCATACCATTACTAGTTCTCCCGCCATGACTCTACACCGTTAGAGGTAAAAGTTGGCAGGAGGTCCACATTTAACAAATCCAGATCGAAATGCATCCCGGCCTGGGTCCCACCTGAAAAGGTTTTACATATAAGCGCGCCGTATATATCCCCCTGAGTTGTCAGGGAGACGGCGGCATTAGGCGCATATATAGCCCCGCTAAAATCTGTCTGGGTAATCAATGAAATACTATTTCCCGTAGAATATAATATCAGGTTCTTCGGCACACCTACGTTATTTATGCCGCCTTGCGTTGATACAGTTACGTTTCCACCTAGAACGTAAAGCACAGTGGTGCCGTTTACATACAGATTTGACTGCGTACCGATACTCACATTACCCCCGTTAGATATTCCGGCCTTATCCACATATATCTTCGAGGTTCCGCCGACGTTAAGTGTTGACTGCGTGCCCAATGTAATCGATTTGAAATAATAAGTACCTCCCGGCAAGGTCGCGCTCTTTTGCGTACCGAGGCTAAGGTTATTATCAGCATCTATGGGGGCCGGGTCATTAACATTGCCCTTGATGATATTACTATTACTGTTACTACTCACAGCGCCCGATAGCTCTAATGTGTTATCCGGTATAGGCTCGGTCGTAAGAGGCGCCTGTAATGTGCCCCAAGCCCCGGAAACGTTCGATGGTTTTGAAGAGAAGGGGTGGTCGGCTCCAGGACGGGCGTCACCCCATACCTTAGCCTGCGTATTAAAGACTATCGACCCATTAGTAGCTATATTACCGTTCGCATTTTGCTTTGTTGCATTATATGCCTGGAGCGCTGTAGTATAAGAAGCGGAATTAAAAGAATCAACCTTGTCTTGCACACCAAAAGTGATCGCTCCGATCTGGTTTCCCGATGCGCCAATAGCCCTCGTAACGAAATTATGCTGCGGTTTCAAATAAACAATGTTGACCGTCTTCCTGTCGGGTGACGTCAATTGCGGTGCATATCCGGTAGCGGTGATATATATCTTGTTAGTATTTGGGTCATATGTTTTATTCATATCATTCAAAACGGTCATGCTATAGTAACCAAGCGTCATCGGGTTTGCCCCACCCGATTGAAAAACATTACCATTTAACGTGCTTATAGGGTTACCATGACCATCTGTGCTCGGTGACCATCCGGTTATGTATCCCGTGGCCGTGAACTGGCCTTTATTCGGTCCAAAATTTATTTCCCACAAAGCCCTCTCTATGCCCGCCTCCGACATATCGAGCGCCGCGGTAGAATTATGGATCTTTGCCATAAGCTTGTATTCTGTAGCGACTCTGGAAACATATGGCAGAGTGAGAATTATCAGGATAGACGTGGCTAAAATAGCTGTGATCAGCACAAAACCTTTACGCCCATTATCCATCTTATTCGCTATTCTCCGTGGCCATTCGTGCAATTTTATCATTTTATATATCCTGCAGCATTTTTTTAAACACTACTTATTCCGTAATCTTACTATGGTAGTCGGCGCTATAGAGGCTGTATGCGTGCCTGATCCGCTAAGAGATATTGTTGATTTATTTAGAGGTAGATATACGAATACGTAATTAACCGCGGAAAGCGGATCTGAACCATTATTCACGAAGTAAGAGAGGCCATGCATGGTATCAGTGCCGCCGGACTTCGATACCGCGCTGAAGGATAGCACACCGCAGTATCGGGCAACGATACGGTTAGTATCCTTCCGCATCAATCCTGCCGAATACGGCTTAATAATCTGATAGAGATTGCTACCCTGAACCATGTATATTATGTGGTCGTTGCATCCTGTGGCTAACATGCTCCCCGCGGCGCTCACCGATGGAACCTTAAGAACTATCACATTATCGGAAGTTTGATATAAGGCGGTGCCGGTATCCGGATACTGCTCTACTATCTGAGTTGCGGATCTGACATCTCTGGATATCAATGCTATGGCAACCCTTGAATTAGAATAAACGTCCAGCATATTATTACCGATCACAAAAGTACGCCAGTAGAAAATATATAGGCAGGCGGCAGCCAATAGGGTTATAAGCGCTATCGCCGCGGACACCTGAAGCTCGATCAGAGAAAGGCCTCTACCATTTTTACGTAATGACATAATCAATCTCATTTTTCATACCTGATTGTGTTAGCGCATCGTTACCAGCGATAAACTATTTTTTATCGATACCGTTATGCGTCAATAAGGTCGCCAGCTGAACCTGCAGTTGTCGACCGGAAAGCGATGTCCAGTTTACCGCGACGGATATTTTCTTTATGTCGGATCCGTAACTATTCTCTACCACTACGGCTCCTAAAAAACTATTCAAATACGCCGATGCTACCGGCTTATTCTTTGCATCCATAGCCCACGATGAATTAATATGTGCTATATCATTATTGTCCGGGTCGTCCTGGTATGGCAAGCCCCTTAGCTTCTCTATGTATTCCTGAGCGACCAATGTCGCGATCGCTTTCTCTCTATTCTGATAAACGAAAGTGAATTCAGCATATAACGCCAACCCTACTACGAACAGGCCCGTAGCCAGCACTACAGATGCCAGGAGAGCCTCTATTAGAGTAAAACCGCGGTTATTTCTTATACCGCCACTTTTCGACATATCTATCCCTATACGCTATTGTATTATATGTATTATTTGTTCTATGTTAACACACAATTCAGGAAAGTAGAAATATTTATTATGACTTGAATGACGCGATTAGAAAAAACCCCGCATCCAACTTAATGGGTGCGGGGCTAATCCTTGCTTTACGCGTATTACTCTCTACTTATTAGATAGTATGCGTAACGTTATTGGTCGGACACACAGGAGATGCGCTCACTGTAGATGGGCACACATAATCGACCGTACCCTCTTTCGGCCACGTCTTCAAATAATTAGTGGCTATATCCGCCTTGTTCACCGCAGCATCAGATGCCGCACCCGTATCTATGGCCCAAACCTGGATAGCTCCCTGGATCTGCTTCAGGTTGGCGATACATGCGTTTCTCTGCGCCGTTTCCCTCGCTTTGATGAAGTTTGGAATGGCTATCGCCGCTAATAGACCGATAATTGCGACAACAATCATTATTTCAACAAGCGTAAAGCCCTTCTTGTTCATCTTTATCATCATATAACTCACCGTCCTTTCTCCCAGAATTGGGTATGTTTTTGAACACTCTTAAGGCCTATTGGCCTTATATTAAAAAGAAAACTCCAAAAAGACCTACTAAACACCTACCTGCGTATGTTTCACAGGTTGTGAGGTCTTGTTGGAGCCACAAAAATAACTATAAAATAATTGCACTTTAATCATTACAATCCCCAAAAAGACCCTTACAGTCGAAGTATACGCTATGATATGCAGGTTGTCAATAGACCCATGCAATAAAAATCTTTATATGGTGTGGGTAGGATTATTGCTCGGGCACTTTGGGACAGTGCTTATATCAGGCGGGCAAGCATAATCAACAATGCCCTCCTTTGGCCATACCTTAAGATAATTAGCCGCAAGTTCGACCTTATCGATCGGCGCATCAGATTCCGCGCTGGTATCAATAGCCCACCTCTGCACAGCCCCGCTGATCTGTCTCAGACTGGCTATGCATGCATTCCTCTGAGCATTCTCTCTGGCTTTTACGAAATTCTTGATGGCTATTCCAGCCAGGATGCTGATAATTGCTATCGCAATCATTATTTCAACGAACGTAAAGCCTCTCTTATCCTTTTTTATCATAACTACATACCAATGACGGTGGTAAGCTTAAATATGGGCAGAAACATGGCTATTACCACAGACCCTATAACTATCCCTAAAAATGCTATTATCAGCGGTTCTATTATACTGGTGAGTCCACTCACAGCCGTATCGACCTGTTCATCATAGAAATCGGCGATCTTCGAAAGCATCTTCTCAAGCTCACCCGATTGCTCACCGACCGAAACCATCCTGGTCATTATCGATGGAAATATTCCGGATTTAGCCAGCGGTGAGGCAATACTCTCCCCCTCTCTAACATTCTTCCTCACATTGTCCACAGCACGCTCAACCATCTTATTGCCGGCGGTCTTCCCAACGATTTCCAGAGCCGCTAATATTGGAACCCCCGACTTTATCAGTGTAGATAAAGTTCTCGAAAATTTGCTTATCGCAACCTTACGTAAAAGAATGCCGAAAACGGGCACATTTAATACGAATCCATCAAATCTTAACCTTCCCTTTTCCGTATTAAGATATTTTTTAAATAGAACTACTGCGGCTACGGCGCCTACTATTATGAGCAGGAAATATTTCTGCAAAGCATTGCTGACATTTATCAGGAACATTGTCGGAGCAGGAAGCTTAGCGCCAAAGCTTGAGAATATATCTTTAAATATCGGCACGACTTTCAGTAGAAGCAGGAATGTTATACCTATGGCCATGCTTGTCACTATGGCCGGATATATCATGGCTGATTTTACCTTCTTCTGAAGACTGCTGGTCTTCTCCAGATATTGCGATAGCCGGTCCAAAATATCATCGAGCATACCACTGGATTCGCCGGCCCTTACCATGTTAATAAATAACGGAGAAAAAACTTCTTTATGTTTGGCCAAGGCCGCCGACAAGCTCGAACCTGTTTCGACATCGTTACGCACCGTCAGTACCATCGCGCCGAATGTCTTATTGTCCATCTGCTCACCCAGTATGTCTAATGCCGCAACGAGCGTGATCCCGGCATCCACCATAGTTGCCAGTTGTCGCGCAAACATGGCCACATCATCGAGTTTCACCTTCTTCTTGCCACTTAACATTGCGCCACTAAGCCACGACTTGGGAGTGCTTTCGGAAACGGATATTATAATAAGATCTTTCTTTCTTAAAATATCGATAGCCCCGGCACGATCCTTAACTTCCATGACCGCGCTCACGGTTTTACCTGATCGATCCTTAGCTACATATTTGAAATTCGGCATGACGCCCTCAATCCTCCGATGTCACTTTCAAGACTTCTTCAAGCGTTGTAACACCTGTTATAAAATTCTCCATAGCATTATCTCTCAGTGTTAACATATCCTGCTCTTTTATCGCGTAATTTTTTATGTCATCACTCGGACTCTTCTTCATTATCATTTCACGCACGTTATCATCTATAAAAAGGGCTTCGAGTATACCGAACCTGCCGCGATACCCCGTCTTATTGCAGCGCGGGCAGCCGGCACCATGATAAAAATGTTTAACCCCTTTATCCCGGACCTGATCGAGGTTTACTCCGGCTTTTTCCAAGACAATTTTAGGTATGTCTATCTCCTTTTTACAGAAGGAACAAATATTCCTCATAAGCCTCTGCGCCGATGACAGCACGAGGCTGGATGCTACCAAAAACGGCTCCACACCCATATCTATTAGCCTCGTTATCGCTCCTGCGGCATCATTAGTGTGAAGGGTGCTCAATATCAACTGCCCTGTCAATGATGCCTTTATCGAGATATCGGCGGTCTCAAAATCTCTTATCTCTCCCACCATAACTATATCAGGACTTTGTCTTAATACGGACTTAAGTCCGCTCGCGAATGTTAATCCTATATCTGGCCTTGCCTGAATCTGTGTTATACCTTCGACCTCATACTCAACCGGATCTTCGAGCGTAATTATATTTCTGTCGGGAGTATTCAGCTGGGTTATTATCGAATAGAGCGTCGTAGATTTACCGCTGCCCGTAGGCCCTGTCACAAGGATTAATCCGTATGGCCTGGCGAGCGCGGCCTTAAACGTGCTTAGAGGTTTAGGTAAAAATCCCAGCTTATCCAGCCCTATGCTAAGGCTCGATTTGTCGAGCGCCCTTAAGACTATCTTGCCGCCAAATGTAGTCGGCAGTACAGAGACCCTAAAATCTATCTCCTTACCCTCAAAGCTTATTTTAAATCTTCCATCCTGAGGAGTCCTGGTTTCAGTTATATCTAACCCCGACATTATCTTAAGCCTTGCAATAATGGCGTTCTGGTTCTTCTTCGGGAGAGTAAGTGCATCCTCCAGACTTCCATCGATTCTATAGCGCACCAATAAGCTCTTTTCGCGCGGCTCTATATGGATATCACTCGATCGTTTCTTCATAGCTTCGTTCAGTATTAAATTAACCACTTTAACTATCGGCGCCTTATTTGATTCCTCAGCCACCTCACTTACATTTATCTCTTCTTTCTCTTCGTCAGACTCTATCTCCAGAACATCTGAGGATTCAACCTGTTCCATCATAAGAGATATATCTTCAATGGGAGAACCATAATAATTATTTATAGCCTCTTTTATATCATTCTCCGCGGCTATGATCGGTTGGATTTGATAACTGGTAAGGGTCTTAATATCATCGATCGCAAATATATCAAGAGGGTCGGCCATCGCCACGGTCAACACGTTTCCAATTTTAGATACCGGCATTACAAGATACTGCTTTACCATCTTTTCCGGAATTAAATTTACCAACGTCTTATCTACCTGATACTTTGAAAGATTTATCGGGGGAATATTCAGCTGCTGGCTCATAGCTACTACTATATCTTTTTGAGAAACGTATCCTTGCCATATCAGTATTTTACCGAGAGAGCAACCGATATTCTTTTGTATCTCCAGGGCATCGGTCAGTTGTTTTTGAGTTATCAGCTTGCCACTTATAAGTATGTCTATTAATTTATCTTTAAAAGCATCCTGCATATTACACCGTATCCATATCTTGATCCCCGATGGTCACGCGCACAACCTCATCGAGCGTTGTTATTCCGTTTAGAGCATTCTGTATTCCGCTCTCGCGGAGAGTCTTCATACCCTCGCGCCGTGCAACTTCTCTGATCGTATGCTCCTGCGCCCCTGACAATATCAGCTCTTTTATTTTCGGAGTAAGCGTAAGCACTTCTATTAACGCAACCCTTCCCTTGTAACCTGTCCCAAGACAGCTATGGCATCCCTTACCACGATATAGCGTCACTTTATTGGAAGTCGTAGACAGGTTTATTTTATCGGCAAGGTCCTTATCGAGCTCGTACGCCTCTTTACATTTAAGGCATATCTTCCTGACAAGCCTCTGGGCGCCTACTATTATCACGGATGATGTTATGAGAAATGGCTCTACGCCCATATTGACAAGCCTTATTATAGATCCGGTCGCGGTAGTCGTGTGAAGAGTGCTAAGGACAAGATGCCCCGTAAGGGCCGCTTTGATCGCAATATCCACTGTCTCAAAGTCGCGTATCTCACCTATCATTATCGTGTCGGGATCCTGCCTCAATATAGAACGGAGGGCCGATGCGAACGTCAACCCCATCTCCGGACGCGCCGTCACCTGATTGATACCCTCTATGAGATACTCGATAGGGTCTTCTACGGTAATTATATTATCTTCCTTGGAGTTCACAAGCTGTAAAATTGAATATAGGGTCGTTGTCTTCCCGCAACCCGTCGGGCCGCAGATAAGAATCATCCCATGCGGCCTATCGGCAGCCTTATGTATTTCATCCAGAGACTTCTGATCCAGCCCGAGCTTCTTTATATCGAGCATCGCCTGCGCCTTATCCAATATCCTGAGCGCGACCTTCTCTCCCATACTGGAAGGCAGGACAGATATTCTGAAATCTACCTCTCTGCCGCCAAGCCTTATCTTAAACCTTCCATCCTGAGGTAAGCGATGTTCGGCGATATCTAATCCCGACATGATCTTTAATCTCGACACTATAGAACTATGCAAAATTTTTGGGGGACGCTTTCCTTCTTGCAGGATGCCATCAACCCTATATCTTATACGAACTTCACTCTCCAGCGGCTCGATAAGAATATCGCTCGAACGCGCATTAACGCCCTCAGCTAAAAGCATGTTTGTTATCTTTACCACCGGCGCTTCCTGCGCTATTTTGGCTAACTCCTCCGCATTCTCCAAACCCTGATCTTCGACCAGTCTTATGCCTCCGTCGACAGTCTTCATATCGGCCACTATCTTATCTATGGCTGAATAAACATTCTCATCGTAATACTGGCTTATAGCATCATTTATATCTTTTTCTGTTGTCACTATAGGCGATATTTTAAATCCGGTCAGGGCCTTAATGTCATCTATCGCAAATATATTCAGAGGATCGGCTATAGCAAGCGTCAACACTCCACCCATTTTCGAGATCGGCATTATCTTGTAATGTTTTACTATCTTTTTAGGGATCAGCTTGAGGACTTCCGGGTCTATCTTAAAGCGGCTTAAATTGATCGGAGGTATGCCCAGATGCTCACTAATAGCCATCATTAGGTCGTTCTTCGATACAAGACCGAGCGTTATCAATATATCGCTAAGCGAGCCGCCTTTTTCCTTCTGGAGATGAAGGGCCTTCTGAAGACCGGCTTCCTTGACCAGTTTTTTATCTATAAGAATATTTGTCAGCTTCTCTTTTAAGCCAAGCGCCATTTATGCGATCATTTCTTCTGATAGTATTTTGATATCGCATTGGCGATATCTGACATGGTACTGACGAAGACCTGAACGGTACAATGCGATATCATCTCTATATCTTCTACCGCCTGTATGTTCAGAGGATTAGACATTGCTATGGTAAGCATATCTGCCATTCTATCTATGGCTATAAGATTATACTGCTCAGCGACATTTTGAGGAATGAGCTTCATAGCTTCTACGTTCACCTCATATGATGAAAGCGGCAGATACGGAAAACCGTATTGCACGGTTATGGCCTGCGCAATCTCTTCCTCATTGGCAAAACCAAGATTGACGAGGACACGGCCTATCAGGCCTCCCTGTTCCTTCTGGACTTTAAGGGCACCATTAAGCTGGTCTACGTTAATAATACCCCGCTCCAGAAGCAGCTCTCCTAATTGTTTTAAGACAACTCTTTTTACGCCCGCCATCATATTTCCTATTTATTTTTTAAAAAGCCTTCCCAGGTCATCGACATCTGAAGAACGTTCGAATGCTTCATCATACGATATCATCTTCTTAGTATACAGCTCATATAAAGACTGATTCATGGTCTTCATGCCTTCATTCTTAGATGTTTGAATAACAGAATATAACTGGTGAAGTTTTGACTCTCTGATCATACTGCGGACCGATGACGTCGTGATAAGAACCTCCGCGGCCATAACACGACCAGGACCTTCCATCTTCGGGATTAGCTGCTGTGATATCACCCCCAACAGGACGAACGAAAGCTGGGTACGTACCTGATCCTGCTGATGCGCCGGAAATACATCCACGATCCTGTTAATCGTCTGCACACAATCCGAGGTATGAAGCGTTGCGAATACCAGATGCCCCGTCTCAGCGATCACCAATGCGGATTCGATAGTCTCCAGATCCCTCATCTCACCTATGAGTATTACATCGGGATCCTGTCGTAAAACATGCCTTAGGGATTCATCAAATGAATGTGTATCGCTATATACCTCGCGTTGATTTACTATCGATTTTTTGCTCTTATGCACATATTCTATCGGGTCCTCGATCGTGATTATATGACATGACCTATTGCTATTAATCCAATCTATCATCGATGCTAAGCTCGTCGATTTACCACTTCCAGTAGAACCGGTTATCAGTACCAAACCTTTTGGCCTGTTGCATAGGTCGAGTACAACATTTGAGGGAAGACCGCACTGCTCAAAAGACCATATGTCATGAGGTATCAGTCTTATCGAAGCCGCAACTGCATCCCTTTGCTTAAAAATATTAATTCTGAATCTGCCGTGCCCCTCTATGCTTAATGCGGCGTCGAGTTCCAGATCCCGTTCAAACTTTTCGATCTGGGCCTCGGTAAGCATACTGAATACAAGAGTTTTAGACTCCTGCTCGGAGAGCACCCCATGACCCACAAATACGAGCTCCTCATCTATCCTCAAGCTAACGGGAGACCCGGCAGTAATATGCAGGTCAGAAGCATTCTTCACTGACATTGATTTTAACAGGTCGTTGATATTATGCGGCATACTGCCTTCTCCTCATGTTAGTAGGATAGCGGTGCGGCTAAATGACCGACTCTTTGGGCCTTGCCAATGAAGCGATCGCCTTGCCCAGTATCTCATCACTCGTGGCCCCATCTATGGGGTTCTCGCTAAAACCCACGCTTATGGAAAATGCCGGCTTACCGTTCTTAAGCAGATTGGCACCTTCAATCCTCCTATGCACCTCTACGGCTATGTGGGAGGCTTCCCGCTTATTCTTCTCCGGAAGAAGCATCGCAAATTCTGCACCGTCTATGCGAGCAGCTTTCCCGATCGGTATGATATTATCCTTTATGACTTTTGCGATACGTTTAATCGCTTCTTCGGAAACAAGCTCACCGTTGGATTCCCGGAAACTTTTGAAATTTTCAACCTTAAAGACTATAAATGAGCAAGGTCGTTGGTAAAATATTGCTCTCTTGATCTCTTCTTCAAGCTGAGTTAGCACATAACGCTTGTTAAATAACCCCGTAAGATCATCCTTAGTGGCTAGCTCTTTCGCCTTCCGGTCTAACATGTCTTTCTCAATCGCTATGGTGAGGTGTTTGGCAAACACTGTTATCAGCTCTATATCATCGTTCGTATATTTAAAATCGTTAAGACGGTTTCCCGTAAGAAGGAGACCAAAGGCCAGCCTATCGGAAAATAAGGGGATCCCGATTAAGTTCTTAATATTATGTGACCGCCTGAAATCATCCAGTTCTACCGAAAGCTTCATGCCTTCACATGCTTGAAACATTTTTCTGCTTTTGATTGCTGTCTCCAAAATACCGAAACCATCCGCCTTTATAATAATTTCATTCAGGCCCTCGTTTTCCAAATTAAAGCACATTTTGGCGATAAAATCCCCCCCATCCATCCTCCTTGGCATATACAGCACTCCAAAGCCCGTATCAAAGATACTCGATACTTTCTCCACTCCCAACTCAAGAAGTGAATCTATCGGCACGGAACCAGCCGAGATCATATCATCCAGCTGTAATAAGTTGGAAAGTGCTGAGATCTTTTTTTGTACCTCGACATTGATCTCCTTCATCTTCTGACCAAAGTCCTTCAGCTCATCAAGGCTCGTCTTAATCTTCTTAGTCATAACATTGATCGACCGGCCAAGGCTGCCTATTTCATCATCGTTTACCAGGTCTATTCGTCTATCAAAGTCACCTTCAGATATCTTCTTGGCTTCTGAGGAGATACCAATGACGGAATTAACAACACTTCTGGCTATAAAAAGCCCAAGAACTGAAAGAATTATTGAGGTAAAGATCACGATGGCAAGGTTAACTAAATTTTGATGTTCGGGAACAAGGTATGGGGACATGAGGTAGACGCAAGCCAAGAGGGGTATGATGGTCATGAGACTAAATGAGATCATCAGCTTACGTCTCAAACTCTCATTGACTATGGATAACTTCTTAAGGATGGACATTATTACCTCCCTGACTGCCGGTAGGCAGGCTTACGATAGTTATGTCGTCAATACGACGCACCATGATAATGTCCAAAGTATACTATATACATGTATCTTTGTCAAATTACCGGGTTTTTATGAAGTCCCAGGGTAAGATTTCGTTTTCCTTTCTCGGCCTAAAAACATAAAAAGATCCATCTGCGTCGGCATGCTTAAGAGCCGATTGCCATATGTCAAATTTAAAATGCTCCTGCCAGCCGTCAAATCTCGCTCCCGACTTCCAGGCTTCATGTATAACCCTTCCTAATCTTCTATCGCCTCTGGATAGAGCCGCTTCGAGAAAACTTTTATCGAAACGGTTAAAATCAATATTTATTAATTTGGAGCGAATACTACTTCTTAGTATATCGCGCTTGCCATTCAGCGATTCCATACTATCCATGACTTCCCGCTCAAAGTACGTATGCGGTTTAGGGACGAATGCATTGATGCTCGCCGTCACCTGGGCCGGGCGCCCATCGATCTCTCGCTTGAGATTGGATATCTTATTTATAAGCTCGACTATACCGGCAATGTCTTCACCGGTCTCGCCCGGGATGCCTATCATAAAATATAACTTAACCTTTCGCCATCCCTTCTTAAAAGATTCTGAAACGGTTTCGAATAATTGTTCTATTTTAATATTTTTATTTAGCGCTTTTCTCAGTCTCTGGCTTCCGGCCTCCGGCGCAAAAGTCAGCCCCGACTTCTTTATCTCCGATATTAAAGCGGGTATATCTTTCAATGAATCTTCGATGCGAAGCGATGGAACGGAAAGCGACACACCATGACGGCAGAATTCTTTATTCAGGCTTGCAATAATCTCATGCAGTTCGGAGTGGTCTGCGCTCGATAGCGACAGTAGCGACATCTCATCGTAACCGGTTGAGCTATATGCCTCTTTGGCAATACGCCGGATTGTTGCGCCGGAACGTTCTCGGGCAGGCCCATAAGCAACGGTTGCCTGACAAAATTTACATGTGTGCTTACATCCTCTCATTATCTCTATCGCTATGCGATCGTGTATAATGCCGATATTAGGCACGATCTGGTCGACGGGATAAAAGGCATTATCGAAATCCATCACTACCCTCTTCTCGATCTTAGCCGGAAGACCTTCCTCGGAAGGCAAAAAAGATTTGATCGTGCCATCCTCGTTATATTCAATTTTGTATAGCGACGGAATATATACGCCTTTTATCTTGGCCAATTCTCTTAATATCTCAACGCGTTTTTTGCTTCCGGTAGCCCGCGATCTTTTATAGATATCAATTATCTCGCCTATCGCATCCTCACCATCACCTATAAGAAATAGATCGATAAATTCGGCGATAGGTTCAGGGTTGTAGACTGACGGCCCTCCGGCGATAATTAGCGGATCGGAATCGGTTCTGTCCGAACTTTTGAGAGGGATTCCACCGAGATCGAGCGTATTTAATACGTTTGTATAGGATAGTTCGTAGGCAAGACTGAAACCTATTATATCGAACTGTCCTATCGGCCTTCGCGACTCCAGGCTAAAGAGGCTGACCCCGTTATCCCTCAGCACCTTTTCAAAATCAACCCATGGTGAGAAGACACGCTCGCAGAGACAATCAGTACGCTTGTTTAATATCCCGTAAAGTATCTTGATCCCGAGATAGCTCATGCCCACTTCGTAGACATCAGGGAATGCCAGCAGGACCTTAACCTTGTCATCGGTCCATTCCTTGCGAACAGCATTCCACTCTCCGCCGATATATCTTCCCGGCTTCTGTACAGTCAAGAGCAGCTCGTTAAGTTTATTATTATCCATAATCCATTCGTTCGTAAATTTTTTCGAATTACCCAAACCTATGGCGAAAAATCTCCCAGCCCTACTCCCTATACGGCTGGAGGAGCTTGATAAGTTCGGGCTTCACTTTATAGCCGTATTTTACAGCGAGATCGCAATGCTCGATGGCAAGATCATATTTCTCTAAAGTATAATATGCTACCGCGAGGTTGTTGTGGGCCGTGGCATTCTTCGGATCCAATGCTACCGCCCTCTCGCATAGCTCAGCGGCCTTTTCAAAATTACCCTTTTTCACCTGTATCGCGGCAAGGTTCACGTAGATGCCGGGATTATCAGGATCCCGCTCCAGCATGCGGCAATAAAGATCTGCGGCCTCCTCGTGCATTCCTGCTTTCTCATAAGAGATGGCCGCGCTACTACTGGTCTTCAGTCTTTCGGTTGTATGTTTTAACTTCCACGCGGTGAAGCCGAGGATTATCAGGATTATTATTGAGACGGATAGGATGATGCGGGAGAGTTTCACTAAGGCTACAGCTTATTCTTAATAGAATCTATAGTCGCTACCTCTGCGCCGGGATAATAATATTTCAGGATCTCTTCGGCTTTTTTCCCCTGAGAGGCCATGCCGAAAGCTCCCCACTGGCACATCCCTACTCCGTGTCCCCATCCCCGGCCATCTATGATAAGGCTTCCAAACTTCACCGATATATCAAATTTGGTGCTCCGCAGATCGTTCGGACCTATCAACTGCCGAAAATCTTTTCCGGTCAGAATGATCGAGACGCCGGCGTTATCTTTTATCTCCATCTTATCTACACGGCCTGACTGATTTTTTGACATAATATTTACCGATACGATTTTGCCTATCTTATAACCGCTCTCGGATAACTTCCGCTCCAGCGACCAGAGAGGCATCTCCTTAGTCCATTTATAGTGGGGTGATCGCGCGCAAAAACTGCACTCGACCCCGCGAAGCGGCGGCATATTGACGCTCCACAGGTTGTAACCGTTTTCCGTATGGCCGGCGCAGGTCGCGTGATAATATGCCGGCAACAGATCTCCGTTATACACCAGCACCTTCCCCTTTGTTACATTCACGGCCATCGTAGTCGACCATCTCTCAGATGTACTGCCTCCGTACACCTGCGAGTATATATCGCTGCGCAGGTCGTATGGCTGCATCTTATTCTGCCTGGCCTGATAGAGAGCAAAAGATCTGGCAGCTATCGCCTGGGCCTTCAACACCTCCATGGGCCAACGATGCGAAACTTCATGATATAGCACCCCGTAAAGGTAATCATCCAGGCTTATATCGTTTACCAATATCAATTTACCGTTATCTTTTCTTACTATATCCACATCTCCCCTAAAAAGCCTGCCGCCAACGTATATCCTGGCCTTACCCTCGGCCTTAATCTTTATACCGCCCATCTTTAATTCTTTCGCTCCGAGCATAACTCCATCCTTTGTGCCCGATACCGTAGTTGCAAGCCTTGGACCGCTCATCAATACCCTGTCGGAATTAAGGGCGAGGATCTTATATGTATCCTTGACCGATATGTATATAGACTCTTTATCGTCCATTATACAGACGCGAATAATAACAGGCTCCGTAGTGCCGGCATCAAGCGCTAATGCGCGGAAACCGAACATCGACATGATCAAACAGCATAAAACCATCGACCTGAGCACTTTCGTCATTTCTTCTTTTCCTTGCCGTGGGCGGACGCCTTCTTCTCGAGTCTCTCTTTTTCCGAGAATATACAGCCGCAATAGTTCTGGCAATATATTGCTTTAGACTTTGCTTCTCCAAGCGCCTTTTTAAATCCGGGCCTGAAGTCTTCATAATAGAATTTGATCCCGGCCTTCTGCGCAACATCTTCGGCTATATTTTTTATAACATCGTGATCCTGGTATGGGCTTCCCAGAAGAGTGGTCGTGAAAGCCTCGAAACCGTTCTCTTTGGCAAACTTCGCGCTCTCTTCAAGCCTCATCCACCAGCACATCGGGCATCTGTTCTCAGGTTTTTCGTTATAATTTACAAATTGGAAATATTTTTCCAGGTCATACTCCCCGGCCATCAAATTTATACCAACCTCTTTAGAATATTTATCGGCCTCCTCCTTGCGCTTAAGATATTCCGAGTAAGGATGAATATTGGGATTGTAATAATATCCGGCGATACGATGCCCCTTGGCCTCTATAGATTCTATCGGATAGATCGAACAAGGCGCACAGCAGATGTGAAGCAAAATATTCATTAGTCAATACCGTTAAAATCTGTTTTCAAAGTAATTTCTTTTCGGCAAACGAGCTATTCGAGATTCCCATGTGAGCATATGCCGGCTTAGTAAGCTCTCTTCCGCGCGGCGTCCTTTTCAGAAAACCTATCTTCAGCAGAAAAGGCTCCACGACATCGACTATGGTGTCAGGTTCCTCATTCATCGTTGCGGCTATCGATTCTATTCCGACAGGTCCTCCGCCGAACGACTCGTGCATAACGCTTATCACTTTTCTGTCGACGTTATCGAGACCCATGCTATCTATCCCGTGCGCCTTAAGAGCTTCCTCGGTGAAATCCTTAGTAATTCTGCCGTCCTTCTTCACCTGTACCCAGTCACGCACGCGACGCAGGAGCCTGTTCGCCACACGCGGAGTTCCTCTGGCGCGGCGGGCTATCTCTAAAGCCGCGGACTCCTCCATCGGTATATTTAATATCTTCGCAGAGCGAGTTATGATCGTCACCAGATCCGCCACGTCATAGAACTCCAGGTGATATAATATCCCAAAACGCGATCTCATCGGCGCTGTCAATAGTCCGGAGCGTGTCGTAGCGCCAATCAGAGTAAACGGTTTTAAATTGAATTTATAAGTCTTCGCATACGGCCCTTTATCCATTATCACGTCGATCTCGTAATTTTCCATCGCCGGATATATATACTCTTCTACCGTAGTAGACAGCCGGTGTATCTCATCTATGAACAGGATGTCGCCGGCCTCTAAATTTGTGAGTATGCCTACCAGGTCTCCCGGACGCGCTATTGCCGGACCGCTGGTAGTAGTTATGCGCGTGCCCATCTCATGGGCGATAATATTGGCAAGCGATGTCTTGCCCAATCCCGGAGGGCCTGAGAGCAGTGTATGTTCCATGGGTTCGCCGCGCTTTTTAGCGGCATCGAGAGAGACCTTAAGATTATCGACGACGCCGCTCTGGCCTATGAATTCTTTTATCTTTGAAGGGCGGAGCGATATATTTACTATCGCATCTTCTTCCGTCTCGCTTACTATAAACGCCGCATCCCTTCCGGACGGTTTCTTCAAACCGCTAAGATCTTGTTCCAAATCTATCTTATCCCTGCCTTGCTTTGGCATATCCTTAGGGCTTGTCATTTTATATTCAACCTTACTTTGGACCCCTTATAAACCTCGTTCAATATCTCTTCGCAGTTCGAGGCCTTTGGATTACGCTTAATGGCTAAATCAACCATATCGCGCGCCTCATTCCTCTTATACTGCAACTGCACCAAAAGATTCACTGCCTCGTCTTTTATGTCCTCTTTCAGCTCGGTAAGATCCTCTGAAGATGCATCCTGAATAAGCCCGAATTTCCCTACTTTGCCCTGCAATTTAGCGATGATTTCGCGCGCCTTCTGCTCACCGATTCCCGGCATCGTCTTCAATGTCGCTATATCGCCGCTGTCTATAGCGGAGGCGATCATCGAGAACGGCCTGACGAGCGCCCTGCAGGCGGCCTTAGGGCCAACGCCGGATACCGAAATAAAATGTTCAAAGAATTCCTTTTCGATTTCATTTAAAAATCCTACGAGCACCGGCACGGCCTTAGACGGGTCCATCTGATAATAGTGATAGGTGGTTATGGTAATATTTCCGTCCTCACCCACGGCTTTATCTATCCCCTTAATTACTGCCGCGGGCATCATCACTTCGTAGGATATGCCTGCGCCTGCGTCAACTATGACGCTAAGCTGTTTCTTCTTCCGTATCTTCCCCGATATGTATGCTATCATGTCCGAGCCTTCATCAAATCGTCTTTTGAATAGCAGTAAGTTATAGCCATTGCCAGAGCATCGCTAACATCGACTGGCTCCGGTAAGCGCTTTAATTTCAATAGCCCCTGAACCATGCGCTGGACCTGTACTTTAGATGCATGCCCATTGCCTGTTATTACTTTTTTGATCCTCGTGGATGGATAATTGACCAATTTGACATCAAATTTGCCGCAGACAAGGCACGCCATTGCGCGCGCGTGAGCCATCAATATTGCGGTAGTAGGATGCTTGTAATGTGAATATATCTTTTCCAGAACCAAAACCTCGGGACGATGTTCTTCAATTATCTCCGATATCTCATTAAATATCTTCGTAATTCGCTCCTGAACCGGCGTCTTAGATTTGGTCTTTATTATACCCGCTTCGATCACCCGAAAACTATCGCCATCTATTACGCCGTATCCTGTGGTACCTAACCCCGGGTCCACTCCGAGTATTCTCATTATTCCTTTATCAGATCATCCGGTATATCAAAATTAGCGTAGACATGCTGTACGTCTTCGTGATCTTCCAGAGCATCTACGAGATCCAGAACCTTCTTAGCATCATCGCCTTCCACTTTCACGGTCGACTTAGGCAATAATGTAATCTCGGCATCTTCCACCGCTATCTTATTATCCTCAAGGGCCTTCTTTACCTTAAAGAAGTCGACAGGGGCGGTCTTGACCGCAAAATTTTCATCTTCTACGACCAAATCTTCCGCCCCAGCATCGAGGGCTATACCCATCAGCTTGTCCTCATCGATCGTATTTTTGTTTATTACAAAGTAGCCTTTCTTTTCGAACATCCAGCTCACCGAGCCGGCCCCGGCCATATTACTGCCTCGCTTAGAAAATATGGTCCTGATCTCGCTTGTGGTTCGGTTCTTATTATCGCTTACACCTTCGATAAATATTGCCACGCCACCGGGGCCGTAACCTTCCAGCGTTATATCCTCGTAACTTACGCCCTCCAGTTCACCCGTACCCTTCTTAACCGCACGATCTATGTTATCGGACGGCATACTCGCTTCTTTTGCGCGCTCTATAGCTACCCTCAGCCTTGGATTGGCTTCAGGCTTACCTCCGGATCTGGCCGCTATAGTTATTTCTTTTATTAATTTTGTAAAGAGCGATCCGCGCTTTGCGTCAGTTGCCGCCTTTTTATGCTTAATCGTCGCCCATTTTGAATGTCCGCTCATCTCATTCCTCCACTTCCACTTTTTTAGTTGGTTTCGCTTTTTATTATTACATCAGGATATTATAAGGCAGATAGCCCAAAAGTCAAGCTAATATGCGGGTCGGTAATTTGTCTATTTTAGCTCTATTTATACCTTAGTTTCATGGCCAGAATATAGCTTGCCAATACAAACGTAACACCATTTGCGATTATTACGGGCCAGCTACTTATAAAAATTCCGTATATAAACCACAGGAGAACTCCGCACACAAATATTACGTACATAGGTAGCGACAGGTCCTTAGTGTGCTTAGTGCGGTACACCTTAACTACCTGCGGCAAAAAAGATACGGTCGTACATATTCCCGCTATCGTTGCAAACAGATTTGCTTTATTCATCTGTTAATACTACTGATCCTGCTGGGACTCGTGAGCTTGAGGACCGCCAGAAACCTTGGTATCATCCCACTCGATCTGGGCGTTAGAATTTGACGGCGCCCTGACATTTCCGTCCTCGGCTTGCTCTACCGCCTTCTCTGCGAACTGATCGGCATTTTCTATCGCTCTTTGTGCCGGAGATGATACGCAGATAACCAGGCTTACCAAAAATACCGCTATACAACTATACATCAATTTTCTATTTTCCATACTCCCTCCCATGTTATGTATTATGATATTACCTGTCGGACTTTATATCAAGCAGAATCTAAAAGCGATTTTGCATTGCCATTTCGGAGTATTCATGGTATATATTCATCAGGAAAGGAGCGCTGAATAATATGGATCGTGAAGATAAGAGGGAATTTTTTCGTTACAGCTGTGATAAGCCTATAACATTCAGAATACTTCTGTCACCAAAACAGGGGGGCTCGAAGCCTGATATGGTTAGCGGTATATCACAAAACTTGAGCGCATCCGGAATATTATTTAAGAGCGATATCCTGCCGGAGATATCGAGCGTACTCGAACTTAATCTCGATTACCGCACCACCAGCATCTGCCGGGAGATCGAAAAAAATGCTATGACGGTCGATGATAAGCTAATAGGCAAGGTAGTTAGGCTCGAATCGACCGAGGACGGTAAATACAACGTCGGAGTGGCGTTCATAAAGAAGAGTGAGCGTCTTCCTCCCGAAATAAAAGATATCCTTAAATAAATACCGATTAAATAATTATTATACAGTAAAATACCCGGGTATCATCGCCCGGGTATTTTTTTATTAGATCTTCTGGATATTATTTTGTAGGTTCGCCCACTGAAACATTTACAAAACTATAAATATCCCGTTTATCGGCATCATGTTTCTCGGCCTTCGTCTTATCCGTCCATTTTATGCCGGGGCTATTGTGGTCGAGGTTTCTGTTCCCTGAGGTCTGCAGTGCCGACTTAACGGCCTTCTCCTGAAACTGCTGCGCGTTATTTATCGGCCCGGCCATGGACACACCGCATAACGCCACGCATGAAGTAAACAGAATCGCTAAAGCCAAAGTACGAATACTCCTACCCATACTCGAACCCTCCTCTATTTTTTCCTAGCCCTTCGCTTTCTTTTCCTCATATCGCGCGCCTTCATCTTACGTGTATATTTTTTTGGCATTACATCCTCCCTTTATTTATTAATACGAATCAACACTATCCAGAATATGTTACCACATAAAACGCTAACCTCAAAGAATCTTTACCGGTATGGTTTCATAACGGCTCATCATTATGCAATGATCCGGCAGATTTAACAGAAGTATTTTTTGGCACCTTCTGTCCAATGGCGTTTCTGGTGAACTCTTCCGTATTTGCCGGCTTATGAACCGACATCCGAAGATCCAGATTTCCGGATAAAAGTGCGTTTGCCTTGTTGAACGTCGTAGCAACCGTATCCGATACCATATCCCACCCCTGGGCTTTAGGTTTATCCTGTTCTTCATCGGCATAAGACATAATACACGCCCCTGATATTATAAGGACTGCAATTATTACCAAACGTATCATCATATGAAATATTCTTCTTAATATTTATATAATCCGCCACATCCACATATTAATAGACGGTACTGATGCCCCAAATTCATTATCTAAGTTATACCATCGAATAATAGTATTGGCAACGCTACTCCGTAATTAATATCATACGGTATATTGCCCGATACGATTATATGGCGGCTGGCTATATTACGGGACTATTGCGAAATGCAACTTCCGTCATTCTGAGGGAGGCCATCGGCCGACCGAAGAATCTATTTACCGTCTAGATTCTTCACTTCGCCCTTTGGGCTTCGCTCAGAATGACATGGAATTTGGCATTTCGCAACAGTCCCATTACAATAAAACTATTTTTTCATTTATAAAAAATAGACGACTGACATTTGTGCGAGATAATGTCTATCGCCTATTTTTATTATAATTATTACTACTTGCTATTTCTTTACAGCGCTCTTCCATTTTAAATACAACTGAATATCTACGGCGTTCATTTGTCTCTGGCCGGATGGGGCATTTGTCCAGTAGTATTGCCCATTGACCACCTGGACACTTTCCCATGTCTTCCAATATACCGCACCTTGAGTGCCCGGCATTGTCTTCAAGGAATTGATCACCATGCTCAACTCATCTGCGGTGAGACGTTTGCCGTCCTGCTTAGTAAAGTTAATGGTTACACCGCTAAGAACCACGGAATTGCCTCCTCTGGCATAAGCGTAGTTTATAGCGTTAACGTCCGGCGCAGACAGTATGTACGGATTCTGGAAATTATAGTTTGTTATTACACTGCTCAAAAAGGGGGCTTGCTGTTCAGGCGTCTGTGCCGACTTCACGATATTAGCCGTAACAACGCCCGCTTGCTGTTCTTTCTGAACCGCAGGCTTAACATAGATAAGGTTAGATGCATCATTGGTGTAGGTGTATGTGGCTACCAGAGTGGTGAAGTTAGCATCCGAGTAGCTCTTCTTTCCTTGAAGTCTTCCTGTCGAGTCTAAGTAGTATGCGCATGTGAATGATAGCTCGCCGTCAAGAGCTGTAGATCTCTTAGACTGGTCTACCCTGCCGTAACCCTGATTATTCCAGTTCTCATTAAGATAGTGGTAGTAGCTCATACCTAAGGCGTCTGGGGTGGCGAGGGTTTTGGATGATAGGCGATTATTCACGTCATTGGTGTAGGTATATGTGGCTACCAGAGTGGTGAAGTTAACATCTGAGTAGCTATTCTTAGTCTGAAGTCTTCCTGTGGAGTCTGCGTAGTAGCTGTATGTATGTGATAGTTCATTGTTAATAGCGGTAGATAACCTGGATTGGTCTACCCTGCCGTAGCCCTGATTATTCCAGTTCTCGTCGATGTAGTGATAGTAGATGTTACCGATCGAGTCTGGTGTGGTGAGGGTCTTAGAGGATACTCTATAAGTAGTATCGGAGAT
>Ga0209083_1000550_pt1 | contig 53680 bp, 49 predicted proteins | sample AM7aDNAmetaG_FD_184132 | JGI IMG/M metagenome (GOLD analysis project Ga0209083, IMG submission 184132) | Freshwater microbial communities from Finland to study Microbial Dark Matter (Phase II) - AM7a DNA metaG (SPAdes) (version 3) | ecosystem: Environmental > Aquatic > Freshwater > Lake ...
ATGGAGGTCGACTTTCTTTTCGTTAAAAGCAATGATGACCTCTTCGGGTGAATAGAACGTCATTCCTTCTCCCCTGACTGTCCTGTCGGCATCAGTTTTCCGGGCCTTTGTCATATAATAGAGACCAAGAACCATGTCCTGAGACGGGACGGTTATAGGAGCGCCGTTGGCGGGGTTCAGAATATTATGGGAAGCAAGCATAAGCAGCTGTGCTTCAAGGATGGCGGCATTTCCAAGAGGTACATGAACAGCCATCTGGTCACCGTCAAAGTCGGCATTGAACGCGGTACAAACCAGCGGGTGAAGCTGGATTGCTTTGCCTTCAATGAGTTTAGGCTGAAACGCCTGGATCCCCAAACGGTGCAAGGTAGGCGCACGGTTCAGCATCACAGGATGCCCCTTCATGATGTTTTCAAGGATGTCCCAGACAACAGGGTCTTTCCGGTCGACGATCTTCTTCGCTGATTTCACGGTCTTTACAATGCCGCGCTCAAGCATCTTGCGGATGATGAATGGCTTGAAAAGTTCAGACGCCATTTCCTTCGGCAGACCACATTCATTAAGCCTGAGCTCGGGGCCTACAACGATGACCGAACGTCCGGAATAGTCAACACGTTTACCAAGGAGGTTCTGGCGGAAACGCCCCTGCTTCCCTTTCAGGCTGTCGGAAAGGGATTTCAATGCCCTGTTCGATTCAGTCTTTACCGCACTGGCTTTGCGGGAGTTGTCGAATAATGAATCGACAGCTTCCTGGAGCATACGCTTCTCATTACGAAGGATGACATCCGGAGCCTTGATCTCGATAAGTCTCTTTAAACGATTGTTACGTATGATCACCCTGCGGTAGAGATCATTCAGGTCGGATGTTGCAAAACGCCCGCCATCCAGAGGCACAAGAGGCCTGAGTTCAGGAGGGATAACAGGAACCACCTTGACGATCATCCACTCGGGACGGTTGTCCATACGTTTCTGGGCATCCCTGAACGATTCAAAGACCTGAAGCCTTTTCAGGGCTTCAGCTTTCCTCTGCTGCGAGGTTTCAGTATTTGCCTTGTGACGAAGATCATAGGATTCCTTATCCAGATCTATCCTGGAAAGGAGATCATATAATGCTTCAGCCCCCATCCTGGCAATGAATTTATTGGGGTCACTGTCATCCAGGTACTGGTTCTCCTGTGGAAGCTTCTCGATGATGTCAAAGTACTCCTCTTCAGACAAGAAGTCCAGGTAATTCAAACCATCCAGGCTTTTTACTCCGGGCTGGATAACGACATATTTTTCATAATAAATAATAGATTCGAGTTTCTTTGTGGGAAGTCCCAGAAGCGAACCTATCTTGTTCGGCAATGAACGGAAAAACCATATATGGGCAACAGGAACGACGAGCTGAATGTGTCCCATCCGTTCGCGGCGGACTTTCTTCTCTGTCACTTCCACACCACAACGGTCGCATACGATACCTTTGTACCGTATCCTTTTGTATTTTCCGCAGTGGCATTCCCAGTCCTTTACAGGGCCAAAGATCCGTTCACAGAACAAACCGTCCCTCTCGGGCTTGTAGGTCCTGTAATTGATGGTCTCAGGTTTCAGTACTTCCCCGCTCGACATCTCCAGGATCTTCTCCGGAGAAGCCAGGCTAACAGTGATCTTGGAATACATACTGTTTATTGGACCTTCTTTTTTATATGCCATAATATTGCTGATTGACAAGTGTTGAATTAATCTGTTGTAATATTCAGCCCGAGGCCGCGCAATTCATGTACAAGCACGTTAAATGATTCGGGAACGCCCGGCACAGGCATCGATTCGCCCTTGACAATAGATTCATAGGCCTTTGCACGGCCTACCACGTCGTCGGACTTCACGGTCTGGATCTCGAGCAGGATGTTTGCCGCCCCAAAAGCTTCGAGCGCCCATACTTCCATTTCACCGAATCTCTGACCGCCGAACTGTGCTTTACCGCCAAGAGGCTGCTGAGTGATCAGTGAATAGGGGCCTATCGAACGTGCATGCATCTTGTCGTCAACCATATGGTGCAGCTTCATCATATAAATGAAACCGACGGTGGTTGGCTGGTCAAAAGGTTCACCCGAAAGACCGTCATGCAGCCATACTTTACCGTTCCTCGGTAAACCGGCTTTCTCAAGGTAAGAATTGATCTCGTCGATACTGGCGCCATCAAAAATAGGTGTGGTGAAGCGCTGGTTTAGTTTTGTTCCGGCCCATGCCAGGATGGTTTCATAAATCTGCCCGAGGTTCATACGGGAAGGTACACCAAGGGGGTTAAGAACAATGTCAACCGGAGTCCCGTCTTCCAGGAACGGCATATCCTCAGCTCTTACGATCCTTGCAACGATGCCCTTATTCCCGTGCCGCCCTGCCATCTTATCGCCGACTTTCAGTTTGCGCTTCTTTGCAATATAAACCTTTGCCATCTGCACAATACCGGCGGGGAGATCATCTCCCACAACAGCAACGAACTTCTTACGGTTGCTTACGCCAAGGGTCTCCTTGTACTTGATAATGTAATTGTTGATCAGTGATTTGACAAGGTCATTCTTATCTTTGTCGGTCGTCCATTTGTTCGGGTTGACCGTCATAAAGTCAATTTCATTAAGGATGCCTGCAGTGAATTTGGCGCCTTTCGGAACGATTTCCTGCTTGAACTGGTTCAAAACTCCCTGGGAGACTTTATTATTGACAAGAAGTCCGAGTTTCTCAACAAGTTTTGCTTTTAATTTAACAATGTTCTGCTGGAATTCCTCCTCCATCTTCTTGAGCTCGTCCTTTTCCTTAGACTTGGCTTTTTTATCCTTGATGATCCTCGAGAAAAGTTTCTTCTCGATAACCACCCCCTTCATTGACGGAGGTGCTTTCAATGAAGCATCTTTCACATCACCTGCCTTGTCACCGAAAATGGCACGAAGCAGTTTTTCTTCGGGAGTAGGATCACTCTCTCCTTTCGGGGTGATCTTGCCAATCAGGATATCACCTTCATTTACTTCAGCGCCTATACGGATAAGTCCGTTTTCATCAAGGTCTTTCGTGGCTTCTGAACTTACATTTGGAATATCATTTGTGAGTTCTTCAACACCGCGTTTTGTATCCCTGACTTCAAGTGTGAATTCTTCAATATGGATAGAAGTGAAGATGTCCTCTGAAACGACTTTTTCGGAAATTACGATAGCATCCTCGAAATTATAACCTTTCCAGGGCATGAAAGCAACCATCAGGTTCCTCCCGAGGGCAAGTTCCCCGTCACGGGTTGCATAACCTTCGCAAAGGACCTGTCCTTTCTGCACTTTATCACCTTTACGAACGATAGGACGCAGGTTCACGCAGGTGTTCTGGTTGGTCCGCATGAACTTGGTCAGCGTGTATCCCTTCGTATCATCTTCAAAACTGACCAGTTTTTCCTTCTCACTACGGTGGTAGCGGATCATGATCTCGTTGGCATCCACGTATTCAACAACTCCGTCACCTTCGGCATTGATAAGAACCCTTGAATCCCTTGCAACAAGGTCTTCAATTCCGGTTCCTACAATAGGAGCTTCGGGAGTTAAAAGCGGCACTGCCTGGCGCATCATGTTTGATCCCATCAGGGCACGGTTTGCGTCATCATGCTCAAGGAATGGGATCAATGAAGCCGCGATCGAGGCGATCTGGTTTGGAGCTATATCAACAAGGTCAACTTTGTCTTTTCCAACGATTGGATAATCAGCAAGATAACGAACCTTGATTTTGTCGTCGGTGAGATGGCCTTTGGCATCCATTAAGGTGGTAGCCTGACCTATTATTTTATGTTCTTCCTCTTCCGCTGTCAGGTAAACAGGGTCTTCCTCAAGCTGTACCCTTCCATCCACGACTTTCTTATATGGAGTTTCGATAAACCCGAGCCGGTCTATTTTCGCATAAACACAAAGCGAGGAAATGAGACCGATGTTTGGTCCTTCAGGCGTTTCAATGGTACAAAGTCGTCCGTAATGCGTATAATGTACGTCACGAACCTCAAATCCTGCGCGTTCACGTGAAAGACCTCCGGGGCCCAATGCAGAGATACGGCGCTTATGCGTCAGCTCCGACAGGGGGTTCGTCTGATCCATGAACTGAGATAACTGGTTTGTGCCGAAAAACGAGTTGATCACCGATGAAAGAGTTTTTGCATTGATCAGGTCCATCGGGGTGAACACCTCATTATCACGAACGTTCATTCGTTCACGTATCGTACGGGCCATACGTGACAGGCCGACACCAAACTGGTTATAAAGCTGCTCACCCACAGTACGTACGCGACGATTACTGAGATGGTCGATGTCGTCGACTTCCGCTTTCGAGTTAACCAGTTCGATCAGGTATTTTATAATAGAAATGATGTCTTCTTTCGTAAGAACCTTCGTTTCCATCGGAGTTTCCAGGTTCAGTTTCCTGTTGATCCTGTACCGTCCAACATCCCCGAGATCATAACGTTTATCGGAGAAGAAAAGTTTTTCGATGATCCCGCGTGCAGTTTCCTCATCAGGAGGTTCGGCATTACGAAGCTGCCTGTAAATAAACTCCATGGCTTCTTTCTCGGAATTCGCGGGGTCTTTCTGAAGTGTATTGAAGATGATCGAATAGTCGGTAGAGATAGCTTCTTCACGATGAATGAGGATTGTCTTGATGCCCGCATCCAGTATCTGGCTGATATGGTCTTCTTCAAGAAGAGTCTCACGTTCAATAATCACTTCAGTACGTTCAATAGAGACAACCTCTCCGGTGTCCTCATCCACAAAGTCTTCGATCCATGCGCGAACCACTCTGGCCGCCAGTTTTGAGCCAACGACACGTTTGAGCGCTGCACGGCTCACCTTGATTTCCTGAGCTAATCCGAAGATCTCAAGAATATCTTTATCTGTTTCATAACCTATCGCACGGAGAAGGGTTGTAACCGGGAGTTTCTTCTTGCGGTCGATATAGGCGTACATCACATTGTTGATGTCGGTAGTAAATTCAATCCATGAACCCTTGAACGGGATGATCCTCGCTGAATACAGTTGTACGCCGTTGGCGTGGTAACTTGTACTAAAAAACACACCGGGTGAGCGGTGCAGCTGCGAAACCACAACGCGTTCAGCTCCGTTGACAATAAATGTGCCCCGGGGTGTCATATATGGGATCATGCCCAGGTACACATCCTGGATGATAGTCTCAAAGTCTTCATGTTCCGGGTCAGTGCAATACAGCTTGAGTTTTGCTTTCAAGGGTACACTGTAAGTAAGTCCGCGTTCGATGCATTCTTCGATGGAGTACCTGGGAGGGTCAATGAAATAGTCGAGAAACTCCAGCACGAAATTGTTTCGTGCATCAGAGATCGGGAAATTCTCGGCAAAGACTTTGAAAAGCCCTTCGTTTACCCTGTTTTCAGGGTTTGTCTCCAGCTGGAAGAAATCCTGGAACGACTTGACTTGAAGATCGAGGAAATCAGGATATTCGGCCTGGATCTTTGTTTTTCCGAAGCGAATTCTTTCGATTTTTTTTGAAGCCAAGGTGTTTTATTTTTACGTCTGCCTTGAAAAGCAGACAGGTGAGAAATTAATATTAAATTCAATCGAATATAAATAAGGAAAGACCTCCCCTAAAAAAGGGGAGATCTATACTTATTAAGATAATTTCGAAAGTACTGTTTTACTTAATTTCAACCTCTGCACCGGCTTCCTGTAATTGTTTCTGTAATGCATTTGCTTCATCTTTTGAAACGCCTTCCTTGATTGCTTTAGGTGCAGCATCAACGAGTTCTTTTGCTTCCTTCAGGCCAAGGCTGGTGAGTTCTTTCACAAGCTTAACAACGGCCAATTTTGCCTGACCGGCATGTTTCAGAATTACGTCGAAAGTGGTTTTTTCTTCAGCAACGGGTGCAGCAGCGGCGGCCGGACCAGCGGCTACAGCTACGGCGGCGGCTGCGGGTTCAATCCCGTACTCGTCCTTGAGGATCTTTGCCAATTCATTGACCTCTTTTACTGTCAGGTTAACTAACTGTTCTGCAAAAGCTTTTAAATCTGCCATTTTATCTAAAATTTGCGCCCCGTAAATTCCGGGACAGGTTATTAAATTAATTTACTTTTCCTTTTTGTTCACATCGTCGTTTACTCAGGTTTTTCCGATAATGTTTTAACAATTCCCGATAGCTTGTTGCCTCCTGATGAAAGAGCGGAGAGAACATTGAGCGTTGGGGACTGAAGCAACAGGATCAGGTCACCGATAAGTTCGTTCTTCGACTTGATGTTGATTAATGCATCCAGCTGGTCGTCGCCGAGGTAGATTGATTCTTCCACGTAAGCTCCTTTCAGAATGGGCTTCTTGGCAGTCCTGCGGAATTCCCTGATGAGTTTGGCCGGATCGTTGTTAACTTCCGAAAAGAGAATGGAAGTAGAACCGATCAGCAAGGGGTATAAGGCCTCGAAATCGGCCTTGCCCGTGCGTTCCATAGCTTTTTTAAGCAGGGAATTCTTCACTACCTGAAGAGATACATTCCGTTTGAAGCAAAGTCTCCTGAGTTTGCTGGTATTGTCTGCATTCAGATCAGCGATATCAGCAATATAGAAGGAGTTCGCATGGTTGAGCTTCTCTACCAGGGTATCAATAAACTGGTTTTTTTCTTCTTTTTTCATGTTTTACAAGCTCAAAAAAAATGAGTAATTAAGCCGAAACCGACTTTGGATCAATCTGGATGCCGGGGCTCATCGTGCCTGAGAGATAAATACTCTTCACATAGGTACCTTTTGCCGAGGCAGGTTTCAGTTTGACCACGGTATGAATAAGTGTTTCTGCATTTTCCACGATTTTATCCTTAGCGAAGGAAGCTTTCGCAACAGAGGCGTGAATAATGCCGAACTTATCAACCTTGAAGTCAATTTTACCGGCTTTAACATCTTTAACGGCCTTACCAATTTCCATGGTAACGGTCCCTGTCTTAGGATTCGGCATGAGTCCGCGGGGTCCGAGTATCTTTCCGAGCGCACCAACCTTGGCCATGACACTGGGCATGGTGATAATGACATCAACATCAGTCCAGCCGCCTTTGATTTTTTCTACGTATTCATCAAGTCCTACATGGTCAGCACCTGCAGCACGTGCTTCTTCCTCCTTATCAGGAGTACAAAGAACGAGTACACGAACCACCTTGCCGGTTCCGTGAGGAAGCGTCACGATTCCGCGGACCATCTGATTGGCCTTACGGGGATCAACCCCAAGGCGTATATCAAGATCAATGGATGAATCAAATTTTGTGCTGACGATCTCTTTAAGAAGACCAGCAGCATCTGTGAGTGAATAAACGGTATTCTTATCGAATTTGGATAAGGCAACCTTCCTCTTTTTTGTCAGCTTTGTCATTTGCTTTTATTTAATTAATGTATGAGGTAGATACAATTTCTAATCCGGTTGCAAAGATTAACGTTTGAAAGGGCCATCACCGGTTACGGTGATTCCCATGGAACGTGCCGTTCCAGCGACCATTCTCATAGCCGACTCAAGGGTGAAGGCGTTCAGGTCGGGCATTTTGTCTTCCGCGATCTTTTTCACCTGGTCCCAGGATACTGCAGCTACCTTGTTCCTGTTAGGTTCAGGTGAACCTTTCGGGAGTTTGGTTGCTTCAAGCAGCTGAACAGCTACAGGAGGGGTTTTCAGGATGAAGTCGAACGACTTGTCCTTGTAAACAGTGATGATCACGGGAATGAGCTTTCCGCCTTTGTCCTGCGTACGAGCGTTGAACTGCTTGCAGAACTCCATGATGTTCACACCTTTTGCACCCAATGCGGGTCCTACCGGGGGTGAAGGATTAGCTGCTCCTCCTTTGATCTGCAACTTAATAATTCCACTAACTTCTTTTGCCATTTTATTAAAATTTATTCTATTCTTTTTGTACTTGCATGAAACTCAACTCAAGAGGCGTTTTACGACCGAATATCTTGACCATGACCTTCAGCTTTTTCTTTTCTTCGTTAATCTCTTCAATCACACCGCTGAAGCTGTTGAAGGGGCCGTCAATGACTGTCACGGTTTCCCCGATGATGAACGGGATGTTGACTTCTTCTCCCTGTTCTGACAATTCATCAAATTTACCCAGCAGACGCTTTACCTCTGAGGGCCTCAACGGGTGAGGTTCGCCTTTTGCGCCTAAAAAACCAAGGACTCCCGGAACATTCCTGATTATATGGGGTATTTCTCCTGTCAGTGTTGCCTCGATCAGCACATAGCCGGGGAAAAAATTCCTCTCCTTGCTGACTTTTTTCCCGTTCCTGATCAGATAAACCTTTTCCATCGGGATCAGTACCTGCGAAATGTAATCCTGCAGCTTCAGGTTGGAAATTTCATTTTCCAGAATCTGCTTGACTTTTTTCTCGTTACCGCTGATAGCGCGGACGACATACCATTTTTTTACATTCTCACTCATGCCTGTACCGATATATTTTCCTTTAGGAATCCCCGGAATAAACTCAGATCCGCAACCGGTCTAAAAGAGTTTGTAGAACTGCAGAAGGACGTTTTTAAACACTTCATCCATTGCCAACACGATGATCGCAATAATGAGAGTAGCAATAGATACCACGATGGCACTGCTCTGGAGTTCTGCCCATGTAGGCCAGCTCACCTTGTGCATCAGCTCATCATAGCTTTCTTTTATATAATTAACTACCTTGTTCTTTGCCATTGATTTTCCGATTTGCACGGGTGGTAGGAATCGAACCCACAGCCTACGGTTTTGGAGACCGCCACTCTACCAGTTGAGCTACACCCGTGTGTAATTTATAATTACAGGTATATGGCAGGTACAGGGGTCTGGCATGATCCCTGTACCATAACCATATGGTTTAGTCGAGAATCTCAGTTACCTGTCCTGCTCCAACAGTACGTCCGCCTTCGCGGATAGCGAAACGGAGACCTTTGCTCATCGCGATTTCGGAAATCAGATCCACCAGAATGGTGATATTATCACCAGGCATACACATTTCTACACCTTCAGGGAGATGGATTTCACCGGTAACATCAGTGGTACGGAAGTAGAACTGCGGACGATACTTGTTATGGAACGGAGTATGACGTCCACCTTCCTGGGTCTTCAGTACATATATTTCAGCTTTGAATTTTTTGTGTGGTGTGATGGACCCCGGCTTTGCAATAACCATACCACGGCGGATCTCATCTTTATCGATACCACGGAGTAACAGCCCGGCGTTGTCGCCAGCTTCACCACGGTCGAGTATCTTACGGAACATTTCTACACCCGTAACAACGCTCTTCAGTTTCTCAGCACCCATCCCGATGATTTCAACGGGATCACTGGTGTTGATAACACCGGTTTCGATACGGCCGGTAGCTACTGTACCACGGCCTGTGATCGAAAACACGTCTTCGACCGGCATGAGGAAGGGCTTGTCAACGTCACGGACGGGCAGGGGGATATAGGAATCCACTGCATCCATCAGTTCCATGATCTTATCAACCCATTTCGGCTCTTTATTAAGACCGCCAAGTGCTGAACCCTGGATAACAGGTGCATTGGCACCGTCAAAACCATAGAAAGTTAAAAGATCACGTATCTCCATTTCAACGATCTCAAGAAGTTCGGGATCATCCACGCTGTCGCATTTGTTCATGAATACTACGAGCTTGGGCACACCAACCTGACGGGCGAGAAGGATATGCTCGCGGGTCTGGGGCATAGGTCCGTCGGTAGCAGCTACAACAATGATTGCGCCATCCATCTGGGCAGCGCCGGTAACCATGTTCTTGATGTAGTCGGCATGCCCCGGGCAGTCTACGTGTGCATAATGACGTGCAGCTGTCTGGTACTCAATATGAGCCGTGTTAATCGTAATACCACGGGCTTTTTCTTCCGGAGCATTATCGATTGAATCAAATGACCTGAACACCGATAATCCCTTATCTGCAAGGACCAGCGTAATCGCTGCCGTTAAGGTCGTTTTACCATGGTCGATGTGGCCAATCGTGCCAACATTGACGTGAGGTTTGTTGCGTTCAAATTTTTCTTTTGCCATATACCTAAGAATTGATTAAGTGAGTTTAATTTTGTTTCATTATCAAACTGAGCCTTTGAGCAGAATTGAACTGCTGACCCCTTCCTTACCAAGGAAGTGCTCTACCCCTGAGCTACAAAGGCGAAAGTCAGGAGCGGAAGACGGGGCTCGAACCCGCCACCTGAAGCTTGGAAGGCTTCCGCTCTACCAAATGAGCTACTTCCGCATTTTGAAAAGCGAAAAGCGAAAGGTGAAAAGCGAAATAATTTCGCCTTTCGCTTTTTGCAGTTTCGCTTTTCCATTGGTGGGGAGAGGAGGAATCGAACCTCCGAAGGCTACGCCAACAGATTTACAGTCTGCCCCATTTGACCGCTCTGGAATCTCCCCTGATTGCCTAAGATTTCAAGTTTGAGCCGATGGACGGACTCGAACCGCCGACCTGCTGATTACAAATCAGCAGCTCTACCAACTGAGCTACATCGGCATAAAAAATCCGGATGGATTGAGCCCGCCCGCGCCTGTCGCGGGTTTTGAAACATTTCAACACGTCAAAAAACATTCACTTATAAAAAGGACTGCAAAAGTATGAACATTTCCTTTACCATGCAAACGTTTTTTGAAAAATTACCCCTAAAAATGCGATTTTTTTTAACAAACTCTGTACCGAAATTGTAATAATTTGATTATGAATTATTTACAAGGATTAACATCTTTCCTTCCATCGGGAAATGCGCTCGCGGGGATTCAAAAAAAAGAGGGAGCTAAAACCCAGCCCCCTCTTTTCTTCCGAATTGATTCATATTCTCCTGACTTTCGCTTTGTACTTAACCAGTTGTTTTCTTAATGCTTCGACTGCATCATCTGAGGCTTCCTCAAAGGATTTTGCCTCTTTCAGCGCAAATAAATCATTACCCTTTATAATAAGCCGCATCTCTACTATCTTGTTCTCACGCGATTCATTGTTGTCGACCTTCAGTTTAACTTCCGCACCAATGACGCCTTCAAAAAAAGAATGAAGTTTTTGCAGGCGCTCGGTGATGAAATCCTCCAGTCTTTTATCCGCTTTAAAATGAACGGCATTAATGATAATATTCATTCATACCTCCTTTTTTATGCCCTTGGATGGGCTTGTTTATAGATTCGCTTTAACTTTTCGATTGTATTATGGGTATAAACCTGCGTAGCCGCAAGGTTCGCATGTCCAAGCAGCTCTTTAACAGCGTTCAGCTCAGCACCGTTATTCAGCAGATGTGTTGCAAAAGTATGCCTGAGAACGTGAGGGCTCTTTTTATCGAGGGTAGTAACACCGGCAAGATGGTTCTTTACGATAAGATATATCCGTTTGGGATACATCTTCCCACCCTTATCGGTAAGAAATAATTCAGGAACAAGTCCGAAGCTTTTCTCCTTCTCTGCAATGTAAACCTTAAGCAATGAACCGAATTTCTTTGTGAACGGGATTAAGCGTTCTTTATTTCGTTTGCCCAGAACTTTAATCGTATCTGAATGGAAATCAATATCAGTTTCCTTCAGGGTCAGAAGCTCAGACAACCTGATACCTGTATTATAAAACATCTCAACAATGATCCTGTTTCTTAAACCGGAAAACCCTTTAATATCTGCCATTTGCTCAATCAAAGCCATGATCTTTTCAGTCTCGATAAACTCAGGAAGCCTTTTTGAGGTTTTCGGTGAAATGATTCGCCTCATCGGATTGTAATCAACCACCCCTTCTTTCAGAAGAAAGCGATAAAAAGATTTCAGAGAAGTAAGTTTACGATTAACCGAACGGGGTGAATCGCCCTGTTCCATAAGAAAAACCAACCATGAACGAATCATGGAGTGGTCAACAATCATGATATCCGATATCTGATATTGGGCACTCAGAAAAGTAAAAAACTGGTCCAGGTCTGTCCGGTATGCTGTTACAGTATGTGGCGAGTACCGTTTTTCGTATTGTATGTATGCAAGAAAGCGATCCTTCACTCCTCAACAAAAAAAAAGTAAAAACTTTGTTGATTGCCAATCGACAGGTAAATATACATTGATATTTACCATCAACAAAATTTTCACTCGTAAAAATTGTTAAACTACCTTACATGGCTTGTTCGGCCTGCTGCAATTTTTGAATATAGACGGCACGCTGGACTGAATCGCGTTTTTTCACAGATGGTTTTGTAAACTTCTGGCGTTCACGCAACTCTTTTACCACACCGGTTTTTTCAAACTTACGTTTCAGTTTTTTTAATGCGCGGTCAATGCTTTCGCCTTCTTTAACAGGTACAATAATCATGCTTTAAACTCGCTTTCTTTAAAAGGTTAATAATTGTTAAATTTTCAAAAGGGGCTGCAAAGGTATAATCTTATTTTGAATCATACAACAGCTGAACGCAATTAACATCATTTTGTGTGTAAAATTCAGATTTTAATTGCTATCGGGCACTTTCATTTAATACCTTGTCGGGGACATTATAGCAGTGTTAACGCAACGGGAACAAAAATGTGCCTGCCAATGGCATATAATGTTCTACCTTGCATAATAAATAATAAAATATGAAAAAGTATTATTCGCTTCCAGTAACCCTGGTAGTAATTTCTCTCGTATTTTTTGTGATCTCCTGTCATAAGGAGAAGGATTCGGGAACTACCGTTAAAACGATGGATCAGCTGAACGTTCCTTCAAATTTCAACTGGGAAACTTCCCGGGAAGTGTCACTTTCGGTTGCAGTCGATATGCCGTCGATGATCGGTACACTTTCGAGGATCAGGGTTTATGACGGAGACCCCTATGGGTCTGGGAAAATCCTGATTACCGGCTCAGCGGGATATAATTATCCTTTTGTAACCGGACTTCGCATTCCCACAGCCCTGAAACAAATCTATCTTGAACTTACAAAAGGCGACGGCTCAAGCCGGATTACCCCCGTAAATATTTCTGACAATATCGCTTATACTTTTACAGGGATTAAATTATTTCCCGAAAATTACAACCCCGCCACAGATCCGGATTGTACAACAGGTTGCACACAAACCATTTCAGGTTCCTCACCGGTATCCATCACCGGCGGAAAAACATATTGTGTCACCGGTACCTTCAATGGGACCATTACGAGCTGGACTTCAGGGACACTCAAGGTTTGCGGAACGGCAAACCTGGGGTTTATAAAGATTAACGCACCTAATTGTAATATCATTGTCACTGCAGGCGGCACTCTCACTATTGATTCACTTTACATGAGCAGCACTACAACCCTTACCGTATACCAGGGTGGCCATGCATCCATCAGGGGCTTTGCTATGGCTATCAATTCAAAGGTTTTCAATTACAGCAATGATTTCAGTATAGCCACCGCATTCTCTTTTTACGGGGAGATACAGAATTACGGCAATTTTGTGATAAAAAATGATGCCACCCTGACAGGAAGCGGGGGAAAACTTACAAATAGCGGTTATTTTAACACCTATGGATTTTTCAAGGTACTGGCTGTTTTGATCAACAACGGCACCCTCGAAGTAAACAATTATCTCCATTTCGACTCCCCTTCGGTTGTCACCAATAACTGTTTGATGTTTTCACATGCAAACATGCATATTTTCTCTTCAACAATAACCGGCAATAATGGGTATTTTAAGACCAACCAGGAATTTCATGTTACCAATTATGCCAATCTCACTTTGCAGAATCAATCGATGATCTCCTGCGCGGACTATTACCAGGACAAGGATGTACTCGGGCAGGGCAGTAAAAGCTCAATCAAAATAACTGGCAACGGGTACATTTCAGGCACAAATAAAGTAAGCGGGCCAATAGAGCTTGCAACCACCAGTGGCTCCCTGGCCACCGGGAATCTTTCGAACTTCGTTTACGGCGGAACTCTTGTAAAGATCAGTAATGCAACGAATTATATCCCGATATCAAGCTGCAACCCCGAAGGGATAGGATCTCCTCCTCCACCTGATTCTGATGGTGATGGTGTACCCAATAACCTCGATGAATTTCCAAATGATGCAAGTCGCGCATATACAAATTACTATCCTGCGAAAGGACAATTTGGTTCACTGGCTTTTGAAGACCTCTGGCCGGGAAAGGGTGATTATGACATGAATGACCTTGTGGTTGATTACACCTTTAAAATCATCAGTAATGCACAAAATAAAATTGTAGATATTATTCCTTCTTTTTATGTAAGGGCCGTCGGAGCATCCCTGCAGAACGGCTTCGGTTTCCAGTTCGACAAGCTCTCTCCTGCCGTTATAAGTTCCGTGAGCGGGTATTCCATTCAGGGCTCTTATATCAGCCTTGCCTCGAACGGCGTTGAGAACGCCCAGGGCAATGCCGTGATCATTGTGTTTGACAATGCGAATAATGTTATTCACCGGACCGGAGGGAACTACTTTAACACCGAGAAAAATGTTCCTTATGGACAGTCGGATAACATTGAAATGACAATTCATTTTGCCATACCACAGGATGCATCTGCTGTTGGTACAGCTCCTTACAATCCATTCCTGATTAAAAACCTTCAACGCGGGGTGGAAATCCACCTGCCCGACAGGATACCGACCTCCCTGGCCGACCAGGCATTGTTCGGAACCGGCGAGGACAATTCACTTCCTTCAGCAGGAAGATATTATAAATCCTCAAAAAATCTGCCCTGGGCGATTAACATCACCCAGAAATTTGATTATACCTGGGAACAGGTCCAGGTTATCAGCGGGTACCTCAAATTCGGAAACTGGGCCGAATCTGGAGGTTCCTCCGACCCGGACTGGTATAGCAATTTGAGCGGGTACCGGGATGTATCTCAGATATACACCAAACCATAGCATTAGAATGAGAAGGCGGCCTTATATTTAAAGGTCGCTTTTTCTTTACAGGTTCTTCAGAATAAATTCAGTCATCCGCTCATAGAGATGAAATGAAGTATTCTTTCCCGTATAGATCCCGTGGTTGCTGTTGGGATAGAGTTGCATCTCAAACTGCTTGTTGGCTGCAACAAGGGCAGTGATCATATCATAGGAATTCTGAGTATGCACATTATCATCGGCCATACCATGGATGATGAGTAATTTACCCTTGAACCTGTCGGCAAAATTCACAGGTGAGTTGTCCTCATACCCTGAATTGTTCTCCCTTGGGGTTCGCATATAGCGTTCGGTATAGATATTATCATAATATTTCCAGTTAGTGACCGGAGCTACGGCAACTCCCAGCTTAAAATAATCAGCACCCTTCGTCAGGCATGAAAGCACCATATAACCACCAAAACTCCATCCCCATATGCCTATCCTGTCCTTATCAATAAAAGTCAATGTACCCAGGAATTTCGCAGCTTCTACCTGATCTATGGTCTCGTATTTGCCAAGCTGCAGGTAGGTGCATTTTTTAAACTCCTCCCCTCTTGCACCAGTGCCGCGGTTATCGACAGAAACCACTATAATATCCTTCTGGGAAAACAGCTGGTTCCAGGAAGAAACGGCTCCCCAGCTGTTCAGCACAGTCTGGGAACCCGGGCCTCCGTATAGAGTAAACATCACCGGATACTTTTTCAAAGAATCAAAACCTGAAGGTTTCAGCATCCAGGCATTCAGGTTTATCCCGTTCTCTGTTTTTATTTTAAAAAACTCTGCCTTTGCGAAATTATAATCCCTGAGCACATCTTTCAGTTTCGCATTATCCTGGAGCAGCCTCACTTCTCTACCATCCGGTGCATTAACCGTAACAGTGGGCGGTGTGTTAATATCTGACCAGCGGTTAATATAATAGGCATATGTTGAGCTGAAATCAGGCACATTGGTCCCTTCCCTCAAAGAAATCTGAACCGGCTTACCCCCGTCAAGTGAAACTGAAAACACTTCCCTGTTCAAGGGGCTCGAATATCCGGCTGTATAATAAACAAGCCGTTTATTCTCATCCACGCCCGAAACACTTGCAACATCCCAGGGGCCATCGGTCAATTGCCTTATCAGCTTACCTTCGATAGAGTATAAAAAAAGATGATTGAATCCATTCAGTTCCGCGCTGATCAGGAATTCCTTACCATTCTTCAAAAAATGCCAGTTGTCGGTAATATCTATATAACACTTATTGTCTTCGGAATAGATCGTGCGTGTTTTGCCGTTCAGGGCATTTGCGAGCAGAAGTTCCAGTTTGCTCTGGTGGCGGTTCATCCTGTATAATGCCAAAACGCCCGGATCAGTGGTCCACCTGATCCTGGAAATATAGATATCGGTTTCTTTCCCGATATCCACGGTGACGGTTTTAGCTGTTTTAATGTTGTATATATAGATGCCAACGACAGAATTGTCTTCCCCTGCCTTAGGATATTTATATTTGCTTTGTTCAGGGTAAAGCTCTCCATAAGCTGTAAGCTGATATTCCTTTACCTTGCTTTCATCAAAACGGTAATAAGCAAGTTTTGATCCGTCGGCTGACCAGAAAAGGGCCTGAGAAAAACCGAATTCTTCTTCATACACCCAGTCAGTCGCACCATTGATGATTTCGTTGATCTTACCGTCGGCGGTGACCTGTTTTACTGCTTTGCGGTTATCCCCCGGGCTTACTGAAAGGCTCATTGCCAGATCCCTTACAAATATGTTATTATCCATGACGAAAGCAATTTTCGACGCATCCGGTGAAAACGTGGCCAGCCTTTGCTTTCCCCTGGCGTAAAGCGGAATTATTTTCGCAGTGGCAAGATCGAAAATGAAATAATTGGCTTTTGAAGAATGCCTGAAAAGAGCCTCATCATCCTTTGAAAACATTAGCCTGCCTTCATCATCGCTGAATTCATATGAGCTGATGGGCAAAGGCAATGTATCTCCTTTCGGGACCAACTGTTTCGAAGTCAGTATGGTTCTGACATACCTGCCGGTTTCATATTCATAAACATTTAAACTGTCGTTTTTTACCTGGGTGAAATGAATCCCGTCTTTCATGGAACGGATACCCGATACACTACGGGAGGAAAATTTCCGGCTCTTGAAAATATCTTCCAGTGTTATGGATTTCTTTTGTGTCTGGGCCGGGGCCGTGATCATCAGAAGGCAGGCGAATGCCATCAGCACTAATTTGTAAACTCTTGAGGTCATAAAGGTTCTTAAATTAAATTCTTTTCTACTTTTGAAAATCAAAATTAGGAAAATATGAATAAAGCTGTTGGTCCGTTCGACGTATATCATGAAACAATCGCTCAACTGGCAGGAAACGGCATCATTCTGCTCGCCGGTAACCCTCCCAACCCGATGACGATCGGCTGGGGAACACTAGGTGAGATCTGGCATATGCCCATATTTACCGTTTTGGTCCGCCCCACACGCCACACCTTCGGGCTTATGGAACAAGCGAAAGATTTCACAGTTTGTGTACTTTCTGATCGTCATAAGAAACATCTCGCTCTCTGTGGCACAAAATCAGGCCGTGACATGGATAAAATCAAAGTCTGCGGATTTACCCTCGCAAAAAGCACCCACATCCTGACACCTTATATTGCTGAGTCAATTATACATTATGAATGCCGCATTGTTCATAAGCATCGTCTTGATCCTGCCTCACTGGATCCGGCCATTGACACTAAATATTACCAGGCAAAGGACTGGCATATGGTGTATTACGGGGAGATACTGGGGACCTTTGTAGATTGCGAGATAGCGAGGTAGCGAAGTTGCGAGGTAGCGAGGTAGCGTTTGGCGAAGCCAAAATGCAAAGCAATCACGAATACCAAAAAAAAAATATTTCATGAGTAAATGAGCACGCAAAAGGAATAAGAAATAGGTACGAATAAATCGCTCATTCACAGAAATTTCTCTTTTCGCCATTTCGCTTTTCTCTTTTCGCTTTTCGCTTTTCGCTTTTCGCTTTTCGCCATTTCGCTTTTCGCTTTTTTTATTTAGGGATAATGCCTAATTTTGCCACCGCAATCCCGGGATGTTAGCTCAGTTGGTTTAGAGCATCGCCTTGACAGGGCGGGGGTCGTGGGTTCGAATCCCTCACATCCCACCATAAAGCGCTGACAATCAGCACTTTATTTTTATCATTTCTGCCTTCCAATTCGCTTTTAAAGATCAAGACTTAATTTAAGGTGTCCACCAAGTCCTTCACGAATTATTCTCATAAGGGTTGAAAGCCGGATATCGCTGGCGTTATCCTCTATTCTGGAAATGTAGTTTTTTATTGTCCCACATTTTAAAGCAAGTTCTTCCTGGGTCAGGTTCTGTTGCTTCCAGACAAAGTCACCTAATTGGGCAACAATATCCAAATTTAATTAGAACAACTAATTATTTGGAGACCTCAATCTCTGAGGTTATTAATGTATTTAGATATTCGTTATGATGCAAAATCTTATTATCATCTTTAAACCACCCAAAACCATACACATAGGTCCAGGTATTTGAAATAGGAATTGATTTGATGGATGCACAAACTTGTCCATAACATGTACAAATTGTAGGACCGATATAAGTTTGATAATAGTATTGATCACCGCTATTTATCCATTCCATAGAAACGAAATAACCGTTGCCTGGAGCTTTCAGATTATATTTTGACAAATCTACAGTTACCCATCCACCGTGGTGTTTCCCATGTATAATGATATTATTTTTTATAAGATCATCACCAGGGTTACCGGTTTTGCTGTCAACTGCATAAAGCCTTACGCGAAATGGTGTTTCTGGATTACCAGATTTGGACAGATAAAAACTGGCATTTACAATTCTTGCATTATTGTATTTTCTTGAATCCATATAAACAGCCAGTTGTGTTTGAACGTTTGTTAAAAATCCTCCACCTTTGGTTGATTTTACATAATTCCCCAATCGGTATTTCCCTGCCGGGGGGCCAAAAATCTCAACCTCTTGTAACAAGTAAACAACTGGTGTCAGGTTGATGACAACGTTTGAAAAATCCTTCAGAAACGTTTTGACTGAAATCGACTTGGTTTCATAACCCAGGGATTTGCAACGTAAAGAATCGTTAATGCACGATTCGGGAATCTTCAGATTAAAATGACCCTTGTAATCAGCAGCTATACCGATCTTTTTATTCATGATTTCAATGGTCGCAAACGGAATGAACTCCCCGTTTTTCTCGTTCCTGAATGTGGCTGCCAATTCAATCTCCTGTGCATTTATAATGCCACTGGATATTAGGAATATTCCAAGTACAAGTCTTCTTAAAATCATGATTGAATTTAAATGGTTTGTAAACCATTCAACTTTTACCGGCAACCCGGGTCATTACTTTTTCCCGGATTTTGTCAACAATTTGAATCAGTTCCATTATTTCTCCAACTGTTGGCTCAAGAAAATCACCAGGGTACCTGGCCTCAACACCATAATCGGTAAGATTCAAAAGCTCAATGGCTAAAAAACTGGTATCAATATCGCCACATCGAGCCAGCAGGAATTCCAGGTTATGCGTTCGTTCAGGTTCAATGCCATGAAAAATAAGAAACGCTTTAAGGTATTTTTCAGCGGCCTGCTGGCAATGAAATCCGATAGTCCCCCGTGCTATAGATCCAGCTTCAAACAGTTGGTGAACAACCAAACGGTCCTCATCGGCTTTTTCAATCCATTGCAGAACGTATTGTTTTAATTCATCGTTCATACACGCACTCCTTCTTTCATTGCAGAACGGACAATATGGCCCGGAAGGTTCCTCTTCTTTTCAATACCTTTCCGGGAATGGATAATGATATCGGCAAGAATAAACTTTTCGGCAAGAGACTTTCTGATGAGTGCCTGAAAGTGTAACCGTTGCTGATCATCTAGGGTATCTTTGGAGATAATCAGGAAATCGTAGTCAGAGCTGAGTTGATTATCTCCTCTTGCTCTGGAACCAAACATGATTATATCCGCTTCCGGTAAATAATAGCTGATTACCTTTTTAATTTCATTAATATTGGTTCCTTCAGATGCCATCATGAACGTAATAAGAAGAACAAAGGTAATCAATGTCAATAAAAATTCAAAAGGAAAGCGCAGGGATGTGCCAGATAACATTTTGAAACAAAATATTACTGAAAAGATCTTATTACTACCTTGAACGGTTTTGGTAGTTTTTACTGCAATAGTTTCTCATCGCAAATTCCTTGATGAAAGAACTCATTATCAGTGAATCCGGTTTCAGGAGATTTATCGCCTATAAAACTGCCACAATCCTCACCGATCCATTCAAAGCATCAGTAAAATCAATTAGTCTGAAAAGCGGTTCGAATCCCTCACATCCCACAAATTCATCAAAGGCTGTCCGGTTCAACCCCGTGACAGCCTTTTTTGTCGGTAAACATTTCCTGTTCGTCTATTTTATCCCCAAAGCCGAATTATAATCACAAAAATTCTCAATATATTTACATCCTGACTGTGAGCCGGGTTTGCGGCCCCCTGCCGGTTTTTCCTTTATTCAGGAATAACACATGAAATACCCATACTAACAATGATCATACAAACCGTGAATGTTAATTAGGGGTATTCCATTTGACCAATTTGTAAAAAATAAATATTTATAAATGAAATACCCTGAAAAACAATGCTCATGCAAAATGCAAATGATAACAGGGGTATTCCCTTTGACCAATTTGCAAAAAACAATTATTAACAAATTAAAAGTATGAAAAAAACATTATCAAAGCTTGTGCTGATCATAGCGCTGGTGCTGTCCTGGACATCACTTGTCCTCGCGCAGAATTATAACCTTAAAGACATGCCACCCCTTGATCCGAAAATCAGGGCGGGTGTTCTTTCAAACGGTATGCATTATTACATCCGGGCAAACAACCTGCCCGAGAAACGCGGTGAATTCTATATCGCCAATAATATTGGTGCCATTCAGGAAAATGACGACCAGAACGGCCTGGCTCATTTCACAGAACATATGTCGTTTAACGGCACCATCCATTTCCCGAAAAAGGGTATACTGGATTACCTGGCAACGATTGGCGTAAAGTTCGGAACCAACGTCAATGCTTCAACAGGATTGGAGCAAACTGTGTTTAATCTTTCAAATGTGCCAATAACGCGTGAAGGGATCACCGACTCCTGCCTGATGATACTGCGAGACTGGGCTCATTATGTGGCATTCGAGGATACCGAGATCGACCTGGAAAGAGGAGTTATTCTTGAAGAATGGAGAATGTACGGAACCGCTTCGGAAAGGATGAGCAACAAGCTGGCGCCTGTAATATATAAAGGTTCGAAGTATGCCATCAGGAACGTGATCGGGGATACAGCAGTGATCAAACATTTTAAATATCAAACGATCAAAGATTTTTACAACACCTGGTACCGCACTGACCTTCAGGCTATTATTATCGTGGGAGACTTCGATGTCAATGCCCTGGAAACAAAGATCAAGGCTATGTTTAGTGAAATCCCGAAAGTAAACAATCCAAAACTGAAGGAACTGTTCCCACTTGCCGACAACAAGGAACCGCTGATTGGCACGGCAACGGACAAGGAAGCTACGAACACCATGGTGACCCTGACATACAAGCATGATGCCATACCTGATGCCGACAAGAACCTGGGTTATATGAGGACCCAGCTGGTCAGGTCCTTTGTGAACGTAATGCTGAGCATGCGACTGATGGAACTTGCCCGTAACGAAAATCCGCCTTTTATGTTTGCAAGAGGCAATTACGGCCGTTACACTGCAACGAAAGATGCTTTCAACTGCATGGCACAGGCTTCCGACAATAATTCCCTTAAAGCGCTTGCTGCTCTTGTCACGGAAGTGCAGCGGATGAAACTTTATGGTTTTAATCCCGGAGAATATGAGCGCGCTAAAGCCGAATTCATGCGCAGCCTCGATTCGCGTTATATGGACCGCGATAAACGCAAGAACCGCGAACTGGTCCGCCCGATTACAAGTAACTTCCTGACGAATTCACCCAACCCCGGAATCGACTATGAGTATGCTTTTGACAAAGCCGAGATCCCGGGTATCAGCCTTGAAGAGATCAATTCAGTCGCAAAAGGTTTTATTACGGATAATAATATGATCGTTACGATTACGGGGCCGGAAAAGGCAGGTTTGATCCTCCCGTCTGTTGCAGAGATTGAGTCAACACTGACAACCGCTTTAGCAGCCAAAATAAGTCCTTACATTGATAATGTGGCAGGTAAAAAACTGATTGAGAAGGAACCGGTTCCCGGGAAAATCACTTCCACTGCTGCCAATGCCGTTTTCGGGACTACCGAATGGACCCTTTCAAACGGCATGAAGATTATTTTCAAGCCAACTGATATTAAAGAAGATGAATTAACCGTCAGCGGCTGGGCCGACGGAGGAGCTTCAGCATTGAAAGATGAAGAGCTGGTTGCCGGCGATTTTCTTGGCGATGCACTCTCATCAATGGGCCTTGGAGCTTTTTCACGGAATGATCTCACAAAGCTGCTGGCCGGTAAGCGTGCAAATGTTTCTATGATGATTTCTGACGACCAGGATTTAGTCTCTGCACGCACATCTCCGAAAGACCTTGAAACCGCTTTGCAGCTTATTTACCTTAGTTTTACGAGTCCCCGCTGGAATGAAACCGATTATAAAACCTGGCTGGATAAAACGAAAGCTGCCCTGATCAATGCAGATGCAGAACCCCGTAAAGCGTTTACCGATACCATTGAAGTTATGACTACAAGCCATAACAAACGGACCCAGCCCACGACATACAAATCCCTGGACAAGATATCGTTTGACCTTCTGCAGAAAGTATTTAAGCAAAGGTTCTCCGATCCAGGCAATTTCACGCTCCTGTTCACCGGCAAAATAAACCCCGATGCTGTAAAACCCTTATTCGAAAAATACCTGGCTTCCCTGCCGACGGTTTCACAGAAGGACTTATATATCGACCGTGGGATCAGGCCTCCCAAGGGTCATGCATCCCGTGATTTCCGGAGGCAAACGACAACCCCGAGGACATCAATCTATGTCAATTTCAATGGAAAATGCGATTATACTGCCGATAACCGCCTGCTCGGGGCAGCCATGCGCCACGTCCTGGAACTAAGTTATATTGAAAGGATACGTGAAGACGAAGGCGGGGCATACAGTGTCCGCGTTTCGTTCAGCACTCAGAAACTGCCGGTCCCCTCGTTCAGCTTCATCGTAACTTTTGAAACAGATCCCCTGAAAGCCGATAAGCTTGTGGGTATCGTCCGCAGTGAAGTCCAGAAATTCATTAAGACCGGACCGCTAGTTGCTGACCTTCAGAAATTCAAGGAATATGCATTAAAACAGAGGCCGGAGGATATGAAGGAAAATTCGTGGTGGAATTCGATTATACAGGAATATTATCAGAATAAACTCGATTACCTCACCGGTTTTGAATCGAAGGTGAAAGCTTTGGATTGCAAAGCGGTTCAGGATTTTGCTAAAAAAGCCCTCGGCCAGGATAATGTGGTTGAGGTGATCATGAGGCCGTGACCCATGAAGATCAAAGTACTCGGAGCCGGTGGCGGTGAAGTCACCGGCTCTGCTTATCTTGTGGAGACTGAAACAGCCAGAGTGCTGGTCGATTGCGGAATTTTCCAGGGCGGGAAAAAAGCCGAGGCTTTGAACCGCTTTGATCTTAAGGATGTCACCTCACTGGATGCAGTTCTCGTCACCCATGCCCACCTGGATCATACCGGCCGGCTTCCATTGCTCAGCAAGATGGGAGTGCCGGCACCCGTGTTCTGTACCCAGGCAACGATGGAACTGACTTCTCTCATCCTGAGGGATTCGGCCCATGTGCAGGAACAGGAGACGATGCGGATGAACAGGAAAAGGCAAAGGGCCGGCCTGAAACCGGTCAAACCCTTCGTATCTCATGAAGACACGGAAGACATTATAAGCAGGTTAATTGCCTTGCCTTACGACAAAGACCTGCCGGTTGCGACCGGTATCAAAGCCAGCTTCGCTGAAGCAGGGCATATGCTCGGATCTTCGTGCATCCAGTTAAATATCCAGGAAAACGGAAAAGTAAGAAAGCTTGTATTTTCAGGGGATCTGGGTCCAAAAGGCGCTCCCATCCTGAAAGATTTTGAGGAACTTCATATAGCCGATGCTGTTTTCATGGAAACGACGTACGGGGACAGGGACCATAAACCTCTTGATGAAACCATCTGTGAGTTTGTTTCTGTTGTGAAGACCGCAGTGGAGAACAAGGGAAAGATACTGATCCCGACGTTTACTGTTGGAAGGGCACAGCTGATGATATCCATCCTGGCATCGATGTTCAGGGCAAAAGACATACCTCCTTTTCCAATATTCCTCGACAGCCCGATGGCTATTGACGCTTCCAGGATCTATATGAAACATAAGGAGCTCTTTGACGAAGAACTGACCGAGTTTATAAGGGAGAGGCCGATGGCAGAAGATCTTAAAACCCTGAAGATGTGCCCAACTGCCGAGGATTCCATCGCCATCAATGACATACCTGGTCCTATGATGGTCCTTGCAGGTGCCGGGATGTGCAATGCAGGCCGTATTCTTCACCATTTCAAATATAACCTGTGGAAACCTGAAACCCATGTGATCATAGTAGGTTACCAGGGCTATGGCACCCTCGGCAGAAGGCTGGTCGACGGGGCTGAACAGGTCAGGATTTTCGGTGAGGATATTGCCGTTAAGGCAACCATCCATACTCTCGGCGGGTTCAGCGCTCATGCCGGGCAGAAAGACCTGCTCAACTGGTTCTCACATCTTGCTCCCGCAAAACCAAAATTATTTTTAATACACGGTGAAAACGGCCCAAGGTCTGCCCTGGGAAATAAAATCAAAGAAATTTACGGAACCGTGGCGAATTATCCTGAACTGAACGAAGAGATTATTTTCTGATGAGGCAGGGAATCCGGCGCTGATTCAGAATCAGGTTAATATACAAATCATTGCATTATCTTTGTTTGACAATCCCCAATTCCAATCAATTATGAATGATTCAATAAGAAGGACCAAAATTGTTGCTACAATAGGGCCCGCCAGTTGTGAGCCTGAGATGATCCGCAACCTGATCAGGGCGGGGATGAATGTCGCCCGTCTGAATTTCTCTCACGGCAGCTATGATGATCACGCAAAAGTTATTAACTATCTAAGGGATATATCAGATGAAATGGATACCCCGGTTACTCTTCTTCAGGACCTTCAAGGGCCAAAAATCAGGGTAGGGAAACTTAAGGGAGACCAGATCGAACTTAAAAAGGGTGAGATTTTCAATATCATCCCGTTGGAAGACTATGCCGGCGAGCCGGGTGTTATTCCGATCGACTATCCTCATGCTGCAGAAGAAGCCGCAGCAGGTATGAATATCCTGCTTGACGATGGCCTCCTCTCCCTTACAGTTACGGGGATTAAAGGGAATGCCCTGGTCTGCAGGGTTGAAGACGGGGGAATTCTGAAAAACAGGAAAGGGGTTAACTTTCCCAATCTGACCCTGAAACTTCCCTCACTGACCGATAAAGACAAGCAGGATCTTATATTCGGGCTGGAACATGGAGTTGATTGGGTATCGCTGAGCTTTGTGCGGTCTGCGGATGACATTATTGAACTCCGTGATTTCATTACGAAAGCCGGATACCGGAAACCTCTGATTGCGAAGATCGAAAAACCTCAGGCAATTGAACATCTTGACCAGATCATAGAGGCCGCCGACGGGGTGATGGTTGCCAGGGGGGATCTGGGAGTTGAAATGAATCCTGAGAAAGTTCCCCTGCTTCAGAAACACATCATTGAACAATGCAACCGTATGAGCAAACCGGTGATCACTGCAACCCAGATGCTTGAGTCGATGATCCATGAGCCCAGGCCTACCAGGGCGGAAGCAAATGATGTTGCAAACGCGATCATCGACGGCACAGACTGCACGATGCTTTCAGGCGAGTCGGCTGTTGGTGAATACCCGGTCAAAGCAGTTGAAATGATGGACCGTATCGCCGTCGAGGTGGAATCAAAAATAGAATTCAGGACTTACCCTTCTGTTGAACATTCTGAAATAGGAGCAATCTGCGAAGCAGTCAACCGTATTGAAAAAGTTGTTAAAGTCTGTGCAATTGCAGTTCTTACTTCAAGCGGAAGAAGCGCTAAATTCATTGCCGCCGGGCGTCCCAAGGCGCCGATTTATGCACTTACTGACGAACCGGTAGTGTATCACGGGCTGAACCTGCTATGGGGGATACATCCGATCCTCATCAGGCAGAAATGCAAGTCGTTTGATGAAATGATCAGCCTTGCTGAAACGAATATTAAGGAACACCAGACTACCCTGCCCGGCGAAAAGATCATCGTGATAGCAGGCATTCCACCTAATATCCCCGGGGGAACAAATTGCTTAAAGATACATACGATTTAAACTACCTCAGCAAATAGGTCAATCCCACATTGAAGTTAAGTCCCTGCATTGTGCTGTAGGAATCAACATCAGTAAAAGTGAATGAATTGGTATTGAACCAGTACTGGGCGCTGACATTGGCTCCCCAATGTGAATACTTACCGAATTTTATAAGTACACCTAGCTCAGGCGACATCGTAAATCCCCATTGGGTGTTATAAATATCATACTCCTGTACCATAATATGCTCCTCCATATAATCCCCGCCAAATGACAGGCCAACATAAGGATCAGCTATGGCTGAAGGCATGAAGTAATAATAAGCTCCGACCTTCCATGGAACCACGAAAGAATATGTATAAAAGATACCGGTAACAGCTAAGCCATCACCGCCATAATAAGTATTTCTCGGGTATTTTTTATAATAATTATTCCAGCCGAATTCAAAGCCGACGGCAAGGCCTTTCTTCAGGAAATACCGGCCTGTGAAATTCCCTCCGGCAGGGCTTACCGTATTAATGAAGTTATTGAAACTGCCCAGCGGAACGCCGAGAGTCCATGAGAGAGTGTATAATGAAGTCGGGTTGTAACCCGAGGCTGCTTTTTCCTGGGCCTGGACTGTAACAGTCAGGAGCAGGGCAGCTATGATTGATAAAAATATTTTTTTCATTTTCAGTTCATTATAAATGAATATACTTTTTTGCTGTTTCTTACGGATTGCATGACCTTAATTTGCCCTGATCTGCGGGGTTTGGGCAAAACACTGGTCAACATTATCAAGTACGTCCTGTAGCGTGTGGTAACCGGTCATCAGGCCACGTATTAAGGCAATCCATTCTATATATAGCTTATTGTTGTGAGCCGGGGCATTTTTCAGGTCTACCATGTCGATAATAACAGTACCTGTGCTGTATGTACTTACTGCAGGAGGATAATACGGATACCAGTAATTATAGGAAGGATATCCCCAATAGGCCGGATTGTAATATCCGTTATCCCAATACCATCCGGGGTAATAATAAGTCACGTTTGTAATCTTTACGACTCCCACATTGATCCCAAGGTCAGGCTTGGCTGTTCGGTTAACTTTTTGGTAGCCTCTTGCCTGCATGTTCCCAATGATCTGGTTGAGCAAGGCCTGTGCCTGAGCATCCAGTATTTTAGAACTGTCCCTGTCACTGATGACTGATACAGAATCTACGATCGAGAATGTTTTATACTGCGTGAAATTGGTACCGACATCATATTTCGTGATGACGACGAGATCCTCAGCAAGCCTTGAATCCATGCCAGGATAGGTGGCACAGGAAATCATAAACATGACTGCCGCCACCATTGCCAGTAATTTGATCTTTTTTTTCATATAATCTGTCTTTATGTTGATAAATGTTTGCAGAATGTCTTGTTCTTTATTGAGAAACGAAAAGCGGTATTTTTAAATCATTTTATAAATCTGAAAAAAATGAAAACCCCAGGATTCCAGTCCGACATATAGCCCGCTTACGGCTATATCATCTCCGTTGCGGATAAAATGGTCCTGGGTGAACAGGTCAACAAGCCGCCATGAATATCCTGAAAGCTCACATCCGGGAAGATAAACAAATCCCTGAGAAGGTTTTGGAAAATAATTTACTGCAACGAGGCATACCCTGCTTTCATATTTCCAGTACCACGCCAGGATATGCCTGCAGCTTTGGTTATCACCCCATCCGCTCACGGGACAGAGGAACCATTCACCCTTGTGCAATTCCGCTGTTGCAGCGATCTCCAGAAGAGTCTCATAGAAATTTTTAATATAGGTGTTGGGTGTTTCGGGCGGTCTTCTCTTTAGAAAAACCGGCAGGCGAACTATCCTGCCTTCCAGCTGACCTTCATGGATCAGTTTTGCTCCGGGGAGGGTCAGGCTTATCAGAGCGGCAGCTTTTTCTTTTTCAATATTGAAGGCCGAAACAGCTCTTTCCTCATCATGATTCTCAATAAACCTCAGCAGCTTTGACTGGTAGCTGATGTCGGCTTCAAGATGATGACGGATGGCATCTGCATCTTCTCCTTTTAACCTGTCATAAAGCCGTTTATCATAACAATAATCAAACCCGTTTTGCTGGAGGATATATTCCATATCCCAATAAACTTCAGCAATGAACATGAAATCAGGAAACTCTTTTTTGACTTCGCCAATAATAAGCTTCCAGTATTCTTCACCAGGGACATCACCCGCCAGCGAGCCCCAGGTATGAAGAAATACATCGTTCATTAAAAGCATCGCCATATCGCAGCGAACGCCGTCACACATACCTGCTATTTCTTTTAAGGTACGTATCGCCTGAAGCCTCAACTGAGGACTAAATGCATTCACCTGGACCACATCCTCCCAGGGGGGATAATACGGGTCGGTGCCACAGGCAAAAATACCAGGTTGAAGGCGTTTAAAAGTTACAGGGTCCCTGGCCAGGTCATCCTCCGACCCATGAATGAACAATTCAGGGTTCTGGTACACCCAGGGATGATCAAAAGCCAGATGATTAGGTACAAAATCAAGAATGAGGGAAATGTTTCTTTCAAGGAGTTTTTTACGCGCAATGGCCAAGCCGTCGTTTCCTCCCAGATTCCGGTTGACTGTATAGTTTTTAACGCAATAGGGAGAACCCGTGTTATCATCTTCCGTAAAATCACTCAGGGCTCTTTTAAAATTTGAAAGGTTCCCGGGATCGGCATTTGAAATTTTTATGCATTCAGGGCTTCTTTCCCAGACTCCCATTAACCATACGGCCTCAATTTTGAGCCGGATAAGCTCATCCCATTTATAATCAGGTACATTTGAAAGAGTAATTTCGGTCTGGCACTCCCTGCTTATTTCTCCTAGCCATACCAGAGTGTTAATCTCATAAATGACCGGATTTGACGCAATCGCTTTCAATTGTCAACTGTATTGTCTGAACGTAAATATAAGACAATTTCCCTGAAAAAGGGTTGCAGCCAATAAAAAAATTGAGGACTACATGTGCAGAATCTGTTTCAGCAGCTTATAACCGCTGGTACTTGCCCTCAGGCTGGCTCCGTTCTTCAGCAGTACAGAATAACTTTCCTTGTCATACAGCTCAATCCTTTCAATAACTTCTGCATTAACGATATATGAACGGTGTATCCGTATAAATTTTTCAGGATCAAGGTGGGATTCAAAATACTTCATTGTCTTTTCCTTGAGATAATTGCCGTCTTTTACGTGAATCATAACATAATCGCCTTCAGCTTCAAGATAAATGATCTCATTCACTCCGATCACATGCACTTTATGTCTTGTTTTTACTGCTATCCTTTGAAGCAATTCATCTTTGTCATCCGCAGATTGAATTATTTTTTGAATTTCCGGCTGCAGGGCAACACCGCCCTGGAGTTTGGAAATGGCTTTCCCGACAGCCTGCACAAATCTTTCCCTGGAATACGGTTTTAATATATAATCTGTGGCATTCATTTCAAACGCCTTTATTGCATACTGGTCGTAAGCTGTACTGAAAATAATGAGCGGGGGGTTTTCAATCAGCTCCAGCACTTCAAAGCCTGTAAGTTTCGGCATTTGGATATCGAGGAAAACCAAGTCAGGTTTCAAATCCTGAATGGCTTTTAATCCGGCAAACCCATCCGAACATTCGGTTATTATCTCTATGTCGGTAAGCTCTTTCAAAAAGGTCCTGATGATATCCCTGGCAGGCTTTTCATCATCAATGATAATGGCTTTGTATGTCATTGTTCGGGATTATTTTCAAATGGTTTGTTCGGTATCGTGAGTACAACCCGAAATACATTATTCAAAACAAAGGTTTTTAACAGAGAATCATTCCTGTACATCAGCTTTAATCTTTCCCTGATGTTTTTTAAACCAATACCGGCACCCTTCCTGGCCGGAGCCGATGGGTCGAAATCATTACTGATCCTGATCTCAAAGTAATCTGTAAAGGTTTTGCAGTCAGTTATGACTTTTACCGGTTCGGTACTTTCATAAACTCCGTGCTTGATGGCGTTCTCATATAACGGCTGAAGGATCATGACAGGGACGTTCCTTGTCGAAAATCCCGGTTCCATTGTAAATTCGAAAACAAGTTTATCCCCGAAACGGATCTTTTCGATCTCCAGGTACCTGTGAATATTCTGCATTTCCTTTTCCAGTGTGGTAAAGGTGTTGATGTTTGACGAAACACTGTATCTTAAAAATTCCGAAAGCTTTACCACCATTTCCTGGGCCTTGCCCGGATCAGTAATAGTTAATGAACTGATAGAGTTCAGGCTGTTAAAAAGGAAATGAGGATTTATCTGTGATTTGAGCATGTTCAACTCAGATTCTTTCAGGAGCTCATTCAGGCGGGTTTCCGCTTTGGCTTTATCCTGAAGGTCCCGGTACATAATTATCAGGTAATAGGCCAGCCCGATAAATGCGTACAGACTGATCCCGGCCACAAAGCGGTAAGGGATTGACAGGCCCAGGAAATTTATGTAAACAAGGTTGTCCTTAAACAACAGGTTCAGGGCAGCATATCCGGTTCCGATCCAGAATACAAGCAGGAGTACCAAATATGTAAAATGATTGAAAATAAAAGTAAAGCCTGTAGTTTTCCCCGGCATCGAATACCTGATTGCATACCACATTGCAATCCCTATCACACATAGCACAGCATTGTAAATAAAGCTGTCGGCCAATGCAATGTTCAATGGAATACGAAACTGCAGGAATAAAATGGAAAAGTGGATCCCCGCCAGGAGGATCCACGTTCCAAAATACACGGATATGGACCTGAGATTTTGAAAGACCGGATGTATCATTCTATATCCCCAGGTTTTATTTTAATATGTTTTGATCTCCCCACCACCGAAAACTGAAGAAGCTTTGATAACCAGCACTCTGGAGGTGTCAAGAGGTTCTTTAACACAGAAACGCTTATCGGAGAATCCTCCGAACACACTGGTATTCTTCAGCTGGATTTTCCATTCGCAAGGCAGGATGATAGTAGCGCCGCCGAAAACAACGTTCACTTCGAGTTCATTTACACCTTCTCCCAGGCTGGCCTGTGTAAGGTCAAGCTTGATCCCGCCGAAAATAACATTCATCCTGCCCCCTTTAAAGTCTTTGTTGATAATCCTTTTTTCAGTGCCGCTGAAAATATGGTCTTCGTAAATAAAGCCCTGGTCATTGGCGGCTGCCATGTTCTCGGGAGAGTTTTTCATATGATGCTTCCAGTTACCGGGATGAGGAAATCTGCGAAAAAGAATGAGCACCCCGATGCAGATAAGAATAAGAGGCCAGAAAAGATGCGCAAAATTAATATCCAGGTCGAAGACCCTCGGGAAGAGGAAAAAACCTCCGATCAGAATCAGAATAATACCGGGGACCCTGTTTTCAGCTCCAATAAGGCTTATCACGCCAATGGCGAGCAGCAACATGGGCCACGAAATTATAATATGCCTGAAATAGTCAGGGACAATTCCGGTATTGAAAAGCAATAAGGACATGCCTGCAAGGATCACAATAATTCCCAGAATTCCTTTTTTCCGGTGGCTATCGTAACGAAATTTATTTTCAGTATTTGGTTCCATGGTATTCGGGTTTAAAATTAGTGATTTTCTGGGAACAAAAGTATTCTAATATTCAGGCGGATTACAGAGTGAATCGTTAAACAGCAGAAAACTCCCGACGAATTGAGGGCAGGATACTTTTAATATTAAGATTTGTTCATAGCTTTGCGTTAGAATAGATTTTTGTGAAAATTGACTTTTATAAATACCATGGCAACGGGAATGATTTTGTCATTGTCGATAATCGTTTCGGCCGGATCCTTTTGAATCATTCTCAAATAGCCTTTCTTTGCGACAGGCATTTCGGCATAGGGGCCGACGGACTGATGCTGCTTGAAGCCCATAACATATTTGACTTCTCTCTGAAATACTATAATTCTGACGGAAATGAAAGTACCATGTGCGGCAATGGCGGCCGGTGCATGACAGCCTTTGCCAATGAACTGGGGATCATTGACAAACAGGCCAGGTTCATTGCTGTTGACGGTGAGCATGAAGCAGAGATACTGGCAAAAAACAGCAAACAATATATTGTTAAACTTAAGATGAAAGACACCAGGCCCGGGCAAACATTTGAAGACGGCTATTTCATAGACACCGGCTCGCCTCATTTTGTTAAATTCGTTCCTTCCGTGGATGAGATCGATGTGGTTAAGCTTGGCAGAGCACTGAGACATGAATCCCGGTTCGAAAACGGTGGCTGTAACGTGAATTTCGTTGAACTGACACAAAGCGGATTACGTGTCAGAACCTATGAACGCGGGGTTGAGAACGAAACACTTTCCTGCGGAACAGGTGTTACTGCATCTGCCGTTATCACTGCCCTTCTAAACCAGGACAATAAAGGTTGTTATTCCGTAAATACCACAGGAGGAGAGTTTAAAGTTCATTTTCGCCGGTCAGGGCAGGAATTTACAGAAGTTTATCTTGAAGGGCCGGCTGTATTTGTATACAAAGGGGAGATACTCATTAATTAAAGCAATGCAAACTGAGATACTTAAAAGCAAAAGGTTGCAGCTCAGAGCCGTAGAACCTTCTGACATAGATCTTCTCTACAAGTGGGAAAATGATCCTGCTGTATGGAGAGTAAGCAACACGTTAAGCCCTTATTCCCGTTTTCAGATCGAAGAATATGTGATGAGTGCCCGGAACGATATCTATTTGAACAGGCAGCTGAGGCTGATGATCGTTGGCCTCAGAGGGAATATAAAAGGTAAAGCAATCGGAGCAATAGATCTTTTTGATTTCGACCCCTTGAATCTCAGGGCCGGGGCCGGGATCCTGGTCGGGCAGGAATTCAGAGGGAAAGGTTATGCTTCTGAAGCCCTTGAAATTCTTATTCAATATGCTTTTGAGGTACTGAATCTGAGGCAACTATATTGCAATATCACCCCAGTGAACACAATTAGTGTTTCGTTGTTTGAGAAAGTTGGTTTTGAACGCTGCGGCATTAAACAAGACTGGATCAGGCTTGATAATGGCTGGATGGAAGAATGGATGTTCCAGTTGATCCGACGTTCTTAATAATTTCATACACACCGTTTAATTGATGAATCCTGCAATCCATGGACCATATTGCCTCAGAAGGCTGAGCTATATTGCTCCTTTCGTTGTTTCTTTCACCTCAATACTGCTCCTGGGCGTGTTTTTTGCAAAATTTTACTATCTGGTAAAATCACCCAATGTTGACCTTAAAGGAAAGAGTTTTACCTACTTGTATATTCCGACCGGGACTGACTTCAAAGGACTGCTGAAGATAATGAAAGACAATGCCATCCTGAAAAATGAAAACAGCTTTGCTTTTGTTGCGGTAAGAAAACATTACGAAAAAAGAGTTAAAGCCGGAAAATACAGGATACGGAACGGGATGAGCAATAATGACCTTGTAAACCAATTACGGTCAGGGCTTCAGGAGCCGGTCAGGCTCAGTTTTCAGACAGTCCATACCGTTTCTGAACTTGCCGGGAAACTTGGGCGTCAGGTTGAAGCGGATTCTGCGAGCCTGATGAAGTTATTTCTTGACCCGTCGTACCTGAAGAAATATGACATTAATCCTGATAATGTGTTTGTGCTGTTTATTCCAAATACTTACGAAATTTTCTGGAACACAACTGCGGCACAACTTATTGCGAAAATGAGCAGGGAGCAAAAAGCCTTTTGGAACGCAAAACGCAGAATGGAGCTTGGTATCTGCTGTATGAACATTCAGCAGGTTGTGACACTTGCTTCAATCGTAGAGAAAGAATCGAACAAAGATTCAGAAAAGCCTGATATTGCAGGGGTTTACATCAACAGGCTCCGTAAAAACTGGCCATTGCAGGCCGATCCGACAATCATTTATGCATGGCAGGATTATACGATCAGACGGATTACAATAAAACATCTGAAAATTGACTCAAAATATAATACATACACCCATAAAGGGCTTCCACCCGGTCCGATCTGTATCCCTTCCAGAAGCTCGATTGATGCAGTGCTGAATTTCAGAAATCACAATTACATGTATTTCTGCGCAAGGGAGGATCTTTCCGGGTTTCATAATTTTGCTGTAAGCCTTGCCGAACACGGAAGAAATGCAAGGAATTATCAGAAAGCCATTGACCAACTGAATATCAAATAATTGGTGCGTTTAAGTTCACAACCATGCGGTCCCTCTTGTTGTACATAGCGCTGGTTGTATCCCTGGCTGTTTACAGCCAGGACAGTACATCATACCATAGTCTCAGAACGGACACGACCTCTGTTCACAAAGGCAGGCTTATCGGGGTTTTGTCGGTGCAGGGGGCGCTTTACCTTGGAAGTCTGAGCGGCTTATATTTTTTATGGTACAAGGATTACCCTCAGTCAGGTTTTCATTTTTTTAATGATGACAATGAATGGCTTCAGATGGACAAATGCGGCCATGCCACAACTTCCTATTATATCAGTATGATCGGCAACTGGTCATACCGGTGGGCAGGACTGAGCAGGAAAAAATCGGCATGGTACGGGGGCTTGCTTGCAGAAGCATATATGCTGAACATTGAGATCCTCGACGGGTTCTCCTCCGAATGGGGATTTTCGATCGGCGATTTTACTGCGAATACACTGGGTGCGGCAATATTCGTGAGCCAGCAACTGCTCTGGAATGAGCAAAGGTTCAGGTTGAAATTTTCATTTCACGAGACTTCATACCCTGATTACAGGCCTGACCTTCTGGGATCGAACCTGATAAGCCAGATTTTAAAAGATTATAACGGGCAAAGTTATTGGCTTTCGGGAAACATAAGCGCTTTCCTGCCCAAAACCAGCCGTTTCCCAAAATGGCTGAATATTGCCTTCGGTTATGGAGCCGGGGGTATGACCGGGGCAAGCAGCAATATTGTCAATCCTTCAGGTCCTTACCAGGAAAGATACCGCCGTTTCATGTTATCAGTGGATGTGGACCTTACCAGAATCCCAACGCATTCAAAAGTCCTTAAGGCTGTTTTCACCGTCCTGAGTTTCATAAAGATCCCTGCTCCTGCCATCGAATATAATACACTCGGAAATTTCAGATTTTATCCTTTGTACTATTAATTGCATTATTTCGTAATTTTACTCTTTGATAAACCTCATCTTTATGGAAGAACAAGCCTTTACTTCAAAACCGGGAAGTGATCCGTTAAACAACACATTCCTTCAGCAAAATCTTCCGAATTCGAACACCATCCTGGTTTTAGGTATTCTTTCGATTGTCTTCTGCTGGTGGCATCTGGTTTCTTTCGTTGGAATCGTGCTGGGAATAACCACCCTTATCCTGTCAAAGAAAGAGAAAGCTGTTTATTATGCAGCCCCGCAGAAATTTACTATCAGTTCCCTGAACAATGTGAAGACCGGCAGGACCTGTGCTATAATAGGACTGATTATTTCGGTTGTGGTTTTTTTCCTGGTGACCTTGTTTCTGATCGGGCTTCTGGCAACACTTCCATTCTGGGGTATGATCAGATAACCTATGAAGATACTGCCCGTTGAAAAGATACGTGAGGCCGACGCGTACACTATCGCACACGAACCTATTGCCGGCATCGACCTGATGGAACGTGCCGCAACGGCATGTTTTTCCTGGATAGCAGAGAACCTGAATGAGAAAAGAAAAGTTTATGTTTTCGCTGGAAGCGGAAATAACGGAGGCGACGGTCTGGCAATCGCCAGAATGTTGCAGCAGAAGCACTTCCCGGTTGAGGTTTACCTGATCGGGTCTGAAGAAACTCTTACGCCTTCCTGCCGTACAAATTTAGACCGGTTCAGGAACATTGCCCGAAAAAACTTCAGGTTTCTTAAAGAAGGGGATCCTATGCCGGTGATCCACCCGGGAGATGTTGTGATAGACAGCCTGTTCGGCAGCGGGCTCAGCCGTTCAGCCGGTGGTTTCGCAGCGGGTGTTATACGATATATCAACGATTGCCATGCCCTGACAATTTCGATTGACATCCCTTCTGGTTTGTTTTGCGACAGTTCATATAAAACTGCTGAAAACCCGGCAATCATTGCGGCTGACTACACTCTTTCGTTTTCGCCCCCCAAACTGGCTTTATTTTTTCCCGAAAATGATGTTTACCTGGGCAAGTGGAAGTTGCTTGATATAGGCCTATCCCGGGAGTTCATTGACATGACCTCTGTTAAAAATTATTTGCTTGAGAGCCAGATGCTTGCCACCAGAATAATAAAGCGGAACAAGTTTGATCATAAGGGTACGTTCGGGCATGCCTTGCTTATCTGCGGCGGTTATGGAAAAATGGGCGCTGCCGTCCTTTCCTCTCGTGCCGCATTGCGATCCGGCGCCGGCCTGGTTACAGTGCATGCTCCATCTATAGGTATGACTGTTCTGCAATCGTCCGTCCCCGAGGCCATGATGAGTATTGACAGCAATGAAAAGGTCATAAGCATGATCCCTGATCTTTCACCATATACTGCGATTGGGACTGGCTGTGGCCTGGGTATGGGAGAACAAACCCAAAAAGCCATCAAACTCCTGATCCAGGAAGCCCGGCAGCCAATCGTATTTGATGCCGATGCCATTAATATTATTGCTGAAAATAAAACATGGCTCGGTTTTTTACCAAAACATTGTATTTTCACGCCTCATCCCGGGGAATTTCAAAGGTTGACAGGCAAACACAGGGATGATTATCACCGGGTCCAGTTGCAGCGCGAATTTTCTTTCCGCCATCAGGCCTATGTCGTCCTGAAAGGCGCGAATACTGCAATAACCACTCCTGAAGGAGAGTGTTATTTCAATTCCACAGGCAACCCGGGGATGGCAACAGGAGGCAGCGGAGATGTGCTCACAGGGATGATAACTGGTTTAAAAGCCCAGGGATATACCTCTTTGGATGCCTGCATCCTTGGAGTGTTTCTCCTTGGCCGGGCAGGTGACCTGGCTTGCAGTGAAACCGGAGAGGAAGCCCTGGTAGCAGGGGATATTATTAAAAATATTGGTAAAGCATTTCAAACTTTGTATGGAAAATTTTGAGAGAGAAGAATTAGTGAACATGGTCATCGCACCCTATGTACAGAAAGCGACTGCACTTCGGGGCATTAAACGTCATGTCGGAGGCAACCAGTTTCGCCATGCCTTGAGTACTTATGCTATTCTGATTGATTATCATTATGTGGATCAGGTGCTCCTCAAAGCATCGGTGATCCATGACCTTTTTGAGGATGTGAAATGTGTTTCATACGATGAGATCAGAAATCTCGATAAGGACGGGGCTGCTGTTTTGCTGCTGGTACTTGAGGTCACAAGGAAGAAGGAAGAAAGCAAAGACCAGTATCTTCAACGGTTGCTTGAAAAAGGCAGTGAGAATGCGAAGACTCTGAAATGTGCCGACCGAATCAGCAACCTCACCGACCTGCATCCCGACATTTTCAATAAAGAATTTATCCGCAGGTATCTTGATGAAACAAAGAAATGGGTGATCCCAATGGCTGAAGAAGTAAACAGGAATATGCTGTATGAATTACAGGACCTCCTTCACCGGAGAGAAGCCCTCCTGAAATTCACGGCAACGATCTGGCCGTTCCAGAGAAAACATGATTAAACAAGGGCAACCGGCTGGAGGACATCCTCCTCAACTTTCAGGTTATCAATGATAAAATTCTGGCGTTCCGGGGTGTTTTTTCCCATATAAAAATTCAACACTTCCTGGAACGCAGAGTCTTTTGTAAGAATCACGGGATCAAGGCGCATATTAGCCCCGATAAAATATTTAAACTCATCGGGAGATATCTCGCCCAGGCCTTTAAACCTGGTTATTTCCGGATTACCGCCAAGCTTTTCGATAGCAGCATTTCTTTCTTCTTCCGAATAACAGTAAACTGTTTTCTGCTTGTTCCTGACCCTGAAGAGAGGCGTTTGCAGAATGAAAAGATGGTTGTTCCTTACCAGGTCAGGGTAAAATTGCAGGAAGAAAGTAAGCAGCAAAAGCCTTATATGCATGCCGTCAACATCGGCATCAGTTGCTATCACAACATAATTATAACGAAGGTTTTCAAGGCCTTCCTCAATATTCAGCGCCGATTGAAGCAGGTTGAATTCTTCGTTCTCATATACTACTCTTTTGCTGAGGCTGAAACAGTTCAGCGGTTTTCCCTTGAGGCTGAAAACAGCCTGAGTGTTCACGTCCCTGGCCTTTGTAATTGAGCCGCTTGCGGAATCACCTTCGGTGATGAAAATAGTGGACTCGTAACGGCGGTCATCGTGATTATTATAGTGAATGCGGCAATCCCTTAACTTCTTATTATGCAGGCTGACTTTTTTAACACTTTCTTTCGCGATCTTTTTAATGTTAGCCCATTCCTTCCGTTCTTTCTCCGACTGCAGGATCTTTTTCAGCAAAGCTTCGGCAGTTTCCGGGTTCATATACAGGTAATTGTCGAGATGCTTTTTGACAATATCCATGATATAATTACGGATGGTCTGACCATCGGGCTCAATGTAGATCGACCCGAGTTTCGTCTTTGTCTGGGATTCGAAGACGGGGTCCTGGACCTTAATACTTAATGCGACAATGAGAGAGGCTTTAATATCGTTCGTGTCAAAGTCCTTTTTATAAAATTCCCGTATTGTTCTGACCAGCGCTTCGCGGAAAGCGCTTTGATGCGTGCCTCCCTGTGTCGTATGCTGTCCGTTTACAAAAGAATAATACTCTTCGCCGTACATTTCGCAATGTGTAAAGGCAAACTCAAAATCTCCTTCCTTAAGGTGAACAGCGGGATACACTTTTGGAGTGTCGATATAAGAATTAAGAAGGTCGAGGAGGCCGTTCTGCGAATAATAGCGGTCCCCGTTGAAGATCATAGTAAGTCCGTTGTTCAGGAAGACATTGTTCCAGAGCATTTTCTGAATATAGTCCGGTATAAAATGATACTTCCCGAATAAATCTTCGTCAGGGGTAAAGGTCACAATGGTACCCGGTCTGAGATCACAGGGCTTTTCTTTTTCATCGTGAATAAGATCGCCCCTGCTGAATTCAATGATCCTTGTAAGGCCGTCACGGACCGACTGCACTTTAAAGAAAGAGGAAAGGCCATTGACAGCCTTTGCCCCCACCCCGTTAAGCCCTACGGCTTTTTTAAAAACCTTCGAATCATATTTTGCGCCGGTATTGATCTTTGAAACACATTCGACCAGTTTTCCAAGCGGTATGCCCCGCCCGTAGTCACGAACACAAACCTGCTGGTCTTTAATCGTTATCTCAATTGTTTTACCATACCCCATCACATACTCATCGATGGCATTATCGACGATTTCCTTGATCAGTACATAAATCCCGTCGTCGGGGGAAGAACCGTCGCCCAGTTTGCCGATATACATCCCGGGACGGAGGCGGATGTGCTCTTTCCATTCCAGGGATCGTATACTATCTTCATTATAGACTTCTTCCTTGAACATTTTGATTTTTTCCAGACCGCCGCAAATATAAAGTAATCTCAAGGCAGGCTTTGCCGGATTTGCAAAATATTATGGGAAAGTTATTCACAGAAGCAAGTATTTCCCTTATTTTGCATGAGTATTTATTATCTGATTTTTATCAAGATGGAACTCGTAAAACAGGAAATTAAAGGAATGATCGGGTGGATCACACTCAATCATGACGCAAAACGAAATGCCCTAAGCCGTGCCCTGCTGAATGAATTACTTGAGGCTTTTGATGGGATGCATGAACAAAAGGTCAGGGTCATCATACTCAGGGCGAACAAAGGAGCCAAAGTATGGTCCTCGGGATTTAACATCGACGAACTGCCCCGTGACGGGAGCGACCCCCTGGCCTATGACAATCCCCTGCAAAAAGTAATAAGGGCTATCATGAAGATCCCTGTCCCGGTAATTGCAATGGCGGAAGGAAGCATCTGGGGAGGGGCTTGCAATGTTGCGATTATCTGCGATATGGTCATCGGGACCAAAGATACCTGCCTTGCAATAACTCCTGCGAAGATCGGTGTACCCTACAACACTTCCGGTATTCTGCAATTTCTTGACATCATGGGTTCCCACATTGCAAAAGAGATGTTCTTTACTGCCGACCCGATATCGGCGGAAAAGGCGCACAGCCTGGGGATCATCAATCATATAGTCGAGCCGGAAGAACTTGAGAATTTTACTGTTAACCTTGCCAACCGCATCATTGCAAATTCCCCTCTCAGTATCCAGGTCATTAAGGAGCAGCTGAATATTTTAGGGAATTCCCTGCCAATCTCACCTTCTGTATTTGAACATATCGATATGCTGAGAGGGAAAGCCGGAACAAGTACCGACTATATCGAAGGCATAAGGTCTTTTTATGAAAAGAGGAAGCCGGTCTTTATAGGAGAGTGAAAGATTGTTTTAAAATTTTAACATAATTGATGGTTTGCAGAAAGTAGTAAAATTTTATAGGGTATTTTCATTTTGAAGTATCTTATGGATATGCGCAATCAAAATCCTGAATTTTAAAAACCATAAGCCATGAAAAAAACCTTACTGTCAAGTTTTTTTATACTCGGAGTTTTACAGTTTGTAAGTGCTGCGAGGCTGCTTGTTCCTTTGCAATACACGAGCATTCAAAGCGCCATCGACGCTGCTTCGACCCACGACACTGTTATTGTCTCACCCGGGACTTATTATGAAAATATCAATTTCAGAGCCAAGGGTATTATTGTTGCAAGTACATTTATTCTCACGCATGACACTGCAACTATCGAAGCTACTGTTATTAACGGGAGCCAGCCCGCTAATCCTGATTCTGCAAGTTGTGTGATCATTGCCAGCAAGGTTTCTTCGACTGCAAGCGACACCAATGCAATGATCACTGGTTTTAAAATAACAGGAGGTACCGGCACAAAATGGAATGATGAACATAATCCCGGATCAATTTACCGCGAGGGCGGAGGGATTCTTGTGCAGTATTTGTCACCCAGGATACTTCACAATCACATAACATATAATTCGGCCACTGATATAAGTGGCGGGATGACCAGCGCAGGGGGTGGAGGTATCCGCTGCGGCGACAGCAATCCGCTCATCCAGAACAATGTCATAGACAATAACCATGGCAAGTACGGAGCCGGGATTGTGTTTAACTACTGCGGGGGGATCATCAGGAACAACCTTATTGCCCATAATACCGGGGGGCAGGATTTTGGCGGAAGCGGGTTATGGATACTCGGAACAAATTCCCTGGGTTCTCCCCGTTGGGTAATCAATAATACTATTATCTACAACTATTCGACCCGTCAGGGTGGAGGTATCAGGGGTTGGAGTACTACGATGACGATAATCAACAACATAATCTGGGGAAATACAGCCAGCTCAGGTAAGCAGATCTTTGCCGACACACCGGTCACTGTGAAATACAATGATGTGCAGGACGGTTATACTGGAACTGGCAATATCAACGCAGATCCTGGTTTCGATGCGATGAACTATTACTTATCCGATATTTCTCCCTGTATCGACAAGGGGGATTCCACTGCAACATACAATGATCTGCCTGATCCCTCAAACCCAACATCGGGAAAGTTTCCATCGAAAGGAGACCTGAGGAACGATATGGGCGCATACGGAGGACCATATTGCAGCCTGTTATCATCCCTGAGTACGATCTGGACGAGTTCAGGCCCTTCTGTAAACCTCGGACCGGCCCCTGAGATACTGATCATTCCAAACCCTGTCAAAGATGAGGCTGATATTGTAATGCATATGGGTAAAGAAAGTTCATTCAACACCGAACTTATCGATTTGAATGGCCGGAATGTCAGACATCTGCAAGCCTCTGCATCTGCAGGAGGAGACTACAGAATAAGATTCTCAAGAAACAGTCTGTCGGCCGGGAATTATCTGCTGGTGCTGATTTCTGACAGGGATATCCTTGCAAGAAAAACACTGGTTATTGAATGATCTTCTGTATTTCACTTTTCAATGACAGTTTCCTTACCTCTCCTATAAGCAATTTAATCTCTGCACCGGTCAGAAGAAAATCCCTGGCTTTCAGGTTAGTCATCCGGATGAATACAATAAGCTGGTAAATTGTTGAAATGGTGTATGATACGGATGCTGTGGCGGCTGCACCCAGTATTCCGTAGCGGGGAACGATCAGCAAACCGAGCCCCACTGTAAAAACCAGGCCTATTGCAGAGCTGATCATATTATGATATGGTTTGTTGATACCTGAGAAGAAATGGCTTAAAATCATTGAGAAACTCAGGGTGACAATGCCAATTCCAAGACAGGCGATAACGATCCTGACCATTCCGAATTCATGATGGAAGTATATCAGCCTGTAAAAAGATTCAGGCAAAGCCAGCAGGCAAAGTAATGCAATTGTTGTCACGACAAGAGTTATCTTTGACAGTATCAGGGTAAGTCGCACACTGTAGTTGAAATCCATGGCATTGGATATGCGGGTGAACTGTACCAGGGCCAGGCTTCGGCTGATGATCCAGAGGCCTTCGGCAATCTGGAAACCGGTTGACATAACGCCCAGGGCAGCCCTGCCGAACCATACTTCGACCATATAATAACCAATACGGTAATTCAAGAGCTGGAAGATGTTGCCAAACTGGGCATATGTCCCAAATTGCATCATTGCATGAAAAATCGGTTTCAGGTCTTTCAATGGTTCCGCCTTAAAGTATTTCAGCAAGGGCAACAGGCTGAAAAAATAAGAAAACAGGAATGAGATCAGTATGGCCCAGTAATAAGCCATCACGGTCCTGACATGAAACAGGTAGACAGCTGCAAGCAGGCAGGCAATAAGAACAATGATCTGAACAAGGGTTAAGATATTGAAGGTTTTGACTTTTTCCTTGCCAAGAAGCAGCATGTAGTTTGCCGATGTAAATGACATCACCAAAGCGAGAAAAAGGACCTCAACAAAGTACCCCTGTGGAATTACTTCGAGCTGTGGAATTACCCCGAGCTGCTTTGCCAAGGTGCCTATAATTTCAAAGAAGAATGTCGCCAGAATGGTAACACCCAATATCCAGGCATAGCTTAGGACAAACAGTTTTAAAAACCCTGCCCTCGGGGTCATGTAGACCAGGGCACCCCCTCCGATAAAGTTGTTGAACAACTGAATAAATGTTACCGAGAGAACAATAAGCGAGATCGTTCCAACATTGGCTGTACCAAGTAAACGGGCATTAAGAACGCTGATCAGCAATGTCAGGAATGCGCTGATCACACGGGTCCCGATAGTGCCAATGATGTTTCTGAACATCCGGATCCTTAGTGTTTCCTGAATTTATGACGGGCCTGGCGGCCGAAATGGGAGAAATTGAATTTGCTGCGTTTGGCATCGATCAGTGTAAACCGGCCAAGGCCAAATACCGTATGAAAGCCTTTAGTATATCTGGAATTCTTCAAAGGCCCGATATATTTCACAAATTCTTCATCAAATTCCGTCTCCGTGAGTTTGACGATCCTGTTGATTGCAACCCTTTTTCCATAGGATTCCGAACAATCCTGCGCCGGCCTGTAAAGCTGTCCTTCATGAATAAAAGGCAAGCCGGCAGGTCTTGCAGACCGGATATCTATTTTGACCGGGTTGGCCGGATGAGGTTTGTATTCCCCATCAAGTTCATCCGCATAATAAATATAAAGATGGGTATTGGAATATTTCCTAAGGGTAAGGAACAGCCACCATTTGTCGTGATGATTTATCAATGTGGGATCAACCGCATCAATATGATCCAGCAGAACATGGTCCTCAACAAAAATTCCTTCCGAATAATTTCGTTTGTATAAACCTATATAACCATACCTGTAAGACTCCGGCAGACAGTAGATGTTCTCTCCGTGGACGAAGATAAACGGATAAGACAGATGTTCTTTGCTTTCGATCGATTTAAGCGGCACTGAGAAACTGTTCGAGTACGGATCATAAACTGCCTCTGAGATATGGGCCTTGTTCTTAGAGTATGAATAGTCCTCCATCAGGATATGGACCTTATTTTCCTCAATAAATCCGGCCGGGTCAGCAAAATAGTTACGGGAACTTCTTTCCCTCATCCACAATACATCTTCTCGACGGACTTCAGTATTCGAAAAAACAAGTTCCTGCACGGATCGGTTAATAATGCCGATATTCCATCTCTCGGCCCGGAAGAGATCGTTCCAGTAAAAAACTATTCTGTTCCTGAACAGTTTGAGAAGGAAGATAAACATGGTAAAATTGCCCGGAACTTTATAAATCGGAGCCGATGTCCCTGAAGGACGCACTGCATCGTATCCTTTTGCAATTATCTGATTTGCAATATCTGACGGCCATGCTGAAGACACGAACAATAATACATCCAGGTTTGTCCTGTATGAATGCAGGAGGGTCTTAAGCCATGCTTTTTTCAGAATGATGCCTGCATCAAGTCTGTCGGTAAGACGCTGCATAACTGCGCCGCTGACAGAGTCATTCTTCATAATTGGCCAGAACCCGGGAGGGCCTCCACGGTATTTATTTTCATCATCATGATGAAAAGACCAAACACCATATGTCGCGGCATTTAGTATTTCACCGCGAATAATATTGAATCCGAAACGAAGAATAAAATCAAGGTTGGCTGATTTGATTGCCTTAAGGTCATCCTCAGGGAAGTATTCAGAAAAATTTTGTTCAGTTACCCAACAAACTCTGCGTGTGATATTATGGAGTTCGGGTTCCATTTCCACGATCGCTTTCTGTTCATGCTTGAACAAGAATCTGTTTGCCAGTCTCCAGAGAAATGAGTATTTATGCCTTGCCCTGCCAGGTTTTTCATCTTCCTGAGCCTGAGAAACCCGTCCATCAATAATAAGGAGAGACAGCTCATGATCATTTTCCCGGAGAAGATGAATTGCTTCAGCCTGCCATTTCTGAAAAGCAGTACCCGAGCACATCACCCCGAATTTCAATCCTTTCGCCATGTATTGATAATTTCAAGGTATATACCGGTAAGTTGTTCTGATATGGCATCCTCAGAAAAATTACCGGCAACAGATTCATGTAGTTTCCGACTGTCAAAGGTAGAATAAATATTCAGCATATGTTTAATCGCCATAACAATTTCATTAACCGACGATTGTTGAATAATAATTCCGTTACTGTCGTTAATGACCGATGCTGCGACACCTGTATTGGTGGAAACAACCGGGAGGCCGCAGGACAGGGCTTCGATGACTACTGTGCCAAAAGTCTCGTACCTGCTTGTCTGCACAACAAAAGAGGCTGTCTGGTAGAGCATGATAAGTTCAGAGTGTTGTTTTAACCCTGTAAATTCAACCTGGGCGTCATTCAGCCCCAGGCTGAAGGCAAATTTTCGCATTGCAAGGTAATCGGGCCCGTCGCCAACCAGGATCACACGAAAATCTGAACGTTGTTTATACAAGCCGGCAATGGCCTCAAGAAAGCCTGAAATATTTTTGGATTTGTCTTCAAAGCAGGAAACATGCATTATCACGGCCTTTTCCTGAGCAGGTTTATTAATTGGCGGGATAAATACGGAGACATCAACAAGATTAGGGACAACTACTGTGTTTCGATGAACAAGGTTAACAGCTTTCATGGCCATTGCCAGGGAATCACTTACAGCAATAAGCCCTGAGGATTTTTTGATCAGAAAACCTGTCAGCCACTTCCTGAACAGGCCATGATATGTTCCGTTCGCAGGAAAATACCTGGACCAGTGCTCGGAAATGACATAAGGACGATTTTGTTTCCCAGCCATGTACCATGCAAAGAAAATTTCACGGGTAAGGATATGCCCGTTAATGATATCCGCAGAAAAAGGTTCAAGGCTCATGTACCCCAGATGATGTGCCTTTACGTAATGGAAAAAGTTGACCAGCTTCGAAAAAGCAGGGAGGTTCTGAATAGTCCTGTAATAAACACGACATACCTTCACTGATTTTTCGATGGAATTAACAATTTCATATTTTTTTGTGCAGGCAGGATCAGGATGAACTGAAATAACCTGAACTGAATATTTTTTTGCCAGGGCTTCAGCCTGTCGCTGAATAAACAGACCCGGCATGGGATCAGTGAGGCAGGGGTACCATCGGGGCACAAAAAGTATTTTCAATGCAGGATTCAAGAGTTACAATCTTTCGCAGCCATAAATTTATTTAATTTTAAAATAGTCAGTGATATTTCTGACCGCATTGTTCAGCCTGTCGTGGTTCAAACCATCAATCACAAAAAACGGGAAACCTCTCGAGCTTAACTCATCGTAAAACAGTTTAAAAAGCTCTTTTCTCAAGCCAGGATGCTCCCTTAACGGATCAGACTGCCATGGCAGATCAATATCACACAGCAAATAAAGATCATAGGCATGGTGTTCGACCTGACGGGTTATCCATGGATGGCAACGATGGTATTTGAACTCGCTCCAGATTTTGGTGACAATAAATTCCGTGTCGCAAAAAAGAAATTGACTTGCTTTTGCTGCTGCTTCCGATTCTCTTTCAAGCTGACCCCTGGCTATTTTAAGAATATCCTCTTCCACATAAACCGGTCCCTTCTGTTCAAGGTATTCACGGGCATATTCAGGCACCCAGCTGGTCCCGTAAAACTTCGCCAGGTCAGCGGCAAGCATTGATTTTCCTGTTGATTCGGGACCTGTGATCGCTATTTTCCGGAGTTTATCCAAATTTAATAAGTTTGTGTACCCTTTACTTTATATTTCCATTCCATCCAGCCCAGAGAAGCAATTACAGTATACACAAGGTACTGGAAGCCCAGAAAATACCACTTCAGAAAAATGCAGAGCATGATCATGACCGCATCCCCGATGATCCAGAGAGGCCAGTGCTGAATTTTCTTCCTCGCCATGAGCCACATGGCAATTACGTACAGAGAAGATGTAAATGCATCATAAACGGCATATTGATTATAAGGCATCTTATTCAGGAGGTACCACAGGCTGAAGAATATAACGATGATGAGGACTACATAGAACTGCATTTCCTTCCGGCTGCATGCAGTGATCATAATATGTTTATCCCCGTCAGTTTTCCTGAGCCAGTTATACCAGCCATAAATATTCATGATGAAGTAAAAAAGGTTGATCCCTGCATTGGCATATATATTGCCTTTGAAATAAATGTATGCCGACAGAAGTACACTGACTCCTCCGATGGGGAAAGCCCATACATTTTCTTTCTTGACAAGCCATACACTGACCAGGCCGGATAAAACAGCAGAAAGTTCAACAACAGAAGTCTGAAAAAAACCGAAATTGATTAAAAAGTCCTGATTCACCGGGCAAAGGTAAATTAATACAACGGTTTGCAAATGATAAAAGACTAATTTTGCATCCCGAAAGGATCATGTCAAACTATGTTCCATCTTTTTCACACCCAGCTGCCATTCATAGTTAACCTTCTGATCCTTTTGCTGTCTGCTAAGATTTTAGGCGAAATTGCTGAACGGCTTGGCCAGCCTGCGATGATAGGAGAAGTGCTTGCCGGTGTGATCCTTGGTCCATCACTCTTTAACATAATTCCGGTTGTCGGAGACATAAAGCCTATTGCCGACCTGGGTGTATTCCTGCTGATACTAATGGCCGGTATGGAGATTGAGGCTGAAGAGATCAGGAATTCGATAAGGGGAAAGAATCTCTGGATCGCGCTTCTGGGTTTTATAATTCCATTGGGGAGCGGTCTCCTGATAGGACATCTTTTTCATTTCAGCAATATTTTTACGATCTTCCTCGGGCTTTGCATTGCCATCACAGCGTTACCGGTAAGTATCAGGATACTGATGGACCTGGGGAAACTGCAATCGGATGTCGGTCAGAGAATAATCTCTGCAGCCATTTTCAACGACATCGTATCCCTGATGATATTGGGTATCGTTCTTGATTACAACGGGGGCTCAGGCAAACTTGAAGATGTGACTTTTTCAATACTGTTTACGAGTGCAAAAGTAATCCTGTTCATTGTATTCCTGGTCATTGCGTACAGGCTGATCAGCATCTCGAAAGCCAGGGTCAGCACGCTGAATCCGAAGATGGAACGCTTTCTGCATTATCTGAAAGGGAAGGAATCTTTATTTGCCCTGGTCATCCTGTTCGTTCTGATCTTTTCAAGCATTGCTGAATTACTGGGCCTTCATTTTATTGTCGGGGCGTTTTTCGGTGCCATGCTGTTTCCGAGAACCCTGTTCGAGAAATCCGAGTTTGATCAGGTTAAGCATTCAACCGCAAGTTTTACGATGGGTTTCCTGGCTCCCATTTTCTTTGCAATACTGGGCGTGCAGTTTAATGCGGGGGCTCTGACCAACGGCCTTTTGCTTACGGTGGTCCTTATAGCATCCTTCCTGAGTAAAATCCTTGGCGGGTATTTCGGTTCAAGGCTTGCGGGATTTAACAACCTGAAATCGATCACTATTGGTTTGGGCCTGAACGCAAGGGGGATCATGGAACTGGTTATTGCAAACATCGCACTTCAAAAAGGATTTATTGACGTACCTGTTTTTTCAATTCTGGTCGTGATGGCCCTTCTTACCACCCTCATCACACCCTTCCTTCTGAAAGATGCCTTTATCCGCATCGAGGGAAGTGAAAGTCCATAAAGAAATAAAAAACGGCTACCTTTGTCCTCCCTATAAAACTCCCTCATGGAATTTATCCGTTATATTATTGATTTCATTCTGCACATTGACAAGCACTTGCTTCAAATAGTGAGCGATTATCAGACCTGGGCTTACCTGATATTGTTCGTGATCATTTTTATGGAAACCGGCCTGGTGGTCACTCCTTTCCTGCCTGGTGATTCCCTTCTGTTTGCTGCCGGAGCGATAGCTGCCATGCCCGGCGAACCCCTGCAGATGCTGCCATTGGTAATCCTGCTGATAATTGCCGCTTTCTCAGGCGATAACACCAATTATTTCATCGGCAGATTCCTGGGCCACAAAGTTTACGAAAAGAATTACAGATTGATCAAAAGAGAATACCTCGATAAAACACATGCGTTTTATGAAAAGCATGGCGGGAAGACCCTTATTATTGCAAGATTCATGCCCATAATCAGAACTTTTGCGCCCTTCGTTGCCGGTGTCGGGAGGATGACTTACCTCAGGTTCATCAGCTTCAGTATCTTCGGAAATGTTCTTTGGGTAATATTATTTACTATGGGGGGATATTTCTTCGGGAATATTCCTGTAATTAAAAACAATTTCACCCTGGCCATCCTCGGCATCATCTTTATTTCCCTGCTTCCGATGATCATCGCCTTTACTCAAAGGCTTTTCAAAAAAACCGCCTAGCCTCAGGATTTCTTCCTTGCCATGACTGCCTTTACAGCTCTGATCACATCGGGAGTGTCGAGACCAAATTTTTTCATGAGTTCCTCAGGTGTTCCGCTTTCTCCAAATGAGTCGTCAACAGCGACCATTTCCACCGGTAAAGGATATTTCCTGGCCAGCAGTTGTGCAATGCTGTCGCCCAGTCCGCCATTTCTCTCATGCTCCTCGGCAGTAACCACACAGCCGGTCTTTCTTACGGAAGCCAGTATCGCCTCATCATCCAAGGGTTTAATGGTATGTATGTTGATGACTTCGGATGAGATCCCTTCCTCCCCAAGTATTCGGCAGGCTTCAAGCGCCTTCCAGACCAGGTGGCCCGTGGCAAAAATGCTGACATCGGTTCCTTCATTGAGGACCAGGGCTTTCCCTATCTCAAATTGTTGGTCGGGCGGTGTGAAATTTGGAACCTTGGGACGTCCGAACCTCAGGTAAACCGGGCCGACATACTTTGCTATCGCCAGTGTTGCTGCTTTAGTCTGGTTGAAATCACAGGGATTGATGACCGTCATGTTCTGAAGCATTTTCATCATTCCCAGGTCCTCCATATTCTGGTGAGTCGCCCCGTCCTCACCGAGTGTTATACCGGCATGCGAAGCACATATTTTAACGTTCTTGTTTGAATACGCCACTGACTGCCTGATCTGGTCATACACCCTTGCAGTCGAAAAATTGGCAAACGTGCCGGTGAACGGAATTTTTCCTCCTATCGTAAGCCCGGCGGCAATGCAGATCATATTTGCCTCAGCAATGCCGACTTCAATAAATCTGTCAGGGAAATCCCTTGCGAAAGCGTCAAGTTTCATTGAAGGTGTGAGGTCTGCACAGAGAGCCACCACATCGGGATTTGTCTTTCCGAGTTCATGCATGGCTTCTCCGAATCCTGATCGGGTGTCTTTGGAGCCGGAATTGGTATATTCTTTCATTCTTTCGCTATATTATTCTTACCTGATAATTTTTTTCGCTATTTATTCGCACCAATTTCTTATTTCTTTTGTGTGCTCATTGTGGCTTCGCCAAACGCTATTTCTCTATTTTCTTATTTCGCTTTTCGCTTTTCGCTATTTAATTTGTGTACATTTTCACATTGGTTGTCTGCCCAGACTCCACCCTGAACGACTTTTCCTCGGTATAAGAAGAAGAGTTGGAATACTTGGGCCTGAAGACCACCCTGTAGTTTCCCGGCTGAAGGTAAAGGGTTTCCTGCTGCTGCTGGTTGTCTTTAAGGTTATACAGCCATGTCAGACCTTTCTTTTCTTCGATATAAAGGCTTCCGTACCCGTTCGTCGACCTTTGAATGACGGCAATTCCCGGTGCGGGTATTTCCACAAACGTGGTATGGCTTTGGGTAACTTCAACATCTTTTACAAGTATCCTGGGTAAACACAGGATTTCAATATCATATTTCCCTACAATATACTTTTCCACCTGGTCGAATTGCTGAACATTCAGGGTCTGGTCCTGGCCTGATTTCCTCATAATGCATGGTAAATATTTCATCGTGGCATTTCCTGAGGCCTTGAACGTGAGGTATCCCTGGGGTGCATCGATGCCTATGACCGTATGTTTGCCGGGTGTCAGTTTAACGGAATCCTTTGTTACAGGCGGTATCGTATGAACAACAATATCGTAAGTGGCCAGAGGGTCTACATCCAGTGTGTCGGGCAAACCCCTGGCGTTCAGGGAATGAATAAAATTGTATTTGATGAGCCCGCTCCTGCTGTCATAAAATGTCATAGCTACATTTGTTTCGGTAGGGTTATGTTCCTTATCGAGCAAATTAACCTGCATGGTTGTGGGATTCAGGGTGCGGCTTATGATCACTTTCAGGGCATTTGTAAATTCCTTTTCGTTACTGGCATCAAAATAGGTTCCGACACATTCAAACTGGTCCTTGAAGTTTTTTCCAAGGCCAATGATAAACGGCTTGAGGACTATTCCTTTGCTCTGGAGTTCGGCTGAGGCTGCACATGGGTCTCCTCCGCATTCCTCAAGTCCGTCGGTAATGAGGATGATCACATTCCTGCAATGGTCACAGGGAGGAAAATCTTTTGCCGCCAGGGAAAGAGAATATGCAATCGGCGTGGTGCCGTTTGGTTTAATGATTCTCAGAACATGCTTTATCTTTGCTGTATTGTCTTTTGCAAAGGGCACTTCAAGCTTTGAATCGCTGCAATCCTGGGGTGGGAAGGGTTTCTGATGCCCGTAAACCCTCAGGGCCAGCTCAAGGTCCTGGACATTCCGCAGGCTGTCGAGCAAACCTGACAACAGCCGGGTTGCAATATTGAATTTGGTGTCGACCTGCCACCGGCCGTACATGCTCTGGGATGCATCGAATACAAAAAGGATCCTTGTAACGATTTTAGGTTTCTCTGGATCTTTTCTGACCTGACCATAAACCGGGTGCATCGCTGGCATCAGCCAGAGAAACAATATTACAATTAATGTTTTTCTCAATTCATGCATGATCCGGCCACTTATTTTCAAGCTGTAACGCATTGGCAGAAGCTAATAATCGCCCAGGGTTTCCTGCAGTTGCAGAAGGGCCTTTGCAGCCTGTTCATAGGTTGGAGGGACCCCGTGCCATTCATGCTTATCCATCATAAAATCGATACCGTAACCCATACAGGTATGCATAATGATCATATTGGGTTTTCCTTTGCCGGTCTCAGACTTCACTGTATTTAAAACACTTAGCACCTCAGGGATGTTATTCCCGTTCATTTCGGTCACTTCCCATCCAAAGGCTTCAAATTTGGCCCTCAGGCTACCCAGGGGCATCACTTCTTCGACCGGGCCATCGATCTGTTTCCCGTTATAATCCACTATGGCGATCAGGTTATCAACCTTCTTTGCTGGGGCAAACATCATGGCTTCCCAGTTTTGCCCTTCTTCGAGCTCCCCGTCCCCGCATAGAGTGAAAACCAGGTGGCTGTCGCCATTCATTTTTTTTGCGATCGCAGCCCCGATGGAAACTGACAGGCCCTGGCCGAGGGAGCCTGAGGCCATGCGGATCCCGGGAAGTTTTTCGAATATTGACGGATGGCCCTGTAGGCGGCTGCCGAGTTTGCGTAAGCTGCCCAGTTCAGGTAACGGGAAGAAACCATATCTTGCAAGTACACTATACCATGCCGGACATACATGCCCGTTTGAAAGGAAGAAGACATCTTCGTTTGTCCCGTTCATGTTGAAATTTACAGGATCAGGGCGCATTATTTCAAAATATAACACAGTAAGGAAGTCGGCAACTCCGAGGGATCCGCCGGGATGCCCTGAGGCGGCGCCGTTGATCATCCTGATTATATCTCGCCTGACCTGCGTTGAAATTCGCTGCAGTTCTTCTATTGTGGGCATCTCATCAGATAATTTACTTAATACTGGTCAAAGATATGCGAATCCATTCTGCATGACAGGACGATGTTAATAAAATTGGATAAGATTTCATCAGGCTCACAGCATTTTTATCTTCTTTTGTTTTGCCGGATTTACAGGGCATTCAACATGAGCAATCGAGTGAAACTTCTGATCTTTTTATTCCCCGTTTTTTTTCTGACGAATTCTATGCTTAAGGCCCAGGGGATTGAAAGAGCTGACAGTCTCTGGGCTGACTCCGTTTTCAGGCAGCTCTCACCTGAGCAAAGGATAGCCCAGCTGTTCATGATAAGGGCATATTCATACAGGGATTCAGTTTATAAAGACAGCCTGACCTCCGTAATATCAAGGTACCAGCCCGGCGGCATTTGTTTCTTCAAGGGAATGCCATATTCCCAGGCCACTTTCACGAACAGGCTGCAGCAGGTGAGTAAGGTGCCCATGCTGGTTGCCATCGATGCTGAATGGGGCCTTGGAATGAGGCTCGACAGTACAATTGCATTTCCCAGGCCCATTACTCTCGGAGCTATTTCAAACGACACCCTGATCTATCAAATTGCATCAAGGATCGCGGCTGATTGCAGGCGACTGGGCATTCATATTAATTTCGCTCCTGTGGCCGATATTAATTGCAATCCCGATAATCCGGTGA
>Ga0209083_1000551_pt1 | contig 53668 bp, 36 predicted proteins | sample AM7aDNAmetaG_FD_184132 | JGI IMG/M metagenome (GOLD analysis project Ga0209083, IMG submission 184132) | Freshwater microbial communities from Finland to study Microbial Dark Matter (Phase II) - AM7a DNA metaG (SPAdes) (version 3) | ecosystem: Environmental > Aquatic > Freshwater > Lake ...
TGCATGGAGCGCCGCGAGCGAAAAGGAAACGATGAAAACCGGCGATCACAATTTCACCATCACCGTTGGCGGCTTCGACCGCCGTTACACCGTTCACGCGCCGCCGGGCTACGACGGCAGGACGCCGGCGCCCGTGGTGGTCATGCTGCATGGCGGCGGCGGCACGAGCCAGGCCGCTGCGACTGAAACCGGCTGGGGCGCGAAGGCCGACGAAGCCGGTTTCCTCGCCGTCTTTCCCAACGCGCTGGCGCGCGACCCGTCCAAGCCCGGCAATTTCAGCCGCAACCCGCAGCTCTGGAACGACGGTTCCGACCGGTTCTACGCCGCCGGGGAAGGCCCCGACGACGTCGCTTTCCTCAACGCGATGCTCGACGAGTTGAGCGCGAAGTTCGCCGTGGACGCGCGGCGGATTTTCATCACCGGTTTCTCCAACGGCGCTTCGATGACCTTCCGCGCCGGCGCGGAACTCTCGCGGCGCGTTGCCGCCATCGCGCCGGTGGCCGGTACGTGCTGGGCGCAGCCGCTGACCGTGGAGCGGCCCATCCCGATGTGCTACATCACCGGCATCGACGACCCGCTGAACCTCATTGACGGCGGTTTTCCGAAGGGTCCGATCGGCGCCAACGCCAAAGTCCGCGCCAAACCCAAGCCGCCCGTGCGCGACTCGATCTTGAAATGGGCCAAAACCGTTGGCTGCGCCCCGACGCCCGCGCGCGACTCGGAATCGAACGGCGTCCGCACGCAAACCTACGGTCCCGGCCGCGACGGCGCGGAAGTGGTCTATATCACCGTCGAGGGACTCGGCCACACGTGGGCTGGCGGCAAGAGCCTGCTGCCGGAATTCATGGTCGGCAAACGCTCCGACAAAATCAAAGCCACCGACGTCCTCTGGGAGTTTTTCAAGAAGCACGGCGCCGCCGAAAAGAAGTGAAAGAAGTCGCCGGATCAAGCGGACTGGCTGACTGGCGGCGTCCTGCCAGCGCGGACAAACGCCACCGCAAGAGCCATGAGCACGACCGCACCCCCGACAAGCGTGCCGGGAGTATGCGCGAGAAAGCCGAACAGTGTCACAGGGAAGATAAGGCCGGCCGCAAGCGTCACTGTGTCGCGCGGCACAAGTGCCGGCAATTTGATGATCGCAAGAATGGGCAGCGCAATGAAGAAGACGAGAAGAAACAAGTCGTATGCGACAGCCGAATCGAGCCGCCGCACAACGCCAGGCAGGAACATATACGCCAAGGTGTAGAGGAGGCCGAGAACGAAGAGCACGGCTGCATGGAGCCGAATATTCCACTTCGCAAACTGCATGCTGGGCATCTTCCATGCCGCCAGAATGAGTGCCGCCAATAATGCAATGATGAGCAGCAGCGGGCCCGGACCTTCATGGTAATGGTAATGGCTCGGCGGCAGCGCGATCATATAGAAGCAAAAGACGGTGTCGGCAATGAGCGCAAGCAGCAGTGTTACGTAAAGCTTGTTGCCAATCCAGCGATCCCGCCCGGGAAATATGGTGGTGATTATCAGATACGGCACCAGTATGCTGAAGACTGCATGCACAACGGTTATATTGAGCGCCCATGGCACGTTGATGCCGAAAATGCGCCCGAAGCCTTCGAGCTTGTCGGAGACAACGGAATAAAAATGCGGATCAAAAAAACCCTTTGTGCTCAAAGCCTCACAGAGCATGCCGTATCCCAAGGCGAGCGTCAGGATTGAAGGAAACCCCTTGCCCCATCGCACCACCGTCTCGCGGACAAGCAGCAGCGCGCCGCCGTAGGTTATGGTGACGATTGTGAAAAGAATCGGCGAGAAATAGGTTGATAGCCGGGTGTTGCCGGTCAGCAGTTCGACGGAAATTGCGGGCAGGAAAAACAGCGCAGCGGCGGCAGCATAGTTGGTGGATTTCATTTGGGCTTCTGTTTTCTAAAGAGCCAGGAAAAGCAAGTCCTCCATGCCTCCATGATACCGGCGAGCGGTCATGAGGTTACAATCAACATTTCCCATATGACCTACGGTCCACGACCATCGCGGGCCATTCAGTTTCTTTGACCGGCATTTAACTGCAATCCTCTCAAGGCATCAGGAACAGAGTGGACGCAGCGCATGCGCAACGAACACCGGGGATGGTTCGATGAAGGGCGAAGACCAGGTGGCTGGCGTCAAATTCTCACTCGTGTCCGCCGTGCTGACGCAGCAACTCCACCACGGCCTTGCGACTCTTCAATATCGCAGCAGGGGCGCCGGCATTCGAAAATCTCTCAAACCTCCACACCGCCATGCGCAAAGGAGTCCTACCGTCCTTGGCCTTGGCATTAACATCGGCTTTGTTGGCTAGCAGCAATTCCACCATTCCTTCGTCGCCCCACAAAACCGCCGCCATGTGCAAAGGCGTCCTGCCGTCTTCGTCTTTGCTAAAAACCAGATCAGGATTGGCTTTGAGCAGAGCTTCGGCCCTTTTCAGGTCGCCAATTGCGGCCACGTCAAAAATTGTGTACTCGGCCGTGCGGGCCAGAAGCAAATCCGCAACGACCGTGTAGCCATGCTCTGCCGCCTTGTGCAAAGGCGTCTTGCCGTCCTTGGCTCTGGCATTGACATCGGCCTTGTGGGCCACCAGCAAATCCGCCATGTCCTTGTAACCTTGCTCCGCCGCGTTGTGCAAAGGCGTGCTGCCGTCCTTTGCTGCGGCATTGACTTCGGCTTTGTTGGCCAGCAGTAATGCCGCCACGTCCTTGTAGCCATGCTCCGCCGCCTTATGCAAAGGCGTGCTGCCGTCCTTTGCCGCGGCATTGACCTCGGCTTTGTTGGCCAGCAGTAATGCCGCCACGTCCTTGTAGCCATGCTCCGCCGCCATGTGCAAAGGCGTGCTGCCGTCCTTTGCCGCGGCATTGACCTCGGCTTTGTTGGCCAGCAGTAATGCCGCCACGTGCGTGTTGCGAAGCACTGCGTAGTGCAAGGGAGTGTCGCCGTCGTTGTCCTTGGCATTGGCCTCGGCTTTGTGGGCCAACAGTGATTTCGCCACGTCCTTATTCGCCGCCTCGAACAAAGGCGTCTGGCCCTGGCTGGCCTTTACATTGACATCGGCTTTGTTGGCCAACAACAACTCCACGATGTCCTTGCTGCCACAACGCGCTGCCACATGCAAAGGCGTCCAGCCGTTTTCGTTAATATTGGCATCCGCCCCGTTGGCCAGCAGCAATTCCACCATGACCTTGTTTGACACTGCGTCGTGCAAAGGCGTGTCGCCGTCCTTGGCCTTGGTATTGACATCGGCTTTGTTGGCCAGCAGCAATCTAGCCATATCTGTGTGTCCCGCCGCCACCGCAGTGCGCAAAGGCGTCCTGCCGTCTTCGTCTTTGCTAAAAACCAGATCAGGATTGGCTTTGAGCAAAGCCTTGGCCCTTTCCACGTCGCCAATGGCGGCCACGTCAAAAATTGTGTACTCAGCCTTGTTGGCCAGCAACAACTCCACGATGTCCTTGAGGCCACAACGCGCTGCCATATGCAATGGCGTCCTGTTGTGTTCGTCTTTGCTGAAAACCAGATCGGGATTGGCTTTGAGCAAAGCCTTGACCCTTTCCACGTCGCCAATGGCGGCCACTTCAAAAATCGTGTACTCGGCCTTGTTGGCCAGTAGCAATTTCGCCACGTCCTTGTTGGCCTCCACCACCGCATAGTGTAAAGGCGTGTCGCCGTCCTTGGCCTTGGCATTGACGTCGGCCTTGTTGGCCAGTAGCAATTTCGCCATGTCCTTGTGGCTATGCCAAGCCGCCTCGTGCAAAGGCGTAAGGCCATAATCCGTCTTGGCATTGACATCGGCGCCTTTGGCCAACAGCAATTCCGCCACGTTCTTGTGTCCCTCTTCCGCCGCACAATGCAAAGGCGTTTTGCCTAGGTGATCTTTGCTTGAAATCAGTTCGGGATTGTCTTTCAGCAACGCTTTAACCTTCTGCAAATCGCCCATAAAGGCTGCGTCGTGAATCTCGCCGCCGAAGGCGAGGCTGACCCAAACCATGACCCCAAATAACAGGAACAGATGTCGGCTAATGGTTTTCATTCTCCCTGCGCTCCTCAGTGTTTGCGGGATTCTGAATCTTCCCCTCCAGTGGGTCGAGAACATTTCCCATCCCGTTCGCGGTATCACTTTTGGTATCACCTGACATTCCCATATGACCCACCGCCCGCGACCATCGCGTACAATCCAGATTCATTGACCGGCAGTTTTGTCCTTTCGGACAGTGCCCCCAAGCCGTTTCCCGGCTCCAACACCGGCTTCCCGATTCCGGGAGCAGTGGCTTCGGCTTTCCATTGCGCGCCGCAACGATTTTTTGGCCGAACGCAAACAAGGCGCTGCCTTCTGCGCTTCTTCCTGTGATTTGCACAGGGTGGGAATCAACCCGTTAACGACGCGGGAAACCGCCGCAGCGGCTGAAGCCCCCACCGCGGTGTTGTCCACGGTGAATGTCGGATCATCAAAGCGCCGACGAAAGGCCGGGACATCCCCGGATGCGCGAATGGGGTTTCCCTTTCAAAACAATAGAGGGACAGGGGATTGTTCAGGTCATAATACATTTTATCCCGAATTGCCCGGTTGAACTGTGGCATCTATCTGATACTCGTGGATGTTGTCTTGAATGCCCTTCAAACCACTGATTATAGCTTTAATCACTTTTGGCGAAGAACATTGGAAATCCGGCATCGGAAAACCCACAGTGAAGGCATTTTATCCAGTATGGCATTGGGTGGTCAACGGCGGCACAGTTATACACGAACGTTGTGAGCGGCACCTTCACATTCACCTTGGGAGACGCCACGGCACAGCCAACGCTTCCCCTGAATACCACCAACCCTACTTTTCCTCGAACGGTTCACGCGTGATGCCGACGCAGACATCGCTCGGCGGCCCCTTGCGCCCGTCGCGGCCCACCGCCAGCACACGGTAGTAATACACCGTGTGCGGTTTCAATCCCTTGTCTTCGTAAGGTACCGTGACATACGGTCCGGGCTGAACTATCGCCACCCGCGTCTTTTCGCCCACGACGAAGTCGGGTGTGCCGCCCCTGAACAGTTCGTAATGCGACAGGTTGGCCTCCTGGTTCTGCCCCCATTGGAGGTAGAGAATGTCCGGCGTGTCTCCAAACCGCGCGCGCGGAGCGTCAATCAACCCCGTGTAAACCGAACCCACCTTGGCGGGCGACGAGTTTCCTTTCGCGTGGGTTGCTCCCTGAACCTCTTTCGACACCTCACCCTGCCGCGTCGTGGCATCCACGGCGGCGACGCAATAGTAATAAGCGGTGCCTGCTTTCAAGCCGACATCCTTGAAGCGTGTCCCACACGTCGTGGCCAACAAATGGTATGCATCCGGCGCAAACCCCGCATATTCGCTCCGGTAGATGTTGTATTGGCACGCATGGCCGACAGGCGACCAGCGCAACGCGACGGTCTTGTCGGTGAGTCCGGCCACGGTGATTTCCGGCGCGGCTGGACGGTTTCCCGGCTCCTCCAGTCGAAGAGTGGAGTAACCAAAAGGCGCAAGCTGCAATATCGGATGATCCAAGACGCTGCCGTCCCGCTCCGTCACCGAACAGGCCGTTACACGCGACACATCGCCCCAGCCAGTCTTCATATTGGCCACGTCCGCGGCGATGCCATCGGATTCGTGGAACCGTGCGATGATGCCTTGTCCCGGCGTCTCGCTCAATTTCAACGCAAGCAAACCAACGTTGGCAGCGTCCACTGACAGGAAGCTGCAAAAAGTCCGGGGCAGTTTTCCTTTTTGTGCCATCGGAATCACCGTCGCCAGCATTGGCGTGACGGCCCGCTCGGCGAACCGGGCTACGCCCGCGTCCCGGAAACCGCCGCCATGGCTGACGATGACATAGCGATAGCGCAGGTTCATGTGCGACGGGCCGGTGGACCAGGCATGTCCGTAGAGCCAGTTGTTGAAGACGTAGGAGTAGAGATGCGAAGTGGATGGCTGCCCGTCGAACGTGTTTTTCTTCCCGTGGATTTTGCCGCACTCGACCAGTTGGCTGTCGAATTGCACCAGCGCCACGCCGAACCGGCCATTGCCCACATACGACCAGTCGCGCGCCGCGTGGTAGGTGTCGGTGCCGTGCCCGGTCCGATCCTTGTACGGGTTCGCGTCACAGCCGTTGAGGCCCACCCGGAACTCACCATTCGGCACGGCAAACGGGAAAGCGTAATATCCGAAACGATACCACCGGTTCGTTCCGGCCAGACCGCTCACGTGATCCAACCGGTTGTCAATGTCCACGCGTTTCTCGTGAGCAGGGAGGGTGACACGCTGCTCGATGGCCGCGCCACTGATGGGATCGTCCATGCGGGCGACAATGACCCGGCCCAGCGGGGAGGTCTCGACCTCGAATCGTGCATTTGACGGCGAATGGAAACTCGCGTTGGCATCCTTCGTGTAAACGAATTGGTTGCATCGATAGGGGGCCGACGCGTCCACCAGTTCGCGACCGAGCTGTTTGTCGAACAGGCTCGTGATGGTTCCGTCCGCGCCGAAGGCCACGCGGTAGAAGGCGTTCTCCATGGATGGCGGTCCGGCCGACGGATGTTTCGCAACCGCATCGGCACTGCCCGGGACAAGCCGGAACAGCGCGTACCCCAGCGACGGGATTTCCGTTGTCTGGAAGCTTAGACTGCGGCCCTCAACCACGGTCGGCGCGGAATGCCCGTCCGGCCGGAGGACGGAGCGCAGCCCGGCGCAGGATTCCGGCAGCTCGATACGGACCGTCTCGGCCCGTGGCTGGAGCGTCGGATTGAAAACGATCACCGACGGACCATCGGCGGATACCTGGGCAGCGAGCGCTTTCAGCGCGCGACCGCTTTCGGTCCCGGCTGTCACCAACGCCCGCTCGATCCAGTCCTGTTTCTGCATCCACGTGTCATAGACCGGGCGGCCTTTGTACGCGCTGGTTCCATAGCCGTGCTCATCGTTGCAGATCAACGCGTCCCATGCCCGGCGGAAGGCCACGGTGGGATAGATGAAATCGGGATCGTTCAAGCGCGCCAGCGTGGCGAGTTTTTCGGCGACCGGCAGCAGGCGGTCGGCCTCACGTTTCATGGCGAGCAGGGTCGGTGTCGAAACCGGGTGTTGCGCCCACCCGGCGGTCATCAGGCCGCGGAGTGTCGGAATTTGTCCGCCAAACCGCCGCTCCACTTCGCGGAACGGCTCGGATAAATCGCCGACCGTCCGCAGTTCGGGCCAGCGCCAGCGGACGTTCCACGCCCTGGCCAGTTCGGCGAATTTGAGACCGGGCGGTTCGTTGTCGTCGTAATTGGGGACGAGCCAGAGATCATAGGGATATCTCGCCTCCAGCGAGGCCAGTTGTTTGGCCATCAACGGTGCTACGGACTCCGGCGTTGAAATTTGTTTGGTCCGGTCGGAGCAGGTTTTGATGCCAAACGCATGTCCCGCCTCGATGTAGTGCGGCGCGGCCCAAACGAGGATGCGGCTCCTGACATCCGGTCCCTGCCAGTAGAACAAGAGTGGCAGGGGCGATTTCCACCCGACATCCACCCGGCTGTTGCCGACCGTCTTGGGATTCCATGCGTTTGGAAAGAAACCGAGATATTTGATGCCCGCATTCGCATACGCGGTCACCAGCGGCCAAGTGATCCCGTTGTTATCCACCATCAGCATGGAGTCCATCGGAAGATGCCAGCGGTCCCGCGTTTCCTGGATGCAATAGGCGCTGCGGCATAACTCCTCGTCGCCATACGCCTCGGTGCGGTTTCCCGAATGCGATGCGCCAATGCCGAAGACGCCGGGCTTGACGTATTTCCCGACGATTTCGTTCGCCGCCGCTTCCGACCGGTCCAGCGGATAGTTCAGCCACCACCAAAGCCCCTCGATGACGTAACGATAACGCGACGCCGCCGGCCAGTCCGTCGTTTGATCGGCCAGTTTCCCCGCTTGATCAACAAAGCCGACCGTCATGAGGCGTTGTTTGAACTGGGAATCGTGCAGCCCAATGTCAATGTGCGCCGATTTGACGACGTAGAGTGTCCAGTGCCGTGGTGGTTTCCACGTCAGTCTTTGCTCGGCCAGCGTTTGGGAATCGTTCAATAGCGCCCAGCGTGAGTCCACCGACTGCACGGGTTCCCGCAGCAGCACGGAAAGGGTGTTCGTGCCGGCCTTGATCGCTCCAATCGTTTTCTCAGCCAACAGCCGCTCACCCGACCAAACCTTGAGTGCGCACGCGTTCAATGCTTCCGTGCTTTCGACGGTCAGATCGATTCTCTGAAGCGGCGGTTCGTCATGCGAAACGAGCGAGGTCGGAACAACCTCCCATTGTTTCACGGGTCCCCCGTTTGCAACGCCCGTTGTCCCAATCGCGCACAGTGCCACTGCAACAAAAAATAGGGGGATGGCTTTCATCGGCGTTCTTGTGTTGGAGTTTCCCTGCCCCGTATAGCATGCGCGACGACACATGGACTGACATTTCCCATATGACATACACCCGCATATCATGGCGGGTCATTCAGTTTCATTGACCGGCAGTTTTGTCTTTTCGAACGGTGTCCTCAGGCCTTTTCCCGGCTCCGAAACCGGCTTCCTGACTCCCGGAACAGTGGCTTCGGCTCTCCATTCGGGCTAGATAACCCCATGTCCTATTTTTCAATAATGACCTTTCGGAAAGACGTGCATCCGGTTGGAACAAATTTTCTGCCAAGTGAGTCAAAGCAAAACACAAAACCATCCAGGTCCTTAAGCAGGCTCAATGGTATCTTCAGGATCAACGAATCCCGATCGAGCTCAAGAGACGTACCCTTGGAATCAATGGGGCGCTTGCCAAGGAGAGTATCATACATCTTAAATTTATTATCGCTGGTTATTATCGCGATATTCGGCGTTTCTCCAAAATCCACCCCAACTTTATAAGTGGCAATAAAAAATAAATACGTCAGCCCGCTCTTCAGTCCTTCAGGCTTTTTTGCCTTGATTAAAAGACAATCATCCACAACAGCAAAACCCACCCATTGAGTATCGGAAGTAAAAGCGCACTTCCTGCCGGGCTCGCCAGGCGTCTTTAGTGACGTTTGTTTCTTTACAGTGATCAATGGAAGATCGCTGAATATTTCATTCTGGCGCACAAAAGACAGAAGATAAAATGCGCTGATGCGGGTCTGGCTATTGTAAGCCAACATGGCTGCGTGTTTCTTCTCAATTTCCTCCGGCGTCAACTGGACCTGTTTCCATTTTACCGAAGGAGCCAGATCGTCAAAAAACGGCTGCGCGAGGGGCTCCATTCTCAGATCCGGATGGTAATGATGAGGCAGAGGCCAGCCCGGGACATGCACAAGGTAGGGAAACACTTGAGGCTCGGGTATCACATCCCATAAATCCGCCAACACTATCTGTAGATACAGATAAAGCGCCCAATGGTCTCCATTAACATCAGACGCGTGCGAAACAAATATCTTGGTCGGTTTATAATCCAAAATGACTTTCTTTAAATCGCCCAGGACACTGTCTCCCTTAAATTCCTTTTTGTAAGAGTTGCTCTCCCGGTAAGGGACGCTTGTCTGTTTGCAAAACATGCTTCTATAGGGCTTATTACGTCCCCAATTATAGACAAACATCTGATCCGTCCCATGGTCGGGATAACCCAGAAATACAAGGTTGTCCTTCTTCACCCCCAAAATGTCCATTGCCTTTATTGCTTCTTTTTGACGGTGTTTGCCCAAATTAATGAAATCGAGCTCTGTTAATGTAAACAATCTAAGGGGAAAGAGCAGCGGATTATAGAACAGGATGGAAAAAATATTATTATCTCCATTCGTCAGATACACCACCTTTACTTCGGCTCCGGATTTCAGCGCATGCATGATTACACCTGCGCAGCCTATGATTTCATCATCAGGATGAGGTGCCAGCACAAGCACACGGTCCGTTTTTTGGAAATTAGGAAGTTCCGCTATATTCTCCGCCAGTGCAGATGCCGCCCCGGACAAAATAAAGCCGGATACAAGATAAAACGCCAGGACCCACCATTTTGTTTTCATGGTTCTAGCTTCTATAACCTGACATTTCCCATATGACCTACGGCCCGCGACTACCGCGGGCCATTCAGTTTCATTGACCGGCATTTTGTCCTTTTTGACGGTGTCTTCAAGCCCTTTCTCGGCAGCAACACCGGCTTCCTGTCTCCGGGAGCAGTGGGTTCGGCTCTCCATTGCGTGCCGCAACGATTTTCAGCCGAACGCAAACAAGGCGCTGCCTTCTGCACTTCTTCCTGTGATTTGCTCACGGCAGGCATCAACCCGTTAACGGCGCGAGAAACCGCCGCAGGGGTTGAAGCTCCCACAGCGGTGTTGTCCGCAGTGAATGCCGGATCATCAAAGCGCAGACAAAAGGCCGGGATATCCCCGGATGCGCAAATGGGGTATCCCCTGACATGACAGGCGCGGCTTTCGGGTGGAGCGTCGTATTGGCGACCGAGATGCGGGGAACGATGGGATGAAATATCCTGCCATACGATCGAGCATCTGCGGACAGGGGCTTATGGAATATGCGCTGTTGTTGGCGCTGCTCGCCATCACGGCCGTGGTGGTCGTGAGATACACGGGCAGCAAGACGGCGGGCACCTACGATAACATCCAGAGCCAGATGTCCGGACAGAGCCTTGCCAGTGTAACGCCCCAAGCGCCCAGCGGATCGGGTTCGTCATCATCCGGCGGTTCCGGCGGCGACCGCGACGGCGGGGAGCGTTAAGGCAAAAACGGCCAGAACATGAAATAGCACCCGTCACGCGCAGTCGGATGCCCATTGCGGATGGGAATTGCGCGAAGGACGTGGCGGCGTGAGGATTGCCGTTTCTGCGCAGGTCCAAAATCCGGTGATACTTCCCTGCCGCCGGTTTTGCTCACGACACTTCGGGCACGACGAACGGCTTGCGGTCGGCGCGGCGGAGCAGGCGGTTGGCGGCGTCGTTGTCGGCGAAACGCTCGCGCGCCGGATCGAAGGCCAGACTGGGTCCCATCGCCAGCGCCGGGCTTGCCAGGTCAACGCCGTTGCGTTCCAGATGCTCCTTCATGGACTCGAAATGCTCCGACGCGAGACGGTCGGCGCGAATTTGTTCCAGAATCTCCGCGGCCCGCGTCGCGCGGCCGAGCCGGTGAGAGATCATGCCCATGTGACAAAGTCCGCTGGAGACATGTCCCTCCAGAATCGGCGCGACCTGATCGGCGACCTTTCGCGAGCGCATGACCACCTCCCAGTTCTCGAAGATAAACGCGTCGCCCTTGGTCCAACCCATGCCGCGCTGCGGGTCTTTCTGTTCGAAGCGCCGGATGATCTTGTTCTGCGGGTCCATCGCCAACAGGTTCAAGCCGCCGTCCTCGATAATCAACTTGCCGCCCTCGCACGCGACGATGACGCCGATGGTCCGCCCGCCGCTGAATCCAACGGGCGTGTCCATGCTCTTGTTCCACACCGCAGGGTCGGCCTGGCAGGCTTTGTCCTTGGGCAGGCCGCGCACCTCGAAGAAAAGCGGCGGGCCGGCGTAGGCGTGCATCACCAACTGGGTGTTCGGCGTCTGGCCGTCGTCGTCGTAACCGAGACGCCCGCCGATGCTCATGACGCGCGGCGAAAGCGTCGTGTGGCCGAGAAACCAGCGCGCCAGGTCCATCTCGTGAATGCCCTGGTTGCCCAGATCGCCGTTGCCGCAGTCGTGAATCCAGTGCCAGTCGTAGTGAAGGTTTTTCCGCGCGAGCGGTTTGAGCGGCGCGGGGCCGGTCCAGAGGTCGTAGTCCAACCCGGCTGGAATCTCGCCGTGGCCAACCTTGCCGATGGACAACCGCGGTTTGTAGCACATGCCGTGGGCGAAACGGGCCGCGCCGAGGTTCCCCGCCCGGAGCCAGCGCAACGCATCGAGCACGTCCGGGTTCGCGCGGGCCTGCGTGCCCACCTGCACGACGCGGCCGTGCTTGCGCGCCGCCTCGACCAGCATTCGGCCCTCCCAAAGATGATGCGAGACCGGCTTCTCGATATACACGTCCTTGCCCGCCTGACAGGCCCAGATGCCGATGAGCGAATGCCAGTGGTTCGGCGTCGCGATGGTGATGGCGTCCACGTCCTTGGATTCGAGCAGCTTTCGGACATCGGAAAACGCCGCGACCTTTTCGCCGCGCGCCCCGGCCTTGCGAACGTTCTCGGCCAGCACAGCCGGGTCCACGTCGCACAACGCGACCAGCCGCAACCCTTTCGTGGCCGCCGTGGACTTGATGTGGCTCTGGCCGCGGCCGCGAACGCCGACCACCGCCACGCGGATCGTGTCATTGGCGCCGCGCTCGCCGCCGAACGCCGGGACGCGTGTGACGCCCGGCGCCGCCAGCGCCGCTCCGGTCATCATGGCACCGCGAAGAAAACCGCGACGAGTCAATCTGGACATGGTTGGTTCTCCTGTAAAACGAGTGTTGAAAACGTAGCGATGATGTTGCGCAGGTCGTTGCGATTGAACGCCCCGCCGCCGCTGGAGTCAATAAACAAACCCGTGCCACCAAGGCCGCGTCTGTGGCGTGAGTCCATCCGTAGCCCCCGACGTGAGGAGGGGGATTGGTTTCAAAATGATAACGGGGGCCGGTTGTGAGCGGCCCGTCCGCCTCCTCACGTCGGCGGCTGCCAGGCTGGCTGCGCATCGCGTTTTCCCTTTCCGCTTGCCACGAGGGGACGCGGACCGTATTAGGGACTTTCGTGGATTCCAAATCTCCACCCATCCTGTTTCGCGGCGGTCCTTGTCGGTGGCTGTTGCCGGTCGAGTGGCTGGCATTGTTCCTGGGCGCGTTCCTGCTGCTGCGATGCCCGCTGGGCATGGATGACTTTTTTTACCTGACTCGTTCTGGTGAATATCTCCTTCAGACCGGGCACGTGCTCGCGGTCAATCTGTTTTCCTTCACGGCTCCGGATCATCCGTGGATCAATCACGCATGGCTGTCGGGGCTGGTTTTCCATCTCGTCCACTCCGGCCTTGGATTGCCGGGCGTCGTCGCGCTCAACGCCGGCTGCTATCTCGCGGCGGGCCTGCTGTTCGCCCGCAACCTGCGACGGTGCGGGGCCGGCCCCGTGGCGCGGCTGGTCTTGATCCTGATCTACGCCGGCGCGGTGGCGAAACCTTATGCCGTCGTCCGCCCCTGGATATTCAGCCACATCCTGTTCCAGTGTCTCCTCGGCCTGTGGCTGGCCTCGCGGGAAGAAGCCGATCCGCGCACCGTCAGAAAACGATTGGCCATGGGCGTTTTCATTGTGTGGTTGTGGCTCAATCTTCACGGCAGTTTTTACGTCGGTCTCCTGACGTTTTTCCTCCAACTTTTCACCCTGCGATTCCAAACCAAAAAACAAGATTCAACGAACAAAAATGTCCATTCTACCAGCGTTCCGGAGCTGCTGCTGTGGGCCGTGTTTGCCGTCGGGCTCCTTTCCCTGAATCCGTATGGAACTTCCTACCTAGTTGTTCCGTTTCAATTCCTCCGAGGCGCGGTGAACCTCAAGGCGGGCGGGGCATATCTCGCGCATCTCGAAGAGTGGGCCTCCGTTCTGTCCTTTGCCTTGTTCATGGATTACCTCAGCGCGGCCCTCGGTCTGGTCATCCTGGCTTTCATTGCTGTCAAAACCTTCCGCCGACAGATCCGGTTCTCCGACTGGCCCCGCCTCGTTTTTTTCGCGGCGTCCGCGATGCTCATCCTCGTGGCGCATCGGAACGACTACTTTTTTCTGACCGCCAATCTCTGTTTGTTTTATCCAGTAATGTTCTCCCGCCGCCCGCAAACCGATGGCGACTCTGTAGCGGCGGTCTCCGACCGCCGAAATCCGCCGCCACGAAACGAACAGCCGGCGGTCAGAGACCGCCGCTACAGCACCCGCCATGATCCGGGGACTTTCCCCAGCCGGGTTCGGTTCTATCTCGATCTGGTTCCTTCGGCCCAAGTCGCCGCCTGCTGGTTCCTCATCCCGTGTGTCTCGTTCCTGATTCTTTCGGCTTCCAAACCTCCCTCGGCGTTTCTCGATCCGGCGTTCTGGCCTCCCCAACTGATGGCGCACTTGGAGCGCGACCCGTTTTATCGCACGCACCATGGATTCTGGGATTTTGACTTCAGCAACATCCCCATCTATCGCTCCGACCTTCATTTGAAGACCTTCTTCGACCTTCGCGAATACTGTTATCCCGATGAGGTGGTCCGGGACTTTTTCTCCTTCTACGGGTCGAAGGACGATGCGGTTGTCAGAACCATCCGGAAATGGGACCTCCGGTATCTGGTTGTCCGCAAAGGAACCGGTCTGGACGTGGCCGTCAGCCGGTTTTTCCGTACCCCCTCGCCCTATGTTTTGAGCGTGCGGTTTGAAGACGCGGCGTCGCGCATTTATGAAATCGCCGGGCGTCCGCCCAATGCGGGGCGGCTTTGATTGAAACGACCGCCAGGCCATCAAGGACAGCGGTTGTCCTTCCACCCGTCACGGCCCAGAAAGAGATTGCGAAAGGGCGTCGGTATGGGTAAATTGACGGTGGAAAAAGGGGAAAAAGAAAGCAGTTAAAAACAGCGATGATCGCGCGAGTGCGAAATGGGATTCGGCGGCGAAGCGGCCAGGCAATGACCGAGTTCGTCTTGGTTGCCGGGGTGACCATAATGTTTTTCTTCATCCTGGCGATCTTCCTGAATGCCTACCTGGAAAACCAATATCGCGTGCTGAGCCTCCTGTCATCGCAGTATCCGTAAAATTCCAGCCGGCACTGACGCCGGCTGGATTAAAGTAGAATAAAAAAGTCGTATTAAAAACGAAAGCGAGCTGTTGAAAACATGAAAAAGATTATCGGGTGGTTACCCAGAAAAAAGTCCGGCCAGACGATGACGGAGTATATCGTCATCGTGGTGGTGGTGGCGCTGGCGGCGCTGGCGATCTTCGGCATCTTCAGCGACACCCTGCGGCAGAAACTGGCGGGCACGGTCTCGACGTTTGACTCGGGCCAGAACGCGCAGAATGCGCAAGCCGAAATCGCCACGAAGTCCCAGGACGTGTTGAAGAATCTCCAGTCCACGGGCCTCTCAACGACCACCGGCTCATAAGCTGCCGCGTTTGACTTGGTCAAACCCAGTCAAAACAGATCAAATCCAATCCAAACCGGGGCCTCCCCCCGATTTGCGAGGCATCACGGCGGAGGAGCATGACACGACCTTGGAGCGCCAAGCGGTTGCCGCGAAGGCGGGCGGATTCGCGAACGCGCGGGCAATCGGTGGTCGAGTCATTTTTCGTGATCATGCTCCTCTGCCTCATTTTCTGGGGGTTCTTGCAGGCGGCGCTGCTCTACAACCACGAGCGCGTGCTGCAGTTCGCCTCGTTCGCCGCGGCGCGGTCGGCCGCCGTGGGTTACCAGCAGGAAATTTACAAGCGCGCTTACCGGGTGGCGGCCATCCCGGCGTCCGGCGCGATGCTGGCGCCCACCGCGAACTGGACGGGGCCGAACCAACAATACCAACAACTGGGGGTCGAACTGCCGTCACTCATTCCGCAGTACCTGGGAATGGCACCAACAGGGAACATGGATTATACTTACTGGGATCAATACGACATGCGCCCAACCATTATTGCCACCGCCACAATGATGACGGAGCAGCACGGCCAGCAGTATCCCATAGAAATGCCCATCATCAGCTATGTTCTCTACGGGCAAACCAACTCCACGATCACGATGATGGGTAACATTACGACCTCGATGGCGGCGCATTATCCGTTTTTCCTGCAATGAAACCCGCACCGCCAACGTCAGGGAAGCCGCGCCGCGGCCAGACGCTGGTCTTCATGCTGATGCTGATGATCATCCTGACGTTTGTGGCGTTTTCGGTCTATGACACGCAGCATGTCGTGGTGCAGCGCGTGCGTACGCAGATCGCCGACGACGCCGCGGCGTTGACGGGCGCGCGCTGGCAACTCGCGTCCCTGAATGCCATCGGTGAGATCAACCTGATAAAGGTCACCACCGACATCGTCATTAACGGGCCGAAACCGTTCGGCGACACCGAGGGCAATTACGCCCAATACCAGCCGTTGTTCTCGGCGCTGGACAAGTTGCAGGCGAAAATTGCAATCACCGGCCCAATGATGGGTGTGCTTTACGGGGAGCAAGCCGCCAAGCTCAACGGCATGCACGCTATTCCAGACTACGCCAGCGAGTTCCAGTTCCTTGCCCAGTTCGTGCAAGCTAACGCGGGGGATCCTAGTGTGCTTAACGATCATTGGCTTGATCCTCCCATTTTCAACCGAGGAAATGCGGCGGATATGCAGGAACGCCAGCAATTGCTCTTGGACTACGCCGCGTTAATGCTAGAGATCGCCAACCAAGGCATGGCGGCGATGCCCAACATCTTTCCGCCCGACGTTGTCAATGCGATGGATTGGAGCCAAGCCAGTCCCTACGCCGAGCAGTATCTGCCTGACCCCGCATTTTACGCCGCAATTGCCGGGCAGGACTGGTGTTACCTGAGGCAATTGCTGGATATTTACTCGGACTGGACGTTCTGGGGGCCGGTTAATCGTCGATATGGCATCAGTCCTTTCCGCGTTCTGAATCTACAGCTCACCCATCAGTCAGACTACACGCTTTGGAATAACCCGGCGACAGACCAGAACAATCTTTCCACGAAAATACAAAATCAATTGGGCAAACGCGGTTTGGTGCCCAATCAAAACTGGCCGGGTGGCGACAACATGATGCCCAACGGGTGGCCGTCGCCACACGGTTTTCACTGGACCAACGATTTGCCAAGATTTGATACAAATAATTTGACAACATATGTTGCTGCGCCCGCCTACGTGCAACTCAACTGGGCCGTGTATAGACCTGGTTGGTATAACCAGTGGAATGCGACGGTCGAAGCTCAGTATCTGAACAGCACGGTCAGAGATCAATACAACTACGCCTACCGATACGCCGATTCGGTTTGGTTTTCGCGGGCGGCGGCCAGCGTGACGATGGCGGTACCGAGGTATGATCAAGCACATACCTCATGGACGGCCGCCAGCGAGAGTGCTGAGTTGAGCCAAGACTTGGACAATCTTTGGCAACTTCGCACCGCGAACGCCAGCAGCGGCACTTCGCAGTTGCAGCTGTCGGCGGGCATTCAGGCGTCGTCGTTTGCGCGGGCGTTCGGCTCGATTGACGACAGCACGCCGCCGACCAAATGCCCCGTGGTGCTGCCAGTTTTCACGGACGTGAGGTTGATTCCCTCGGTCGTGTCCTCGTGGGCTGGTAATCTGGATATAGCGTTTGTCGAACATGTATTGTTCCACCTTCCGCCTTACACGCAACACGGCGTTTATGCGGGTGGCTGCGCCTATTGCAACGACCTGAAACTTTGGGACAGCTACGCGTTCCGCCAGATTGGGCGGAACTGGTGGATCAGCCAGGCCGGCAATCCCAATCCCTGCCCGGTGGGCGGCGGGGGCGGCAGCGGGATCATCGCGCACTGAGGAATGACATGAAACGACGACATCAAACCGGTCAAGCCACAATGGAGTTGATGATAGGGATCATTGCCTTTGTGGTCATCATGGTGGGCATTGTCACGTTTGGCGAAGGCGGCTACCATTGGCTCAGCTCGATTAATGAAGCGGCGACGATGGCATGGAGCCAGTCCATTTCCCCCAGCAGCAGCGGGTTCGGCAGCTCTGAGCAGACGTTCATCAGAACATGGAACAACACCTCCGGCAGTTCGGCGATGTTGCAGGGACTGGGACTGGGTTACCTGCCGGGCACCTCCACGAGTGTGCTCCAATACAACTTCCAGGACACCCAGATGATCGGTAGTTCAGCGACGTTCAATTCCATCGCCCAACAAATGCTGAACCTGCCCTTCGCCGGCAATCCCTATATTGCCTACCTCGATTATCCCGCCAAGAAGCCATTTCTGACGAGCCAGCAGGTGTTCGCGCCAGCGTTGCAGCAGTCGGGCACCAGCGGTTGGTTGATCGGCGAGAGCACACACATCTTCAAGCTGGGCCAGATTGACCGCGGATACGGTACGCCGGTGGATTTCGGCACCGCGTTGCAGAGTCTCGTTTACGGGCGCAGTTCCATCGACATGCAAAGCCAGGTGTTTCTGCCCCCCCTCACCGGATTGCAGTGACTCCAAGCCATCTTCCAATTGCGGTAAAACCAGTTGTAGCGGCAGTCTATGACCGCCGGCCGTTCTTTTCTCAAAAGAGTTCGGCGGTCATAGACCGCCGCTACAGCGCCCGGCATGTTTTTAGGGTGGCTTCCCGCCTTCGCCGAAAAATTTGCTTTCCCGCGGCGCTGGCAGTCGTCATGCTGGCGACCGGTGCCAATGCGCGCGTCTTTCTGGGTGGCGGCGGCGCGCCGTTGGCGGAGGTGTCCGAAGAAATCGGGCTGAAGCAGATGTATCGCACCGAATATAAAATCAACGGCAGCGACGCCGTGCTGGAAGTGTACGGCGGCGATCTGCCGCCGGCGGTCGCCGCGAGCCGGCTCGAGGCCGGATTGCGCGCGCGGCAGTTCAACGTCGCCATCCCCGGCGGCGACAATGGCGCCGTGGGCGTGCTGACCTCGAAAGAGGAACTGACGCGCATGATCGTCACGTCGGCCGGCAGCGACAAAACGATGATCTTTGCCGTGCGGCAGAAGTGGGAAGACGTCGCCCGCTTCAACGCCACCACCGCCGACGGCCAGGCGCCCGACGCCGCGCTGCCCAACATCCCGTCGTTTCCCGGAGGACGGCTCGTCTATCACATCGAAGACCAGAAGACCAAAACCTCGGTCGCGGTGTATCGCGCCGCCGGCACGCCGGAGAACGCGCTCCAGTTCTACGCCCAAAGCCTGCCGTCCAACGGCTGGGAGCCGATGGGCGTCCGCGTCGGCGGGCGCAGCGCGCCGTCGATGTATCGCCGGGGCGCGCTCAACTGCATGGTGAGCGCCCAGACCGATGAGAAAACCGGAGAATTGATTGTCACGTTGTTGATCCGCCGCTCCTCGCTATGAAACAGAAAATCATCCTCCTCGTCGCGTTGTTGGCGGGCATCGCCGCCTTCATCCTCTCGAAACAGAATTTCGAGGGTTTCAAGACCCGGTTTCAAGCCCAGTTCGCCAAGAGACAGGTGATAGCTGCTGCGCGCAACCTCCCGATTGGCACCACGATCACGATGGCCGACATCGGCAATGCGAACGTCTTCGCCCAGTCCATCTCCGGCCGGGCCGTTCTGCCCGATGATTACACCGAAGTGATCGGCAAAAAAACGCGCACGTTTATCAACGACGGCCAGCCGCTTCTTTGGAGCGATATTGACATGCCCGGCGGCGGCTATGGCGGCATGGCCGGCGTGGTTCGCCTCGGCGAGCGGGCGGTGGCCGTCCCGGTGGACACCGTCGCCGCCGTCAGCGGCCATGTGAAACCGAACGACCACGTGGACATCATTGGCACCTTCAGCTTTCCCGGCGCCACCGGCAAGACCGCCGCAACGCCGGGTGCCCAGCAGCTTTCCGACACTGTCACAATCACCATCCTGCAAGACGTCACCATCCTGGCCACCGGCCAGCTCATGAGCCGGCGTCCGTCGGAGATGGAAGGCCCCGGCGGCGACCGCTTCGGCAGCCAGTATTCCTCCGTGACCGTCGCGGTGACGCCGCGCGAGGCGGAGATGCTGGTGTTCGCGCAGCAAAAAGGCAAACTGTCGCTCGCGCTGCGCAACCGCGAGGACGTGTCCGTCGAGCAACAACTGGAGAACGTGGATTTCCAAATGTTGGAGAAGAACTTCAACGAACTGAACCGGCTCCGCCAGCAACGGCTGCATCCGGCGCTGCTTTCGCCATCGGCGCCCACGCCCGCCACGCCGGCGCCGAAGAGCGGGCCGTTGCCAACGCTGGGCCGTTGAAACCACAACCCTCGCTTCAAACGATCTTCTGACATGCCCAAAAGCACCGACGAACTCGACCTGGTCGTGGAAGTGACCGAGGACGGCCAGAGGCGCAGGATTCGCCAGCGCCTGCATCCGGCCGAATACTCCATCGGCAGCGATCCGGCTTGCGCCATCTGCGTCAGCCACAGCGGCATCTCCCGCCAGCATGCGCGGCTCCTCTACGATCCGAACGACGCTCAAATCGAAGACCTTGGCAGCACCAACGGCACGTTCGTGGACGGCGTCCGCATCAAACGCCGTGTCCACATCCACGTCGGCCAGCGCGTCATCATCGGCGCGTGTGTCATCTGGCTCGACCATCCGCAAGAAGGCCCCGGGCCCGCCGCGCCCGCGCCCCCAGCCGGGACGGAGCGCCCGGCCAAACCGCCCGCGCCCGCGCCGCGCCCGGAGGAACCGGCGCCAATTCCCGGCGATACGGCGCGCGCCCTGATGCGGAAGTTCAAAGCGCAGATCCACAGCGAACTGCTGAAACGGCTCGACCTGAAACGGCTGGTGGGCACCAACACGACCGCGACCAAATCGTTGCAGGACAAAGTCCGCGCCACCGTCGCCTCCATCGTCAACGAAATCAAGGAGCAGCTCCCGGCCTCGATTGCGCCGGCCCAACTCACGCGCGAGATCATCCAGGAAGCCATCGGCCTCGGCCCGCTCGACGACCTGCTGGAGGACGGCGAGATCACCGAAATCATGGTCAACGGCCCCGACCGGGTTTACGTGGAGCGGCGCGGCAAAATCCAACTGACCGAGCGCACGTTCGTGGACGACGCGCAGGTGCTGGCGATCATCGAGCGCATCGTCGCGCCCATCGGCAAGCGCATTGATGAAAGCTCGCCTTACGTGGACGCGCGCCTGCCCGATGGAAGCCGCGTCAACGCCATCATCGCCCCGCTGTCGCTCAAAGGCCCGACGATCACCATCCGCAAATTCGCCAAGACGCCGTTCACCGTGGCGGACCTGATCCGGTTCGGCACGCTGACCGACCAGATCGCCGAATTCATGCGCATCTGCGTGCTGCTGCGCAAGAACATCATCATTTCCGGCGGCACCGGCTCCGGCAAAACCACGTTCCTGAACGTGCTCTCCAATTTCCTGCCGAAGGACGAGCGCATCGTCACCATCGAGGACACGGCCGAGTTGCGGCTGAACCAGCCGCACGTGGTGAGCCTGGAGGCGCGCCCGGCGAACATCGAGGGCCGCGGCGCCGTCACCATCCGCGACCTCGTCCGCAACGCGTTGCGCATGAGGCCCGACCGCATTGTCGTCGGCGAGTGCCGCGGCGGCGAATCGCTCGACATGTTGCAGGCAATGAACACCGGCCACGACGGCTCGCTGACCACCGTCCACTCCAACTCCCCGCGCGACACCATCAGCCGCATGGAGACGATGGTGCTGATGGCCGGCATGGAGCTGCCCAGCCGCGCCATCCGCGAGCAGATCGCCTCGGCGGTGGACATCATCTGTCACACCGACCGGCTCAGCGACGGCACGCGCCGCGTCACGAAAATCTCCGAGGTCACCGGCATGGAGAAGGACGTGATCGTGATGCAGGACATGTTCATCTTCAAACAGACGGGACTGGACCCGAAGGGCCGGGTGCTGGGTTACTTCACCGCCACCGGTTCGGTGCCGACATTCATTGACGAAGTGCGGATTCGCGGCCTGCAACTGGACCGCGAAGTCTTCACGCAACAGGTCGAGTCGACGCCATGAGTTTCTACGACCTCAGCACGAGCTACCTGGTGCCGCTGCTCTATTTCCTGTCGGCCGCCGGCATCGCCTGGGCGCTGGGCCAGTGGATGGTCGAGATGTCCCGGACCTATCGCGAGGTTTACGTTGAGGAAACCGGCCGGCATCTCGACGACATGTTCCTCTCGCTCAGTCCGGAGCAGGTGGTGACGCTGGCGCAGATCACCGGCGTGTCGTTCGCGCTGGTCATGTTCGCGCTGGTGGGCAGCTTCGAGGACACGCTGCACTTGGCCGGCTCGGCGGCGTTTTCGATGATCTTCGGCTTCGTGGGCTTCATGATTCCGCGCTGGGTGATCCGGCGGATGCGGCAAAAACGGCTGGAGCTGTTCAACGAGCAACTGGTGGAAGCGATGCAAACGATGAGCAATTCGCTGCGTGCCGGCTTCAGCGTGTTGCAGGCGTTCGACATGGTGGTGAAAGAGAACCGCCGGCCGATCAGCGAGGAATTGGGACTGTTTTTGCACCAGCATCGGCTCGGGGTGAAATTCGAGGAGGCGATGGAGAGCCTCAGCAAGCGCGTCGGCAGCCAGGACCTCGACCTGATGATCACCGCCATCGAAATCTCGCGCCAGACCGGCGGCAACCTGACGGAAGTGTTCGATCAACTCGCCGGCGTCATCCGCGAACGGATGCGGGTGGAGGGCAAAATCCGCTCGCTGACGGCGCAGGGCCGGCTGCAAGCCTCCATCGTCGGATTGATGCCGCTGTTGCTGGCCGGGGCGATGTATGTCATCAGCCCGGCGATGATGACCGGTTTCGTTTTTTCCACGGTCGGCATCATGATCATCGTGGTCGCGCTCGGATTCGAGATCGTCGGCTACCTGATCATCCGCAAGATCGTGAACATTGATATTTGAAAAAGAAAGGCTGCCGTGGACGACTACGGCACGTTGACGAGCGCGTCCTGGCCAAACTTGTAGTTGTAGAGGAAGTTCTCGAAGTCGCCGCGCGCCAACGCATCGAAAGCGTTGCGATAGCTCATCACCACGGTCCGCAGAGCCGGGAGGCGCGCAACGCCGGACAGAGACGCGCAACGCTGGGAAATGAGCAGCAGCATTGGCCGGTTGCTGGTGACAATGGAGACGAGTTGCTGGTTGCGTTGCGATCCTTTTTTGCTGCGGTTTCTGGAAGCGAGTTGATCGCTTTGAACCACCGTGTCGAGTTGAGAAAGGACCGAAGCGTAGTTCTTGATGGCGCTGTTGGCATCGGACCGGAAGACGAATTTACCGCGGACAAACAGGGCGATCTGAGCGTCGGTCTTGATGTCGTCAATCTGGGATTGTTGGAGATAAAACTGGTAGAGGTCGGGTTTGGTCTGGCTCAGATTAACGAGGTCAATCTGGCCCCACTCGTAATAAGTGCTGCCGAATTGGGTTCGGATGCTGAGCCCCCGTGTGTCGGTAGGCGACGTTTGAACGGTGCCTTCCGTCTCGGTGCCGTCGCGGAGCTTGATTTTGACAACGCTCGGGTTGGCAATATTGTTGGCATTAATTTGATGCAGGCAAAATTGGTAGAGATCAGGATTGGTTTTGCTTAAATAGTTAAAAGAGGAAATATCAACTTGGTTCCAGTTGATTCGCATCGGTCCGAATTTTGTTTTGAGCGTGAAGAAACTGCCTTGTGTTGTTTCGATGGCAAGTTCGCCCTCATGCTCGGTGCCGTCTTTGAGTTTGATTCTGACTGTTTTGGAATCGGCACGGACCTGGGCGCCGCTGCTTTTCGAAAAGAAGAAATTGTAGAGACCGGGACTGGTTTGGAGCAGATGGTTGGTGTCAATATTGTCCAAAGTGAAATGGATGGAGCCAGAGGTGCCGTTGATATCACTCATGGTGAAACCGGTGGCATCGTTGGGATTGACTGTGACTTTACCGGTCAGGTCATGGCCGTCCTTGAGCCTGATCGTGAAAATCGAGTTGCCTGCAGGATTGGCAGGGACACTTTGACCGGCAGCGAGCAGAGTCGCCGCGAAAAACCAAAACAGAAACAGACAATTTTTCATAAGCGCTCCGGTATGTTTAACACCGGCATTTCTAGCCGGATTCGCCGGCAAACGCAATAACACAGAGAACCGGATTTGAACGCAGGATGACGAACTCATGAACCCCGAACAAGCCCTGTCGCAGGCCACCCCGATCACGCCGCAGGAGATCGTCGCGCCGTTGATGTGGATGGTGTTTGCGTTCGCCGCGGCATGGTATGTCGGGCTGACGGCGAGCGAGGTGAAATACGCGCGGCTGGCCGACGGCCGGCAGCAAATGCGGTCGTTGCCGCTGCTGTTCCGGCTGATGTTGCCCTTCGTGTCCAACGTCGCGCCGTTGTTCCGGCACAAGAAACTGGACAAATACCGCGCCAAGCTCGACGGGCGACTGATCTCCGCCGGTTACGAGGGCGTGCTGAACGCCGAGGAGTTCCTGTCCATCCGGCTGTTGCTGGTCATCGTGGCCATTCCGGTCGGCTTCGGTTTCAAGCCGGCGCTGGAGGGGTTGCCCGGTGTCGGCCGTTACTGGCATATAGGGACGATCCTGATGATCGGCTACAGCCTGATTTACGCGACGAGCTGGCTGAAGCGGGTGCGCAACGTGCGGCACCGCAGCATGCAGAAGGCGCTGCCTTACGTGCTCGACCTGATGACGCTCTCGGTCGAAGCCGGCCTCGATTTCATGACCGCGATCCGCAAGATCATCGAGCGGCGCGTGATGGACCCGCTCGGCGAGGAACTGTTGCGCGTTTTCCACGAAATCCAGGTGGGCAAGACCCGCCGGCAGGCGTTGCGCGACATGGGCTTGCGGGTGGACCAGCCCGATCTCAGCTCGGTCGTCTCCGCGCTCGTTCAGGCCGACGAACTCGGCGTCAGCCTCGGCACGATCCTGCGGATCATGGCCGACCAGATGCGCGTGAAACGGTTCCAGCGCGCCGAGAAGCTCGCCTACGAAGCGCCGGTGAAAATGCTCGGCCCGCTGTTGCTGCTGATTTTCCCCGCGGTCATGCTGTTCCTGCTCGGCCCGATCGTCGCGCAGGCGTTCCGGAACGTGTTTTGAGCCGCCGGTTCCCGACGCCCATGATCCTGCGCAACACCACCCGCGGCACGACCCTGGCCGAGCGCGCCCGGCCGGCGGAAACCTTCTGGAGTCGCGGGTGCGGGCTGATGTTCCAGCGCTTTGAGGGCTCTGACGGCATGATGCTGCGGCCGGCCAACGCCATCCACATGTGCTTCATGCGGATGCCGATTGACGTGATATTCTTTGACAAGCGGCTGGTGATCGTGAAAATGGTGTGTGATCTTGCTCCGTGGCGGTTGTTCTGCGGCGCGCGCGGCGCGGCCGGCGTGTTGGAACTGCCGGTCGGCGCCATCGCGCGCAGCCGGTCGGAGCCAGGCGACCAGCTTGAGTTTGTCGGGACACCGTGAGAGAACCTAGAAGCGGATGAAACTTCGCATCCAACAAGGCAGACGTCGCGGTCGGGAATACTCGATCGGCCGCCGTCCGGTCACCATCGGCCGCGCGCCGCAGTGCGACATCGTCATTCCCGACGACCAGCTTGTTTCCTCCGAGCACACCGACATCCACGTGGATGAGAACGGTCAACTGATCCTCCGCGACCTCGAATCCGTCAACGGCACGGAGGTCAACGGCGAATCGGTGCAGGAAACCGTCCTCAAACCGGGGGATGAGATCGCCATTGGCAGCACCATCTTCGAAATCATCGAGGAAGCGGCGGCCCCGGCTGCGCCGCCACCCCCCCGCGCCCCGTCCACCGAGAAGTTTCCCGTCGTGACGAAGCCCGCGGTGGAAGAAATCGAGGAAGCGGCGACTCCGGCCGCGCCGCCCGGTCGCGGCTTCGCCACCGACATGGTTCCGACTCCGGTGATGACGAAACTCGCCGAGGAAAGAGCCAGGGAAGCGCCGGCCGAACTGACTTTCGGCGGCAAACCCGCCCGCGCTGCCAAGAAATCCACGACGACTCCCATGGCCCGGCGGTTGATGTCGGTGGGGTTGACCGCGGCCATCGTCATCGTCGTCATTGGCGGAACGATTTTCGTTTTGTCTCAAACCGGCTTGCTTGCCTTGTCCAGCCGCATGGCGCCAGGCATCAACCTGGGCGGCGACTTCCGCCGGGTGGATGTGTTTTATGAAAAGGTCGAGGCGAGCACCCAGAACATTTTCCGGTTTGCGCTGCGGATCAGTGGCGACAAGGTGACGTTCAACATGGACGATCTCAAACAACACCGCCACATTCAGCGCGAGAAAAAAGTCGGCGAGAACATCGTGGCCGAGTTGATCCGACAAATAGAGCATGGCGGTTTCGATAAACTGGAAAAGGAAAAATATGGCGGCTTCCCCTCCGGCAATGAAGCGCATACGTGGGTGATCGAGCTGACCCGCGGCACGCGCGTCAAACGGGTCGAGATCGAGAACACCATGGCGCCCGATGCATTTGTCAACGCCCTGAAAGTGTTGGAGGATTTTACCCAGAACGAACTCGGCATGGCGGCGATCAACCGGTCGCGCGAGGATTTGATCAAGGAAGCGGACGAGGCTTGCCTGCGCGCCAAGCAACTCTTCGAACAACGCGATGTGGATTTCCCGAACCTGTTTAACGCCATCAAAGCTTTCCAACTCGTCCAGATGGACCTGGAGGTCATCGAGCCGAAACCGGCCAACTACGCGGTGGCGGTTCAGGGCGAAGTGGCCGCCAACGACATACTCAAGGAGCGGATCAACAACTTGCGCTTCAACGCCGAACAGGCCATCAAGCTCGGCGACTGGCCCAGGGCGCAAACCTGCCTGTCGGAAATCCTGGCGCGCGTCCCCGACCGCGAGGATGAACGCTACAAGGAAGCCGACCGGAAATTGATTTCCGTGCAAGCGCACCTTCCCCACCGATGAACTCCCGGATTGCCATCGCATCTTGCCGCCTCCACGCCGTGTTGCTGGCGGCGCTGCTGGTCGCGGCCGGTTGCTTCGAGCAGGCCGGCAACGTGCTGGATCTGCGCACGTCGCCGCCGGGCGCTCGCATCGAACTGGACGGCGTTTATCAAGGCGACTCGCCCGTCAAGCTCAACGTGATGCCCGGCCCGCATTTGGTCGTGGCGACCCGGGAAGGCTGTCTGGAAACCCGCGGCAGCGTTACCGTGCAGCCGACGGGCACGACACGGTTCGATCTGTCGCTGCGGCCGCTGTTCGGGCTGGTGCTTGCCGAATCGTTTCCCACCGACGCCGAGGTGCTCGTGGACGGCGTGTTCCGCGGCAAGACTCCGATACTGATGACCGATCTGCCCGGCGGCCAGCATCGCATCCTCATCAAGAAAGACGGCTACGAGTCCAAGGAAGCGCTCCTGAACGTCCAGACCGAAGCCGACCGCCAGCCCAAGCTGATCTCGCTGGAGCTGCGCTCGCTGCTCGTGGCCATCAAGGTCACCTCCACGCCCGACAAGGCCAAGGTGTTTCTCGACGGCTCTTACAAAGGAGATTCGCCGCAGAGCATCCAGAACATTCTTGCCGGTAAACACAAGGTGCGGATCGAGATGGACGGCTACGAGCCTTACGAACAGGAGGTGGAGGTTTCCGGCCACGACGAATACCACGTCAGCAAAAAGCTCGATGAAAAATACGCCCGTATCAAAGTCGACACCGATCCGCCCGGCGGCGAAGTGTTCCTCAATGGCGAGGCACACGGCAAAGCACCCGTCGCCCTTGACAAGCTCCACGAAGGCGACTACACAATCAAAATCACCAAGCACGGCTTCGATCCCGTCGAGCGGAAGGTTTCGTTGAAAAAAGGCGAAGACCTCGATTTGAAGATCCCCTTCGTCAAACTGTTTGGCATCCTCCAGGTCACCACGATTCCCGCCGGTGTGCAGGTGTTTGTGGACAATGAAGCGCGAGGCAGCACCCAGGCGCCGCCCAACCAGCCTTACTCCAGCCCGCTCATCATCCCCAACATCTCGCAAGGCCAGCGCATCGTGAAGTTCGTCAAGCCCGGCTGCTCCGACGTACAGATCGTCGCCACCATTCAAGATGGCCAGACCACCACGCTCAACAACATCCAACTCAAACGGCTTTTCATCCCCGATACCCAAATCGTCGTCAAAGACGGCCGCACCTTGCGCGGGGTGATGAGCCGGGTCGAGAACGACGGCACGGTTCATTTTGAGACCGCGCCCGGCATCTTCGTGGACGTCGCCCCCGACGACATCGTCTCCAAGAAACCGATCGCCCCGCCCGGAAAATAGCAGCCGGTTCACCGGCTCCGACGCCGTTTCCCCAAATCCCGGCCTTGCGTCCGGCGCAATGGATGCAAAAAGAAAGCCAAGCATCGAGTAGCCGCCGGGCCGCCGTTTCTCTAATGTGAGCGTCAGATGCCGGAGATCCAGGGTCGCGCTGAGTGGGTGCGGACCCGGGGATCGCCGGCTGGTTGCGGGCATACATGGACCCCAAAGATCATTTTGTGAAACGCAAGCCGGAGGGGCCGGCGCGCACGATCAAGAAGCAATTGATCGACTTGCTGCGCTGCGACGAAGAACAGCTTTGCGCCGGCTGGATCCGGCGGTTGAGCGAAGACACGGTGCTGGCCAGCCTCAACATTGCCGAAGCTCCCCGCGAGCCGTTGAATCTGCTGCTGCGCGACGTCGTCCGCATCATCGAAGGCAAACTTCCCGCCCTGCCGCCCGCCTCGCAATCCGTTTGCCGGCTCGGTCCAATGAGCGAATGGAAACTGACACTCTGCCAGGGTATCGAGGTCTTCCTCGTGGGCGAAAGCGTCGTGCGCCGCTGGGTGCACGCGCGCCTGGACGCCGCGCCGGATGAATGGTTCGACGCCTACGAGCAGCTCAACCGCGCCTTCCATCAACTCATCCGCTACTACGTCCTCCGTTACTGCGACAGTTGCGTCCCGAACGTCCATGTCGAGGCGCCACAGCCGGCGCGAGCGGCTGCCGGTCCTTCCGCCCCCCGCGAAGCATCCCGCACGAACGCCCCGCCCCCGGCGTAGGCGTTGGTTTGAAAACGGCGGCGACGGTTTATGACCGCCGCTGGTTGTTGCCGGTCTTTTGGCGGTCAACCCCGAAAGCTTTCGGGGTGGGGACCGCTCTTACAGCAAACAGACACAGCTCCGTTCCCACCGCCGGCTTGATTTGTTTTCCCGGCGCTGCCGATTTCAGCAAGAAAAGGATTGCGGTTGCCGCCGAAGTCGGTAAAAGCAATCGCTCAATGACGGCTGCCCATCTCAGTTTGGAATCACACGGTCTCGTTGGAACGGGACCGGTCTATCGCAATTTGCCCGCGGCGGCGCTTGTGGAAATGAGTCTGCGCCGCGGCGAGAGCCGGCTCGCCAACACCGGCGCGCTCGTGACGCTCACCGGCAAGCGCACGGGCCGTTCGCCAAACGACCGCTATGTCGTCAAGGAGCCGGCCAGCGAGAGCAAGATCGCGTGGGGCAAGGTCAACCAGCCGATCTCCCGCGAACAGTTCCAGAAGCTGCGCCAGCGCGTCGCGGATCATTTCAAGAAGCGCGAGGTCTTCGTGTTCGACGGCTTTGTGGGCGCGGACACGAGCCATCGTCTGCCGATCCGCGTGATCGCCGAACAGGCGTGGCACGCGTTGTTCGCGCGGCAGCTTTTCCGCCGGCCGGCGCCGGAGGAACTCAACGGCCACGAGCCGGCGTTTACCGTCATTTCCGCGCCGAATTGCCTGGCCGATCCCGCCGACGACGGCACGCGGTCGGAGGCGTTCGTCGCTGTGGACTTCGGCTCGCGCACGGTCCTCATCGGCGGCACGCACTACGCCGGCGAGATGAAGAAATCGGTCTTCAGCTACCTCAACTACGTCCTGCCGCAGGAGGGTGTTTGCCCGATGCATTGCTCGGCCAACATCGGCAAGGACGGCGACGTGGCACTGTTCTTCGGCCTCTCCGGCACCGGCAAGACGACGCTCTCTGCCGACCCCGACCGCCGGCTCATCGGCGACGACGAGCACGGGTGGGGCGACAACGGCGTATTCAACTTCGAAGGCGGCTGTTACGCTAAGTGCATCCGTCTCAGCCACGAGCGCGAGCCGCAAATCTGGGACGCCATCCGCTTCGGCACGGTCGTCGAGAACGTCGTGATGAATCCCGACACGCGCGAGGTGGACTTCGACGACGACGCCATCACGGAAAACACGCGCGCCGCCTATCCGGTGGACTTCATCGCCAACGCCATGGAAAGCGGTGTCGGCGGCCATCCGCGCTCCATCGTGTTTCTCACCGCCGACGCGTTCGGCGTGATGCCGCCCGTGGCGCGGCTCGACGAGCGGCAGGCGATGTATCATTTCCTCTCCGGCTACACGGCGCGCCTGGCCGGCACCGAGGCGGGCATGGGACGCGAGCCGCAGGCGACGTTCAGCGCCTGCTTCGGCTCGCCGTTCCTGCCGCTGTCGCCGCGCATCTATGCCGAGCTGTTGGCGAAAAAAATGCGCGAGCACAACGTCCGCTGTTACCTCGTCAGCACCGGCTGGGTCGGCGGTCCGTGCGGCGTCGGCAGCCGTATTGAGCTGGCCTACAACCGTGCCAGTGTTCACGCCATCCTCAAGGGCGAACTCGACCGTGTGCCGATGGCCACCGACCCGGTCTTCGGCTTCCAGGTTCCAAAGCGTTGCCCCGGCGTGCCGCCGCAAGTCCTCGACATCCGCAAAACGTGGAAGAACCCCGCTGAATACGACGCCAAGGCCCGCGAGGTGGCATGTTTGTTCATCAAAAACTTCGAGCAGTTTCAAGATACCGCCGCCGACCTCGTTTCCGCCGGCCCGCAAGCCGGCTGATCACGAATCACGAATCACGAATCTCAAATCTCAAATCACTCCCGCCATGACTCCCGATTCCAAGTCCTTTCTCAAACAACTCGTCGAAACGCCCAGCCCGTCCGGTTACGAGCAGCAAGTCCAGAGGCTCGTTCGCGAGCGCATCGCGCCGTGGTGCGACGAGGTCAAAACCGACGTGATGGGCAACGTCCTCGGCATCAGCAACCCCGCCGGCCGCCCGCGCATCATGCTCGCCGGCCATTGCGACCAGATCGGTTTCATCGTCCAATACATCACCGACGACGGCTTCCTTTACGTGGACAAGATCGGCGGCGTGGACCCGGTCGTGGCCACCGCGCACCGTGTTGTAATCATGACCCAGCGCGGCCTCGTGCCCGGCGTGCTCGGCCGCAAGGCGATCCATCTCATGGACAGCGACGACCGCAAGCGCGTGCCGAAGATCGAGGATCTCTACGTGGACATCGGCGCCACCAGCAAGAAGGACGCGGAGAAAATGGTTTCGCTGGGCGACGCCGGCGTGTTTTTTCAGCCGTTCACCGAACTGGCCCACAACCGCGCCGTCTCAATGGCGTTCGACAACAAAATGGGCACGTGGATCGTCACCGAAACGCTGCGCCTGCTGCGCGGCCGCAAGTTCGACGCCTGCATCGTCGGCGTCTCCACCGTGCAGGAGGAGATCGGCCTGCGCGGCGCGCAAACCAGCGCGTTTGCCAGCGAAGCCGGGGTCGGCATCGCGCTCGATGTCGGCCACGCCACCGACTGTCCCGGCATTGACAAGAAAAAGGTCGGCGACTACCGGCTCGGCAAAGGCCCGAAAATCTGCCGCGGTGCCAACATCAACCCCGTCGTCTTCGACCTCCTGGTCGAGACGGCAAAGAAGGAGAAGATTCCCTACCAGATCAGCACCGCCGCCGGCGGCACGGGCACCGACGCCAACATCATGCAGCTCACGCGCGCCGGCATGGCCACCGGCCTGCTCTCGGTCCCGTTGCGTTACATGCACACGCCTAACGAACTGCTCTCCCTCGACGATCTGGAGAACTGCGCCAAACTCCTGGCCGCCTTCTGCGCGCGGCTGAAAAAGGGCCAGGACTTCACGCCGTGACCGGGTATGGAAAAGCCGATAAATGTGTCCTTTCGATGGACTGAGCACGAGATGTTGCTCGCGAACCGCCACGTCATGAAACAAATAAAGACGACACGGCGGGCTTTCCTTACGATAAGGGTGCTTGGCCTCATTTTCTTGATTTGCGGTGTTACCTCCTTTGTCGCTGGCCACACAAACTTGGCTGGGTTTATTTATTCGGTTGTGCTCGGCATCGTTTGCAACGTACTTCCATTCCTTCCCCGGTTGATGCTGCGCAGAAAATTTCGGAACATGCCGAACCGAGACAAACTTGTTACGTGGGAGGTCACCTCCGATCACCTGACGGCGAAGACGGATTTGTCAACAACTGACATGTTGTGGGACGCTCTTGTCAAAGTGGTCAGACTGCGAGACGGGTTTCTTGTCTCCGGGAATCCTGGCATATTTCAGTGGCTGCCCAATCATGGATTTCAAGATCCTGCAGATGTCGAACGATTTGCCGAGTTGGCGAAGTCAAAAGTTCGTCAGTATAATCATGCGGCCTAAACAGGTTATTGCCGCGAAGCGACTCACGGCCGTTTGCATTGAGCTTTTCGGTTGAGCCGCATAATTTTCGCAGCGGCGGGACGCCGCCGCGTGTTGCCCGATGCAATTCCTTGACCTCACGTTGCCGACGCCGGAAGAAAACCTCGCCTTGGACGAGGCGCTGCTGGCGCTGGCCGAGCAGACCGACGGATCGGAAGTGCTCCGCACCTGGGAGGTCGCCACGCCCTGCGTCGTGCTCGGCTGCTTCTGCCGCATCGCCGACGACGTGAATGAAGCGGCCTGCGCCGCCGACAACGTGCCGGTGCGGCGGCGTGTCAGCGGCGGCGGCACGGTGCTGATCGGCCCCGGTTGCCTGAACTTCTCGCTCGTGCTCGACATGCGCCAGCGGCCGGAACTGAACGACGTGTCCCGCTCGCACTTCCTGATCCTCGACCGCATCACCGAGGTGCTGACTGCCAAGGTGCCGCGCATCGGCTTCGACGGCAGCAGCGATCTTTGCCTTGCCGGCAAGAAATTCTCCGGCAATGCCCAGCGCCGGCGACGCAACTGGCTGCTCCATCACGGCACGTTGCTCTACAATCTTCCCCTCGACCAGATCGGCCGCTACCTGCGCGAGCCGCCGCGCCAGCCCGCTTATCGCGCCAGCCGTCCGCACTCGGATTTTGTGACGAATTTCCCCGCCGACGCCGCGTGGCTTGACCAGGGCTTGCGACTGGCATGGGCCGCCGACGACCCGCTGCCTGTGTGGCCGCGGGAACTGACCGAACAGTTCGTGCGGACCCGCTATTCGCGCCCCGACTGGATCCGGCGGCGATGACAGACCGCGCTGCCGTTTTGCGTCATTTATGAACCTTTCTTGTTTCAACCCTCCCAATCTTCTGCTCGACGCCAGCCCTTTGGAATGATAGTTTCGCCGAGTTTTCCTTTATGGCAACCACACGCAAAAAGTCTGTTGAGACGCCAGCGGCAGTGCCGACGGGCGATCACGCCGTCGAGGGCCTGAAGTTCGAACAGGCTCTGGAGCGGCTGGAAAAGATCGTGGCCGACATGGAGTCAGCGGAACTGCCGCTGGACAACGTGGTGTCCAAGTTTGAGGAAGGCACCCGGCTGGTGCGGTTTTGCGCGCAGAAACTGCAGGAAGCCGAGAAGAAGATCGAGACTCTGGCCAGGAAAAAGGACGGCACGGTGACGACGGAACCGTTCGAACCTGCGGAGAGCGCGGCTAAAGAGAAGGAAGACAAGCTGTTTTAGCCGAGCGAGTTCTGGAGTGCTATGGGCAAGTATTTGGACACAATCAATTCGCCGGCGGATGTCAAAAAGCTGGGCGTGGAGCAACTGGTGGAGCTGGCGCAGGAGATCCGCGAGACGCTGATCCATTCGCTGGCCAACACCGGCGGCCATCTTGGCCCGAACCTCGGCGTCGTCGAGGCCACGCTCGCGTTCCACAAGGTCTTCGACAGCCCCAAGGACCGGCTGCTCATGGACGTCACGCACCAGTGTTACGTCCACAAAATGCTGACCGGCCGGCGCCAGCGGCTGGGCACGATCCGGCAGACCGACGGCCTGTGCGGCTTCATGCTGCGCAGCGAAAGCCCGCACGACGCGTTCGGCGCAGGGCACGCCGGCACGGCGCTCTCGGCGGCGCTCGGCATGGCGGCGGCCCGCGACAGGGCCGGCACCGACGAGCACGTCGTGGCGCTGGTGGGCGACGCAGCGCTGACATGCGGCGTCACCTACGAGGCGATGAACAATATCCGCCACACCACCAAGCGCCTGATCGTCATCCTCAACGACAACGAGTGGTCCATTGACAAGAACGTCGGCGCCATTGCCCAGCATCTCAACCGCATTGTCACCAACCCGACCTACAACCGACTGCACAAGGACTTCAACAGCTTCCTGAAAAAGGTGCCCTTCGGCAACCAGTTGCTGACACTGGAGCGCCGCGCCGAGGAAGCGGCCAAGAGCATGTTGTTCCCCAGCGTCGTCTTCGAGGAACTCGGCCTGCGCTACCTCGGTCCGATTGACGGCCACGACATGAAGGCGCTGATCGCCAACCTGGAATTTTGCAAGTGGTCCGAAGAGCCGATCCTGCTGCACATCCGCACCACGAAAGGCAAAGGCGCGCCGTTCGCGCTGGACGATCCGGAGAAATTCCACGGATGCTCGCCCTACGATCCGGCCACCGGCGACACCAAGCCCGGCAAGCCCGGAACGCCACCGGCATGGCAGGAGGCGTTTGGCAACATCATGCTGAAGTTTTGCCAGACGCACTCGAAGCTCGTGGGCATCACCGGCGCCATGCCGAGCGGCACCGGCCTAAACAAGCTGCGCGACACGATGCCGGACCGTTATTTCGACGTGGGCATCGCCGAGGAACACGCGGTCATTTTCGCGGCGGGCATGGCGGCGATGGGTTTCCGGCCGGTCGTGGCGATCTACTCGACGTTCCTGCAACGCGCCTACGACATGATCATCCATGACGTGGCCCTGCAGGGCATGCCGGTCATTTTCTGCATGGATCGCGCAGGTCTCAGCGCGGGCGACGGAGCGACGCACCATGGGCTGTTCGACATCGCCTACGGGCGGTCCGTGCCGCACGCGGTGCTGATGCAGCCCAAGGACGAAGACGAGTTCCAGGACATGTTTGCCACGGCATTGACGCTGGACAAGCCGGCGTTCATCCGCTACCCGCGTGGCACGGCGCCAGGCGTGGCGATGAAAGAACATCCGCAAATCCTCCAGGTCGGCAAAGCCGAAGTGCTGCAACACGGTCACGATGTGGCGATCTTCAGCTACGGTACGATGTTGCCCATGGCGCGAGAAGCCGCCCGCCAACTGGCCGAGCAGGGCCTCAGCGTCGCCATCATCAATGCGCGCTTCGCCAAGCCGCTCGACGCCGAATGCGTCGCAAAATACGCCCGCCAGTGCAAGGCGCTGCTGACCTTCGAGGACCACAACGTGCTCGGCGGCTTCGGCTCGGCGGTGATCGAATGCCTCGCTGACCTCCGCATCCCGACGCCCATCGCGCGCGTTGGCTGGCCGGACCAGTTTATCGAGTGGGCCAGCAGCAACGACGTGCTCCGCGAACGCCACGGCGTCACCGCGAAAAACGGCGTGGAAAAGGTTCTCGCCCTCTTGAAGGAGCGGCCGAGCGACTTGCGCTTCGAGGTGGTCGCGGCAGCAAAGTGACCCGGCGACGGTAAATAACTGGCGGCGGACGGCCGCAACAATTATATTGAACTGGAGCGCGGACTTCGGGTAGGTTCGCGCCCCTCAAACCAAACAGGAGAATATCTTAAATGTCAGACAAAACGAAAAAATATGCGGATAACGTCCCCGGCAAGTTTTACGTGGACGACCAGTGCATTGACTGTGATCTTTGCCGCGAGACGGCGCCCGACCATTTCACGCGGAACGAAAATGGCGGCTATTCCTTTGTTTCCAAACAGCCCGCCACGCCCGAAGAAGAGGCGCGATGCAAGGAAGCCATGGAAGGCTGCCCCGTGGAAGCCATCGGCAACGACGGCGCCTAGTCGCTTTCCGATCCGATTCGGCAACGCCCTCCGCGACCGTCGTGGGGGGCGTTGTGTTTTTGTCCCCTGTAAGCCGGCGGGAGAGCGCGCAAATCCCGGCTTCAGCGAACGCGCACGGTTCGCTCGCTCCAGCCGAAATTGGCTTTCATCGGCCGACCCTGGCCGTCAAGCAGCTCCAGACGTACCGCGTGCGCGCCGCTGGCCAGCGAGGGCAGGAACACTTCGATATAGTCGCTGGCGTCGAGCAGAAACTTTTGCTCGCCGTCCAGGGTGACCCGCACGCGCCAAGCGTTCATGTCGCCCAGCGACAACCCGCTGAGCAGAAAGTCCACGGGCAGGTTCTTCTCGTCGGCGCGTGAACAGACCGCGCCCGGCAGGTTGAACGTCAGCGTCGGCAGCGCCGGATCGAACGTCTCGTCTTCTCCCATGCCTGCCACTTTGAACCACACCATGGCGAACGCCGTGCGGTTCTTGAAGCTCACGTGTTCGCCGTCGCACACAAACGCGCGCACCACATGCAGTCCGGGTTTCACCTGGCGGAACACGACCGGCAACACTGGATCGGCCATCATCTCCGGCGGCTGATTGTCCAGCATGACATGCACATGCGCGCCGCTGTCGGCGGGCAACCCCTGCACTTTCAGAAACACGCCAACATCGCTGGAGTCCAGCACTTCGTTTCTCATTGGCGAGCTGATCGCCACCGACGGACCGGTTTCCGGGACGGGCAACGGTTTGGCCGGTGCCGGCTGGCCAACGCCGGCCTGCGCGGCAGGCGCGTTCGTGCCGAGCGGCGCAGGCATGTGCGTCTGCGTCTTGTGGTCGCCGCAACCGAACGGCATTTTCATCATGCCCAGCAACAGGACGGAAAGAAAAACGGACGGCATTTTCATGATGAGGCTTTCAACGGCATCGCGTTTTGTTCATCCATGGCACACTGCCAGAACCGAGGCACTTCGTCAACGCGCCTCGGCGGGAGCACCGGTCGGGGAAACGATCCCATGAAACTGGAAGACGCCAAGAATAAAGTGATGTCTTCCTCCTTCGACCTCGACACGACGCCCAATAGATTGTAAACACCATTGCCAGCCGGGAATAGTTCCGTTGTATGAAAAACGTTATCCTGATTATCACAGCTGCATTGCTGGTTTTTTGCGCCGGCTGCAAAAGCTATACGAGTGTCACCGAAATGGCATACCACGGTCCCGCGGTTTGCCAGGGCCAGGGCGGGATGATGGGTTCTATCAACGGGATGCCTGTGTGGAGCGGAGGCACTCCCGCTCGAAAATACCGGGTCGTGTGCGGCATCGAGTTTCACTGGATCCAGGACGGCACCAAGTCCGCCACCAAGCAGTATGAGGAAGCGGTGGATCAAATCGTCAGCATCGCCAGAGCCAAGCACGCGAACGCGATGATCGTCATCGGAACGGATTCGAAAGTCACCGGGCACCGGCAAACGATGTCCATCCGGTCGAGCAAACAGTATTTCCAGTTGATCCAGTATCTGGAGTGAGTTGCCGGCCATCGCCGGGATTCACTGCCGGGGCAAACGATTGGCGGCGGCAAAACAGCTGAAGGCAACGAGCATCGAAAGACTCGCGATCACGATCGCCAACGGTCCGGGACGTTCCAACTCCTCCAACCGGCCGAACCACTTCGCCACCACGAGTCCAAACTTTCCGTAATACATCTCCATTTCCCGCGAGGCCTTTTTGGAATCCTCCAGCGACAGGGTGAAATCCTGGTTCTCGTATTCCATGCTGGATGATTCCTGATGCCTTGATCGCTTCGAACGGTCCCCACTACTCCTATCGACAAGGGTGGCGCCGCCAAGACCAAGAAGCAGCACGAGAACGCCGAGGACGTGGAGTTGACGACGAGTCATCATAGCCCTGGCCCGATGTCCCTCACGGTTCCCCTTCCGGCGGCACCAGTATAAACATGGAGGACACGATCTCTGGGATGGAACGGGGACGCCCCGTTGCGGCATCCACGAACACCCAGTCGGTTTCACCCTCCGCCAATACAGCGCCATCCGTGGTCCGGAGAAACTTGTATTTTCGGATGGAGCGGACCTTCCTGAAGTTGCACACCCACGTCAGCGCGGCGATCCGGTCACCGGCAAATGCGGGACGCAGGTATTCAATGCGGTGAGACCGCGCCACCCACGTCGCGCCGGCATCCTGGGTCGCCCGGCTGCATCCGACGGTGTCCGAGTGCGCCACGGCCGTATCCTGCATCCACTTCACGTATTCCACGTTGTTGACATGCCCGTTCTCATCCACTGAAGCCGATGGCACGGTGAACTCGTGACGGTAGATTCCATTCGCTTGTGAATCCATAACGGTCAATCGCTGATTCCCAGAGGATGCGGCAAATGGCGGCGAGCGTAAAGTCAAACGATGACCTGGGCGCAACAATCGCTGAATCTCGCGGCGATGAATGTTCCGTCGAAATGCGCGTCTAACCTCATAACGCAACCGAGACGGATTTTGTTTTTAGCAGCAAGATGAACGGAGAAGAACTGTATGCACCGTGTGACGATGGACGCAACAGCCCGCCTGCTCACCATTAGCTGGGCCGGACACGTGGATTCGGAGGAGGCAAGGCGATGCTGTGAAGAGGTTGGAAGACACCTGGCTGACATCCAGCGAGGGGGCCGGATTGTGACGGATTTAAGCGGCTTGGAGACGATTGACCGTGAGTGTGCCGTCCAGATTGACCGGATCATGGATCTTTTTCACAAGCGCGGGGTGGATACGATCACCAGGGTCATTCCGAACCCCTATAAGGATGTCGGACTCAGCATCATGTCCTTGTTCCACTACAACTACCGTCACGGCATCCACATCATGACGTGCAAAAGCATGGAGGAGGCGAAACGGATTCAGGCGTGAGGACTTGCCTCGCGGCGTTTCGATGGTAGATTTGCAGCCATGAGCAATCATATCTACAAGAAAATCGAACTGGTTGGCTCCTCCCCCAACAGCATTGAAGAGGCGGTTCAAAACGCCGTCGCCAAGGCGTCCAAGACGGTGCACAACATGCGTTGGTTCGAGGTGGTCGAGACCCGCGGACAGATCGAGAACGACAAGGTTGCTCACTGGCAGGTGACACTCAAAATAGGCTTTACCCTCGACCCCTCCTAGTCGAAAAGCCTCTGCCACAACTACAGCGGCAGCCGCGGGCAACCGCGGCCGGCCGCCGCCATGATGACGACGCCGCGGGCTGATCTCGCACCCGGCCATCGGACAATCCCCTGCCCCGTCGCCGGTGGAAAAACGCGACCGCGAACGCTCGCAAAACTACTCGGGCGGCTTGGGCGGCTCCTTCAGCAAGCGCACTTCGATATTCGAGATGCGCGTGGTGTTTCTTCGATTCACCGAGTGCGCGCCAAATCCGAACTTGGGATACCGCCCGCCGACAGACCCCTTCTTCGACACCATGTCTTTGAAGACCAGTTTACCGTTGAGGTAAAACGTGATTTGATTGTTCCAGCATTGCACATGGAGGTGGTTTTTCTTCTCCAAGGTCACGGAGAATTGCGGATTGTCCACAAGATAAAAGCCATGGAGCAGGGTCGCTTGGCATGTCCCAGCCTGTTTGTCGTTCCACAACTCGCACATCAGCCAGTCGCGTGCTTCGGTTCTGGAGTAACCGAGCACAACGCCCAGCGCCTGGCCCGTGTCGGTGGGCGCATCAATCTCAAAATCCGCGCGCACCTCGAAGTTCGTGCCAACGTGCAGTTGTGAGGCCACCAAAACCCGCTCATTGTTGGCCCGAATCTGCAGCACGCCGCCGGGAAGCGCTTCCCATTTGCCGTAGTGCCAATTCCAGCCTTCGGCAAGGTTGCCGGCCTTCGGCGAAATGTTGACCCATCCGCCGCCCGCCAGCTTGTCGTCGCCGACGGAGATGTTCATGCCGATCCGCAGGGTTCGCAAGCCAATCTCCGGGCCTGTGTATTTCTTCAGAGCGGCTTCATAATGCTGGACGGCTTCCGCGTAGTCCCGCGCCTTGGCCAGCGCCCGCGCTTTCTCGTAATCGTCCTTCGCCGCGCTGCTAAAAATATAAACATCTCCGAGGATGGCGTTCTCGGAGAGACCGAAGAAACTCAGATCGGTTTTGATGCACGACGTGGGTTTGCCATTCAGCCGGTCGAGCGCCTTGCGCGCTTCGTCGTAGCGGTGACAGAGCCAGCCGTGGATCATGATGAACGAAAGGCGGTCCTGGACCTCGTCCTTGCGTTCAGGCGCGGCGAGCAGCGTTTGGTCGAGCGCCATCACATCGGCCGCGACTTGCGGCTGCAGGTAACGGTCGCGGTTATCTTCCAAATCGAGGGTTGTTTCGCGGACCAGTTCAAAGAAATAGTCCGGCACCGCGGTGTCGTAGCGTTTCGTGGCGACACAAGCATGACCGAAGGCGAACAGGGCATCCACGCTGCCGCCCCAGCGCGGTTGCAGCGCCCACTCCAGCCGTCGGTAGGCCGGCAGATAATCGAACTGGGATTTCACGGCACGGTCAAACCAAAGCCGCAGGCCGTCGCCCGGCGGCCCCTGGCCGGCCATCACAACCGTAATCATCTCGCTGGCAGCTTCGGGACGGTCCGGACGAAGCTTCCAACTTTCCATCAACTCCGCCCGGGCTGTTTTCAGATGTTCCGCGAAGCCTGCCCAGCCTTTCCTTGCCACCTGGTTGGCCCATCCGCTGCCACGGTCCTTCCACGCGCGCTTCACCTCGATGTAACCCAGCAGGGTGTGCCTCGCCCAGGCGGGAAGCTTCGGTGAGCTGGCGTAGAGTGCGGCAAGGTCGTCATTGAGGCGGTTGAGGCCGCGATTCTCGTAGAAGTGAAGCGCGTGCTGGACGAAAATCATGTCGTCGGCGCCTTCGTAACTGCCTTCCTCCAACGATTCGCGGATCAGGCTGATGATCTGCCGGTCGAGCGCTTTCATTTTCTCGCTCCTGCTGGCACTTGAGTCGCGCAGCCGGGCATAGTAGCCGAAGTCAACGGCGACGAAACAAGCCATCGCCCGCGGGTAACGCGTCTCTTTCTCGATCTGGCGCAGCACCTTTTCATAATCGCGATAATCGCGCTGCGACTCCGGATCGAAACAGGCACGCTCCAGCCAGTAGGTGAAATAGCGGACCAGCGGGTCATCGCAACCGGCGGTGAGAAGCTTCTGGCCCTGCTCACACAAACGGACCGGCGCGCGTTTGGCTGCGTGCAGCCAGAAGGGAACGACCTCTTTCAGAAATTTCGTTGCGTCGGTTTTCCACGGCTGGCTTTTCACCACTTCGTCAAACGGCGCGAGGACGTGCCGCTGGCACCAGTCCAAATGCCGTTTGTCGTAATCGTGCCATGTGTAGGAGTTGGCCGACACCGGAATGGGAGCGCCCGCTTCGGCGACCGTTTTGTCCTGCATGAGCCAATCCAAAAACGAACTGACGGCCCAACAATAGCCGACGGCGATCGCCACGCCCAAAATGACCCACGCTCCCAGCCTGAGACCGCGGCGCAGGGTGCCGGGGTTGACCGGAAGCTGTGGCGGCGGTGTGGTTGTCATTAGTTTTTTTCCCAGGGTATCAGCGGTAAACCACCCGCCGCAACCAGCCGGCGTCCAGACCGGAGGCATTGGCGGCGTTCTTGGAGTAGGTCCACGTCAAACGATGTGTACCGGCAGGAATATTGAACGTCAGCGTCTGCCAGCCTGCTTCGCCGGAAATCGCTCCCGGCTGATTCACCCCGTCTATCGCGAACGTCAGATAATCCCCGTTCAACTCCGAGGACACCATCCAGTCGAAGCTCAACGTCCCCTGCCCCGCCACCGTCGTCTCCACCCACGACACGTTCAGATTGCCGATGCTCCCGCTCCACGCCGCCTGGCTGCCGTCTTCCGCAAGTGTCGCCGTCCAAGGCGCGTCGCCGTTGGTGCTCCACGTCAGGTTTATCGCCCCCAACGCCTGCCCCAGCGTCATCGTCGCCAACGCGGAGGCTGTCAGGCTATCGCCGGCGTCGCTGGAGGAAAGCGTCTGTGCCGCCCCGGAGCCGGCGAGGCTGGCGCTGTGCAGGAGGTTGTTCTTGATCTGTTGCAAGTCCACTGCGTTGATGATCCCGCTGCAATTGACGTCGCAGAGGAAGTTCGCCGGGGTCAGCGTCGCCAGCAGGTTGTTCTTGGTCTGTTGCAGGTCCACGGCGTTAACGGTGCCGCTTTGGTTCACATCGCCATAGAGGGAGCGCACGATCACCGCGTTGGTGCCCGAAAGCGGGTTGCCGGCCAGATCGGTGAGCCCGTTCATCACCACCGTCACCTTCGACTGGTCCACCACGCTGGTCAGGTTCAACGTCAGGTTGCTGCTGACGATGCTCGCGCTCACAAACGTCGCGTTGGTCACCGTGAACTCCGTCGCATCCAGCGTCCCGTCGATCGCCGCCATTGCCTTGTTGAAGGTGAACACCAGTTGCGCTGGCCCGCTCGCCCGCGGCTCCACCGTCGCGCTGGGCACCCCGTTCAGATTCAGGTTCAAGTCGAATGTTCCCGCGCCCTGCGTCTTGCGTGACACCGCCGCCAGCAGCAGCGGTGTCAACTGATAGGTGCCAGTGTTGGTCGTCGTCGCCCCGGAAACGATCTGCACGCTCTGATTGGTCGGAGCGATCCAGCCGATGAGGTTGGTGTAGCTCACCGTGTGGCTGCCCACCAGCAGGCCGCCCACGGTCTCGTTGTTGGTGTGCCAGTTGCCGTCGGCGTCCACCTGCCACTTCGCCCCCGCGTCAATCGCCGTCTGCGGCGCAAGGGTCACCTGCAACGAGCCGGCGATCTGGTCGGCCTCAATCACGCCCGTGCTGTAGAGCGCGCTGGTGTTCCAATAGAGCGTCGGCGAGAGCGTGGGCAGGTTGGTCAGGCTGAAGGCGCCGCTGCTGCTGCCGAAGTCGAAGAGGTTGAACTGGTCGCCCGCCTGCGGCGTGTAGCCGTTGAGCAGCGTCAGCGTCAGCGTGCCGCCGAAGGTAAGCGCGCCGGTCAGGTCGAACTGGTCGTAGAGCCAGGCGTTCGTGCCGCCCAATTCCATCGTCATCGCCCCGCCGCCGAGCAGCGTCAGGTTGCCAGTGTCGGTGATGACGCCGAAGCCGTTGCCGGGGGCAATGAGGCCGGCATCGGTGATGGAACCGGTGATGGCGCCGGTGCCGGCGAGGATGGCGTTGGTGTTGATGAAGAGGCCGTTGGCAAACGAGTGCGTGCCACCGAGCAGATCAAGCGAGGCCGCGCTGGAGCCGTTGCCAACCTGGAAGACGGAGCCGTTGTTGACCGCGCTGCCGCCGCTGTTGAGCGTGCCGCCGTTGAAGTTGACAATGCTGTTGGCAAAGTTGGTGGCGTAGAACTGGCTGACCGTGACCGTGCCGCTGATGAGCGCCAACGTGCCGTTGCGAACCTCCAGCGTGCCATTGCCTGCGGTGTTGGTGGCGAAAAGGCTGCCGCCAGAAATGGTCAGGGCGTTGAGGATGGAGTTGGTGGCGTAACCCATGATGACGTTGGAGGCAGAAACAAGAGCCCCGCTGCCAACCGTAAGCTGGTTGGACATGGTCATGACATATTGAGGGATTCTATACAGGTTGTAGCCTACATAGAGATTACCTGTATTGCTCCAGACGGAACCGCTGCCGGTTACAACCACAGAGTTGTTGCTGGCTCTGTCGTCGTAGCCGATGTAACCGGTGCCATCAATCACTTGCCCGCCGTTGACGACGGTCAATTGGTTGCTGTATCCGCCGTGGCCGACCACGAGGCTGCTGCTATTGCTCAGGACCGAACCGGAACCGGTTACCAAAGCCGAGTTGCCGTTGGCAGGAGCATCATTACCATTGAATGAACCGATGTATGTATCGGCGGAGCAAACCGTTCCACTGTTGGCAATCATCAAATGGTTCCAAGAACTGCCATAACCGACATAGAACGCCGAATTGCTCCAAACAGAGCCAGCACCCGCAACCAATGCCGAGTTATTATCGGAACTGGTATTGTTATAATTATAACCAACGTAGCCGTTGGCATCCGCAACCAAACCGCCGTTTGTAATGGTGAGAATCTCTTTGGTGGCGCCGCCGTCGCCGACATCCATGGAACTGACGCTTACGACCGATCCGCTTCCAGTCACCAAAACCGAATTGTTGGTCCCTCCATTAAGATAGCCTGTAGACGCAATCACTTTCCCGCCATTGGTAATGGTCAGATTTCCATTGTTGCCACCGAGGCCGCCAATATCAAAATAGTTATTGCTCCAGACCGAACCCGGGTCCGTCACCCATACGGAGTTGTTGTTCCCGGAGTAATAACCGACGGCGCCCTGGTAGTCGGTCACAGTTCCGCCATTGGCAATTGTCAGTTTATTGAATGTGCCGCCATTACCGATAGACAACGTGTCTATAGTCTTGAAAATCGAACCGACGCCAGTGACCAATGCGTTATTGTATGTGCCTTCGATGAAAGATTCATAATACACGACTACACTTCCGGAGTTTGAAATGATCAACGTGTTGAACGAACCGGCATGACCCACCACAAGCGAACCACCACCACTGTTGCTCCAAACCGAGCCCGCGCCGGTCACCAACATGACGTTACTGCCAGAGCCGGCGTTGCCAAGGATTGTGTCGCCCAAATTCTGCGCCACCGCTCCGTTGGCAACCGACAAGCCATTTGCCGAACCCGAGTTACCCACCGTCACGCCGTTGGCAAAGAGGTGACTGCCGCCCACGAGGTTGAGCGTCGCGCCGGAACCGGTGTTGCCCACCACGAATGTCGAGCCGTTGTTGACCGCGCTGCCGCCGCTGTTGAGCGTGCCGCCGTTGAAGTTGACAATGCTGTTGGCGAAGTTGGTGGCGTAGAACTGGTTGACCGTGACCGTGCCGCTGTTGAGAACCAACGTGCCGTTGCGCACGTCCACGCCGCCCGTCCCCAAGGCGTTGGTGGAGACAAGCAGACCGCCCGCGTTGGTGAAGACGCCGCCGCTGTCTATCACCACATTGGTCAGGTTGGCCACGCCGCCGGAAATCGTCCACGAGCCGTAGTTGGTCGCCACATTCACGTCGTGCTCGCCGCCGCTCTGCTGGACCGTGCCCGAAGCGAGGTTTAGGAACACTCCGTCCATGTTCGTGCCGCTGTTCAAGACGAAGCTGCCGCTGTTGGTGAACACCAGCGGATCGAACAGCCCGCCGTTCTGGATGAAAGCGCCCAGGTTGTTCATCTGCAACGGCACGATCACACTGCCGCCGCTGAGGTTAAACGCGCCGGAGGCGGCGTTGGTGAATGCGCCTGCCACCGTCAGCGTCCCGCCGGTCATCGTGAATTGGCCGGCGTTGAGCAGCATCGGGGCTGTCAGACTGCCACCGCGGATGTTGACGACGCTGCTGGCGAAGTTGGTGGCGTAGAACTGGTTGACGATCACCGTGCCGCTGATAAGCGCCAGCGTGCCGCGCTGAACGTCCAGCGTCCCGGTGGCGGCGGCATTGGTGACCAAGAGATTGCCGCCCGCGACATTGATGAAATTGCCGGTCATCGCGACATTCGTGCTCTGGCCTATAACCACCCACGGACTGAGAACCGTGCCATTATTGGCGATGGAAAGCTGATTATAAGAACCGACGTTGCCGGCAATCAGTTGGTTGGTGCTGTTCCACAGCGACGCCGGACCCGTCACGATCACGTTATTGCTGCTGCTGTTGTTGTTATGGCCGACTTGCGAGATGCGGCTGACGACAGAGGCTCCGTTGGAAATAATCAGGTTGTTGCCGGAGCCGGAATCGCCTGCCCAGAGGTTGGCCGTGACGTTCCAGACGGAACCCGTGTCCGTCACCACGACGAGGTTGCTGCGGCTGGAAACCGCGTAGCCCAGCTTGCCCTCGTAAGTCGTGACGGACGCGCCATTGGAAATCGTCAGCATATTGCCGACGCCATTGTCACCGATGTTGATCCCATTCACGTTGGTCCACGACGAACCCGCGCCGCTGATGGCCACGGTGTTGCCGGTGCTCCCGGACTGGAAACCGATTTTGCCATCCGCGCTGGCGAGCGTGGCGCCGTTGTTGATGGTCAGCGTGTTGCCGAAACCGGAATTGCCGACATAAAGGGTGCCACTGTTGCTCCATATCGACCCGAGCCCCGTCACCAGAACCCAGTTGTTGCTTGAGGTTGCATTGTCGGCAAGAGAGCCCGATGTGTCGAACACTTGCCCGCCGTTGGCAACGGTGAGATTGTTGCTGGAATCTCTATAGCCCACGGAGAGAACACCGGTATTCAACCAGACCGACCCGGCCCCGGTGACCGCCACAGAGTTGTTGCTGCTGCCCAGGTTGAATCCCAGATAGCCGCTCGTGTTGATCGCCTCGCCGCCATTGGCAATGGTCAGGCTGTTGCCGGGACCGGTCGCGCCCACATACAAAATGTGCTTGTTCGTCATGAGCGATCCCGTCCCGGTCACCGTAATCGCGTTGTTGCTGCTGGCACCGAAATCGCCGATGTAACCCCAGTCAAGAAACACCTTCCCCCCGTTGGCAATGGTCAAACTGTTGCTGGAACCATTGTAACCAATATGCAGGTCGTTGTTGTTGCTCCACACCGAGCCGGGACCGGAGACGAGGACGCCGTTGTTGCTCGCGCTTGCCCCATAGCCAACGTAGCCGATGGTGTTCGCCACTTGCCCGCTGCTGCTAATGACCAACGCGTTGAACGAACCGGTCCTGCCCACATAAAGCTGGCTGCTATTGCTCCAGAGCGAGCCGCTGCCGGTTACCAGAACCGCATTGTTGCTACTGAAGATGGTATTCCCTACGACGCCGGTGCCATTCGCCGCCAACAGTGCGCCGTTGGTGATCAGGAGACTGTTGCCGGCTCCGCTGTTGCCAACAGTCAAACCATTGTTGAAGCTGTGTGTCCCGCCCACGAGGTTGAGCGCAGCGCCGCTGCCGGTGTCGCCCACGGTGAATGCGGAGCCATTATTCACCAATGTGCCGCCGCTGTTGAGCGTGCCGCCGTTGAAGCTGACGACGCTGTTGGCCCCGTTGGTGGCATAGAATCGGTTGACGGTGACCGTGCCGCTGTTCAGTGTCAACGAGCCGAAACGCAAATCGAGCGCGCCGGTTCTTGTAGTGTTGGTGGCATAGAGGCTGCCGCCGGAAACGACGATCATGTTGTTCACTGACGATGAAATCACTCCCGCGACAACGGAGGTACTGACAACACTTCCGCCGTTGCTGATCGTCAACAGGTTGCCGGGCACATACCACTGGCCCATATTCACGTTGGGAGTCTGCCAGAGCGATCCAGGACCTGTCACGAGAACGGCCCCCCCCCAGTCTATCAAGTCCGCCGCGCCGCTGATCACCTGTCCGCCATTCGCAATGGTCAGCGTGCTGTGGCTGCCTCCGTTACCCACATAAATACTCCCAGCGGCGTTCCAGATCGACCCAGGGTCGGTGACGATGGCGGAGTTGTTGGCGCCCAAATTACCGATAAAGCTACTGGAACCGCTGAATACCCGGCCACCGTTGGTAATGGTCAGGCTGTTGCCGCCGACGCCCCCGAAGCCAATAAACAAATTACCATTATTGGTCCACACCGACCCGCTGCCCGTCACCACAACCGAGTTATTGGCCGAACTGCTATAGAGACCCACCATGCCGTTGGAAACCGAGACTTGGCCTCCGTTGGCAATGGTCAGGCTGTTGCCGGAGCCGTTGTAGCCAAGTAACAGAGTACCGTTGTTGCTCCAAAGCGATCCCGCCCCTGTTACCAGTATGGTATTGTTGCTGGAGGTGGAAGCACCCGCAATCATGTTCGTACCCGTGCCGCCGACAATCACCCCACCGTTGGTAACCACCAGTTGGTTGAAGGAACCGGTGTTGCCGAGGGTCAGCGTGCTGTTGAGCGTGCTGCCGGACACCGTCAGGCTGCTGTGGTTGTCGCCAACGAAATTGGTCAGGTTGGCCACACCACCGGAGATCGTCCACGAGCCAAAATTGGTGGCGTAGTTCACGTCATGCTCGCCGCCGCTCTGAAGCACGATGCCGGTGGTCTCATTGAGAAACACCGTGTCCATGTTGGTACCACCGGTGATCTGCAACGTGCCGGTGTTGTCGTAAAAGGCGGGGTCGAACAGGCCGCCAGTCTGCAACAAGCTTCCGGTGTTGGTCATCACATTGACGACGACGTTGCCAGCCGTCATCGTAAACTGGCCCATGTTCCGCATGGTCGGGGTAATCAAGTTACCGCCACTGGACAAGAGCGCATTGGTGCCGACTTTGAGGTTGCCAACCACTTGCACGGTGCCGCCGTTGCCAATCACAAGCTGGTTGCTGACGCCCGCCATGCCGACGTCCAGATTGCCGGTGTTCAACCAAAGCGAGTTGGTCCCGCTCACCGTCACGAGGTTGCTGTTGGCGCCGGCATTTGCGCCTATGGAGCCGTTGGCGTTATACACCTTGCCGCCGTTGGCGATGGTCAGGCTGTTGCTAGAGCCAGAGAAGCCGACATAGAGAATGCCGCTGTTGCTCCAAATGGAATCGGAGTCGGTCACCATGACCACGTTGTTGCTCGCGCTGGCGTAGTAGCCGATGTTGCCCCAACCATCAAACACGCTTCCGCCGTTGGCAATGCTCAGGCTGTTGCTGGAACCACTCAAGCCGACATTCAGATCGCTGCTATTGCTCCAAACCGAGCCGGGGCCAGTTACTTGTACTGAGTTGTTGCTGGCGATGCTGTTGTAGCCGATGTTCCCAGTCGTGTTGAATACACGGCCGCTGTTGGCAATGGTCAGGCTGCTGCCAGAACCACCGTCGCCGACATGGAGCCTATCTATGATGCTCCAAAGCGAACCGGAACCGGTCACCAAGACCGCGTTGTTGCTTGCAGCAGCGATGTTGCCGATGAAGCCGGCGCTGTTAAACGCGCGGCCGCCGCTGGCAATGGTCAGGCTGTTGCCGGAGCCAGCGTAGCCGACACGGAGGAAGTCGTTGCTGTTGTTCCAGACGGTGCCGAGGCCGGTCACGATCACAGAGTTGTTGCTGGCGGTGCTATCGCTGCCGATGATGCTCACCCCTCCGCTGAACACCGTCCCGCCGTTGGTGATGCTCAGTCTGCTGCCGGAGCCAGAGACGCCGACATAAAGGTAGTTGCTGTTGCTCCAAACCGAGCCGGAGCCAGTCACGATCACAGAGTTGTTGCTGGCGGTGACACTACTGCCTATGTAACCAGAGGTGTTAACTACCCGGCCGCTGTTGCTAATGGTCAGACTGTTGCCGGAACCACCGTTACCAACAGTGACATCGCCGCCGTTGCTCCAGACCGAGCCGGAGCCGGTTACGAGCACAGAGTTGTTGCTGGCAGTGCTATCGGAGCCGATGTAGCCAGATCTGTTAACGACCAAGCCGCTGTTGCTAATAGTCAGGCTGTTGCTGGAGCCAGCGTAGCCGACATAGAGGACGTCGCTGTTGCTCCAAACGGACCCGGAACCGGTCACTTGCACAGAGTTGCTACTGGCGCGGCTCGAACTGCCGACCCATCCGGCCCTATTGAACACCTTGCCGCCGTTGGTAATGGTCAGGCTGTTGCCAGAGGAGTCACTGGAGCCGACTCTGAGATCAATGCCGTTGCTCCAGACCGAGCCAGGGCCGGTCACCAAAACCGCGTTATTGCTCGCCCCAGCGGCGTAGCCGATGTAGCCAAAGCTGCTGTTGTAGACTTGGCCGCTATTGGCAATGGTCAGCCTGTTGCTAGAGCCGGAGTTGCCGACGTAGAGGATACCACTGTTTGCCCAGACCGAGCCGGAACCGGTCACTTGCACAGAATTGTTGTTCGCCCCGGCGTTCTCCCCGATGTGGCCGTCGGGGTTGAACACCTGGCCGCCGTTAGCAATGGTCAAGCTGTTGCTGGAGCCAGAGTAGCCGACATATAGATAACTGCCGCTGCCGCTGCTCCAAAGCGAGCCTGGGCCAGTTACTTGCACAGAGTTGTTGCTGGCGGTGCCATTCTCGCCAATGACGCCGCCGCCAAACACTCTGCCTCCATTGGTGATACTCAGGCTGTTGCCGGAGCCAGAAAAGCCAGCATAGAGGAAGTTACTCCAAACCGAGCCAGGACCGGTCACCACGACCGTGTTATTGCTCGCCACAGCGGCGAAGCCAATGTAGCCAAAGCTGTTGTAGACTTGGCCGCTATTGGCAATGGTCAGGCTATTGCTGGAGCCAGATGCGCCAACATACAAGTCGCTGCTGTTGCTCCAAAGCGAGCCTGGGCCAGTTACTTGCACAGAGTTGTTGCTGGCGATGCTGTCGTAGCCGATGTTCCCAGTCGTGTTGAATACACGGCCGCTATTGGCAATTATCAGGCTGTTGCTGGAACCAAAGTCGCCGACATAGAGGTAGCCGCGGTTGCTCCAAACCGAGCCGGCGCCAGTCACTAATGCAGCGTTATTGCTCGCGCTGGCGTTATTACCGATGGCGCCAATCGCGCTAAACACCGTGCCACCATTGGTGATGCTCAGCCTGTTGCCGGAACCAGACGAGCCGACATTGATCCCACCGTTGTTGCTCCAGAGTGAGCCAGAGCCAGTTACTTGCACAGAGTTGTTGGTGGCGGTGCTGTCGTAGCCGATGGTGCAGTCACTACTGAACACCGTGCCCCCGTTGCTGATCGTCAGTTGGTTGAACGACGAGCCGAAGTTACCCACGTTGAGCGCGTTGGCGACACTCCAGACGGAGCCGGGGCCAGTCACCAAAACCGCGTTGTTGCTCGCGATGCCACTGCCACCGATGTCACAGTTCCAGTTGAAAACTTGGCCGCTGTCAGCGATGGTCAGGCTGTTGCCGGATCCGGCATAGCCGATACTAATGCTACTGCTGTTGCTCCAGACCGAACCGGCGCCAGTCACGATCACGGAGTTGTTGGTGGCACCGTCGAAACCGATGTCGCCACCCCCGCTGAACACCGTGCCATCATTGCTGATGGTCAGCTTGTTGCCGGATCCAGCGTGGCCGATACTAATGCTACTGCTGTTGCTCCAGACCGAACCGGCGCCAGTCACTAATGCAGCGTTATTGCTCGCGCTGGCGTTATTACCGATGGCGCCAATCGCGCTAAACACCGTGCCACCATTGGTGATGCTCAGCCTGTTGCCGGAACCAGACAAGCCGACATTGATCCCACCGTTGTTGCTCCAGAGTGAGCCAGAGCCAGTTACTTGCACAGAGTTGTTGGTGGCGGTGCTGTCGTAGCCGATGTTCCCAGTATAGTTGAATACGCGGCCGCTGTTGGCGATGGTCAGGCTGTTACCGGAACCAGACAAGCCGACATCTAAAACGCCTACTCCATTGCTCCATGTCGAACCAACGCCAGTCACTATTGCAGCGTTATTGCTCGCGCCAGCATCGTATCCCACATATCCGTTGATATTGAGAACCTTCCCACCGTTGGTGATGGTCAGTTGGTTGAAGGAGCCGGTTGCCCCCACCATCAAATCACCGTTGTTGCTCCACAACGACCCGAAACCAGTCACCATCACAAAGTTGTTGCTGGCGGCGGCGTTGAGACCAATGTAGCCGCTGCTGTTGATCACTCGGCCGCTGTTGGCGATCGTCAACTGGTTGAATGAGCCGGTAGCGCCAACGATCAGATCGCCACTGTTGCTCCAGAGCGATCCAGCGCCCGTCACCCAGGCGTTGTTGTTGCTGGAGACCGCCGAGTTGCCGATGACGCCAGCGCCAGAGATCAGGACACCGGCGTTGGTGATGACCAGCCCATAGAAGGCGCCGTTGGTGCCCACCATGTAGGTGCCGGCGTAGTTTGAGGTGAGGCCATTGATCACATTGGTCAGCGACGACGAGCCGCCGCTGGACTGGACGAAGATCGCACCGCTGCTGTAGAGCAAACTTGTGTTCCAGACCAGTGATCCACCCAAGTCCGGCAGATTGGTCTGGCTGAAAAAGCCGCTATCGGTGCCGAAGCCAAACAGATTAAACCGGTCGCCGGCCTGCGGCGTGTAGCCGTTGGTCAGAGAAACGTTCAGTGTGCCGCCGAAGTTGAGGGTGCCGGTGAGGTCGAGTTGGTCGTAGAGCCAGGCATTGGTGCCGCCCAAGTCCAAGGAGAGCAGGGCACTGTTGAGCAAGGTCACGTTGCCCGTGTCGGTAATGATGCCTAGGGGACCTCCGGGGGCGATGATTCCCGCGTCGGTGATGGAGCCGTTGATCGCACCGATGCCGGTCAACCAAGCATTGGTGTTGACGAACAGGCCGTTCGCGAACGAGTTCGTGCCGCCGAGCAAACACAACGTGGCCGCGCTGATTCCATTGCCGACTTGGAACAGCGACCCATTGTTGACCGTGCCGCCGCTGCTGTTGAGCGTGCCACCGTTGAAGTTCACCACACTGCTAGCGCCGTTGGTGACGAGGAGCCGATTGATCGTGACGGTGCCGCTGTTGATGGTCAGAGTGCCGTTGCGAACATCAATCAATCCCTGGCCCAGCGCGCTGGTGGCGTTCAACGTCCCGCCTGCGTTGGTAAAGACCCCGCCGCTGTCAACAATCAGGTTGCTCAGGCTCAGCATCCCTCCCAACAAGCTCCATACGCCCCGGTTCGTCGCCACGCCCGCGTCCTGCTCGCCGCCGCTTTGCAGCACGCGCCCGGCCCCCTCGTTGAAGAACACGGTGGCGATGTTGGTGCCGTTGGTGAGTTGCAACAGGCCGGTGTTGTCAAAGAAGGCGGGATTGAACAACCCGCCGCTCTGGCTAATCGTGCCGGCGTTATACACGCGCGGGAAGAACGTGCTGCCGCCAGACATGCTGAAGATGCTGCCGTTGAAATTGCTTAGTACGCCGGCGTAAATCTGTCCGCCACTAGCCAGGGTCACTTGATTACCCAGCCCGCCCTGGCCAATAGTCAGAACGCCAGCGTTACTCCAGTGCGAGCCGGAGCCGGTGACCTGCACCGCATTGCTGGTGGCATTCGTAGCAAATCCCACCCAGCCGTTGCCGTTCAATACTGTGCCGCCGTTGGTAACCGTCAGTTGATTGAACGAGCCTTCCATGAAAAGGTCGTTGCTATTGCTCCAAACGCTGCCCGGACCGACCACCAGCACCGTGTTGCTGTTGGCACCGGAATTATTGCCGATACTGCAATTGACGTCGAACACAGTGCCGCCGTTGCTGATCGCCAGTTGGTTGAACGAGCCGTAGTTACCCACGAAAAAGGTGGAACTATTGCTCCAGACGCTGCCCGCGCCGGTCACCAACACCGTGTTGCTGTTGGCGCCATAACTATCACCGATGGAGCCGGTTGCATCGAACACTGAGCCGCCGTTGGTGATGGTCATTTGGTTGCCCGAGCCGGAGTTGCCCACGTAGAGAGAGTCGCTGTTGTTCCACACTGATCTAGTGCCGCTGACCAGCACCGCGTTATTGCTGCTGGACGCTGATAATCCGATTTCGCCGAAGCCGTTGCTGACCACGCCGCCGTTTTGGATTGTAAGCTGGTTGGCGGAGCCAGCGTTACCAACGTAGAGAGTGCCGCCGTTGTTCCAGACTGAGCCGGTGCCGCTGACCAGCACCGCGTTATTGCTGCTGGACGCTGATAATCCGATTTCGCCGAAGCCGTTGCTGACCACGCCGCCGTTTTGGATTGTAAGCTGGTTGGCAGAGCCAGCGTTACCAACGTAGAGAGTGCCGCCGTTGTTCCAGACTGAGCCGGTGCCGCTGACCAGCACCGCGTTATTGCTGCTGGACGCTGATAATCCGATTTCGCCGAAGCCGTTGCTGACCACGCCGCCGTTTTGGATTGTAAGCTGGTTGGCGGAGCCGGCGTTACCAACGTAGAGAGTGCCGCCGTTGTTCCAGACTGAGCCGGTGCCGCTAACCAGCACCGCATTATTACTCGCGCTGGAACCATTGCCGATGTAGCCGTAGCCATTGCCTATCACTACGCCGCCATTGGTAATCGTGAGTTGATTAAACGATCCGGTGTTGCCAATGGTT
>Ga0209083_1000553_pt1 | contig 53432 bp, 38 predicted proteins | sample AM7aDNAmetaG_FD_184132 | JGI IMG/M metagenome (GOLD analysis project Ga0209083, IMG submission 184132) | Freshwater microbial communities from Finland to study Microbial Dark Matter (Phase II) - AM7a DNA metaG (SPAdes) (version 3) | ecosystem: Environmental > Aquatic > Freshwater > Lake ...
AAGAATTTGCAAATGTCCCTTACCTGAACAGTTCGCTGTTTGAACCTACGGAAATGGAACATTCCTGCTTTTTCATCAGTCAATTAAGTGATGGGAGCCTTTCAATCTTTTCATCGACAGTTATCAAGGACAAACTCGGGAACAAACGCACAGGGCAACTCGAAATTATGGAATATTTTTTTGAGTTCCTGAACGCCTATGATTTTGCGAGCGAGGGGAGCGAAGAAATCCAGGAAGAGAACAAACGGCTCATCAATGCCTCGGTGCTTGGCCTGATCTTTGAAAAGATCAACGGCTACAAGGACGGATCGTTCTTTACCCCCGGTTTTATCACCATGTACATGTGCCGCGAAACTATCCGCCAGGCTGTGGTCCAAAAATTCAACGAGGTAAAAAAATGGGATTGTACCGACCTGGAAGGAGTGTATGACAAAATCGAAGACCGTAAAGAGGCCAATGCCATTGTAAACGGCTTAAAGATCTGCGACCCGGCAGTAGGTTCAGGTCATTTTTTGGTTTCGGCACTCAACGAAATCATCGCAATAAAAAGCCACCTCCGGATATTGCTCGACCGCGAAGGTTTTCGCCTCAAAGAATACAGTGTGGATGTAGAAAACGATGATTTGATCATTACCGATGATGAAGGCAAACTGTTCGATTACAGCCCGAAAAGCAAAGAGGGCCAGCGTGTTCAGGAAACCCTGTTTCATGAAAAGCAGACCATCATCGAAAATTGCCTTTTTGGCGTCGATATCAACCCAAATTCGGTGAAGATCTGTCGGCTTCGCCTTTGGATCGAACTGTTGAAAAATGCCTATTACCGTCCGACTGGTGAACTGGAAACGCTCCCTAATATTGACATCAACATCAAGTGCGGCAATTCGTTGATCAGCCGCTTTGCCCTTGATTCGGATATAAAAAAGGCTTTGAAAAAAAGCAAATGGAGCATCGACAGTTACCGTTTAGCCGTTATGACCTACCGGAACTCCCAAAGCAAGGAGGAGAAGCGGGCCATGGAACGGATGATCAACTCAATAAAAAACGACTTTGAAAGTGAAATTGCGGCCAACGATAAGCGGCTTTTAAAGCTTAATAAGGTAAAAGGTGAACTTTTTGCTTTAACGACCCAAACAAGCTTGTTTGAAAAGACCAAAAACGAAAAAACAATTTGGAACAGACAGGTCAAGGAACTCACAGATACCATGACCTACCTTGAAACTGAAATTGAGGAGATCCGCAGCAATAAAATTTACGAGAATGCTTTTGAGTGGCGGTTTGAATTTCCTGAAGTCTTGAATGTTGAAGGTGATTTTATTGGGTTTGACGTGATCATTGGGAATCCCCCATACATCCGACAGGAAGAACTTACAAATATTAAAACCCACCTTCAATCAAATTACGAAACGTTTGTGGGAACAGCCGATTTGTACGTCTATTTTGTTGAACGTGGTATGAATTTGCTTAAAAATAAAGGGTCATTCATCTATATTTTGCCCAATAAATGGATGCGTGCAGGATATGGTAGTAAATTAAGAAATTGGGTCAAGCAATTCACAATCAATTCGATAGTTGATTTTGGTGATTTACCGGTGTTCGATGAAGCCACTACTTATCCTTGTTTATGTGCAATAAAAAAGACAAAATCCGATTCGAACTCTCTTAGTGCAGCCATTGCTAACACACTTACCTTTCCAAATGGGATAGACATGTATATCAATGAGATAAAGTTTGAGGTAAACCAGGGGCAATTGCTGGACAGTGGTTGGCTTTTGGTAAATGAAACAGTTCAAAACCTGGTACAGAAGATAAAAGCTGTTGGCAAACCACTTAGCGAATATGTCGAAGGGAAAATATTTTATGGAATTAAAACAGGTTATAATGAAGCTTTTGTAATTGATGAACTGACTAAAAACAAGCTTATTGGAGAAGATTCCAAAAGTAAGGAGCTTATCAAACCCTTTCTTGCAGGTAAAGAAATAAAACGGTACTGCCAACCTGAAAATAAAAACTGGTTGATTATGATACCGAAAGGATTTACGATTAAAAAAAACTTGCCAGAAAACGATCCTAACCATCTTGCTGAACCGGTACCAAGATACGGTTTTCTGTCCGACAAGTTCGCATGGCATTGGTTTAGTGAGAATTATCCAGCCATAGCAAATCATCTATTACCCTTCAAGCAAAAAGCTGAAATACGTACCGATAAAGGTGATTTCTGGTGGGAATTACGTGCCTGCGATTATTATGGCGAATTTGAAAAGCAAAAAATTATTTATCCAAATATTTGTAAACAACCCGAATTTATATTCGATAAAAGCAATGTCTATACCAACCAGAAATGTTTTATAATAGCAAGCTCGGATTTATATCTACTTGGTATATTGAATAGTAGGCTGATATTTTATTTATTTAAGAATGTATTGCCAAAACTACGGGGTGACTTTTATGAACCCAGTTATGTTTATCTCAAAGATTTCCCAATTGCAGAAGCTGAAAATGAAAGAAAAGAAAAAATCATTTCGATTGTATCAGAGGTTATAGCCAACAAAGAACAGGAAACGAAGAAAGATACAACACTTCTTGAATCCAAAATCGACCAACTTGTTTACCAGCTTTACGGCTTAACGGAAGAAGAAATAAAGATTGTGGAAAACTCCTAAGCTTTTATAGATTAAGGGACAAAAAGTGGATCTGTCCTTTTATCCCAGGTTATGGGGAATTTTCCATAACCTGGGAGGAAGAAATAGAAGTTATTTGTAAATCGGACCATAAGTGGCACAGGCACGGTAATCGGCGCCTTCCTTATTTGAGCCAAAGGCAGACCACACACTTGGCCTGAATATCTTTTCTTCAGCAACGTTGTGCATATTTACCGGTATCCTCAGGATCGAAGCGAGCGTGATCAGGTCGGCACCAATGTGGCCATAGGAAATCGCTCCATGATTGGCTCCCCAGTTGGCCATTACACTGTAAACATCCTTGAAAGCATCGGAACTGTCGAGGCGTGGCACAAACCAGGTTGTCGGCCATGTCGGATTGGTGCGGACATCCAAAGTTGTGTGGACATCTTCAGGCAATTCAACGGTCCAACCTTCGGCAATCTGGAGAACCGGACCAAGACCTTTAATCAGGTTTACACGCGACATTGTTACCGGCATTTGACCGGCTGTTTTGAACAACGAAGAATAACCACCACCACGGAAATAACCCAAATCGGCAGGGCACCAGCTTGTATTGGCCAGACAATCGGCAGCTTCCTGTTCGCTGATTTCATAGAATGGTTTCATAACAGGATTTCCTTCTGCATCAATCTGGCGGGCTGTGGCATCAAGGGTTGTCGAACCCGAATTGATCAGGTGGATGATCCCATCCTTTGCGAGGCCAGTCAGCTCAATTCCGGTTACCCTTTTAACAGCTTCCGGGCTCCAGTAAGTACGCACGTCGGAGAAAATTTGAGCCGTGTTGGTGAGCAAATGTCCAAACAACATAGCTACGCCGTTTAAACTATCATTCTCAGTAGCAAATACATACGCTTCCCTGATCCCGTTCCAGTCGAACGAAGAGTTCAGGATTGCTTCGGTAAAGTCGGCATTGGGATAGTAATCGGTCCATTGGCGCTGTCCCTGGAAACCACCTACGATGGCGTTGTGCCCTTTTGCCTCTTCGCCGAAACCAAGTTCCTTCAACCGTGGATTGCCAACCATCAGATCGCGGCAAATCAAAGTCATCTTGATCACAATTTCCCATTCCCAATCTTTGCGGGCACGGTCCGATTGTTTTGAAGGTTCATTCCAATCTTCACCTTCCTTGCAATTTTCTTTCGACCACGCCAATGCCTTTGCATATTCCTCAGGATCGAAAATGCCCTGATCTATACGGCGTTTTACTTCGACCGAATCAACGAATTCGGTCCGCATCCCAAGATATTCCTGGAAAAAGTCGGGGTTTACCATCGAACCGGCAATGCCCATGGAGGTGTAACCAATTGACAGATAGGATTTATTTTTCATCCGTGCGGAAGCCAATGCCGCTTTTGCAAAGCGGAGGATTTTGGTTTTGACATCTTCAGGAATGGTCATGTCGCCAGCATCCTGAACATCGCGGCCATAAATCCCAAATGCAGGAAGTCCTTTTTGAGCATAACCTGCCAATGCGGCAGCGAGGTAAACTGCTCCCGGACGTTCTGTCCCATTGAACCCCCAGACTGCCTTAGGAAGCAAAGGATCGCTGTCCATCACTTCGGTCCCATAGCACCAGCAAGGGGTAACTGTCAATGAAACACCCACATCTTCACGACTGAACTTATCGGCACAAGCGGCAGCATCGGCAACACCACCAATGGTCGTATCAGCAATTACACACTCCACTTTTTCACCACCTGGAAAACGCAGGTTGGCCTCAATCAAAGCGGCTGCTGCTTTTGCCATATTCATGGTTTGCTCTTCGAGCGATTCCCTTACGCCCCTTTCGCGTCCGTCAATTACCGGACGGATCCCAATTTTGGGTAACTTTCCAATCAACATGTTTGCCATTGTTAAAGATTTAAATTTAAAAGGATGAATAAAATATGAATTAACTACTTGAATTCCTGATGTTTAAAAAATGACTTAAGTCGTATTTGATTATTTTGGTAGGATCACTGATCAGATCGGTCAATACATTGACCGACTTTGTCCCGATTTCTGCAAGGGGCTGTTCCACAATGGTTATGGGGGCATAGAAGAAATCGAACGCTTCATTACCGTCATAACCCACGATTCCCATCTGATCGGGTACCTTGATCCCTTTCTTGTTGATAAAATTCAATCCTGCCGTTGTCAATGAGTTGGTTGCAAAAAGAAGGGCTTCGATTTCTTTGTTGTCGTCAAGAAATTGTTCGATCGTTTTTTCGGTTTGGATCCTTGTAAAATGGTAAGGTATTTCAATGACCTTGATGTATTCTGATAAATTCGCGGTTTCCATGGCTTTGCGGTATCCTCCGATCCTTTCACGCATATGGATCATCCCCGATTGGTAGGCGATCATGCCGATCTGCTGAAACCCCTTTTTAATCAAATGTCCGACAGCCTCGTAAGATGCCTGGTAGTTGTTCAGGCAAACATGCGATACATTCAATTCCGGGAAGTAACGGTCCATTAAGACGATTGGCATACCCCGTTTTTGTAAATTGGCGATCTGGTTGCATGTTCCATCTGCAGGTACGATGATCAAACCGTCAACCTGCCTGTGGCTTAACGTATTGATCAACGAGTTCTGTTTGTTGGCATCTTCATCCGAACTTCCGAGGATCAGGGTATAGCCACTTTTTGCCGCTTCGTCTTCGATCACACGGGCCAATTGTCCGAAAAATGGGATCGCAATATCTGCGACGATCAGCCCGATTGTTTTGGTCGATCCGTTGCGCAAACTCCTTGCAATCTGATTGGGCTGATAGTTTAACTCGATAGCTGCTTCCCTGATTTTCTTAACAAGTTCATTGCCAACGCGTTTTTCTTTTTCTTTACCGTTCAGCACATAAGATACCAAAGCCGTCGAAACCCCGACTTTTGTTGCAATATCTTTGATCCTGACGCGGTTGCCCATTGTGAATTGTTTGGAATATTGTATGGATTCTATTTCGCTTAAACGATTAAGCAAATTAACTGAATTTTATTTAGTATTCCAATAACCGGGAAATGTTTTTAAGCAGGAATTTTCAAGATGATTGATTGTGGCCGGTTTGAATGGTGACATCCTGTCATTGTTTTTTTCTATTTCGGAAGCAGCAAATAAACTTTAGAAAGCAGTGTCCCGGTGACTTGGAGCACTACCCAAACGAAGATTGACGACTTTCCAGTCACCTGGACACTAAAGAAAAAAAATCATATTGTGTCAACCACCCAGGTTACACCAAATGGATTATACAACACTATTCGATTGCAACCTTGGGTATTGTGTCAACCACCCCGGCTTCGCCACCCCTCTGAAGAGGGGAATTTCCAGATTGATCTGTTTTTAGAACATTGACTTTTGTTCCATGATAAAAAGCCTATTTTCCTATTTCCCAGATCTTAGTAAAAACCATCAAATACATCACCCAAGCAGCGCAAACGGGATTTCCAAAAATGATCAAATTTTTAATGCGCCGCAAACCAACAACTTATAAAAGACCGTAAGTGAATGGGGTTTTGTAGATATCCGATTCCAGTACTAAATTTCGTAAATCAAATTCTTAACACATAGGTACATAGGTTTTCACATAGGCACATAGGAACCTACAAAATTGTTGTTATTCATTATCAATGTCTAATTTATTGAGTTCATTGGTCAATTGTTCCAGGGTAGGAAGGCTTTTCCTGATGTTCTCTGGCAGTTCGGTATATCGGTATTCGCTTACACCGATTGGGTTATGGATATCTTTAAGTGCAAATTCTACTTCGTAGTTGTCCTTGTTTTTGCAAAGCAATATACCGATGGTGGGATTGTCGGACCCATCTCTTACCAATTCGTTGATTGCCGAAATGTAGAAATTGATTTTCCCAATGTATTCTGGTTCAAACTCTTTCGTTTTAAGCTCAATGATTATGTAGCATTTCAGTTTTGTATGATAAAATAGCAGGTCAGTCCGATAATCTTTGCTCCCCACTTTGAGCAAAAACTGCCTTCCCATATAGGCAAATCCTTTACCCAATTCAAGAAGGAACTGAGTAATGTGTTGTATCAACTTTAATTCCAGGTCTTTTTCTTTGGCTTGTTCGGTTAGTGTTATGAATTCAAAATTGTAAGGGTCTTTGAGCATTGCATTTGCCAAATCACTTTGGACTACTGGCAAAGTGTAATCAAAATTGGTAATGGCCTTACCTTGCCTGTTAAAAAGGTTTGTTTCTATCTGGTATTCAAGTACCGAACGGCTCCAGTTGTTTTCGATCGTTTTGCGGATGTAAAATGCAGCTTCATTTCGTTCCTTTATTTTTTGCAAAATTAGGATGTGATGTCCCCAAGGAATTTTAAAAAATCCATCAATTATTTCATTGTCAATATATTGTAATTGCGAAACAGGTTGTTTCGCAATTATAACATTCGGATTTTCAATTTGCGAAACAACTTGTTTCGTATTTGAAGTTCTTACAAAGTTGTAAAATTGGACCCATTGCCGTATGGTCTCTAAATTCCTTTTGGAGAAACCTGATATTCCCGGAAATTCAGTTTGCAGGTCTTTGCTCAATTGACTAATAAAACCGATACCCCATTTTGCATATTCCTGTTTTTCAATAATTTGCAGACCAAGATTCCAATATAATTTAATTAGCTCTGTATTAACACTTACAGCAGCTTTGATCTGGCAGTTCTTGATTTTGTTCTTAATTTCACTCAACCAGTTCCTATATTCATTGTCAACAACTAATTTGCTCATATTAAATACTTATTTTTCACAACCATAAAGTTAGTTTAATCCTTCTTTCTATCCTTGAAAAAGTTTATTTAAACAACAAGTACTCTGGGATGGGTTGGTAACTGATTTCTTCTGCACTGTAAGAAACTGACAATACTTTACTGCCCCCGGTCTGAAAATACTCAGCAACAATGGGATGCATTCCTTTGGTGAGGTGGATGGAATTGCTCAGTTCCTTTGCGCCATGCTCGCCATCATTGTCGATCAAAAGACCATTGTTGACGTACAATTTACTTCCATCGTTGGAGGTGATATAAAATGTAAAGTCGCCCTCTTTGTCGATTTGAATGTTGGCCTTTAGTTGAAGTGCAAAATTGCTTTTGGGCAGGTCCATTTTTTTCAAGCTAAACTGAAATACTTTTCCTGTCATTGCCGGTTTTAAACTTTTGAAATCTGGCATTTTTAAGAATAACCCTTTGTACAATGACCAGGTTATCCCGTTCTTGTCCCGATCGACAAAATTGAAAACCATCCTTGAAGCAAGGCTTGAGTGGTATCCACTCAGGAATGCCTGTACCCGTACAATGGTATTCCCCAGTATTTCAAGAGGTTGCTTGTAGACGGGGGATGATTCGGTAACGATTGTTCCATCAACTGTATAATGGATGATGGCCGAATATTCCGCACAGGTTATGTTGACCAGGCATTTGTTCCCAATCGACAAAACGGTATCCTTTGGGGTGATTACCGGCGTAGAAACATAAGGAGTGGTTACGGACTTTTTCACAATTCCCGAGGTAAATATGTAATTGCCTGATTGAATATCAAATACAGCAAGGTTATTTTCCCATTTCACGAAACGTACCCCATCGCTTTTTGATGCGAGCCGATCACCTTCCATCACCTCTTCTTTTTCAAGAGTTGGGACGTAAACTGTTGCACTTGTATTTGCTGGTATTGTTATATCCCATTTGAATTTCCCATTCTCAAGCTTCCATTTGCTTTCAATTTTTCCATAGATCGAATTGTGTGAAGCTTCAACAAACGTTAAATCACCCAATACATTGGGCTTCATGATGATGTGCTTGAAACCCGGAACATCGGGATCGGCTTTGATCCCAGCCAGGTTTTCGTAGTACCAGATGATCAGGTCTCCCAACAACATTACGTGGTTGCCCGAATTCATACCGGGATCCCCTTTGTCGCCATTCCAGAGTTCCCAAATGGTGGTTGCCATACGGTTCACCATATAGCCCCAGCTTGGATAGGTGCTTTGTGCAGCCAGGTTATAGGCCACATCGGCATGACCCAAAGTTGTTAGGGTACGCATCAGCCATTGTCCGCCGATAAGCCCATTTCCGACATGCCCGCCATTTTCACCCAGAATTTTCTGTAAAAGGTTGTCCATAATCCTACCAGTGACCTCTTTTGGAACAAGTCCAAATGCCAATGTCAATATGTTTGCTGTACAGGTGTTGTTGCTGTATTTCATCTCGGCAGTATCAAGGAATTTTTTGTTGAAGGCAATTTTCATCCCTTCAGCAGTTTTAGCATATCCTCCGGCATCATCAGTTTTGCCCAAGAGAAGTGCAAATTTTTGCATCAGCTTCATTTCATAATAAAAATAGGAAGTGCCAATAAAATCTGCGCTTGTAATCCGTTGCGGATCACCTGTGTTGATCAGTTTCAGATCTTCAGGTGGGACACACCAATCGCCATAAGTGTCCTTTGGCATGATTCCATTGTTAAGGAATTGACTCATGTGCAGCACCCACTTTTGCATGGCCGGATAATTGTCCCGAATGGTTTTCAAATCACCGTATTGTGTATAGAGCATGTCGGAAGCAAAAAGGAATGTCCCGGGCCATGTTGTGTTGTCGCTGTAAGTTGGCCAATAAGCCGGGGCAATATCGGGGAGGCTGCCATTCTCAAGTTGGGTATCGTTCATGTCCATGACCCATTTGTTGTAAAGGTTTGAAATGTTGAAAATGTAACTTTCGCCTGTACATTCTGCCGACCTGTCGCCGAGCCAACCCTGCCTTTCGTCCCTTTGTGGACAGTCGGTAGGGATGCTCCTGTAATTTCCCCTGATACCCCAGTAGGCATTTTTATAGATACTGTTGATCAATGGATTGTAACAAGTAAACGAGCCTGTGGTTTCAAGGGCGTCGTGAACCACTTTGCCTTTTAATGAAGATAGGGTAGGAGTTCCCGGAAAACCTTTCATCTCGACAAAACGGAAACCGTGGTAGGTGAACCGTGGTTCCCATTTTTCGTCGCCTTCCCCTTTCAGGATGTAGGTGTCGGTCACCTCTGCACTTCGGATGTTGTCAACAAACAGGTTTCCATCTTCCTTTAAAGTTTCCCCGAACCTTAAAGAGACCTTGTCCCCTTTTTTGCCTTTGACGAACAATTCGGTCCAGCCAACCATGTTCTGTCCCATGTCAAAGATGTAAGTCCCTGGTTTTATTTCTTTTACAGATACAGGTGTGATCTGGTCCATAATTTTGATCGGTTCATTGGGTTGTGCCACTAATTTTTCACCTGGTTTTGAGACAAGTTCAACCTTTTTCCAATCCTTGTCATCGAAACCTGTTTTGTTCCAGCCATCCAACTCCATCCGGGCATCGTAAGTTTCGCCGTCGTATTCATTATTCTTCCTGATTGGGCCATTGGCTGTCAGTTTCCACGATTCGTCTGAAATGATGGTTGTTGTAGTGCCATCCTCAAACTGAATTTCAATCTGGCAGATCATTTTTGGGAACCCGAATGATCTTGTCTGTTCTTTTGGTCCTGTTCGGGGGGCGAAGAACCTCCCGTTTCCAAGGATCACGCCAATCGTGTTTTTGGTGTCCTTCAAATTCTTTGTTACATCAAAAGTCATGTAAAATGCCCGTTTGTTGTATTCCGTCAATCCGGGAGCCAGAACCTGGTCTCCGATTTTTTCACCGTTCAGATAAAGTTCGAATAAACCAAGTCCTGATATAAAGGCAGTTGCAGATTTAACTTTTTTCTCAAGATCAAATTCGTGCCTTAACATCCTTGCCGGAAGAATGGTATGTGGCTTGTGGGGATCATCGCCAGTTAAAGCATTGTCCATTCCGATCCATTTTGCTTTCCAATCGGATGGGTTCATTAATCCGGTTGTCCAAAATGCGGGTGTACTTTCATGGAGATCACTATTCTGGTCCCAGACTTTCACCTTCCAAAAGTATTTCTGGTTGCTAATCAGAGGTTTGCCATCATAGGCTATCTGAATGGATTGGTCGGAACTGACTTTTTTACTGTCCCAGACATCCGTCCGATTTTCCTCCAGATTTTGCAAACTTGAAGCTACTAGTACCTGATAAGCCGACTGGGATACACCTCGTTTGGTTGATTCAGAGTTCCAGCTGAACCGTGGTTTTGCAATATCCACGCCCAGTGGATTTACCTTGTATTCACATTTCAGGTTGGTCACACGCACCTGAACTTTTTCGCTGCAGGAAAAGAAGAGGAAGGACAGAAACAGGATTTTGAAAAGTGCTTTCATAAGGTTCCTTGATGTGAAATTGAAAATGTCATGAGAAAGAAAATGTCTGAATTCTAAATTTTTGATTTTTCGTTTTACCCCAACCCTAAAGGGAGTACGAAAAATCAAAAGATCAGTTATTAAATGTTAAGTTTGATTTTTCGTTTCACCCCAACCCAAAAGGGAGTACGAAAAATCAAAAAGATCACCTACTTACGCTATCATTGGAATAAATCAGCCCCCACGGTTGTCGCAGGTGGTCCATGATTTCCATGATCTGAATGGATTCGTTGAGCGGCATCAATGGCGATTCCTTCAATCCTGCCTTGAGGCAACGCATCACCTCTTCTGCTTCGTAATTGAGTGCATTGCCAACAATTGGCTCTTCAATGGTTTCCACTTCCTGCCTGTTGACAAACAAAGAAGCTTTGGTCGGAACCGCAAAAACATCAAATATTTTAATATAACCTTCTGTTCCAAGAATATAAGCTTCATTGGATGCTGCTGTCCTCAGTGCGTACGACAAATCGGCAATTTCGCCTTTGTCATATTTCAGGACTGCCACCCCTTGTTCATCCGACCCTAAATCACCAATATGACACAAGCCAACGGCTTCAATTGGTGACTTTTTGTAGATCATTGAAGCAAAGGAGATTACATAAATTCCTACATCAAGAAGGCTTCCGCCACCCAAATCGGGATTTAATTGCCTTGCTCCCGGAGGAAACTCGCCCCTTGCACATCTTGAAGCTTTGACCATACGGACTTCGCCAATCCGACCTTCTTCGATCCACTTAAGAACCTTTTTAACCAATGGGACATGGCGGGTGATCATCGCTTCCATTAAAAAAACGTTTTCTTCGAGTGCCACATGGACCATTTCTTTCGCTTCGATACTGTTTATCGTGAGGGCTTTTTCGCACAAAACAGCTTTCCCTTTTCTCATGCACATCACACTGTTTTCGAGGTGAAAAGTATGGGGCGTACCAATATAAACCACATCGATATCAGGGTCGTTTGCCAATTCATCATAACTTACATAAGCCTTTGGGACATTGTGTTTTTTTGCAAACTTCTTGGCCGTTTCAATATTTCTTGAGGCTACAGCAACCAATTCAGCATCGGGCAATAAAGCAAGGGCAACAGCAAATTTGTTTGAAATATGCCCTGTACTCAGGATTCCCCATTTGATTTTTTTCTCCATGATTGTATTTAGTTGTATCTGTTTGTTATATTGATAATTATAATTCAGGAGCCTGCCAGAAAAATTCGGGATTTGTGGTAGTATAGATGACCAAAGTTGAATTGACCTCAGGGTTCTTTTCAATTTTCCCACCTTGAAGATGATGGATATAGTCCATAGGAGCCAATAGAATGTAATCCACCACTTTACCCGGAACACTTGTTTCAAGGTCATACTCACTGTTGGTGGAACATTCAAGTTTGTAAAGGTTCTTTGCCATGTAGTGTTTTAAATACTCGTCAACTGTCACTGTTGGTTTATGGTTCCAGTTGGCATCCTGATTGATGAACAGGGATTGATCATGGACCAACCTGTTGCGGACTTCTTCAATACCAAGCAATACCTTGTTTTCGTCCATTACATAGGCATTGTTTGTGGGATCCATCCAGAGCCATTTTTTCAGCGACATTGAATAGACCATGTTGATCACATGACAATCGTTGTCCAATTTCAAACTGTCCTTGGGGAGGCAGGTAATCATCCTTGATTTAAAACCAACTGCCAAATAACATTCATTCAATACAGTAGCGAGTCCTCGGCAATTTAGTCCCCGGTTTTCCAGTTTGCATTGCCTGATCATGCTCACGGCATTTTTGACTGTCGGATTATCATGGTTCCCGTCATGCGGGATCAGGTTGTGGATCCAGTTCAATAAGTTGACCATTTTCGAGATTTCATCACCGGAACCGGCAATTGAGTCAAGACGAAAAGAAGTCCTTAAAGCTACAAGGTTGGGATTTTCTGCTGATTGATAGGTGAATTTGGGGAATTCTATTTTATCGTTCAAATCGTATTTTGCCCCCTTTTTCAGGATGTACAGAAAATCGCCTATCTCGCGGATCGACTTTTCTGCTTCTATAAACTCCTTTTCCTTTCGGATATTGTCCAGGTCAGAATCTGTCTGGATATGGTCATAATCAAAATAGCCCGATTGGATGGCCTTTTTCAAATAGTCAATGGCCGCCGGTTTATTGTTCATCAATGAGTAGGTGCAACACAAATTGTAGTTGGCGTTGCTTTTGAAATTTGAAAACCTCTTCTGATCGGAAGTTGAAAGTGCCTCATATTCTGACAAGAAACCCTTCAATAATTTCTGATAGGCAACTGTGTCGCGTTGTTTGTAGGCATCAATAAACAAACTATCCTGGCGAATTGCAAACTTTTCAAAATTGTTGTCCTTGCCGGGAGTTCCACATGAAGCAATCCATAGTATGGCAAGCAAGAAGAAAAGAAATCTTGGCATCTGTTTGTGATTTAGTTATTTAATAAACTATTCGTATTCGATTTCATATAAAAAGTCATTTCCTTTTCAAATATCATACTTTTCTATAACAATCTCATTCTCGGGAAAAGCCCCTCTCAGGGGTTTGGGGTGGGACCTAATTTTTCCTCTACCCAAACCTGAAAATCCTCAAACACCACTTTCCCAACCCTTTGATCATTCGAACCTCCAGCTAAACCGATGTCCATCACAGGGGCCAATCCCGGTATTTCGCCCGATTCGCGTGAAAATGTCCAGGTTTTATTGTCAAAACTGTAATAGCCAGAGAAACTGTTGCCATGCCGCACCAACTTTAACCAAACAGGTATAGGATTTTCAACGCCGTAGTTTTTGCTTTTTGTGTTGTGCATGCAGCCATTCCCAAATTCGTCCCATTGTGCGCCACACCGTTTTGTGGTTGAGAACAATAGAAACGAACCTAGGCTCCCCTTTTCGGAAGTATGGCTTTTGGAAAGGTCATTGCGTACAAAAATCCCCGCACGGAACCATTCGCTGATGTTTTCGCTGAATTGTACCAGCCGGACCGTCGCTACAAAATTTCCCTTAATCGCACCTTTAAGATAAACAGTTCCATACGAATCTTCGGCATGGAGAAAGTCGGTACCTGCGGCCGAAATTTCAATATGATTGTTTGTGGCATCCACCTCAAATTTGCCTGGTTGTGCCGTGGTGGAGCAATAAGTCAGGAACTTTGATTTTTCAATATTAACTTTTTGGATGGGATAGACTTTTATCTTTATTGGATCAAGAGTTCCGATGGAAAGGGATTGCACTCCGATCTCCGGGAGATATGAAAATGTTACTGTTTTGGCTTCCAGCTTTCCAAATTGAATTTCCTTACCAACAATTGGTTTGCTATTATAAAGTAATTCAATGCGTTGCAAAATAGGTTCATTTCGGATATTCTTCGCGGTCAAACTCACATGAATCGAGTCGCCATTTGGTACTTCTGACATGTTGGCTTTAAAATCACTGTAGATCAAATATATGGGATTTCCATTGATTGTCAGCTCTTTTTCAGGAGTTGTACCAATTGCGACCCTGTGTTTTCCGGGTTCACTAAATTTGTAATTGAACGAGACCGTTCCCTTATTTTTGGAAATAACCGGAAACAATTGTTTTGCAGATACTTTACCATCAACGTACAAATCGACAGGTTCAATACCAGTTGCCCCATTGTTCTGAACCTCTACAGAGATGGTCACATCATTTCCTGTTGTCAGTTTTTGATTTGCAGAGACAATCTCCAGTTTATCAAACGATAAATCGGTTTCGCCATCAATAATTTCCTCCGGATTGACCGAGGGTGCTGCTATCACAAAGTTGTTGGTATAGCTATTATCCACGATATAACAGGCGCAAAGTTTCATCTCGCCTTGTTTGAGGTTGTAGTAAATATTTTCGGAGACTTTCCAGCCCATCGACATATTCTGGAAAAAGAACCCAACATTTTCGTTTGTTCCGGCCGGATGGACATCATGGATCAGGTTTTTGCGCACCACCGAACCGGGACTTAATCCATAAACTGCAATCCCACCCTCATCGTCGCGTTCCATATTGGTGAATGAAACATGGTTGTATTCAGCAAGATGGCTCCCATCACTTGTCTCTTCGATATTGGGCCAGTTTCCCAATGTGATCCCATAACTACCGGTATTTGAGATGAAGTTGTGTGAAACAGTCGATCGTATCGCATTATAGGTCGTTATCCCGGTAACCGCGGGCCGTAAGTTGGTTATCTTGTTGTATGAGATCATGTTGTCGCTGACCACATCATTCCAGTCGGCTGGTTTTGGAGATCCTGCAACAACAATCCCTGAACCTTTGGCATCGTTGATCCTGTTTTTGCCGATCAGGTTATGGGTACTTCCCTGTCCAAACCGGATCGCAGCTTGACCCACATTTTCGATATGATTGGCGAGTATTTCACAATTTTTGGCATATTCGGCCAATAATGTCGCACTGCCCCCTTCACGGGTATTGTTGAAAGTGAGATTGAAGAAACGAAGGTTCCTGACTGGCTTTTCGCGTGTGCCCACCACATGGACCAGGTTGCTAAGTTTTGGGACGATCATTTCGGCTTCGTTCGGATTCCTCAATTCTTTGTCGGCGATAAAGCTTAATGAATGGGAACTTTGGTTGTAGAACCATTCCCCCACAGTATCCATCAGTGCTTCAATGTTTTCGACGTAATATTTAGGCGGTACAAGGAGGATGTCAGGTGTGGGTTTTCCAAGGCAAGCCATCCGTTTTTTCGTGTCAACTTTGGTGATCGTATTGTATTGCGATCCCCATCTTACAACGAGCTTGATCCTCCCTTGTTCAAGGTTTTTCCAGGATTGGATATCTTTTCCCTTAAAATTGAAACAGCTTGAATCGCTGGGTTGCCCATCGGTCAGAAAGTATCCTGTATTTGGGGTTCTTGCCAATGTTAGCCTTTTGCCGTTTGCATACAAATCGTTGATGGAATTGCCCTTCACTTCTGCCTGCCATTTCCCGTTGCCTTTATCCTGCCAACCGGTTATTCTTGTACCACCCGAAATGACAGGTTTTTCGCCGGGATAGGCAGCATAAGTGACAAAGCAATCTTTGAGTTCGTGGTATTCAAAAGCACCGGTAGGAAGGTCGGTTTCGATGCGCTCACCGCCATCCTCTGGCCTGAAAACGAGGGTCGTATCGGGATTGTAAACCCCTTCCCGGATCAGTACCAGAATATCGCGGCCTGTGCCGAACGGATGGGGGGTTCCCACAAACCGTTTGTCTATGGCTGGTTTCTTCTGTTTAAACAACTGATTTTTGAGTTCTCTTACTGCTTTTTGAGCTTTCCCGATTGTAGCAAATGGTCCGTCCGTTTTGGTAGAGTTCGCTTCGGCGAGTTTGCCCGTCCAACTGTCGTTCCCGAAAGGCGAAACATAGAAATCGGCTTTTGTCCCTGAAATGGAATATTCTGTTTTGACTTCCCCACGGACCATTCTACCCTGGGCAAATAGTTGAGATACAGGCAAGAAAAGAACAACGATTAAAAATGAAATATTTTGTACGGAAATTTTGTGATTGGATTTTGCCATTTAGAAATAAGTTGAAGTAAATGGAAGTATTTGGAAATAAATTGAAATAGATAGAAATAGGAAATATTTGTGTTGATGTTAAAAACGATTGTGGGCACCGGGCATTTCTCCGTGGATATTGATAGAAATCCAGGCAAGTAGCATGATAACCACAACAATTCCACCAACCATCAACCACCATCGGTTGATGTTGATTTTAGGGATGGGGTTTTCAAAGAAAGATGGGAAATGCTTGCTGAAGAGTATCAGGATGATCACAAAATTGACCCAATACAATTGATGGTTCAATGGGAAATTACCTGCGAAACATCCCGAAACAATGTAACTAGTTGTAATATAGGCTGCTAAATAAACAATCAGCAATTGTTTCACATCTTTATCTCCATAATGGGTCTTTGGTTTCCGGGACTTCAGGTATCCAAAAACTGCCATGGATAAAATAATGATGGTAGCACAAATCGTGCTTATCATGGCTGACATTTCGGGATTGTTTTTGTCTTTGATCCTTTCCATCAGGGTATTGTATCCCATTGAATCGGTCAGGATGATCAATGGAATGGCCACAAAAACGACCAGACTGGCAACATTGGTTTCCCACTTTTCGGGAATTGGCACTTCTTCTTTCCAGGGAGAACTGAATACGCCATAGGACATTCCGATACCGCCGAAGAACCCGATGCTGTATTCCATCACGTTCCACATGTTGAACGGAATCTCCATCACCGTTCCCAATGTCTGGAGGAAATTTCCGAAAGCAAATCCAAAACCTGCCCCGATAGCTGAGTATAATGCGACGCGGATAGGGGAGTGGTAATTGTTCCTGACCATATGCCACAGCACGGCAAATCCTGCTCCAAAACTAACAGCCCACATCTCGTCACGGGGTGGGGTCATCAACCATTCCAACTGAACGATTAATAAATAATACCCCAGGATTCCCCCGGCAACCATTTCTGAAAAAAGGGCTCCCCATTTGACTTTATTCTTTTCTGAAGATTGCAATGTCAATCCAACAAGGCCGCCACCCAATATCCCATACAATGAACCGATCACAAATAACATCAACAATCCGTAAAAGGCATTCGGGAAATTTGCGCTCCGTCCATAACCGACCACCTGTCCATAACTGATCATTCCACTTGCACCCCAGCCAATTGCTGCCGCAAAGACAATCGAAAATACATTTGAATACCAGTCTTTCCGCTTTGACGCAAGCACAACGGCTAACCCACCGATTCCTCCTGCCCATGCTGCACCGGGTTCATGCCCAAACTGACCCCTTATGGCCCAGGCTGTGCCAAAGGTCATCCCTACGATTAAAATGCTGATCCATTGTTTCTTCATTGCAAACTTATTTTATTTCAAACTGACTTGAAGCTTTAATGTCTGTTGAAGAACCTCCCACCATTACTTTAAATTTTCCTGGTTCAACGACAAATGCCTTTTTTTTCACGTCCCAATAGGCCAGGTCTTTGGCAGGAATGGCCAATTCGACAGTTTTGGTTTGGTTTGGGGCAATGGAAACCCGTTCAAATGCGGCAAGCTGTTTTTCAGGACGTTGTACGGTTGATTTAATATCAGTCACATAGACCTGTACAACTTCGTCTCCCAATTTTGAACCGGTATTTTTGACATCGATTTTTACGGTAAGAGACACATTTGCATCAGATTGTAATGGGGAAATCTTAAGATTCGAATAACTGAACTGTGTGTAGCTGAGGCCATAACCAAAAGGGTAAAGGACTTTGGTTTCGACGACCTGACCTTTTACGTTCGTGTATTTTGGATACATATATGTCCGGCCTTTCCGGATATCATAATCGCTAATTGACGGCAGGTCATCTGATGACTGATAAAAGGTCATGGGTAACCTGCCAGCAGGATTGTAATCGCCAAAAAGTACATCCGCTATGGCATTACCCGCCTCTTCACCACCATACCAAGCCTCAACAATTCCGGGAATTTTTTCATTGACCCAGTTTATCGACATAGCACCTCCGTTCTGTAAAACTACGATGGTTTTTGGATTGGCTTGATAAACAGCCTTTACCAGATCTTCCTGATCGCCGGGAAGGTTGAGGTCAGCGCGGTCAACACCTTCCTTTTCGACACTTTCGTCTGTTCCAAGCACCACGATTGCGACTTCCGCATTCCTGGCTGCTGCAACAGCCTCCTTAAATTTATCCGGATTATAGGGGGAGCCCCAAAGTTTCATGACGGCTGTGTACCATTGCTCGACATATTCTATTTTGATGTCATATTGCTTTCCTTTTTCTATCTCAATCTTCACAACATCCGAGGATTTGTTCCTGTTGTTGGGACGGTCAATGATCGTTTTGCCATCAATCGAAAGACGGATAACATCATCAAATTCACCACCAATGTAGTAACTTCCGGTAACGGGACCAATGAACTTACCGGTCCATCTGATCGAAAAATAATCAATCGGGATTTTTGGATCTGGCGAACCCTTCCCAAAGTTAAAGTCAATGACTGCATCGTTTCTCACAAAAACTGGCTCACCCGAAAAATCGGTATTGCTGAAATACTCCCCTGTCAGGCCATGTTCGCCAGGTTTCCCTTTAGCGGGAACCAAGTACTCTGTAGGAATGGCAGGCAATGAAATTTTTACATCCGTTCCCTGGACAAACGTCACTTTGGAGCTGTCGAGCTTGTTGACAATTCCTTCAAATGGTGAAACGGATTTTGAATATCCACCGATGTAACCTCCTAATTGACAGACTTTAGCACCTGGACCAATCACGGCAACCGATTGAATTTTGTTCTTGTCCAAAGGCAAGATATTTCCAGCATTTTTCAAAAGGACTATTCCTTGACGTGCAGATTCACGTGCCAGTTCACGGTTGACCGGACCATCCACAACCGACAATGGAATTTTTGTATAAGGGTTCAGATAATCAGGGTCGTACAATCCCAATTTGAAACGGCCAAGCATCAATTTTGTGACAGCCGTATCGATGGTTGCAATAGAAACCATCCCTTTCTTTACAGTTTCGGCGAGGTAATCCTTAAAACAATCGCCACATTCAATGTCCATCCCAGCATTTAGTGCCGCTGCAATCGCTTCCTGAACGGTTGCCACATATTTGTGACCTACGTACAAATCCTTGACCCCGTTGCAGTCGGAAACGACATTTCCCTCGAAGCCCCACTCCTTGCGCAAAATATCGGTCAGCAACATTTTATTGGCTACATTGGGCACTTCATTGATCCGGTTGTAGGCTGCCATAATCTGTTCCACTTTCCCTTCCTGTACAAGTACCTGATAGGGTTTAAGGTAGTACTCCCTGAACAATTGCTCATCGACATTGGAAGAACCGTTGTGCCGGCACCATTCTTCGTTGTTCATCGCAAAATGTTTAGGGGCCGCAATGGCTTTCAAGTATTTAGGATGGTCACCCTGGATTCCCTGGACAAACGCAAGGCTCATCTGAGATGTGAGGAAGGGATCTTCACCGTAACACTCCTCGGTTCTTCCCCAACGTGGGTCGCGGGCCATTTCAACAACAGGTGCCCAGAAAGTCAGGGTAGCTTTGTTCAATTTAGCTGCCCATCGTGGCCTTGCTTCGTCAGCCATGGCACTTCCCACCTGTTTGACCAATTTGCGGTTCCAGCTTGCTGCCTGGGAAATCGGTGTGGCAAAAATGGTCGCATAGTCGTTGGCACGGGCAATCACAGCATGGCCTGCCTCGCCTCCCCATTGATAACCTGGAATTCCCAAACGGGGCAAATCGGTGGGGATACGGGAAATCATTTGGGACAACTTTTCCTCAAGTGTCATCCGTTTGACAAGGTCCGCCACACGAACCTTAAACGGTAAATTGTAATCAAGATAAAGGGGCTTATCTTTGTTTGATTGTGCAATAGATGCTGAATTAATGCCCACTAAAATAGTAACAAGGCATAAGAGGAATCTGGTATTAGCCACAAAGGCTCTAAGGCTCAAAGTTTCACGAAGTAAGGTCTTCCGGGTCTTTTGCCTTTGTGAAACTTGGTGACTTGGTGTCTTTGTGGCAAAAAAGAGTTCTCTTTGATTATAAAAGATACATTGAGATGGATATAATTTTGTTTCCATAACTTGTTATAATTTATCACTTTGCTGGAATATATGAATAGGATTCGCCCCAGATGGTTACGACTACCGGGTATTTGGAAGCTTTTAATTTGGAGTAGTTCAGTTCCAGGTATTGTTCATCGCCCCAGTAGGGAACACGGTCCCAAACAGGATGGCCCAATTCAAGTTCATGTCCCGGCATCACCAGTTGCGGATCAAAACCTTTCACGATACGATAAATGTCATTTGTCCAGCAGTTTGAAATCAGGACATCGACCTTGTATTTTGAGGAAACTTTGTCGATCCATTCATAGTCAGATACAAAATCCCCTTCATTGATCTGATCCCCGATATGTGCAATCGTAATCCCTTCTGGCGTTGTGACGAGATAACAATTGTTGTCGGTCGCCTTCATCTGATGTCCTGGAAGAACGACCAATCCCAGGGTATTTTTAAGTACCTTAAGCTGTTGTGTCTTATCGAACGACCGTTCAGGATGCAGGATGTGTGAAAAGAATGGCTCATTTTTGAAAGCCTGTTCCGGGGCAACAACCGGTTTTCCGCTCGCAATGAATCGTTCAACAAAATCTTTTTGGGCATGGTCTTCGTGGCGATGGGTGATCAGGAGCACATCACATTGTTTCACAATACGTTCAACCTGTTCAGTGGTCATGGCAAAATCTTGCGAACCTGAAGTAATTCCGCTCACAAGATCAAAAGCAATAGTTGCCGATTTGGTGCGGGCGACAAATGCCATATTGTACAACTTCCAGATCTTTATGCCATGATCAACTTTGGTATTTTCCAGTTCACTGATTACCAGATCTATCCTTGCATGAAAAAAATCCTGAACCGGTTTGCGGTAAGCAGCATAGGGGTCGTGGAAAACAGCATCCATAAGGAGTTTGGCCATTGTGCGCTCCCTGTTCACCGGTTGAATCGTGGGTTTGTAGATTGAAAGGATGGACTGAACTGTATCCAAAAATGTCCTGTCCTGACGGTCCATAAAATCGTTGTCCTTCTGGCTTAACTGCGGATCGGGTTTACCTTCCTTGTCGCGCTTGTTGTAAACCTGGGAAAACGTAATCGAAACATTGCCCAACAGGAAGTACAATAAGGAAATAATAAGGATCCCGCGTTTCATAGGTCAATTCGTTTTATTTTGGCTCAACTCCTTCATGGCAAAGTTGGGGTACAAAACATCACTCACCTTTTCAACAATGACCTGTTCAAGAAGGTTAAAGGAGCCTTTCAGCCTGATATCTTTTGATGAGGCACCAATCCGTACTTCATAGTTTCCGGCATCAGCCACCCAGGCACTTATTCCACTTTGAAAAGAAGCCAGCGATTGTGCATTCAATGAAAACGAAAGTTGTTCACTTTCGTGAGGTAACAACAAATTTGTCTTTGCAAACCCTTTGAGTTCCTGATCCGGCTTTTCCATTTCAGTTGAAGGAGCGTGCAGATAAAGTTGAACTGTTTCTTTCCCGGTTACCGAACCTGTATTGGTCACAGTCATGGTCACATTGATCCGGTGGTCAAATTTTTTGCTGCTCAGCCTCAGGTTGCTATATTCAAAGGTCGTATAGGATAATCCGTAACCAAACTCAAAAGATACGGGGACTTTAAATGTGTCATAATATCTGTATCCGACATAGATGCCCTCTTTATAGAAAGAATTTACAGGGTTTTCAACTGGGTCGCCCGGAAATGTATTTGCTGACGGAACGTCCTCATATTTAATTGGGAATGAATCAGGCAACTTTCCGGAAGGATTTACCGCGCCTTTCAGGATATCGGCAATGGCGTGGCCACCTTCCTGTCCGGGTTGCCATGCTAAAAGGATCGCATCGGGATAGTTTTTCCAACTCGCCGTTTCGCAAACCCCACCCACATTCAGTATCACAACGACTTTCTTTCCTGCTGCATGGTAGGCTTCGCAAACATTTTTGACCAGTTCAACTTCGATGGCAGAGGTTGGCAGGTAACCATTTTCGTAGTTTTCGCCACCGCTACGTCCCAATGTAATCACTGCGATATCGGAATTCGGTACCTGCTTTTCAATATTTTGCCTGGGCATATCCATCTCCTCATGAAATGCAACCAAACGTTTTTTGAAGTGGCCGGGTGCCTTGCCATCTTTGACACCATTGTCAGCCAGCATTTTGGGGTTATTGAAGAAATCGGGGACGAGGTTCTTTTCAAAAATATCGGCAATAAAGGCAGTATAACTATCTTCAAGTTCTTTAATTACCTGGAAACCTCCATTTTTAAGACCGTCATTTACCGAAATGGCATATGGATTGCTTCTAATCCCTCCACTACCGGTACCGGCTTCGATCAGGTAATAGGAAATCTTTCCAAATACACCGACAGTTTTAATATTCTTAAATGGAAGCGTGTTTTTGTCATTTTTCAAAAGTACCATTCCTTCGGAAGCTGCCTCCCTTGCAACTTTGGCATGGGTTTCCAGATCGGGTTTCAGCGAAGGTTTATACCCTTTGGCACGAGGGGCTTTCAATTTCTGGCGCATGTTGTAAACCAGGTTCTTATCGAGGGTCGATTCGTCAAGGGTTTTGTTTTTCAAAGCAGCCCTCAATTCATTCACTTCATCCATATTGCCGCCCATCAGCATGTTGTTGCCTGCCCTGACTTTTGCAACTGCACTGCCATAGCCATCGAAATCGGTCATAAAAATGCCTTTGAAACCCCATTCCGAACGGACGACATCTTTCAGCAATTCGGGATTTTCGGCTGTATAAAACCCGTTGACTTTGTTGTAGGATGTCATGATGGCATCCGGATGACCCTCTTTTACAGCAATTTCGAAACCTCGCAGGTAAATTTCACGCAAAGCCCTTTGACTGATCACTGCATTGTAAGTGCGGCGATTGGTTTCCTGGTTGTTTCCCATGAAATGTTTGAGTGTTGCACCGATGCCGTTCGACTGTAAACCACGCGTCATGGAAGCAGCCATCTTCCCTGAAAGTAACGGATCTTCGGAATAATATTCAAAATTCCTTCCGCATTTTGGATTGCGGTGAAGGTTGAGTGCAGGCATCAACACAAGGTCATAGTCGTATTCTAAGACTTCATTTCCAAACACCCTTCCCACATGTTCGATCAACTCATCGTTCCATGTGGCTGCAAGACAAGTAGATGTGGGAAAAGCTGTTGTATAACTATATTCTTTAGCTCCAGCCGGATGAGGATCACGGTTTAAACCGGATGGCCCATCGGTCAATGCGGATGACCAGATGTTCAACCTGGGAATTACCTGGTTTGAATTCTGGTTGGCAATGATTATACCCTGACCTTGTTCTATTGACTTTGTCTCCACTTGCGGCAGGAATTTCCCGTCGCCAACTGACATACCAATTTTCTCTTCCCGGGTCATCGCAGCGATCACTTTATCAATACGATCCTCACCGAGCTTGGGGATGGGAGTTGGTTTGTGAAAGCAGCCGGTCAGGATTAACTGGACCAATGTGAAGAGCACAACGGCTGGGATAAATTTGACTATTTTCATAAGATGATATAAGTTAATGCATTGTGAATTCAGGGTAATTATAGTATTCTTTTACTCGTCAATTGATTGGCAAACCACGTAATGTAAACCGCCGAACTTAAGAACACGATGTGCACAAAATAAGTTCCGAAAACGAAGTTAAGTAATGAAAATCCTTCGGATGGATGGGAACTGATTTCAAGTCGGAACCTCAGGAATACCACCACCAAACACGACCAAACCAGCACCAGAAACAAATTATAGAGCCCATTTTCCTTACGTTGGAAATAGGCAATAAAAAGGGCAACAACAGCTGACAATCCAAAAATAAGCAGGAAGGGTAGCGTAATTGTTGTATAGGATAAAACTTCTGGATAGATATCCTGAAAGAGGTCAAGGGCTGTATGACAAAATGTTAAGGTGATCGCGAATTGCCAGGCGACTTCCGGGAATTTCATCACAACCAAAATCAAGATCAATCCGTAAAATGCATAATTGGAAAAGATCATCACCACATCGGCAAAACTCACATTGCTGAACCGGGGAATGATCCTTGCGGGATCTGCCAGTGGTTCAATCAGATAAGGCATAAACCAATAGATCAACATGCCAGTCAAGAATACCAATCCCAATTCTATATAGAGATTTCCTGCTGTCTTTCCATTTAACTCATCAGCAGAATCCATCAGGGAAGTAATTTCTTTCCGGCTAACATAGGTGGCATATCCAAGAGCCGCCCCAAACAATGCCCCAAATGTAAATTCCATCATTTTCCACCAACTGTTGAAGATTACTTCCTTGGGCAGGTGATTCCCCAATATCAGCCAGAATCCGCCAAGTCCAAAACCCAAACCTCCTCCAATCATTCCCCAAAAGGCAAATCGGGTTATGATGCGGAAAGTTTCTTTCGACGTATTTTGTTTAAGGTAGAGAAGATAGAAAACAGCACCCAGGAGTAACGCTGCCCAGGATTCAAACCTGGGTTTTGCAGGATCTGAAAAATAGATCAACATGGGTTGGTTGATCAGTTTAAATCCAATCAGCATCCCAATGAAGAGCATTAAATAGGCAATAACAATCGTCTTTTTTGATAACTGTCTATAAACAATTCCAGTGGCGAGGATCGAACTTCCAAGGAAACCCCAGATGGAGCCTTTTAGAGTAATTCCCATTTCGCCCCACCATGTTGTTTCAAAGGATCTTAGGAATCCAAGAGTCTGACCATAAGTCATTTCTCCGCCAATCCCAATACCAGCAACGCCAAAAACCACGACTATAGCCGAAGCCTTTAGTGGTATTTCTAACAACAGGCAAAGGGCGAATGCAACCATTGCACCCGGGATCATTGCCCCAAACGGGCCGCCACCGATGTATCCACGGAGTCCCCAACCCAATAACATGGTTATTGCAGGGAACACGACAAATGCGCGGATCGAATTTTCCTCTGTGTTTTTCATTTGCAAATCACTCCTTTCACTTTTTGACGTTCCATCCAGACACTTTCAAAACAACCGCCCCATCACCCTGGTCCCTTTTCTCAAAGCTTACTTTGACCTCCCTGGTTTCACCCGGGAACAATGAAATATAGTTGTCATCCCAATAAACAGGGTTGATCTCTTCACCTCCTTTAGCTTTTGCGAGTGCCAACCTGACCATAAAAGCCAATTGGTTGCTGCTGTTTTTGATTTTGGCGATTGCCGAAATCCCTTTCCCATCATCTGTGATCGTCAATGACTTCTCCAAATCAACTTTGGGAAGGGTTTCCAAAAGGGTGAAATCGGCAACCGATTTGGGCTTGGCAATAAACAAGTCCCAGTCAAACCCTCTCTGACTTTTGGTTTCAATCTTGGTCCCTTCAATGTCTTTGACTGTCGATAGCCAGTAGAAATTATCCGAGACAACTTTTCCAGACGAGTCTTCAAGTTTAAGTTTCAGGAAGAAGGTTTTTGATAAACCGGTTGGAAATTCAATTTTAAAAGCTTCCGTCTTGCCATCGGGCCCAACATTTACAACCGCTGATCTGGACAATTTTTTGCTCAGGTCAAAATTGAAAACCTCCGCTTCTGCTTTAAGGTCTTTAAAGTCCTGATAATAACTATTAACCACATAGATTGAATGATCGTCATAGGAATACTGGATGTGCAAGGGCTGACAAGCTTTTTTAGCCCCATAATAGGCACCACCCACGTTGAGAAACCAATCGACATACTGCCAGGTGTAAACAGCGGGCCAGGCTGCATCATATTTCCATGTGGTGATTCCCAGGGAGGCATATTTGTTCCGGGCATAGGCTTCGAACATCCCGCGCGAACTTTCGTAATTGAGGGCCATCCCCTTATTGCAGAAATCGACAATCCCGGTTGCTTTTCCATACCGGTTGCTGATGGCATCGAGTCCTGCCTGGAAATAGTCAGTTCCCTGAAGCACTGTGTGAAATGAAAATGCTTCATTGTTGATCGGCCACAATGTGCTGTCGGGCAATATTTTTTGCATAGTTTCATAAGGGGCAAAGATTCCACCAATGCCACCTGATTGAGCAAACCCCCATGCCCCATCTTCTTTATGGGTATAATAATGTGACGGATTTGCATAGGCCCAAAGCTCCAAAGTTCCGGTCCGGGTACCGCCGGTCTTGAACCGATCAGCAATATTGAAGGCTCCCGAATGGGGTTGGTAAGTCCTTTGTGGTGTGTATTTTGCGATCAGCTCCTTATAATTTTTATCCAGGTTCGCAGTCGGGAAGGTCTCATCGTGGCCGAGAAAATGGATCAGGCTTGGATGGTTCCTTATCCGCAACAACATGTCTTCAATGATGTCGGTAGCCAATTTCTCCTCGGGAAGGTTCCGTCCGAAAAATTGCTGGATCACCAAAACCCCATATTCATCACAAAGGTTATAAAATTCTTCAGTTTCACGGATCGAGAAACCTTCAGAACGTAAGGCATTCAATCCGGCCTCTTTTGCATACCGGATCAAACCTTCATACCGTTCAGGTGAAAGCCTTAAAAGCATGTCGCTTGTCTGCCAGGCTCCACCACGGATCAGGATGTTTTTCCCATTGACCTGGTATCCGCGCCACCCTTCATCATTGATATAGGTCGATACTTCGCGGATCCCAAAACGTGTATTTTCTTGTGCCGAAGTACTTCCCCCGGTTTCAAAAGTAAGCTTCATATTGTAAAGCTCCTGTTTACCAACTGTATGTGGCCACCAAATGCGGGGGCTTTTGATATTCAGTTGGTTATATTCTGATGGACTAAATTCGACAACCCTCGATTCCTTGGGTTCAAGGGTTACCTCTTTTTCAAACTGGATCGATTCGATTGCTCCAATCAATTTCCCTGATAATTTCTTGCTGCTACTGTTGATCAGCTTTGCGGTAACTGTCAAATGGGCTGTTTCCAGGGAAGGTAGGTCGAGATCTGTAACAACATAGGGATACCTGATCGTAACAGGGCCATCGGCAGAGATAAAGACATTTTGCCAAACACCCATATTGAGATCAGGTGGTTGAGGGTTGTGATCGTCCCATCCTGTTGTGGCCTCAATTTGTTTTGTATAATACTTGATATCGGGAATCCTTCCCGGGCCAAAAACTTCGATGGCAAGTGTGTTGTCTTCCCCGAATTTTGCCCATTCGTTGATGTTGAACTCGAATCGTTTAAACATCCCGACAACATTTGTGGTATCAGCAATCTTGTGACCATTCAACCAAACGTTGGCTTTCAGGTTGATACCGTTCAGGTGAAGGCTCAGGTATTGCCCTTTTAAGTCTCCGGGAAGGTTGAACTTTGTCCGGTACCACCATGGGTTGTAAAACGGGCTTCCTTTGTCCATGGAAATCCAACTCCCTGTTTTATATCCCGGTATGGATTTTAGGTTTTCACTATAATAAGGATCCGGATAGACCTTGTTCTCAACCAGTCCGGCCAAAACGGTAGTTGGGACTGTTACCGGATACCAACTTGATGGCTGATAAGTATTGGTTGAAATCAGGTTGCCACTCTCACTGATTTTTGCCGATGACTGGATTTCCCAATTTCCTTTCATTTGTAAAACCGCAGGTTCCGGTCTGGAACAACCAAAAACCAAAGGGACAGATGAAATGGTTAAAACAGATAAGAAAATTTTAAATGGTCTCATAATGAATCTCCCCCTTTGGTTTTTATCAAATAGTACTGACTAAATATTTACGACTTCCCCTGTTTCAGACGATTTGTAGGCAGCATCCACGATGCTCAGAATGATCAAACCTTCTGTCAAACCAGGCATTGGTTGTGTGCGTGCTTTGATCGATGCAACATAATGCTCCATCTGACGGGTGTACATCCCTTGTTCGCAATGCTCGGTCCTTACAGGCAATTTTGCATCAAACTTTCCTGGCACGTCACCCATCTTTAATTTCAAGTAGGTTGGGAAAACGTTCCCATATCCTTTGGTTCCATATAGCCCTGTTGCAGCTTCTGGGCCGTCCATATGGGGTTGCCACCAACCGCTTTCGATGAGTGACTCTGTTCCGTTATCCCACGAAATCAGAACAATCCCGGAGTCATCCACATCATATCCACCATAGTAAGTCCCAATTTTGGCATACACCTTGACCGGCTTGGGATCGCCAATCAGGTATCGCACTGTATCAATGGCGTGTACGCCCATATCGGCCAATGCACCACCTCCGGCCAGTTCTTTTTGTGAAAACCATCCAGCAGGGCCCCAGTTTTCATGGATTCCGTAACCTTTGGTTTTTACGATTTTGCCAAGCTGTCCTGAATCGACTATGCCTTTCAGATAATTCACATCGGTATCGAACCGCCACATATGTCCAACCATCACCAATTGACTGTTTGCCTCTGCCGTCTCTTTGATCAGGTGTCCCTCTTCGTAACTCATGGCCATCGGTTTTTCGAGGAACACATCTTTCCCGTTCTTCAGGAATTCGATGGCGTAAGGGGCATGGAATTTATTGGGTGTAGCGATAACAACAGCATCTATATCAGCTCTTTTTACAAGGCTTAATGCATCATCTGTTGCCTCTTTGATCCCATATTTGTCAGCAAAAACCTTAGCCGATTCAATTGGAATTGCTGCTACTGCAACGATCTCAACATCTGGCGTTGATTGTAATCCGCGGGCATGGTAATTCGCAATATAACCTGCCCCGATGAGCGCAACCTTTACTTTTTCCATGGGTTTTCCTGGCTTAAAGGTTTTCGGACTGATCGTATATTTTTTGGATGGCCGCTGCAACCAATTCCATATCTGCTTTGGTCCCCATCAATATTTTGTGGTGGATACAAGCTGACCCTTCAAAGTGGATCTTGTCGCAAACAGGAAGGTCAAATCTTTCAGGATCAATAGCTTTCCAATATTCTTCCGAAAGTTTGTGGCGTGCCGGTTTTGTCAATGGGACATACAACGAACACTTGTTCAATGGAATATAACTTGGGGCAACTTCAATTCCAAGTTCTGCTGTCAAAGCAGCTCGGAACTTTGCATTCGGCAATCCTTTAAAACCCGTTGCATCGTACCTGAAAGCAAAATTAAAATAGGCCTCTTTTGTCTCTTGCGGATAGCGCTTCATTGGTGAAATTCCCGGAATTGAGATGATCAATGAATTCAGGTAAATTGCATTTTCGTCACGGACTTTATTTTGCTCCGGCAACCTTTTCAATCCTTCGATCAATATTGCAGCCTGAAATTCAGTAATCCTGTAATTGCCTGATTGACAGAAGTTACCTGCATCAAAATAGACGCCTTCGCCCTTGTCGGCTTTGACATCGGTGACCGGCTCAGGACGGCGGCCACAATTCCGAAGTGCATCCAGTTTTTCGTAAAGTTCAAAATTATTGGTTGTTACCGTGCCACCTTCACCAGCAGTCAAATGCTTCGACAACTGATAACTGAAACTGCCGATATCGCCGATGCTGCCCGCTTTTTTTCCGTTCCACTCGCCACCATGTTTGTGGGCACAGTCTTCGATCACATACAAGTTGTGTTCTTTGGCAATCCTTAAAATCTCGTCCATATCCGAAAAACTTCCATACAAATGGACTGCAACAATCGCTTTGGTGCGTGGGGTAATTGCTTTCTCAATCTCTTTCGGATCGATGCACCAGGTGTCTTCAAGAACATCCACAAGGATTGGGGTCGCGTTCACATCCAGAATAGTTGCTGCAGTTGCCTGCCATGTCAAACCAGGCAAGATCACTTCATCACCAACTCCGATGCCGCAGGCTTCCAATGCCATTTGAAGTGTTACTGTTCCATTGGCTGCTGAAACGGCATATTTCACACCAGTGTATTCTGCAAAATTCTTGTTGAACTCGGTCTCTTTCGGGCCATTGTACGACCAGACCCCACTGTTCAACACTTCGATCAGTGCTTTTTCTTCTTTTTCATCCCAAACCGGCCATTTTGGCCATGGATTAATTTTTGTATCACGTGCAGGTAAACCTCCAAGAATAGCTAATGAATTCATAATAATGTAATTATAAAGATTTAAAAATTAAATGATATTTCTGAAAATCAAAGAAGCAGCACCCAGGCTTCCAGCGAGGTTTCCAAGGGTTGCACCCACGACATCGGTGTTGGCTGCACAATCGCGCATGGCATAGCTGAAGGCCGATTTTTTGATCATATCGATGTAAAACTGCCCTGCTTCCGAAATCCCACCTCCGATAACGACTTTCTGTGGTGCGAAAGTGTTGATAAAGCCTGCTATTGCATGTCCCAGATAATCAGTATGTTCTTGCATTGCTTGAACTGCTTCGGCCTCACCTTCCCTGAATTTTGTAACGATATAAAAGCCATCTATTTCGTTTTCGTTTTTTCCAGTCAGGCCGGCGTATTGCTTTATCAAAGCCGGAGTTGAAGCATACGCTTCAAGGCAACCCTTTCCACCACAGTTGCAATCGATCCCTTTGTGGTCGATCGTGACATGCCCCATTTCAGTACCACGGTTTTTATAACCTCCATAAAGTTTTCCATCAGCAATGATCGCGCCTCCAATACCTGTTCCGACAGTAATGAAAATCACATCGGTACAATCTTTTGCAGCACCAAAAGCGACTTCACCAAGTCCCATCACATTGGCATCGTTGTCGATCATAACCGGCATGTCGTAAGCGTGGGAGAACGTGTCAGACAAAGGGATATTTTCCCACCTGTCGAGATTATCGGCTCCACCAACCACGATTCCGTCACAACACAAACCTGGAGAGCCGATGCCAATCCCAACTAAATCAACACCATTCTCATTTGCTTTTTCGATTGTCAGGCGGATGGCCTGATCAATTGTGTTTAAGATATCTTCCTGTTTGGCAGTTGTTCCGATTGATAATTTATCGGTAAAAGGCACTTCACCGGTTTCGGATACGAGGGCAAATTTGATAAAGGTGCCGCCAAGGTCGATCCCAACTGCAAATCTTGATTTTTTAAATTCCGTCATGTTGTCTTATTTTAAGGTTTCTTTTTTTACGTTCCATGCCTGGATTTCCAACAATGGTTTATTTCCATCACTATCCGTAAGGAAATAACTGGCAGTATAGGTGCGTTCCTCCCCGGGCAGCAAAGTCACAAAATTATCGTTCCAATAAACCGGCAAAATCGGTTTATTTGTAACCTGGTCAATCACATCAAGATAGATAAAAAAGGCAATCGAAGCGGATGGGTTTTTCACTTTCAAGGTCACCTTTGCGAACTTTTCATCCTTCTCAAACTGGTAATTGGTTTCCAATTTCACCTTGGGCAATTGATCCAAAGCGGTATAATCGGCAAATTGACTGGTTGGTGTATAAAATGGCCACGACAGTTTCTTGGAACCTTCATAATCCAGGATGTCCTTTTTGAGCGACAGCCAGTAAGTGCTGTTGTCCACTTCCTGGTTGTTTTTGTCATAAATTCGGAGGTCGAGAAACCACACCGGTGTCAGGTTATTGATTTCGGGAAGTTTATAAACAAATTTGGAAATGTTCGATTTGATGTCGCCAACCCATTTGTCTTCAAACAATTGCTTTGAATGGATGTCGAAAACCCTGATTTTCACGGTAAGCCCTGTAGCTTCTGACAAATCCTCATTGGCCAGATAGATATCGTCAAAATCATACCTGTAAATGGCATGAAGCGGTGTACATGCTTTTCTGACGCCATAGAAGGAGCCATTGGGTTCGAGGTAGGTATCGTACAACTGCCAGATCATTTTTGGCCACGCTGAATTCAACTGCCACTGTACCAGCCCAGTGCTTTTAGGTTTGTGGGCAATGAATGCTTCAAACTGGGGGCGCATGATTTCGTAGTTGTTCACCTGTGCTTTGTAGGAAAACTCCTCTACGCTATTTGATTTGCCGTACCTGCTGTTGATCGCATTGATGTCGCGGTCGAGGCTTGTAAATTCGTTCCTGCCAGTGTGGTATTCCCAGTATTTTTTGTCGATAGGCCACAAGCTTGATTCAGGCAACATTCTCTTCAATGAAGCCAATGGTGGGATCGCAGCGCCGGGACAGGTCTCAGTATTGAATCCCCATGCACCGCCCAATTTGGTGTCGGTAAACCAATAATGTGGTGGAGTCCAGGCATAGGGACCCATCATCTTCATCCCGGTAGGGCCACTGATTTCGCTGAAGATCGGGGTCGTTGAAACAACATTATTTGTCTCAGTACCAGCACCACCTGCCGATGTAGCATAGGGGCGGGAAGGGTCATATTTCTTAAAGATTTCTACATAGTTGGTTTCTAATTTTGGACAAGGCAGTTTATCGCTTCCCAACATCCAAAGGTAGATGCTCGGGTGGTTGCGTAACCACAACAGCTGGTCTTTCCACATATCCGACAGTAGCTTAATATCTTCCTCATTTACAGCTCCACCATATTTTAAATCACAAGGCTTATGAAGGTATTCCTCCCATTCCCAGATGCAGTTCCAACCAATCATCACCAAAACACCATATTCGTCGCACAGGTCATACAGATTTTCGTCCTTGCCCCAAAACCCTTCGCAACGGATGCTGTTGAGGTTCATGTGGCGGATGTACCTCATCTGCGCCTCCACCGATTTATGGGTATCCTGAAGGAAAATATCATCGGCCCAACCTCCACCTTTTGGCATCACAAATTTCCCGTTGATTTCGAAAGCCCTGTTTTTATCTGCATTCAGGTAACTGCGGATTTCCCTGATCCCATATCTCTTGTCAACACGGTCAATCACCTTATTCTCTGCAGTAAACTCAGCCTTTAGATTGTACAGTTTGGCTTTCCCCATCCCATTTGGCCACCACAGTTCCACATTTTTGACCGATAACTGAGGGAATTCCTCCGGATTGAACCGATAGGAAAGGGTATCCCCAGCCTTCACGGTGACCTTTTTTTCAACTTTACCTAGCTCATAATCAACCGACAATGTTCCTTCAACGGGTTTGTCGGTACTGTTCACAATTTCTGCCTGGATAAAAAGATTTGCTGCACTTTTGGTAACCGTGTCAACTTTTGAATAAACAAACGGGCTTCTGATCTTTATCCCATTGTTGATTTCAAGCATTACCTCCCTGAAAATCCCCATGCTCCGGTCGGTTGGTAGTGGGTTCCAGTCACAGAAACCAAGGAAATACTCCCCATTTGCATATTGTGAGACCTTTAAAGCGACCGTATTATCCCCTTCCTGGACGAAGGGATTGATGTTGAACGAAAACATCCGATAAGTCCCTGCAAACATGTCGCTTCCCACCACTTTTTTCCCGTTTACCCACAGATCGGCACGGTTGCTGATCCCGTTGAACCGGAGCGAAATGTTTTTCTTCAAATCGGCACCCTCCAGTTTAAACATCGTACGGTACCACCATGGTTTTTTAAATTGCATTGAATCAACATGTTGCATATTGATTCCAAAAGTAGGGTCTTCGATGACTTTATTGGTTGCCAAACTTCCCAGGACCGTTCCCGGGACAATTGCATCGTACCAGGCAACAGGATTAAAGCTATTTTGGGAAACCGCTTTTTCCTCTGTTCCTGTAAGTTTATCACAAGGCTGCATTTTCCAGTTGGACGATAAAATCTCCACTTTTGAAGTGTTTTGTGGATCCGGATTTTTACATGATGAGAAATGAAACAATGCCAGGATCAGAATGCATCCAGCAATGGTTTGATTAATAGGTGTTTTCATTTTTATGGCATTAAACTTTTTTAAGAATGGGGCAACTTCCAAATAAAAATTGATCTTAAAGTAGGAACGTTTATAAAAACCGAAAGTTACCATGATTTTATGAATAGTTTGATTGAAAAAACAGATGATTTGAACCAATGAACACTTAACAAAGAAAAAATTTCACCCAAAGAATAACTTCGGGTATTTTATTCATTTCACATTTTATTTTAACCCGATATTCAGGATTTCAAAGGGTTCTGGTCAGAAAAGGTTAAAATACTTAAAGCTTGAAGAAAGGATTTTTTAGATCAAAGTTTGATAAATATCTTCTTGCTGTAGAGCAATTGGGCAGCCAGGTAACAAACCAGGACAGAGAAACAGGCCCAGATCAAAGAGGCTGTTTTGTCGTAAATTCCAAAATTGACCATTCCTGAAAAGACAGTATCGCGAAGATTTGTTTTGATAAAGAAAGTTTCGAAAACATCTGCAAGTACATAGATGGCGATTGCATTGCTGCCGAATACAATAAACGGCTTTGTTCCGGTGGCGAATTTGTTCAGGTCGATCAGCCAGATGAAAAGGGCAAAACTGAGGAATGCCCAGCCCGAAGTAAGCAGCACATACGAGCTGGTCCAGATTTTTTTAATCACTGGAAAAGTATAGCCCCAGGTTGTGCCGCACAAGACAAGAATCGTACCAATGACAAAAAACAAAATCACCTTTCTCTCAGTGTTGTTATTGGTTAACAGTATTTTACCAGCCAATAAACCAGAAATTCCAGAAACAACGGCTGGAAATGTGCTGTAAAATCCCTCTGAATCATAGCCTTTTTTGTTCAACAGAGATGATGGTATAACCATTCCGTCAAGCCAGTTGGCCAGGTTTTTGCCCGGTTCCAAAATTCCTGCCCCAAAGTTGGGAACCGGTTGTTGAACCCGGGTCTAATGACTTGGAACAGGGTTCCAAAATTCCTGCCACAAAGTTGGGAACCGGGATATAAAACATTGTGACGCAATAAAAGATCAAAATTACCACACCGATTCCTATTTGTGTTTTCCAGTCGGTATAAACAAAAAGAAGCGCACAGACGAAAAATACAAGGGCGATCCGTTGCAAGACACCAGGCAGTTCAATCCTGCTGAAATCAAATGTTGGCAATATTTTCAGTGCCACACCAATGGCAAAGATCTTTAGTGTCCGCCAAAGAATCTTTTGGAGGATTTGTCGTTTTGACTGACCCCCTTTCAACAATTTGGTGAAAGACAATGTGATCGAGATACCCACAATAAAAATAAAAAAAGGGAAAATATAGTCTGCAGGTGTAGTACCCTCCCATACAGCATGTTCCAATGGTTCATATCCGATTTTCCATGATCCCGGAAAATTTACAAGTATCATTGCTGCAATTGTAATTCCCCTGAAAACATCGAGGGAGATCAATCGTTGGGAAGTCGTTGCCGGGTTCTTTTTCATGTTAAGAATTTTGAAACGACAAACCTAATCATGTTGATGAACTTATCAGCAATGGAAATTAACCCTATATTTTAAGAATATTGGCCAATTGTAAAACGCCATATTCGGAAAAGACATATGGCAGTGTTCCTCCAAGATGCTTCTTCGATGGTATCGCATTTTGCGATACCATCATTTCGACTTCCGATTCTGTAAGCTGAAACATAAAATGGGATGGGAATTTATAAGGGTTTCGCTTAACAAGTTCCCTTAGACGAATGGTTTTAACATAAAATATGTTCTCCAAATCCCTGTCATGTTTAATTTTTTGATTTTCTTGTTTATACAAATTCACTCAGAAATTGCTTTAAAGGGATATGAAGTATTCCTTCATAACTTGTCCCGGCATATTCGTCCAAAGTGATTACATATTTTGGGAAATTGTCCTTGATTGCCAGTAAGTTACCGAACTCCCTTTCCATTGTCTGCTTTTCCCTAATCCTTAAAGCTACCTGAACATAAATTTTCTCGCCCGACCGTTCACCAATAAAATCGGTTTCCCTGGTGTCTTGTTTGCCTATTAGGATGGAATATCCAATTGACTTAAGATGAAGATATACAACATTTTCTATAATTTGGCCTAAAGCAAACGGGGAGAATCCAGAAATTGAATTCCGTAAACCTACATCGTTGAAGTAATACTTTTCCCCAATTTCAAAAACTTTTTTCCCTTGAATATCAGACCGATGAACATTTGAAATGAGCATTGCCGTTGTTAGGTAATTCAGATAATTCAGGATAACATTGATAGAAATAGAGATGTTTTGTGATTTAAGGAAATTGCCTATACCCCTTGCGGTGATCAGGTTACCGGTTTCATTTGCCAGATATTTTGTTAAACGGACCAGAAAATCAACATTTCTGACTTCAAACCGTGATACAACATCACGAAAAAGGATGGACTGGCCAATGTTTTTGAGATAATCAAAAATGGTGTCATCTGTAAGTTCCAAATGGATCAGATAGGGAAGTCCTCCATATTTTAGATATTTGTTGAGGTTCTCTGTTGTATTTTCAAGTTTGTGAAAAAGTAGGAATTCCTGAAAATTCAAAGTATAAACCGGTATCTCGATGTACCTGCCTCCTAAATAAGTGCCCAACTCGCCAGAAAGCAGGTTGGCATTGCTGCCGGTACAATAAATATCGTAACCACCTTCTGCAAGCAAACTACGCAAAGCTTTTTCAAATTCAGGAACCATTTGAATTTCATCGATCAGCAGAAAATTCAACTTACCGGTCGCAGATTTTGATTTTACATAGTCATATAGCAAACCTGAGTAGACAAGATTTTCAAATTCATTGGTTTCCAGATTAATATAGATAATATTGGGATCCCTGAACTGCTCCCTGATATTGTCCATAACCTGAAACAACAAATAGCTCTTCCCAACCCTACGTTGACCAATTAGAACTTTGATAATCTCCTTGCCAATGTAACGGTTGATGCTTTTATTATAAATATCGCGGGAAATGTATTCCTTCATGTTGTTTATAAATGACATAATGGCAAAAATAGCAATATCTGTCATTTATAACAAACAAAAGTGAAATTATTTTTATTTACGAATTGGAGGTCGCAATTTGCGACCTCCAATTTGAAAATTCCTCTTTGGTCAGTTCAAACATGAAGTCCTCAGGAAACCTAAATAAATTGTGCTTTACATTACTGCTTCTTTCAGTCTTTTCGTCTTAACACCGTATAATTCGGCCAGGTCCCTGTCGAGCATTACTTTCTGATCCCTGATCAGGTAAATTTTGTCGATGATCCGTTCATCGGGAAACAGGATGGTTGCATTTTCAAAACAGAAGAAATTTCCGAAATCTCCATCTTTCCAGCTATTTGGTTTTAAATTTTTCTATCTTTGACATACGAAGGTCGGAATAATTATCTTCATAATATTTAAGACATGAACTATACGATTAAGATTGCAGAGAACGACAAGGAATCGACCAGGATAATATCCATGATCAAAGAAATGGCCGGTAATAGTTCAAACATAGGCATTTATGAAGATGAAACAGGATTATCCAGTGAAATGGATATTGAATTGGAACGGCGTTACCAAATTGTCTTAAAAAATCCTAACGAGGGAAGGACTTGGGATCAAGTAAAAGCCGACCTACTAAACCGTTAACATGAAAAGATATTCATTATTGATCAATGTATTCGCTATTATCCACTTTAGCCGAAACCCTAAAGTTTTAAGTAAACGGATAAGATAATCTTTTTAGTACTGATTTATCTTTAGATTTAGGGTTCATTATTGAAAAACTCAATATAGTCCGTCATAATCCTTTTATCCCACTATACGTAATATTCCCCTCTGAATCAATAATTACCTCTGAATCAGGTATATTGCCGAAATCGTTTATCGAATACCTTGGGGTAAGGAAATGGTGGGTCTTGTTCGATGATCCTGCCAGGTTTTGGGGCTGAAGGTTTGATAATTGGAACGGTCCTGCAATCAATACATCCACATTTTTCAGGATTTCCGGACCTTCCGGCATATTAACGATCTTTTCAAAAGGATAACCTGTCAAAAGAATAACGGACAGCTTTGAGAAGTTACGGATTTCATCCAGCAATTCCGACAATCCTTGAGGTTGGTCGAAGGGTTCACCTCCGGAAATGGTGATCCCTTCGATTTTATTGCCTTGCCCGATTATCTTCCCTGCCAGCACCTTAGATTCTAAAAGTTGCATGGACTGAAAAGAGTGTGTTGCCGGATTAAAGCAGCCCTGACATTGGATCGAACACCCCTGAAACCACACAACAGCACGGATGCCCGGACCATTAGCCTTGCTTCCCCAAAGTATGGAATGGATATTGAGTTGCACGAATTACCAATTATTTAGCCATTCTGGCCTTGAAAATTGTCCTGATCTAATTCCTGCTCCTCCTTATCAAATTCTGCAGTTGTTGTACGAAGGATCACATTCCCTCCAAGCACTTTTTCCAGCCCTTCTGTTAGGTCAAGGCATTTTTTCCCGATTGCACCGCTCACTTTGACTTCTACGGTCCCATCTGGATGCACCAATATGTCCAATTCCTGTATTTCGCTCATAATCTAGTTTTTAAGTCATCCTTCGTACCGAAAGGTGAATGGTATTGTTTTCTAAAACTTCATCTTCAACAAACGTAAACCCATCCTGCTCAAGCTGCCCTTTGACAGAATTGTAAGCATACCGCTGGGTAACGTTTTGGACAAATTCCTCCTGCTTGATGTTTCTTATCCCATACCAATCGGCAACAACTTCATAATTAGTGCCTTGTTTCCGGAACCCGATATCGAAACCATGATTGCCGGTTTCGATCCTGATCTCGGCTTTTGTACGGTTTCCCTGATAACCACGCACTTCGAGATCCCCTTCCTCCCAATTGAATTTCAGGTCATCGAGGGCTTTCTTCAGGTATTCCTTTGCAACAATTTTTGTCTGAATGGTTGAGAAATGTGACATCTTATTTGGTTTTTAAGTTAAACGGATAATGGGATGGTCGATCATCAATGGCTGATGGGTTGTATTGTCGAAAACGGTGACACACAACCTCTTGTTGCCATCGATGCTGAAACGGGCCGGAAAGCGCGGATCATCTTTCTTCGCTGGCGGATCAGCTTTTATAAAAGTAGGGTTCTTTTCGTTCATCCAGAAACTCGACAGGATTTTGGCATCCTGCTTTTTGGTGAACCGCGCCCCACCATTGGGATCGAAAACCAGGTCGAGCGGCGAATCGTCGTTGCTGATGTGCTGGCGGTTCATTTCATAAATATCGATGCCAAGCGATGCCTGATTGTCAAATGCTGCCTTGATGGTGAGCTCTTTAACAGGCTCCTTTGAAGGATAGGAGGTGCCGGCCTCAACCAATATCTCAAAATTATAATCCCCTTTTTTCGTATCGTAATAACGTAGGGCGTAGTCGTGGTGGATATGGTCGTAAAAATCGACACCCCCTGCAAAAGCAGCAGCACCCAGAACCGTAGAATCCAATGGGCGATGGTAATGCACCTTATTGCCAAAAATACGGGTAATCGTTTTCTTTACAGAGGGGATCAGGCTGGATCCTCCCGTGAGCAACACCGCTTTGATATGGTCCTTTTCGATCCCCCGTTCACGGGCATCGTTCAGGGCATGGTCGAGGGTAGTTTGGATCGTATGGTAGAACCCTTTATCTTCCAGTAAATCTTCAAATTGGGAGCGCGACCACGAATTGGTGATCACATCGCCGGTATCGGGATCGGTAACGCTGAGGTTTGCCCGATCTTCAAACGACAGTTTGACCTTTGCTTTTTCAACCTCGGCAAGCAACTGCATCGAAAGCTGTAGCACGTCTTCGGGGACCAAATGGTTTTTGGAGATGACATCCTGATAGAGCCAGGTGTCGATGATGGAACCGCCCAATTCGGCGCCGCTTTTCCCAAGCACCCGGCACCGTTTCCCACCTGTGGGGTTATCTTCGATTTTCACAACTGCGGCATCCAACGTGCCGGCCCCAAAATCGAAGATCAGATAGACATCGTTGGCCTGGATGTTGACCCCATATCCCAAAGCTGCCGCACTCGGTTCGTCGAGAAGGCGCCAACGGGTAATCCCTGCCTTTTCGCAAACCTGCGTCAGCCACTCCTGGTAATGTTCATAGGTATCGACCGGAACGGTAAACACGACCTCCTCGCTGCCAAAATCGATGGCTGCCGACAGGTAGTTGAACAACATATTCAGGAAATCGCTCCCTGCTTCTGAATAGCCTACCCGACGGTTTCCCACCTTTCGTGGCAATTCCATCCGGTTGCTGATGTACCTTTTGATGAATTTGAAAGTAGTTGGTGACGTGCTTGTTCCATTTTTGAGTACTGTATTTCCGATGGTGGTCGAAGCCTGGTTGTAATGGATGATCGAGGGGATGCTGAACGATTCGATCTCCTTGCCATCGATGGTAAGGAGGGTGGTGGCCGTTATTTCGGGGAGATACAAAGGTTTGCCCGTTTTGAGCGCTTCGTCCCATACGGCGACACGGGTATTGGAGGTGCCGAAATCGATTGCTACTTTGCTTGCCATAGTTATTCAGTTTTGTCAACCAGCGATTTGCAAAGATAGTTTCCTTTCAACGAATAACCGGGCAACCGCACCCGTATTTTTTCACCCGGGGCAAAAGTAATACCACTTTTGATAGAATCCATTATGGTGGTATCGAAAGGACAGATTTCGTTGACTTCATGGAGCTTTGAAAGCCCATTATCGGTTAGGGAGGATTCGATCGCAGCCACTAATTTAAAGATGTTTGCGGTTTTCACCTCTTTCCCTTCGACGAAAAGCGATTGCAGCAAAGCCAATTGCGACAATGGGGAAGCCAATTCGCTAAAAAGTTTTTGGAGTTTAGTATCAACCGTTTGGTTTACAATAGCGTGCCTGCTCTTTTCAGCATCGGCAAGCAGCGCCTGTTGATTGGAAAGTTCATTTTTGAGCTCGGCGATGGTGAGTTGATTTCCCACAACTTCGGATTGAAGCGCAAGTATAATATTATCAACCGGTTCCTCAGTTATAAAATTATCCGGACCTGCCTGATTTCGGGTAAAGATTTGTACAATGTTTTTAAACAAATTCATTTATCAAAGATGGTTAACCAATGGAATGAGGCTTATAATTTAAGCCAAAATTAGTTTTATTGTTTGAATTGAAAAACCTAAAGATCCCTGACACAACGGAAACCACAGTCGTTGTGGAGAACACCTGGATTGTAGCAATCGCGACTTAGGGCAGAATCATAATTATCCCACGATCCGCCCCGCAAAACACGCAAATAGCCCGTGGGGGCCAGCAAATTGCCTTTTTCATAGCGTTTATATACTTTGTCTTCGTACCAGTCGGCACACCATTCCCACACATTGCCCGTGGACTGGTACAACCCGTAAGGGCCGCAGCCATCAGGATATTGCCAAACAGCACAGGTGGTTTCGCTCCCCTTGTTACTGGAGTTCCGGCAGCGTTTGACGTTTTCCCATTGGTTGCCCCACGGGTATTTGCGGCCATCGTTGCCTCGTGCCGCCTTTTCCCATTCAAGCTCCGTTGGCAATCGCAACCTCGCCCATTGGCAATAGGCTTGGGCATCGTCCCAAGTGACACAAACAACAGGATGGGTAGCTTTTTCAAGAGGAAAAGATTTCCCGTTCCAGACAGGCGTTCCATAGTCTGCCTTGTCAGGTGGTCGGTGGCCAGTAGCATCCACAAACAATTTATATTGATCATTGGTTACAGTGTTCAAAGCCATATAAAAACTTGGCAACTTGACCGGAAATGGTTTTTCATATTCATTTTCACTGCCTGATCCGCCGGCCAGAAATTGGCCTTCCGGTATCATGATCAAAAGGGTGCCATCCCTGGGATTTTCGATCAACCAATCTGAAAACTGGTTAAGAGCTGATTTATCTTTAATAAACTGGTCTATCATTGGATGATCGAATTATAATTTGTAACAAAAATCGTTTGAAAAATTGTCATTTTGTGTCGGATTACGTATCTATACCGATTAAGGTATCTTCAATTTGTTTTTCGTAACTTCCTATGACAATTGTGTTGCGAAGGATATAACCCGAAAGCAGGACAAGTATTGAAGCCAAATTTTTAATGGTATTTGCACTCTCTCCAGCGTTTTCTATTCCCTCAACCAACAGGTTCAGAGAATCAGGTGTAAGGCTTACTGGTTTAAGTTGCAATAAAGCTTTTGATAAAAGAGATGGAACCATATTTTTGATCCAGTACTCACCACCTTCGATTGAAACCGGATTTTCTGAAAAAAGTATATCGGGTTTAATATCACCAATGGCGACATAAGCTATACGGACCATCCAATGGGGATGGTTTATAAATTTATTGTGATCATCAGGTCGAAACCATTTATTGGTGGCAAGTGCTGATAATGCTGTAACTGCCTCGGCAGGTGTTCCGATATTGATATGTTCTCTTAATTGTTGCTCCAATTTTGATGCGTATTCCTTCCTCCCTGTTTCGATCCATTTTTGAAAAACAGGTCCCAATGCCACCTCGGGTTCGGGAAATGTTTCAGGCTTATTGCCCATGGTTTTACGGGTATTCACAAGGTTTTCCAGCAATATAACTCGTTCGTCACCGTAGGGTTTCCATTTAGCTTGGGATAGTGCATCAATAGCATTAACAATCACAGGCAATGGTGCAAAGAAGAGCAATGCAAAGATTTCTTCCGATTGCTTGTTCCTGGCATAAATATCGAGCATCAATTGTGCTTCTTTCTGTGTTAGATCTTTGGCTACTATTTTTTTCCGTACCTCCCCAAAAAGACCCATCAGGCGGTGGTCATTGCTTTGCTGAATGGCGTTGCGTACCTTTTGTTGAATGTCATCACTTGCAGCCTGATATTCAGGACGGAGATACTGAAACTCAAAATCGAGTTCAAGGTACTTTTCGACTTGTCCGGTTATCACGAAAAACATGCAACGCATCCCAATAGGTTTCGGCTCGTAATCAGCAGAAAGAACTAATGACCGGACTTCATCCCATTTACCAGTTATAATGCCTTGGCATAATGTATCAATGGCATCTTTGTTTTTAAGTGAACAAAGAGTTTTAAGTGATGCTTCAACAACTTTGCTATCGAATGATTTAAGGGCCTCTACAAGGTAAGAAATTGTATCGGCAGTGCCGAAATCAGTCAGTTTTTTTACTGCTGACAATCTTACATACTGTCCGATCAACGGGAATCGGAATTGTAGTTTTTGGCCGGTTTTTTCTACTTGAGTTTTTTTCATTTGCAGTTATCAAGTTTTGTATTATTTAATACATAAATTGTCGTATTCGATTTCAAATAAGGTAAATAAGGTTAAAACATATACTATTCCCCTACTACTAGGTTGGGAAAAACAAAAATAAGGTTTTTAAATTGTACAAAATCATTATTTTCAACCTACGATGGTCTACTGTCTCATATTTTTTGCGTAACAAACCACATCTTTTAAAACCAAATCAAACCTTATTTTTCCAATATTTTTAACCTTAGTAGCTCGGTCCATCCTCTAAAACCAACCTTATTTACATTATTTTTTATGCATGCCCCCCAAAACCCCAAAAAATTTTTCGAACGCCCGGCGTTCGTTTGAAAATATGGTCAAGGATTACAATTCAAATTATGAAGCAATTCAAACCTTATTTTTCACATAATCTTAACCTTAGTAGGGTAAAAATCTAAAATTTGAAAAACTTAAAGAGCCCTGGCGCACCGGAAACCGTCATTGCGGTTGAAGCCGCGGTGGCCCTGAACGTAGTTGAGGCGGAGGGCAGCGCGGAAGAGGCTGCTGTCCCTGTAGTCCCACGAGCCGCCGCGCAAAACACGCGAAATACCAGTTGTTGGTTGCTCTATTTTGCCTGTTTTGTAGCGTTTATAAGCATCCGAATCGTACCAGTCGGCACACCATTCCCACACATTGCCCGAAGGCTGGTAAAGCCCATATGGGCTGCAACCATCGGGATATTGCCAAACCGCGCAGGTGGTTTCGCTCCCTTTGTTGTTGTCGTTGCGGCACCGTTTGCCGTTTTCCCAGTTGTTGCCCCAAGGGTAATCGCGCCCATCGTTTCCCCGCGCCGCTTTTTCCCACTCAAGTTCTGTTGGCAAACGCAACCCGGCCCATTGGCAATAGGCTTCGGCCCCGAACCACGAAACGTACACAACGGGATGCTCGTTTTTTCCGCCATAAGCCTCAAAGCCATTACCCGACTTTCTTACAAAACACGAACTATCCAATTGTATCCATTTGTCCAAATCGGTGGTGGCAGGTTTTTTTTCGTTCAGAAAAAGAGCATATTGCGCATTGGTAACGGTGTGCAAAGCCATATAAAACGCGGGCAAGGTAACCGGAAATTTATCTTCACCGGCTATGAATTGGCCTTCGGGTATCAGCACCAACAAGGTGCCATCTTTGGGGTTTTCGATAATCAGGTCTGGCTTCATGGTCAGTTTTTGCTGATTTCGATTTGTACGAATTGTTCCTGTGCCTGTTGCTTTTCGTTGAAGGAGGCCGACTGGGCACGCCCTTCGGTGAGCCACGAACGGAGTGCTAAAATGGCTTCGCTTTGGCTGCGGCTCAATGGCACCTGTTTCTTTAAGGCTTCCAGCACATCGCTGTTGGAGAAATCGCGCCCTGGGTTTTCCTTATCGCTGAAAGCGAGATACATGGCATCGATGATCACCTGCTCTATCTCTGCCCCTACATAACCTTCGGCAGCTTTGGCGAGCTTGTCGATGTCGTATTCGGCAACCACCCTTTTTCGCTTGCGCAGGTGGACTTCAAAAATCTCCTTGCGCTCCTGTAAAGTGGGGAGGTCCAAAAAGAAAATTTCGTCAAACCTTCCTTTCCTTAACAGTTCGGGTGGGAGATGGGAAATGTTGTTGGCAGTGGCCACCACAAATACGGGCTTGGTTTTTTCCTGCATCCATGAGAGGATAGAGCCAAACACCCGCAAGGAGGTTCCGCCATCGCCACCACCCGTCGAGAGCCCTTTTTCGATTTCGTCGATCCACAGCAGGCATGGCGACACAGTTTCGGCAAGGTTGAGCGCCCGGCGGGTATTCTCTTCCGATTGTCCCACGAGGCCGCCAAACAATGCCCCCACATCGAGCCTAATCAAAGGCAGCCGCCACAAGCCGGCAATGGTTTTGGCCGTGAGCGATTTACCGGTACCGGGAATACCGATCAGGGCAATTCCTTTGGGGGAAGGCAACCCATAATCGCGGGCTTCGTTGCCAAAAGCCTGTTCGCGGGTACGCAGCCACTCCTTGAGCACTTCGAGTCCGCCCACGTCGTTCATGGTTTCCGAAGGGGCAAAGAACTCCAATGCCCCCGATTCGCGGATAATCTGTTTTTTCTCGGCGTTGACCATGTCAATTTTCCGGTCGTCAAGTGGACCGCCGGAGACGATGGCTTTGGCAAACACCCGCTGCGCCTGGTTCGATGATAAGCCCAAAGCGGCATGGAGGAGTTTTTCACGCCCCTGTGTAGTAAGGTTTACTTTTACCCCAGGTGTGCTTATAAGCCTTGTAAGGATAACATCCAACTCTTTCACATCGGGTGGGCGGAAATCGAGCAATACGGCATCGTCTTTCAGCTCTTCGGGGAGTTGGGAGAGCGGTGTGGTAACCACTATCGTTTTTTTTGTGAACTTGAGTTTCTGGGCCAGGTTGCGCAACTTTCGGATTATCTTGGGTTGCTGGTGCCAGCATTGGTGAAAATCGCGCAGGATAAAAACGGTGTCTCCCTCCAGTTTTTCAATGGTTTCGAGTGCGCTAAGCGGATCTTTGATTCCCGAAGGAGCCACAATATTTTTGGTGACGGACTGGAAAAAATCGGCATGGTCCCAGGTGAGGAGCTGCCGGTTCAATTGTTCACAAACCTGTTTGATCCCTTCCACAATGCGTTCTTCCTCAAACGATACCACCACGATCAGTGTAAACCGTGAGCGGAAATAGATTTCGATTTCTTTTTGAAAGTCCATAACCCATTGTATAATATGCAGTAAATTAAATAATTAGCTGATTTATCCCGATTGCTTTTAGTTTGGGGCAACAGGATAGTTCAAAAATAATTAAATATAGTTTCAAAAGGGTAGGAATATTAATTTTATTCACTCACTTTGTATCCGATCCGTTTCCGTGGGGTTGGGTTCTGCTGTTTTGTAATCAGCTCGTCTAGATAGCTGAAAACAAGTTCGATGTTCTTGTCCTGGTTTTGGAGCTTCTTCCTGATCTCTTCGATTTCGAGTTTGATGGTCAGGTTATCGGTAAGCATTTGCCGGATGCGGGTAAAAATCCTCATGATCTGAATGTTGACATTGATTGCCTTATTGCTGTTCAAAACACTGGAAAGCATCAATACCCCATGTTCTGTGAAAACCATGGGTGAATATCTTAAGCCCATGCGATCAGAATTGGAGGTCGCAAATTGCGACCTCCAATTTGTAAATTCCTCTTTTGTCAGTTCAAACATGAAATCCTCTGGAAACCTGAATAAATTGCGTTTTACAGCTTCCTTAAGCCTTTTCGTCTCAACTCCATACAAATCAGCTAAGTCTCTGTCGAGCATTACTTTTTGTTCCCTGATCAGGTAAATTTTGTCCATGATCCGTTCATCGGGAATCAAGACGGTTGTATTTTCAGTTGTCATGGTAATTACTGATATTTAAGCATTTAGTTTTTGGTCATTTACAATCTTATTGTACTTTTTAATGGTTGCTTTTTATCTTATACCCAACGGGATTCCGAGGAGTAGGGTTTTCCTGTTTGGTAATCAGCTCGTCAAGATAGCTGAAAACAAGTTCGATGTTTTTGTCGTGGTTTTGGAGCTTCTTCTTGATCTCTTCGATTTCAAGCTTGATGCTCAGATTATTAGTAAGCATTTGCCGGATCCTTACAAATATTTCTATGATTTTTATGCTCATCTGCACTGCAACAGGACTATTCAGAACATTGGCCAATTGCAAAACGCCATATTCGGAAAAGACGTAAGGCAGTGTACCTCCAAGATGCTTTTTCGATGGTATCGCAAAATGCGATACCATCATTTCGACTTCCGATTCTGTAAGTTGAAACATAAAATGGGATGGGAATTTATCTGGATTTCTCTTAACCTGTTCCCTTAGACGAATGGCTTTTACAGAGAATAATTCGGCCAAGTCCCTGTCGAGCATCACTTTCTGTTCCCTAATCAGGTAAATTTTGTCCATGATCCGTTCATCGGGAATCAGGACGGTTGTATTTTCAGTTGTCATGGTATTTATTGATCTTTAAGCATTTAGTATTTGGTCATTTACAATCTTATTGTACTTTTCAATGGTTGCTTTTTATCTTATACCCAACGGGATTCCGGGGAGCAGGGTTTTCCTGTTTTGTAATCAGCTCGTCAAGATAGCTGAAAACAAGTTCGATGTTTTTGTCTTGGTTTTGGAGCTTCTTCTTGATCTCTTCGATTTCAAGCTTGATGCTCAGGTTATCGGTCAGCATTTGCCGGATGCGGGTAAAAATCCTCATAATCTGAATGTTGACATTGATTGCCTTTTTGCTGTTCAATATACTGGAAAGCATCAGTACCCCATGTTCGGTAAAAGCCATGGGCGAATATCTTAAGCCCATGCGGTCAGAATTGGAGGTCACAAATTGTGACCTCCAATTTGCAAATTCCTCTTTGGTAAGTTCAAACATAAAATCGGAAGGGAAACGGTCCAGGTTACGTTTAACCTGCTGTTTCAGAACTTTTGTTTCGACACCATATAATTCAGCTAAATCCCTGTCAAGCATTACTTTCTGTTCCCTGATCAGGTAAATTTTATCGATGATCCGTTCATCGGGAATCAGGATGGTTTTATTTTCAGTTGTCATGGCAATTGGATTAAAAGTTACCCTTAAAAAGGAGGTTGGCAATAATAACCCAAGTTACGAAATTTTGGTGGAATTGTTGGTTTTGATTCAGAAGAATTTGATAAGAATTCAAAGAAATTGATAAACAAGACTTTGCGTAACTTCGCGAACTTTGCGAGACATAAAAAAAATCGCGCAAAGCCCGCTATGAACGCAAAGAACTTGACAAACAAGATTTTGCGAATATTGAATGGCACATTCATCTCTATATCCCAAGAATAATGGATGGCTCAATATTGAGTATCTTGCTGATATTTCGTGCAATCTTTAAGGTGGGTTCACTTTTGCCTGATAAATACTCACTTACGCGTGAGGGCGAAACGCCAATTTTTTTTGCAAATGCACGTTGTGACATCGACTCCTGATCCAACCGCATTTTTACGACTTCGGCTAGTGATGGATTGCCAATTGGGAAATGTGCTTCTTCGTACCCAATCACAATGTCGGACATGATCTTTAGTTCAATTGCTTTACGGTCATAAGTGGGTGTTTCGTCTGATACCATGGGCAAGAGTTCTTCTATTCTTTCGAGTGTCGTTCTGTAAACAGCTTCATCTATTGGTCGTTCCATATTTTCTGGAAATTAAATGGTTTTACTGTTTTTCCTTATTTCTTCAATTGGAGGTCACAATTTGTGACCTCCAAAAATGTCGGTTGTCCTGATTTATTTGTAAGGGATTAAAACAAAATTTAATTTAATTTTACGGTAATAAATATAAGCATTTTATTTCAGGACTGACTTTAAAACATAACACATTAAAACAGAAATCATGAAAAAAATCTTCCTTTCGTTACTTGGGATTGTAATGTTTTTTCAAAGTGTTAATTGTCAGCAAGTTGATCCTGTATATTTGAATACGTACCCGGTTTACAAAGGGAATGACCTTGGGACAATTTACAAAAAGTCAGGGACAACAGTAAGGGTATATGCCCCGACTGCCGAAGTATTGAGGATCAATCTGTATAAATCGGGCGATGATGGTGAACCCTATTCGACACTTCCGTTCAACAAAGACTTGAATGGTACTTGGGTTATTAAAATCCCTGGCGACCAGGTTGGCAAATTTTTTACTGTCCAAGCCAAGATCAATGGCAATTGGCAAAATGAGGTAACAGACCCTTACGCAAAAGCTGTTGGTGTCAATGGAAACAGGGTGCAGATCATCGACTTTGCCAAAACCAATCCTGTTGGTTGGGAAATTGATAAATCCCCTGTTTTTACAAGGACCAAGTCGATGCAGGATGCAATAATTTATGAATTGCATTTGAGGGATGTGAGCATCGATCCCTCTTCCGGCATTAAAAACAAGGGGAAATTCCTAGGCCTTGCAGAACCTAATACGAAAACAAAAACCGGCGAAAGTACAGGTTTGAGCCATATCAAAGAACTGGGTGTGACCCATGTCCACATCCTGCCATTTTTCGATTACAACTCAGTGGATGAAAAGCAATTAAACCTTTCGACCTATAATTGGGGCTACGATCCCAAGAATTTTAATGCAGTGGAAGGTTCATACAGCACCAATCCTGTTGATGGTTCTGTTCGGATCAAAGAATTGAAAACAATGGTGGCGGCAATGCATACTGCCGGATTAAGGGTCGTGATGGATGTCGTTTACAACCATACCGCTGTAAATAAGCTGTCCAACTTTCATCAGTTGGTGCCTGGTTATTATCACCGGATGAAGAATGACAGCACCTTTGCAGATGCCTCAGCTTGCGGAAACGAAACAGCATCAGAACATCCGATGATGCGCAAATTCATGATCGAATGTGTGTTGTATTGGGTGAAGGAATTCCATATTGATGGATTCCGCTTCGACCTCATGGCCATTCATGATATTGAAACCATGAACCAGATCGCAAAAGCACTGAGGTCAATAAAACCTGATATTCTTATTTACGGTGAGGGTTGGGCAGCTGGATCACCCAACATGCCACAGGAAAAATTGGCCTTTAAAAGATATGTTGCTAAGCTTGACAGCATTGCCGTTTTCAGTGATGATATCCGTGATGGCATAAAAGGTTATGTGTTTGAAAGCAAGGCCAAAGGGTTTGTTAATGGCAATCCGGCCCTTACAGAAACCGTAAAATTTGGCATTGTTGGGGCAATGTCCCATCCTCAGGTCAATATGCAAAAGGCATTTTGGGACAAGGTTCCCTATGCCACAGCACCCGGTCAGGTGATCAACTACGCCGATTGCCACGACAACCTTGCGCTTTGGGATAAATTGGCTGTTTCTGCCCCTGAGGCAACAGTAGAAGAACGTACCCAAATGCAGGAGATGGCCATGGGAATTGTATTGACTTCACAGGGTATCCCATTTTTCCTTGCCGGTTCAGAGTTTCTTCGGACAAAAAAGGGGGTTGAAAATTCTTTTAACAGACCGGATAGCATCAACGCAATCGATTGGAACCTGAAAGCAAAGAATATCAAAGTCTTTAAGTTTGTACAGCAGTTGATCCAGATCAGGAAAACGCACCCATTGTTCAGGTTGCAAACAGCCGATGCCATACGTGAACAATTGTCGTTCATGGAGTTGCCTGATGGTGTTATTGGTTATACAATCCAAAGAAAGAGTGAAAAAGACCTTTGGAAAACTGTTATGGTTGTTTGTAATAGTTTGGGCAGCAAACAGGAAATTGCATTGCCTGCCGGAACATGGAAGTTGGCAATATCTAATTCAAATCCTTCTGCGATTAATGCTGGAAAGTTGACTGTTGAAAAATTGACTTTTACAGTTTTGTATCAGTAATAATTTTTCATTTGAAATAGCAGTATTTGCATAGATAATCGAGTATTTGTCGATTATCTATGCAAATACTGCTAGTTTGGAATTTCGGGCTGTTTACTCAACAATTCTTTGCGAAAATAGGACTTTCCCTGGAATTTTTTATTTTGTATCCAACTGGATTTCGCGGTGTTGGGTTCTCCTGTTTGGTGATCAGTTCGTCAAGATAACTGAATACCAGTTCAATGTTCTTATCCTGGTTTTGAAGTTTTTTCTTAATTTCTTCGATCTCGAGTTTGATGCTCAGGTTATCGGTCAGCATTTGCCTGATCCGGGTAAATATCCTCATGATCTGAATGTTGACATTGATAGCTTTTTTGCTGTTCAGAACACTGGAAAGCATCAGTACCCCATGTTCTGAGAAAGCCATGGGCGAATATCTTAAGCCCATGCGGTCAGAATTGGAGGTCACAAATTGTGACCTCCAATTCTGAAATTCCTCTTTGGTCAGTTCAAACATAAAATCGGATGGGAAACGGTCCAGCTTGCGTTTGACCTGCTGTTTCAGAACTTTTGTTTCAACTCCGTACAATTCGGCCAAATCCCTGTCGAGCATTACTTTCTGGTCCCTGATCAGGTAAATCTTGTCCATGATTCGTTCATCTGGAATCAGGACGGTTGTTTTTTCAGTTGTCATTGTAATTGGATTAAAAGTTCTCCTTGAAAATGAGGTTGGCAATAATAACCCAAGTTACGAAATATTGGTGAAATTGTTGGTTTTGTAAAAGGAAAATTTGACACACAAGACTTTGTTGGACAAAAAAACAATGTTATCGCGCAAAGCCCGCCATGACCGCAAAGAACTTGATAAACTTGACTTTACGTAACTTCGCGAACTTTGCGAGATACAAAAAAACAGAGATTTCGTTCAAAACCCGTTATGATCGCAAAGGTTCTTATATAAATGGGGAATTACCGATAGGGAAATGAGCCTCTTCGTATTTGATCACAATGTCTGACATGATCTTCAATTCAATGGCTTTACTGTAGTAAATTGGCGTTTCATCCGAAACCATTGGCAAGAGTTCTTCTATTCTTTCGAATGCTGTTTTGTAAACAGCTTCATCTATTGGTCTTACCATATTTCCTGAAATAATTTAGTGCACAGTTTTTCTTGATTTCATAAATTGGAGGTCGCAATTTGTGACCTCCAAATGTTAGATTTTTCTTGAAACATTATTATTTTAAAGATTTTAAATGCTTTGATCCCAATTATTTACGTCAGAATAAACCTTTTCCAATTTTCCATTTGTTGCCCGGACAGATGTTTTGCCAGAACCATTTGAACCAGCTACGACAATTAGTTTTGGTTTTTCAACGTTCACTTTGTATCAGTATTTATAGACACTTCCTTATCATAGGTATTCAACAGCAATTTTTGAAGTTGTTCAGCGTATTGTTTATCAGCCTTTTCTGCCCTCTTTTTAACGTCAATTGCGACCTCCCGCATTAATTGATGCAATTGTTCGTCTGTTGGCTCTTCATCAGATGTTAATCTATATTCGATTTTCCTACCTAGTTATTAAAAATGCAAATATAATCAATTCGCAATTATCTCCCCAGACTCGACAACTGTAACCCCTTCGTTTGCCTTGTCAGCCATTTCGAGCATCTTTTCGGCCACCCGTGAAGCTTCGATGGCTTTGTAGTTGTCGGGAATAAGGAACCTGAAGGCTTTCATGACGATTGTGCCCAACAGCTCCGTAAACCTGGGTTCGGGCCGCTTCCCCAACAACAACGAAGGGCGCAGAATAATGAGGTATTTAAATCCAAGGTTCTTTAATCCTTCTTCTGCAAGTCCTTTTATTTTGTTGTAAAATACTGCTGATTTTGGATTGGCCCCCATCGAGCTGATTACAAGAAATTTACTTGCACCTGAGGTTTTGGCCAATCTTGCAAAAGAGAGGACATATTCCAAATCAACCTTCCTGAACTTGTCACGGCTACCTGCCTGTTTCATGGTCGTGCCTAAAGTGCAAAAAGCTTCGTCAACTGGATTTTCCAGGATGATTTGTCCAATCTGCTCAAAATCAATTATGATTTCATGGATCTTTTGATGGATGATCCCACATGGTTTCCGTGAGATCAGATAAATGCGATTGTATTGGTCTGATTGCAACATCTTCTGGACCAACTCTTTCCCAACAAGGCCGGTTGCCCCGGCAATGATTGCTGTTTTCATTTGATATCATTTAAAAAAGGTAGTTCAATCCGATATAAATTCCTGAATCCCCGTCCTGTGAATTTGTGGCTATCCCATAATCAAGTGCCACCACAAAATTGTAGTTCATAGCCAACCTTAACCCGGCACCATAGCTCGTGTGCATTTTTTCCGCTCCCTTGTTAAAGTAGTTGGATGCCTGATCATTGGAAGTTAAATTGGGGATGGCAAAGTCGATCTTCTTGGTCACCTGGCCAAAATCGACAAACGTATTCAACCCACAATAGAAATTCTGATTGAACAGTTTCAAATAATAAAACTTCCATCTTAATTCGACATTCCC